>Ga0206896_1223_pt1 | contig 9721 bp, 10 predicted proteins | sample Alteio_BWOrgHeat_52_FD_152969 | JGI IMG/M metagenome (GOLD analysis project Ga0206896, IMG submission 152969) | Enriched cells from forest soil in Barre Woods Harvard Forest LTER site, Petersham, Massachusetts, United States -... | ecosystem: Environmental > Terrestrial > Soil > Temperate forest > O... | reverse complement strand
GCGTGATGGGAGTCAAATTATCCCCGGCGGAAATTTTGACCCTCGGGCAGCGCGATTTACTCGACGCCTTTGCCCAGAATCTCGCGCTGGTGGTGGAACGCGCCCAGTTGCGCGCCGCCAGCGAGCGGGAAAAACTCCTGGCTGAATCGGAGAAACTCCATCGCGCCCTGCTCGAAAGTGTCTCGCATGAACTCCGCACGCCGCTCGCCGTCATCGCCGCCACGAGCGAGGAACTGGTGGAAACGATGACCGCCGAGGGCGCCGAATTGGCGGCGGAAATTCAGGAGGCGTCCCGGCGACTCAACCGCCTCGTCGCCAACCTGCTCGACCAGACCCGGCTGGAAAGCGGGGCCCTGCGGCCCGCCATGGATTGGTGCGATCCCCAGGATTTGATCAATGCCGCGGTGGAAAGCACCCGCGACGCCCTGGCCGGACGGCCCCTTAAAATAGTTTTACCGGAAGACATGCCGTTCGTGCGCGCCGATTTTGCGCTCACGGAACAAGTCCTGGTCAACCTTTTACTCAACGCCGGATTGCACACCGCCGCCGGCGGGGGTGTTTCACTTACCGCCGGAATTGAGCAAGAGGGGGGAAGGGCGTTTTTCGCAGTTGCGGACCGCGGGCCGGGGTTTCCACCGTTGCTGCGGGTGGAACTCTTCAAACGATTTTCCCGGGGTGCGTCGGCCCCGCCCGGCGGGCTGGGCTTGGGCCTATCGATCGTCCAAGGGTTCGTAGCGGCCCAGGGCGGCGAAGTAAAACTGGGCGACAATCCAGGGGGTGGGGCCATCGTCACCTTCTTTTTGCCCCATACCGCGCCTGAAAACCCTCCACCCGAATGACCTCCAAAGCTGCCATCCCCGTACTGGTGATCGACGATGAAGTGCAAATTCTGCGCCTGCTGCGCCATGCCCTGGAGGCCGACGGTTACGCCGTCCATGAGGCGAACACCGGCAAACTGGCGCTGGGTGAGGTGGCCTGTGTGCAACCGCAAGCCATCATCCTCGATCTGGGCCTGCCGGATCTCGACGGCGTCGACGTGCTGCGCCGGCTGCGGGAATGGTCGCAGATCCCGGTGCTGGTGCTGACGGTGCGCAACAGTGAAAACGACATAATCGCGGCCCTCAACGCGGGTGCAGACGATTACCTTACCAAGCCGTTTCGCGCGCGGGAAATGCTGGCGCGATTGCGCGCGATCCTGCGGCGGACCCGTCCGGCGGGCGAAACGCCGGTGATTCGTTTTGGGGAGATTGAAGTTGATTTGGCCGGACACCTGGTGCGGAAGGCGGGCGCAGATCTGCATTTGTCCGCCAAGGAATATGCCGTTTTGCGGATGCTGGTTTTGAATCGTGGCCGGGTCGTAACCCACCGGCAGATATTGCGCGAAGTTTGGGGTCCCAATGCGGAGCTAAATACCCACTACCTGCGAGCATACATGGCGCACCTGCGCAATAAGCTGGAAGCTAACCCGCGCGCCCCGGCCTATTTGAAAACCGAGTCCGGCATCGGCTATCGGCTGCTGGAGGATTAGGGCCAAGCACTTCGTGGCCCAGCGTAAAATACTCCGTTAATGACAACAGACCTTCCGCCTACCCGGCGGGAGGCGGGACTGGAAGATTGCCAGCCGCGGCCGGCTTGAGCGCGACCACCGGCGGCGCCAACGGTTCCGGTGCAATCTGCATGGGTGGCGACCAAAACAACTGGCTCCAGATTGATGGACGCGAAATATTCACGGTATGGGGGTCCGGATCCTGGCAGCCGGCGAGGCCCAGGCACAAGGCCAACCCGAGGGCCGTTAATTTTGCGAACTTCATGGAGAAATGATAATTTTTCGACCGTTCCCCGTCAAGCCCAAGCACCCACCGGCCAGACCGAACCAAGGCGGAAAAAGCATGGCGTTGGGCGCGCAGGCTGGTCATGCTGGGTTGGTGGATTACCCGGAGCCCAACCCGCGCAAGCGGCTCTATATCATTCTGGCGGTGCTGGCGGTGCTGCTGGTCACTGCGGCATTGCTGGCGCGACCGCCCTACCATGGATTCAAACACTGGCGCGCGCTGCAATTGGTTCAGGCGTCCGAGCAGGCGCTCCAGGCCAAGGACTTGCAAACCGCCAGCGACAAGGCCAGCACGGCAATGCAACTGTGGCCGGATGACTTGCGGGTAATCCGCCAGGAGGCGCGGGTGCTGCGGATCATCAATCCCGTGGCCGCACTCACCTATTGGAACCAAGTCTGGGTGCTGTCGCATGATTTGGCCGACTTGCGCCAATTGCTGGAACTCGCCATCGCCGTCGGCGATTTTTCCCTGGCGGCGGCGCAATTCCCGGTGCTGCAAAAACTAGATCCGGACAATCCCCTGACGTGGATGCTGGAAGGCGAGATCCTCTCATCGGAATACCGGTACGCGGAGGCCCTCGCTGATTTCAAAAAAGTGGTCGCGAGCGGCAAGGCGCCGCCCCAGGCGCATATTGACTATGCCCGGGCGGCGGGCCAGTCCGACGATCCCGCCGAACAGGCGGCGGGCCGGGAACACCTTCAGGCGCTCTCCAGCCGCTCGGACGAATTGGGGCACCAAGCGCTGCATGAGCTCGTGGTCTATCCACATCCGGGTGATTTGGACGTGATGGCTTTGGCGGAACAACTGGAACACCCCCCGCTGGCCACCTTGGAGGACAAGACCCTCGTGCTCCAAATGCGCGGGCTGCTTCCGGACACCGACGAAGACAGCCTCGTCAAGGCGGTGCGCGATTTGTTTCCCGCCACGGACATCAACGCCCTGGCGGAAGTGGGCACGTGGCTGATCAATCAAAATCGGAACAACGCGGTCCTCAAACTCATTGACCCCGAGTCGGCACTGAAGCGCCGGGATCTTTTTCTCATTCGGGCAGGCGCGATGGCGGCGCTGGGCCAATGGGAGGCGCTCGACAAACTGCTCCAAGACCCGAAAGTCCCCCTGGCCGATGATTTGAAGACGCTGTTCGACGTCCGCGCCCAGTTGGCGCTGCACAAAGACGCGGAAGCGGACATCATGTGGAAACGGCTGGTCAATGATCTGCGCAACCAGCCGGCGAAGCTGCTCGACGTCGCCTTTTACGCGAGAAAAATGGGGCTCGACGACTACGCGCGACCGGCGCTCGAGGAATTGACCAATGTCGCCGAGGAGCGCCGCCCGGCTTATGTCGAATTGGTGGCCCTGGAGCACCACGCCCATAACACCAAGGCGGCATTCACCGACTTGACGGATATGGCGAAATATTATCCCAATGATATCGTCGTGCAAAATGATTTGCGCTACATCGGCTTTCTCCTGGGGGACACCCCGGCGGAAAAAATTGCGGCCGCCCGGGATCTCGCGGCCCGAAATCCGGAAATGCTCTCGTTTCGCGTGACGCTGGCGGCCGGCCTGCTCCAAGCCGGACAGCCCGAGAATGCCCTGCATGCTTTCGACGGCATCGCTGCGGGTAACTGGCCGAGACCAGTTGTCCTCAGCGTGTGGCATACGCTGAACGAGGGGAATGACTGGAACGCGGTTTACGTCGGGGTAATGCGCGCCAACGGGCAGCGGGCCGAGGCGAACCGGGTGGAAGCAAAAGTTCAGCCGGAAGATTTGCTGCCGGAAGAAAGGAATTTTCTGCTGATTCCGCTGCCGGCGGGAAAATGAGGCGACCGGCCTTGCCGCCGGCGGCCAGCCCCCAAGCAAACCTACGCCGCGTTGCTGGCGGGATTTTCGCCGGGCTCCTCACGGGGCAGCGCGGGTTCGCCCAGGGCCGGCATGACGGGTTCGGTCTCGACCTCACTGCGGAGTTTAAGGACCGGTTTTTGATTACCGGCAATTACGGCGCCATTGATGACGACCTCTTCAATATCGGACTGGTCGGGGAGCTGGAACATGAGCTCAAGCATGATATTCTCCATGATCGAGCGAAGGGCGCGGGCGCCCGTTTTGAGTTCCAGCGCCTTGGCGGCGATGGCCGCAATTGCATCGCGGGTGAACTTGAGGTTCACGCCTTCCATCGCAAAGAGTTTGCCGTACTGTTTGACGAGCGCATTTCTCGTCTCGAGCAAGATGCGTTCGAGCTCCGACTGGGTCAGCGGGTCGAGGACCGAAACCACCGGGAGGCGGCCGATGAACTCGGGAATCATGCCAAAGCGAATGAGGTCCTCGGGCTGGACGGACTGCATCATTTCGCTGGCGGTGAGGGCGTGGGAATTGTCCGCCGCCATGTTGAAGCCGAGGACCTTGGTACCGACGCGGGCCTGGATGATTTTATCAAGGCCGATAAACGCGCCGCCGCAAATGAACAAAATGTTGGTGGTGTCCACCTGGATGTATTCCTGATTGGGGTGCTTGCGGCCACCCTGCGGGGGGACGTTGCACGTGGTGCCCTCGAGAATTTTCAGGAGCGCCTGCTGCACGCCTTCGCCGGAAACGTCGCGGGTGATGGAAACGTTTTCCGTTTTGCGGCCAATCTTGTCAATTTCGTCCACGTAAATGATGCCGCACTCGGCTTTCTTCACATCGTAGTTGGCGTTTTGGAGAAGGCGCAGGACAATGTTTTCGACGTCTTCGCCGACGTAGCCGGCCTCGGTGAGCGTCGTGGCATCGGCCATGGCGAAGGGAACGTCCAGGAGCTTGGCGAGGGTGCGCGCGAGGAGGGTTTTGCCGCTGCCGGTGGGACCGCAGAGGAGAATGTTGCTCTTCTCGATGTCCACGTCGTTAAACTCCGGGCCGAGCGTGCGCATGTCGGCGACGGCGGGGTTGGTGCCCTGGCCCATCAGGCGTTTGAAATGGTTGTAGACGGCGACGGAGAGGACTTTTTTGGCCTGCTCCTGGCCGACGACGTAGGCGTCGAGGGTTTTTTTGATTTCCGCGGGCTTGACCAGTTTGAAATTGGTGCGAGTTTCCGTCGGCGCGGCGCCGGCCCGCAGTTCCCGGTCGATGATGGTTTTGCAGACGGTGACGCAGGAATCGCAAATGTACACGCCGGCGGGGCCCGCAATCATTTTGCGGACCTCGTTGTGGGACTTTCCGCAGAACGAGCAGAAAGTCATCTTAGTGGATTTGGCCATGCGTGAACCCCGCGATTAAACCACAAAAAGCAGAATAATGGCAAAGCAAAACTAATGCCCGCGCGCCGACGGATTTTGACAAAAAGTTTACCGGCATCAGCAATCACCACGCAGAGGGCCGGCAATTGCGCTGCATCGATCCGCGGCCTGGCGGCGACCACAAAGCCGCCGTATTACCTGACCTTATTCCAACGCCGCCCACCGGTCGCGCCCCTTCCAAAATGGACATAGCGGACAGGGTTCACCCTTCGGGTAATCAATGGCCTCTTCATGCGGGCAGCCGAAAATCCTTTCCGCCATCACCAGTGATTTGACCCCATGTTCCTGCAAGCGGGCAATAAAGACCTGCGGCATATCCAGGCGAAAGCGGATATCCTTGTCCACAGTGTAGAAACGATAAAGGGTGCACTCATCACCCGGGTTTAAGAAAACACTGAGGACGGCTTTTCGTGGCCAGTTTGTCGTCCGGGCCATAAAATGCCAGGGTCGCGAGAGGGTGGCCCTGATCGCCCCGCTCGGCTTTATTGCGCAATAAAGTGATGAAGCTCATGGCTTGAAGTCACCCCGACATTCTCCATGACGGCGAAGGGTTATACAACATTAGTACAAGCGAGGTGATCGGGTTCCATTCGCCGCTCATACCATTCCGGGATCGAAGAAAACGATTCGCTGCGAGGCCAGCGAGAATCGGGCTCCAGTTGCCCGGACCAAGTCAGGTGGACGACAGCGCATTTGCCGCCGGTCGCACCAATTAAAAACAGCCCATTGTCGGAATCCATTGCCCTAGCCAACGCGTGGACTTCCTTTCCCCATAGGGGATACCCCACCCCAAGCTCCGTTACCAATTCGGCAACGAATTTCGGCGAATCAGCGGCGCTGATTTGAATCCAGGGAACTTTCAGTTCCAATTGCATGGGTGAGGGTTGCCGGTACTTAGCGGGAAAGCGCCCACGCGCGGGCAAACCAAGCCAATGCCCGCTCCTAATAACTACTTGCGCTCCGGCTTGACGACCACATGATCCACCAGCCCATACGCCTGGGCCTCCTGGGCGGTCATGTAGAAATCGCGGTCGGAATCTTTTTCAATTTGCTCAACCGTTTTGCCGGAGTGACGGGACAGCGTCTCGTTGATGACGCGGCGCCAGCGCAGGATTTCCTTGGCGGCGATGGAAATGTCGGAAGTCTGCCCAGTGGCACCGCCGGTGGGCTGGTGCAGCATGACGCGGCTGTTCGGGAGGGCGAAGCGCTTGCCCTTGGCACCCGCGGCGAGAAGAACCGTCGCCATGCTGGCCGCCATGCCGACACAATAGGTGACGACGTCGCAGGAAAGAAAGTTGATGGTGTCGTAGATGGCCATCCCGCCGGTGACGCTGCCGCCGGGGGAGTTGATGTAAACGTGAATGTCCTTTTTCGCATCGCTCATTTGCAAGAAGAGCATTTGCGCGATGACGTCGTTCGCGACTTCATCGTAAATGGGCGTGCCGATGAAAATGATGCGGTCTTTGAGCAACCGGGAATAAATATCCCAGCTGCTGACTTCGCGGCCGTCGCGCTCGACAACTTTGGGTAGGACGTAGGTCACGGGGGGGAATAATTACGGAGTGAAGGCGGGCGGGCGTTACGCGGCGGGCGCCACGGTGACCTTAGCCTGGGCCACGATAAAATCAAGAGTCTTCGCGTGCAGAATCGCGCGCTGGAGATGGCCGAGGAGGGTGCGATCCTCTTGAAGCCGCTTGACGATTTGCTCGGGACGCTGGCGGGTCATGACCGCCTCCTGCATGATGCGGCGGTTCAAGTCATCGTTTTCCACCTTGATGGCCTCTTTCTCGGCAATTTTCAGAAGAATCATGAGGAGTTTGACGCGGCCATTGGCGGCCTGGCGCGCGCCGGTAAAGAGCTCGTCCTTGCGTTTTTCGAAGTCGTCTTCGGTGGCCCCGGCGCGCATTTGGCGCTCCATAAAGTCCCGCAGCAGGCTTTGGGTCTCGTTTTCGATCGCGCTTTCCGGCAGCGGGAAATCCACGGCGGCGGTGAGCGCCTTGACCACCTGCTCGCGGCTGGAACCGAGTGACTCCTGTTCGGCCCGGGACTTCAGGTCGTCGCGCACGCGCTCGTGCAATTGGGCCAGATTCTCGCACTGCAGGGACTTGAGGAAGGCATCGTCAAGCGCCGCCGGCTTCTTTTCCCGGACTTCGAGGACCTCCAAGGCGTAGGTGGCGGTGTGGCCGCCCAGCGCGGGGACTTCGAAATCGGCGGGGAACGCCTGCGTGGCGTCCTTCTGGTCACCCGCTTTCATGCCAATAATGCCATCAATGACGGCGCGCACGCCGGGGGCGGCCGTGGAACCGGCTTCCTCCCAGGTGCCGTGCTGGGTTCCGTAAATAGTGCGGTCGGGCGCGATTTCCGCAATGGGTTTGCCCTCCAGGGTACCGGTGTAATTGAGGCGGACGTAATCACCCGCGGCGGCGGGGCGTTCGACCACGATATATTCGGCGCGCTGCATCCGGAGTTCCGTGATGGCTTCCTCGACGTCGGCGTCGGAAACTTCGCTGGGGGGGATGGTAATGGGCAGACCCTTGTATTCCGGAAGGGCAAAATCGGGCTGAACATCCACGGTGATTTTCAACACGGCGTCCTTGCCGCTGACGACCGGGTCGGCATCGACGCCGACGGCGGCAAAGACTTCGAGTTTTGATTCCTTGACGGCGTGCTCATAAGCCTGGCTCGCGACCTTCCGCTGGAGCTCTTCGCCAATTTCCTTCGCAAAGCGGCGTTTCACCATGTCCGCCGGCGCCTTGCCGGGCCGAAAGCCGGGCAGGCGAACGGAGCCGGCGAATTCGCCGAGGATGGCTTTTTCCTCAACGGCGATTTCCGTGGCGGGCACGGTGACGACGAGCGTCTTGCGGGTGGGGGAAACGGTCTCGATGGTATAGGTCACGGCGGAAAAGGATTCAGGGCGCGAGGGTTCGCACCATGGGAAACCGCCAAGCCAACCATGCCAGGCCGGGGTGGTCAACGATGGAATTGCGCGGTGGGGGGTCAATTTCGTTTCGACTCGGCACGATTCCGGCTGTATGGACGACACCACCCCCATGCTTTCCCGCGTTGCCGACAGTCTCTACTGGCTCAGCCGTTACATCGAACGGGCCGAAAACCTCGCGCGTTTATTGGAGGTTAACCTGCAGTTGTTACTGGATTTCTCGAACCTCGACGACGAGAAGATCAAGGACCACTGGCTGCCAATTTTACGCGCCTTGTGCGACGAGGAGGCCTTTGCGAAGCATTATGACAAGGCGGACAGCCTGGCGGTGACGGAATTCGTGACCTTCAGCCGGGAGAATCCCAACTCCATCCTGTCCGGTGTCTTTGCCGCGCGAGAAAACGCCCGCATGATTCGCGACCAGATTTCCGCCGAGATGTGGGAATCCATGAACGAGCTTTACCTGTTCGTCAAGTCGACGACCGCCAAAAAGGTCTGGCGCAGCGGGGTGCATGATTTTTTTTCCGCGAACTGAAAATGCACATGCACGCCTTCCAGGGGCTGACCCACGCCACCTACCCGCGCGAAGAGGGCTACGATTTTTTGCAAATTGGGCGCTACCTCGAGCGGGCCGACAAGACCACGCGCATCATAGACCTTAAATATCACATTCTCCTGCCCAAGGCCAACGATGTGGGCGGCTCACTGGATTCGGCCCAGTGGATGGCCATTCTCCGCTCCTGCAGCGGGTTGCAGGCCTATCACCGTCTTTACCTGGCCAGCCCGACGCCCTGGAAGGTGGTCGAATTTCTCATCCTGTCGGAGGACTTTCCCCGTTCCCTGCGCTTCTGCTTGAAGGAGATGAATCAGTACCTGCACCAAATATCAGGCACGCCGGCCGGCGAATTCGCGAATGACGCCGAACGGATTTGCGGCCGAATGCTCGACCAATTGAGCCATTGCACCACGGAAGACATTTTTCAGGAAGGTCTGCATGAATACCTCGACCGGACCCAAATTTCCCTTAACGACATTGGCGGCGCCCTCTACCACAGCTATATGTTTGTGCCCCAGCCCGAGCAGCCGGCCGCCGTGGCCTGAGGGTGGTTTGGCTGGTGCCGGCGAAAGTTAAAAAAAGGCTTTGCAAGCCCCCGGCGGGTGTTCTAGTGTGACGGGCGTATGAAATTTAAGACCCTTACCCCCCTCATCACCGCCGCTGGATTGGTTCTGGCCGTGGCCGGCACTGGTTGTTCCTCAACCGCCGGCATGCCCAACGCCGCCAATCAGGACCGCAATTTCCTGGGCATCGTCAAAATTGAGCCGAATTCGTATTCTCAGACGCCAAACTCGACATTGGAGCTGCGCTCGAATGACGTCATTTCCAAGCCGGACATTTCCGGGACGAAAGTGTCCCTCCTATTTGGTCTGATTACGCTCGAGGACTATTAAACCGGCAGGGGTAGCGCCGGGCATCGCCCGCCGCCTGATTTTCCGAAGCTCCGTTTCCCCATCCGGGAAACGGGGCTTTTTGTTGAGTATGTTGCAAATGCCTCCGAATTCGGCCTTCATTCGGGACGTAAAATAATCTTTTGCCTTTGACGGTGAGTCTAAATTCTGGGGAGCGCCAGGGTAGAGCTCCAATAACGAAACGCAGCCTGCACCCGCGACATTCAACGATC
>Ga0206896_1222_pt1 | contig 9742 bp, 7 predicted proteins | sample Alteio_BWOrgHeat_52_FD_152969 | JGI IMG/M metagenome (GOLD analysis project Ga0206896, IMG submission 152969) | Enriched cells from forest soil in Barre Woods Harvard Forest LTER site, Petersham, Massachusetts, United States -... | ecosystem: Environmental > Terrestrial > Soil > Temperate forest > O... | reverse complement strand
GTGACAAGGATGGGGCACCCCGATTTGTGGTGATGTTGAAAGTGAAAAGCGGATCCCCATTCGACTTCGCTCAGGGCAGGCTTTCGCTTCGCTCAGGATGACAATACTTAGCGTGGAGACTTGGTTAGGTTTTCTGCGAGGAAGAGGCCGGCCTTGCCGCCGCTTACTATGTCGAGGTGGCCGCTGTTGTTGAGGTCGGCAGCTACGATTTGCATTCCGCCACCCATGCGGCCACCGTAGTCGATGATGTGGCGGATCCATTCAATGCCGCCGTTGCTGAGGTTGCTTTGTGGGGCGGGGAGTTTGCGGTATTCGTACCAGTAGATGCCTATGGGTTCGCGTTCGCCGGGGTCGTTGCCGTTGTGGGCGAAGTAGCGCTTGCCGGTGATGAGGTCGGGCTGACCGTCTCCGTTGATGTCGGCGAGGATGGCGGCGTGGGCCTGGGACCAGGTGTTGTCGATGATGTGCTGGGTCCATTGGGCATCTTGATGGGGTTGGTGGGCGGTCTGTTCGTACCATGCGATGCCGTAGTCGTGGGCCATGGTGGTGAGCATGTCGGGGCGTCCGTCGCCGTTGATGTCGAGGAGATACATGCGGCCGAAGGCGACGTGTCCGGGTGTGCTGTGTGCGGTTTCGTCGTGGCCTGCCGGTGGGATTGGGTGCTGGTCCCAGTCGGTGGGATGGAATTTCCAGTAGCCTTCAGCGCGCGGGTCGGCAGGGGCTTCGAGCCAGCCTTTGGGGGTGAGGATGTCGTTGCGTCCGTCGCCGTTGACGTCTCCGACGCCGATGCCGTGGCCGAAAGAGTGATCGGCTACTACGTGCTTGAGCCATCTCGGGGAGGGGTTACCGGGCTTGCTGTTCGGGTCGAGTTCGTACCAGGCTAACGGGACGTTGGGATTGTCGTATTCGGGAAGGATTTCGTTGGCTTTGCCGTCGTTGTTTAGGTCTACGAGGAAGGCGAATTCGGTGGGGCCGCTGTCGTCGATTACGGTCTCTTTCCATGGGCCGCCTGATTTGCCGGGGTTTTTGAGCCAGATGATTTTGTGGGCGAAGTAGCTGCATTGGATGATGTCGGGCCAGCCGTCGTTGTCGACGTCGAGGATTAGGTCGCTGAAGTTATCGATGTATCCGTTGGCGTAGTCGATGTCGCGGAGATGGTGTTTGGTCCAGAGGGGCGCTTCGTACCAACTGTCGCCGGAGATGATGTCGGGCTTGCCGTCGCGGTTGAGGTCGGCGACGGCGGCGGTTTCGTTGTAGCCGGGGTCGATCATGGTGATCCGAAAGGCTATGTCGGCTGGGCGTGTGGCGGCGATGAATGCCGGCGCGGCGAGCAGGATGAGAGGGATTAAGGTGCGCCGGCGCATTTGGGGCCTCGGAGAGGGGATGTTTGTGTACGCTGCGGATTTTAATCGAGTTGGCGCTGGTAGCGGAGTTCGTCGACGGTGACGCCCCAGATTGAGTCTGTCTTGCGGTGGCCGTCGAGGGCCCAGTTGTCGGTTTTGTAGAAGCGATCTGCGCGGGCGTTTCCTGCGAGAGTCCATAGAACTGCTTGTCTGAATCCTAACTTGAGAAGGCGATCGCGCGCGGCTGAGATCAGGGCTAGTCCGATGCGGTGGCCCCAGTGGTCGGGATCGACGTACAGGGCGTAGAGCTCTCCGTGATGCGGGAGGTCGGGTTCGCGCGAGGGGGCGGTGGTGGCGAAGCCGAGGATCCGGCCTTCTTCGACGGCAACGATGGTCTGTGGCTTTGTTGTGTCGGTGGTGGCGAAATCGTATCGTTGCGCTCGATCTTCGGGGTGGAGTTGATCAAGGTATTCATCGGGGAGGAGCGAACGATATGCCACTTGCCATGTGCGGACGTGGACGCGGGCTACGGCCATTGCGTCCTGCGGTTCGGCTGGGCGGAGCAGCATGGCCTCAGTATTGCATGAGGAGTGGGCTCCCTGATCGGCCGCACTAACGCGTTGAGTTGTACCAGTGCAGAACTCGGAGGGCGCGCAGCGTGTTCCAGCGGCTTGCGCTGCCGACGGCGGTCTCCATCTGCAAGGGAATATGTTCGGGATGAAGGAGGTTTAGGGGCCAGCGTCCGTTCTGGTGGCGTCGTTTGATTACGACTTCGATGGCTTCTTCGACGCGGCTGTCGGGTTTGATTCCTGCGTTCCGCAGGTAGTCGAGTCCGCGCAGTACGTCGTAATGCCAATGCGTCGGGTACGAGAAGCGGAGCCAGCGCTTGTCGATGACTTTGCCGGTTTGCAGCGAGCGGAACATGTGGCGTTCGAGCAGATAGTTTTCGGCCCTCTTGCGGGCCCTGGTGATGGCCGCAGATTTGCGCCCTGCCCGTTCGTACGCAACTCGTTCGTATTCGAGGAGTCCTTCGAGGACGCAGATGGTGGTGTGGAAGGAAGATCGCTGGCTTTTGGGTGCTTCACAGTTCCAGCCGCCGTCTTCGAGCTGCTCGGCCAGGAGTTGATTGGCCAGTGTTTCGTTTGGCTCCTTGAAATACGCGCCGATGCCGAGAATTCTTCCGTTGATGCAGGGCTCAGTTTCGCCGTGAAGGAAAGGCCGGTTGTTGAGCGGCTTAAAGACAAGCCGCTTGTCGATGCGGTCGATCATTTTGCGGGCCGGTTTGCTGGCGGGGTCGAGACCGAGGTCTTTCAGGACGACGAGGCTCCAGAGGGTAACGAGGTCCCACTGGCCGCCGGGCCACCTGCCGTCCGGAGATTGGTGGGCGAGAAGCTGGGCTCCCCAGCCCTCGGTTGCTACGCGCGAGCGTTCGGCTGCAATCGCGGCGGGGGCTTCACCCGTGAGGTCTCTCATGACCTGCCAGCGGATGGCGGGGTCGGAATCGAGGAGCCATTTGAGGTGCGCGGGCCGTGGTGCGTAGTCGTTTGAGCGCATGCGTCTGTTATAGCAAGTGGTGCGATGAAGTTGTGCAGAGGCGCGCACTCGGCGACCACCTGAAGGTTACTCTTCGACCCATCCGACGATAGCTGCAATCCACGCCGGTCCAATCGTCGTCCATTCACCGTTGTCTGCCGACCAGACCCGCACTCCTTGGGAGCCTCCACTCAGGAGCGATCCCTCGTGTCTGTACTTTACGGCGATGAGTCCTGGCGCCGTGGATACCTGGAAGATGTCGCATGGCCATCTATCGATCTGTGCGCCCTTATAGCGGATCGATTGGCCCTCATTGTCATTGCGCTCGTGTTCCATATCGAAGCCGTAGCCCTGGGACTCCCAAATGAGCTTTTCGAGACTGCGTTTGTCTACGTCAACCAGCCAATCGCCCCTCCCTTCCGAGTAGATGATCTGGCCTCCGTCATTGCGCCTTACTTCGGGTCCGCAAGGCAGCGGTTCCACTCCCGGTATCGTCACCAGCGGTTCTACCTTGCTCTTATCATCCACAATCACAAGATTGCCGTCCCCGCGCTGGGTCAATAAATGCTCGTCATCCAGCCAGAGGAAGGTTGGCGATGCAAACGAGTTGCACTCGACGATCCCTCCACGTAGAAACTCGTTCCCGAGGAGAAAGCTCTTCCCATCCGGCCGATACAACGTAATCTCTGTGAAGTTTCCGGCGGCAGTCAGTTTCCCATTGGGGCTTCGCGTGCCGGGTACGGCCCAGTTACCAGGCTTTCGCAACGGTTCGTACTGCTTCGTGTCGAGACTGAAAGAATAGGTACCCTGGTCATCTGTGCGGTCGACGCGGATAACAGCTGCGTTCGATTTTTTGTCAATTCCGACCAGTTCACCCTTGCTCTTGAGCGCGATCTTTCCGGTAGTGAGGTCGACTACGTCGCCCCAGATGGTGACGACGTAACGACTATCAACAATCTGGTTCCTGTCAAGATCGAATCGAATCTCGGATGTGGTGAGAAGTTCCTCTTTGTTGACGAGTGCCCCATTTCGGAAGTGATAACGAACAAGAGTTTGAGTCCGTGCAACACCGTGAGAATCTGCACCGAACTCAACGAGGACAAGACTTGTCCTGTGCTCCGCCGCGCCCAATGCGCAAGCGAAAGCAACGAATTGCAGACACAACAACGCCAAAAACCTTACCCTGGAGATCATGCGCAACCTCTGCTTCTCGCTCAATCTACATATGACTCTAAACGGGCGGAGTTGGGAAGCTGGTGTGTACCCGGCTGCTTAGATAGGAATCCCTGCGGAGTCCCAAGTTTCGGTTGGATTGTGAGATGCCGTGAGTTGCTACTATGAGGCTGCGCAGATGTGGAACCCCTGCAAGTTTTCCTTGCAGCGGCTTTTAAAGCCGAGCTTCGATGTCCAACAACTCTTCGTCTGAATAGTTAACGAGAAGCTTCCCGTGAGTTCGAAGGCCTCTCTCGACCGCGATTACGCTGAGGATGGCCCGTGCGGCGACGGCGGTTTCGGCTCGCAGTATCTCTGTGGCACCCGTTTCCGCTAATTTCCGAATTGCCTGAAAGTAGTCCTCCGCAAACCATTGTGGAACATCCGGGTTCTCGCCGTTCTTGCGAGCCAGTTCGATGATCGCGACAATGGCGTAGGTGTTCCAGTCGATCACGCCCCGTTCTCGATAGCTTGCGACGAGAAATGGAACGGCTGCGAATGATGCTTCGCCAACGTTTCCTTGATGGTGGAGTTCGTCCCACAGTTCATGCCAGACCTCCGTGGTGTCGTACTCAGCTTCGAGTCTTTTGAGGAGAGGGCGCGGGTCGAGTAAGGTTTTGTATCCGCCGGTCATTTGCGACCACCGGACGTCTTCGAGGCTGATCATGCGAGGAAATATACCAGTTGCTGCTTCTGGTCAGATGGTTTGTTTGATCTGCGGGCGAACTGATGTGGTTAGTAGTCGATGCCTTTCCAGTAGTCGGGGGCGTTTACGTATTCGAATTTGTCGGGGTGGGATTTGACTATGGCGTCGGCGTCTTCGTTCCAGAAGGTGCCGTGGTACTGGTTGTCGCTGGTGGAGATGACGCTGTAGCCGAGCTGGTAGTTTTCGAACTCCTGGCTGCGCTTGTCGTTGCTGTCCCAATGCTGATAGACGCTGGAGTTGTGGATGTCTTCCATCTGATGGGCGGCTTTGGCCTGCTCGGCAGAGGCACGGCCTATGGCGTGGATCTGGTCGATGGCTGGGGCGGCGATGCGATTGGCCTGCTGCTGCACAACCTGCATGTTGACGTTGAAGCTTTGCATGATGGCGGCCAGAGTGGCGCGTTCTTTGGCGGCGACGGCCTGGGGAGCCATGGTGGTGTAGGCCTCGCTCATCCAGTTGCCGAAGCGGCCTGGAGGGGTTTCGCAATAGACGGCGTTGAGTTCTCGGGGCCCTTTGCCATCGTTCATGTCGCCGGTGCCGACCATGTGAGTGCAGGTCTGCTGCCCGCCGGCGGGCATGGGCGTGACGCTGGTGAAGTGATAGGTGGCCTGGGGCAAGCCGGCTTTTTGACGCACATGCTGCATCATGTAGACGAAGGTCTGGGAGAGATCCCCGCCGTATTGGTAGTAGATGGCTGAAGCATAGGCCGTGTTCTGGAGTCTGCCATTGCGCAACTGCTGGAGCGTTTGCTGGACGCTGGGGTTGCGTGGGTCGGCGGCCAGGAACGTGATGTCCATTTCAGCGGATTCGCCGTTTGGACCGAGTGCAACGATGGTTCCTCCGCCGCTCAGACGGGGAGCGATTTGCCACCCTTCTGGAAGGCCGATGCTGGCGGAGTTATCGGGGAGGGTGGTTTGACGGAGCTGCGCGGCGGGTGCGCTGGTGCCGCCGGTGGAAGTGGGCACGCCTGGGGGAATGGGGTGCCAGACGGTGAAGAGGGTTTTCATCATGGGGTTGAGGGTCTTGGGGAAGCGTGAGGCTCCATCGGAGACGAGGGCGGCCTCGACGTGGTCGGTGGAGACCTTGGTGGCGATGATGAGGCCGCCGATCTGGAGAGGCTTCTTGCCTGCTCCCTGATCGTGGCGGCTGACGCTGAAGAAGACGGCGACGGACTGGGTTCCTTTGACGTCGAAGAGCTTGCCTACCTGGGGCTTTTCGCCGAGGTTCTGGTGGAGGTTGCGGAGGATGTAGGCCATTGCGCCTGCTTCGGTGGACTGGCCGGCGACCTGGCCGTACATTATTTTGCCGCCGCCGGGCGGGTCGATGGTTTTGAGTTCCTGGGCTGGAGCGAGAATAGCGCTGCACGCGAGGGTGAGAAGCAATGCAAGATGCCTGATGGGGAGATTGCGATGTCTTTGCGTCACGGTTTTCACCTCTGTGCCTTGCCTGGAGGCTTGGTGTATCGAAGGATTGGGTCTGGCCTTCTGAGTGAGACTGCGAGAACGGGAGAGAAATGGCCTCATTCGAAGATCCTCGCGGGAGTGAGTGAGATGGAGATGTGTGGCTTTCCTGCGCTGAAACGCAGAGATGTATGCTGGCCTCTGTGGACCTGAAGGGAGATTGGATTGGCGAAGTATCTGGTTACTGGGGCGGCGGGGTTTATTGGGAGGTCGATTGCGGCGGCGCTTTTGGAGCGTGGGGAGGCTGTGCGCGGGGTGGATAACTTCGCTACAGGGAGGTGGTCGAATCTTGTTGGGCTTGAGGGGATGGAATTCATCGAGGGGGATCTGGCCGAGCGTGTGGTTTGTGAGGATGCCTGCGACGGGGTTGAGGTGATCTTCCATGAGGCTGCGCTGCCTTCTGTGCCGCGGTCGGTGGCTGATCCTATTGCTTCGAATGTGGCTTGTGTCGATGCTACGGTGAATCTGCTCTGGGCGGCGAAGCTGGCTGGGGTGCGGCGGGTGGTGTATGCGGCTTCTTCTTCGGCTTATGGAGATACGCCGACGCTGCCGAAGCATGAGGGGATGATGCCCAATCCGATCTCGCCTTATGCGGTTGCGAAGCTGACGGGGGAGTACTACATGAAGTCATTCGCGCGGGTGTATGGGATGGAGACGGTGGCGCTGCGTTATTTCAATATTTTTGGGCCTTATCAGGACCCGACGTCGCAGTATTCGGGAGTGCTGGCGGTGTTTTGCCGGAAGATGCTGGCTGGGGAGACTCCGACGATTTTTGGGGATGGGGAGACGAGCCGGGATTTTACTTTTATTGAGAATGCGGTGCAGGCGAATCTGCTGGCGGCCTCGGCTCCGGCAGATAAGGTTTCAGGGCGGGTGATGAATGTGGCTACTGGTGATCGCGTGACGTTGAATGAGGTGGTTGAGGAACTGCGGAAGATCACCGGGTATGACGGGCCTGTGAACTATGCGCCGGAGCGGGCGGGGGATATCAAGCATTCGCTGGCGGATGTTTCGCTGGCGCGTGAGTTGATGGGGTATGCGCCTGTTGTGGGGTTTCGTGAGGGGTTGAGGCGGACGGTGGAGTGGTATCGGGAGAGCAGGGACTAGGGAACAGGAGGACGTCCGAGAGTTCGCTCAATTTGACCTCATTAATTGCGGAGAAGCAGATCCACTACTACGTGAAGGATGGCAAACATCCTGAGGAAGCATTTGACGGAATGGCTGGAATGCTGGACACTCTGATTACCTTTACTTGTACTGCTTGATTTAATTTTTCCCAATCTGCGCGAACATACCCGGCTGGAGCACTCTCCCGGCTTCGAGGTCTTATTGCGTGGCTGATTCTCCTGAGCATCCTGATTCGACGGTTGGCCGGAGTGCGTCTCCGATGGCCGAAGAACTGCGCGCTAGGTCGCGGCTCTATTCATTTCGCGAATTGATTGTCATGCTTCGTCGACGCCGGGGGTTTCTTGGCTCGACTGTTGGCGGACTGCTGCTGCTCTGCCTTGTCTATTGCCTGATCGCTCCCAATCAATATGAGGCTTCGGCGCGGGTGGCGTTGAGGATGCAGCCTTCGACTTCGCTGACGCTTGAGGCGGCGGAGGCGATTACTCCTGCTTCGATTTTGAGCACTCCGCTACAGATTGAAACGCTGGTCAACGTGATTCGCAGCGAGCAGCTGGCGTGGCGGGTGATCACGCGGTTGAAGCTGTATGAATCGGCGGGGTTTGTCAGCGATTTTGCGGGTCGGTTTCCGGGGTTCGATGCGGCGAAACCTACTCCCGGTGCGCAGGGTTATCTGCTCGATCGATTTTCGAAGCGATTGCAGGTGCGCGCTCTGCCCAGGACATTTCTGATTGAAATTCGTTTTCGCAGCAAAGATCCGGCGCTGGCTGCGGCTGTGGTTAACGAGCTGATTCACAGCTTTATGGCGATCGAGAGCCAGACGCGCATGGAGGCTACTTCGCAGGCCTCGGGGTGGCTTGCAGGGCAGTTGAAGGCGCTGACGGCGGAGGTGGAGTTGAAGGAGAGGCGGCTGGCGGAGTTTGAGCGACAGCACGGGTTCACGACGACGCAGCAGACTGTGCCGGGAGGACAGCCGGTGGAGACGCTGCACGATCCGACGACTCTGCAGGTGGATGAAGCGGGGCGGTTGCTGGCGGTGGCGAGCGGGGACCGCATATTGCGCGAGGCGTTGTACCGCGAGGCGCAGCAGGGAAATCCGGAGCAGGTGCTGGCGGCCAATCCGGAACTGCAGGCAGAGATGGGGCCCGGCGGGGCGGCGCTGGCGCAGCAGTTGCGCACGCACTTGAGCGAGGTTGCGGTTGAACTGGCACAGCTTAAGGCAGAGCATGGACCGAACTATCCGAGGGTGGTTGAACTAGAAAGGGCGCAGGCGGATATTGACGCGCAGATCAAGGTCGAGGACGCCAACCTCGTCGAGGCCTTTCAACGGACATGGAAGGCGGCGGCGGGTCGAGAGCAATTGTTGCGCACGGAACTGGACGCGCGCATGGCGGAGGGCGTGAAGCAGAACGACGCGACGATTCAGTACGCGGTGCTGCATGAGCAGGTGGAGTCGGGGCGTGAGCTGTGTTCGCGGCTGGAGAAGCGGATTCAGGAGGCAACGCTGTCGGCGGGGGTTCACGCTTCGAGCATTGCGGTGGTGGATTGGGCGCGGGAGCCGTACAAGCCGGCGTCTCCAGATCTGCCGGTGTATCTGGCTATCACTTTGTTTACGGGAATCTGGATTGCGATTGGCGGAGCGCTGCTGCTGGAGGCTTTGCGGCCCGGCCTGAGGAATGTGGCGGCGGGGCTGTTGCTGGTAGGTGTGCTGGCTGGCTCTGAGGGAGCTTCGGCGCAGGCACCGACGCCGAATACGCAGGGGCTGCCGGGCGGGGTGGTGAAGGTGCCGCAGAGTGTTCAGGGTATTCCGCGGCCAAACGCGAAGGAGGCGCCGCCGATCTGGAATGCGGCCGCTCCGTCTGTCGCGCAGGGAGAGGAAGGTGTGGCTCGGCCTGCGGGCGCTGCGATGGCGCTGCCGATTGGCGCTGGAGACTTTCTGGATATCAGCGAATTTCATTCGCCGGAATTTCATTCCGCTGTGCGTGTGGCAGCGGATGGAACGGTGCTGTTGCCGCTTGTCGGGCCGGTGAAGTTGATGAGCATGAGCGAGCAGGAGGCTTCGCGGGCGATTGAGAAAGCTCTGCTGGACAGCGGGATGCTACTGCATCCGCAGGTCTCGGTGCTGGTGACGAACGCGGTTGGGCAGGATGTGAGCGTGCTGGGCGAGGTGGCGCGGCCCGGAGTGTATCCGTATACCGTGCATCATCGGCTGCTGGATGTGATTTCGTCGGCAAGCGGGCTTTCGCAGAATGCCGGGCGGCTGGTGAGCGTGTTTCATCGCGATGACCCTAAGACGGCGCATCCGGTGGTGCTTGATCCCAGTGGAACCGATGTGAAGGCTGGCAGTGGGTTGGATCACAATC
>Ga0206896_1221_pt1 | contig 9767 bp, 10 predicted proteins | sample Alteio_BWOrgHeat_52_FD_152969 | JGI IMG/M metagenome (GOLD analysis project Ga0206896, IMG submission 152969) | Enriched cells from forest soil in Barre Woods Harvard Forest LTER site, Petersham, Massachusetts, United States -... | ecosystem: Environmental > Terrestrial > Soil > Temperate forest > O... | reverse complement strand
TGTGGCCTATCTCGTGGAGCAGGAGGCTGGCTATCAGTACGGCCCCGATCGGAAGGGCGAGTTGCAGGCCGCCGATCTCGATGCCGAGAATAATGCAGAAGACGGGAATGAACCAGCCGGTACGGTGCATCCGAAACGGGACTCTGAATCTAAACATAAGCGGCCACCCTCAGTGATCGTAAGTTGTAGGATGCACGACGTTTAGGTCATTGCGGCATGGTTATTACCAAAGAACTTTTCGGAGCGGGAATTTCTATTTTTCGGTAACTTGATGCCGGATTTTTCCTGTAACCAAGGGTGAAACCGCGGTTTAAACCGGGGTGCTAACTCCTCTAATTTATGGATGGAGATTTATGGATGGAGAGATGGGAAGCGATAAGCTGGGTGTATGTTTACCGGGATTATTGAGCAGACTGGGACGATTGTCGGGTTGAGGGATCTGGGTCCGAGGCCCGGTGGGGTGAAGCGCCTTACCGTGGCTGCGCCCGGCGTTGCGGGGCGGCTGCGGGAGGGGGATTCTCTGGCGGTTTCGGGGGTTTGCCTAACTGCGCTGGAGGTGAATCCTGAGTTTTTTCATGCCGATCTGGCTGCGGAAACGCTGGCGCGGACTTCGCTCGGTTCGCTCGCTGGCGGGTCGCTGGTGAATCTGGAGTTGCCTACGGCGGCGGGTGCTCCGCTAGGTGGGCATATTGTGCAGGGGCATGTGGATGGGACGGGGACGCTGGTTTCGCTGGAGCCGGTGGTGGCGAGGGATGATCCCGACTTTAATCACGAGACTACGGACTGGTGGCTTACGGTGCGGGTGCCGGAGCATGTGCGGCGGTTCATGGTGGAGAAGGGGTCGGTGGCGATTGAGGGCATCAGCCTTACGATTGCCGATTCTGATGCGGAGACGATCAGGATTGCTGTCTTGCCGCTGACTTACTGGCGGACGAACCTGCATGCACTGAGGGCGGGTAATCCGGTGAACGTTGAGGCGGATGTGCTGGTGAAGCTGGCTTACGCGCGGATGGATGCTGAGGCGAAGCCGGGGTTTGAGCTGACTGAGAGCTGGCTGGTTGCCAGCGGGTACTGAGGGGAGCGAGCGTGTAGCTCTGCTATCCCATCTTTAACGCAGTCCCATCGTGTCAAGGGTGGATTTACCGATATCGGCCGCCACCACTCTCACACTCCGGAACCGCGCCATCCCACCCCTTGTTATCATCAAGACAGCCACGCGCGAGGTTTTCCACCCTTCATGTCCACCGCTCCCACAGCCGCAAAAGCCGGAATACCCGTAGCGGTGACCACCGAGCATGAGCTCTCCCTCCATCCCGCACCCGGCGCCACCGCCACCCTCATAGCTGACCTGCGTGAGCTGTTCAAGTTCAAAGTCACCGCGATGGTCCTAGTCACCACCTGGGCCGGCTTCTATCTCGGTTCTATGAACTCTGGCATTTCCAGCTTCCAGCGCGGCCTGCTTGAAACCCTCGTAGGCGTAGCACTTGTCTCCGCTGGAGCCAGCGCCCTCAACGAAGCCCTCGAACGCAAATCCGACGCCAAAATGATCCGCACCGCCAATCGCCCAATCGCGTCGGGCCGCATTTCTCTGACCCAGGGTCTGATCCTCGGCCTGGGAGCGGTCGCGCTCGGAGGTTTCTGGCTTCTCTACACGACAAATTTGCTGACTGTCGGCCTCGCCCTGATGACCGTCTTCACCTACGTCGCCATCTACACCCCGCTCAAACGCGTCACCACCCTCGCCACCTTCCTCGGAGCCTTCCCCGGAGCCGCCGGTCCGCTTCTCGGCTGGACCGCCGCCCGAGGCCAGATCGAGTGGCCCGGCGTCGCCCTCTTCGCCATCCTCTTCGTCTGGCAGTTCCCCCACTTCATGGCGATCGCATGGCTCTATCGTCAGGATTACGGCCGCGCCGGCATCAAAATGCTCCCCGTGGTCCAGCCAGACGGCCTCTCCACCGTCATCGAGGCCCTCGTCTACGCCGTCATCATGATCCCCGTCAGCCTCGCCCCTTACTGGCTCCACATGGCCGGCATCACCTACGCGATCCTTGCCACAATTCTCGGACTCTTCTATCTCGGCTATACCATCCGCTTCGGCCGCATCCTCCGCGCCACCAGCGAAACCCAAAGCCGCATGTTCGCCCGCGACCTGCTGAAAGTAAGCGTCATCTATCTGCCTCTCCTCCTGACCGGCCTGATGCTCGCCGCCACAATGAAGTAAAGTCCCTTAAAGAAAAATGACTACGCAAACTCGAAATCTGCCACAAAATTCGCCATCTGGCACCGGTCCGGCCATCGCCGCCATCATCGGCATCAGCATCGCCGCTTCGCTTTTCCTGCTCTGGCTTATCTACTTCCATCCCGCAGCCGATGCCGGCGGAACACGTTTCACCTTCCTCCCGGCCCTCAACGCCCTCCTGAATGCACTGAGCGCCACCGCCCTGCTCATCGGCTACACCTTCATCCGCGCCAAACGCATCAGTGCCCACCGTGCGTCGATGATCACCGCCTTCGCCTTCTCAACACTCTTTCTGGTCAGCTACATCCTCCACCACGCGCTCCACGGAGATGTCCGCTACCCCCTCCACGCCGCTTTCCGCACCCCCTACCTCTGGCTCCTCGCCAGCCATATTCTGCTGGCAATCATTGCCCTGCCCATGGTCCTGACGACCTTCTTCTTCTCCCTCAGCGGACGCATCCCCATGCATCGCAGAATCGCCCGCTGGACCTTCCCCATCTGGCTCTACGTTTCCGTCACCGGCGTCATCACCTACGTAATGCTCCACTTGGCATTGGGATAGCCGGATGCCCTACAACGGACAGCCCCGCGGCGAACAGCCCGACGACGGTACCATCCAACTCCTCCGCGGCGGAGGCCTGATCCTCGCGATCGGCGTAATTTCGTTTCTTCTACTGCTCACCGTCCTCGGCGGCGTAGGCGTAGAAGGAGCCCACTCCAACCCCGGCTGGCTAGCCCTCATCGTCGCCGCCATGTGCCTCCCCTTCGGCCTGATGCTGTTCGCCCTGGGCGTAGCAAAATGGCTCCGCAACCGCAGCCTCTCCCGCAAACCTTAGCCCGACGCCTTCGATCCAGTTTCATCGCGCCAAGGGCGGCTTCCAGGAGCCACTCCTACCCCCTCTCTGCTATCCTTTTCCTTCAAACCACGGAGCATCCAATGGCAAAAAGCGTCAATAAAGTCATCCTTCTCGGCAACGTCGGCAAAGACCCCGAAATTCGTTCCACCGCAGGCGGTAACATGGTCGCCAACTTTACTCTGGCCACCACCGACCGCTCCAAAGACCAGCAGGGAAACTGGCAGGACCGCACAGAGTGGCACAACCTCGTCGCCTTCCAGCGCACCGCCGAAATCGTGCGCGATTACGTTAAGAAGGGCCACAAACTGTACATCGAAGGCAAGATCCAGACCCGCAGCTGGGACGATAAGGAATCCGGCCAGAAGAAATATCGCACCGAGATCATCGTCAACGACCTCTCCCTACTTTCAGGCCGCGAAGAAGGCGGCGGCGGGTCCAGCGGCTACAGCCAACAGCGCGGCAGCAACACCGCGAGCTTCGACCAGCGCCCTTCAGGGGGCCAGGACGAGTACGCCAGCACAGAAATCACCGACGACGACATCCCCTTCTAACTCGCCTGACTCCCCGTGTCCATAGCTATGTCCGCTGCGACTCTCTCGAAGGAACAACGTGAGGAGCTTCTCAAAGCATTGAAAGAGCGCTTTGAAAAGAATATGAAACGTCACGAGGGTCTTGAGTGGACCGGCGTGCAGGCCAGGCTTGTACGGAATAGCCGAGCACTTTGGTCCCTTAGTGAAATGGAAAGAACGGGCGGCGAACCGGATGTCATAGGAAAGGACAAAGGGACGGGCGAATACGTCTTCTGCGATTGTTCGGCGGAAAGTCCCGAGGGCCGCAGAAACGTTTGCTACGACCGTGCCGGGCAGGAGAAAAGGGAGAAGGAAGGTTTGCCCATAGCCGGCAACGTGCTGGACATGGCAGCCGCCATGGGGATTGAGCCGTTGACTGAAGAGCAATACCGGGAGTTGCAGAAGCTCGGAAGTTTCGATACGAAGACGCAAAGCTGGTTGAAAACACCTGCTGAAATTACCAAACTGGGCGGAGCTATCTTCGGCGACCGCCGTTTCGGCCGTGTCTTTGTGTATCACAACACCTCCCCTTGCTTTTACCGCGCCAGAGGATTCCGTGGCTCCCTGAAGGTCTAGTCCAGACGTTGAAATATCAGCGCTCCTGCTTCCTCAATTACGGATAACCCAATTCTGTTGACTATCCTTCTTACGCTCCCTATACTCCACCCGGCAATCGGACTCCCTCCGCGTTTGCTCCCAGGTATCTTCGCGATTCTCTGCCCTGAGGTTTTCCATGCACCTTTCCCGTCTGCATAAGTTGACCGTCCTTGCGTTCACAGCGGCCATGCCCTCCGCCCTGTTCGCTGACTACACCTACCAGGAAACCACCCAGATCACCGGCGGCTCCATCGTCGCCATGATGAAAATGGCAGGCGCTTTCAGCTCCCAGGCCCGCAAGGCTGGCGATCCTGTCGTCTCCAGCGTCTACATCAAAGGCAACCGCATGGCCAAGGTCTCCTCCGACAGGATCGAGATCATCGACCTCGACAAAGAAACCATCACCAGCATCGACACTATCAAGCACACCTACACCCTCGTCACCTTTCAGCAGATGAAGGACCAGCTTGCGAAAGCTCAACAGGAGATGGAAAAGAAACAAGCCGAGCAACCTGCCGCCACTCAGCCAGCCAAGCCCGACGCGAACGATGTCAAGGTAAGCTTTGACGTCCACGTACGCAACACCGGCGCGGCAAAGCAGGTGAGCGGCCTGTCCGCCGATGAAGCCATCCTGACCATGATGATGAACGCCACCGATCAGAAGAGCCAGCAGACCGGTACCATGGCCATCACCAACGATATGTGGCTCGTCCCCGAAATTCCCGGCTATAGCGAAGTGCGCGATTTCTACATGCGTATGGGCACAAAAATGGGCGTCATGACCCCTGGAAGCGGCCTGGACTTTAGCAAGTTTTTGGCGCAGAACCCCGGTGCAACCCAGGCCCTCGATAGCATGGGCAAAGAGATGCAAAAAATCAAGGGAGTGCCCGTCCTGCAAGTCATGCGCATGGGCACGACCACAGACGGCAAGCCTCTGCCGGCTGCGTCGGAAGCTCCACTTCCTGCCGATGCCTCTCCCGCAATGCCCAGCGCAAGCGAAGTAGTCAAGCAAAGCGCGGCCTCAGCGATCACCAGCCATTTCGGCCTGGGAGGCTTCGGCCACAAGAAGTCCGACCCGCCGCCACCCGATCCAAACTCCAAACAGAATGCAGCCACACCCACCAGCGCAGTTCTAATGGAGTCCCAAACCACCGTCTCCAACTTCTCGTCCGCGCCCGTCGACCCATCGCACTTTGAAGTGCCAGCCGGCTACAAGCAAGTCCCGCTGCAATCGGACCAGCACTAACAATCTTCACGCTGAAACCCACCTATCTCGAATAACTAAACCCGCGCGCATCGAGATAAGCAGCAATCGCCGCCGCGCTGCCTTCAGCGTCAGCCAATGCTACATAGCCATCCGGCCGCACGAGATAGGCCGCATTGCGTCGTAAGCCTTTTTTGCTCATCTCCTGACGCCACGTGAAAACCTGCAGTGGCAACCCTCGCGCGTCGCACGCGGCCCGCATCTCGACGGTGGCTTCGCCATATACATGCACCTGCCAATCCAGCGAGGTCAGCGGCACGAAGTTATCCTCGCATTCACCATTCCCATCTAACTTCACCCAGGGCAAACGGTCGCCGCCATGAACCTCTCCCGCCTGCCCTTCGCTCAAACTGCTCCCACGGTAATTAACCTGAGTTTGCGATACCGTCCGAAACAGAAAACGCCTGACTACCTTGAGTGCAAACAATGGTCGAATCAAAAGCGGCACGATACGCAATCGCATCAGCCGCGCCATCGCTCCCTGACTCGTGACAACCGTGAAGGCCTGATCGGTCGTTGCCACCAGCCGGCGCGCGAATGCAATTCGCTCCGGCTCATAGCTATCGAGCAGGGATGCATTCGCCCGCCCATGCAGAACAGCCGCGAGCTTCCACGCAAGATTCACAGCATCGCCGATGCCAGTGTTCATGCCCTGCCCGCCAACAGGACTATGAATGTGGGCGGCATCCCCCAGAAGAAATGTTCGACCCCTTGCGAAGTGATCTGCGACCCGATGATGCACTCGATAGGTTGAGAACCAGTTCACGCGGTTGATATCGACGCGTATCCATTCGAGCACCTGCTTGCTGACGTCATTCCACGTCAGATCCTGATGGTCGTGTTCAGCTTCATCGCGCACCGTCCCCACAAGTCGAGCACGCCCCGCGCCATCCAAAGGGAACATCGCAATAAAATCGGTCCTGTCCAACGCAACATGCAGTTCGCCGTTCATCGTTTCTCCGCTGGCATCCACGTCAGCGACATAGAAGACATGCGAGTAAGTCCCACCCGGAAAGCCAACACCCAGCGCACCGCGCACCGCAGAGCGTGCTCCATCGCAGCCCGCAATGTAAGCAGCCTCGCATGTTTCCTCAGCACCATCAGGCTGCTTCAGGCGCGCGAGCACTCGACCATCTGTATCTTCGAAATGCAGCAGTTCCGTGTTGCGTTCGACGTGGACACCAACCTCGGCTAAGCGATCGACCAGCAGCCGCTCGTGCTCATCCTGAGGAAATGTCAGCGTAAACGGATAAGGGCTGATGTCCGCACCAATATTGCCGATGACAGCGTGGGCCGCCTTCTTTCCAGCCACCCAGAGATTCACCGCAACAGCCTGCCATCCGCGCTCAACCACAGCATCAGCAATGCCGATTTGTCTGTATAGTTCGAGCGTTCTTGCCTGCACGGCCAGAGCCCGCGATGTCGTCCCTGGCTCAGCTGTCTTGTCTACGATTCGTACGCGTACTCCCAACCGCGACAGCCATAAAGCCAACACCAGGCCAGTCGGGCCTGCTCCTACGACCAAAACATCCGTGCCCACAACATCCGTGCTGGAAACAGGAGATGAGTTCATATTCAGGCTCGCTCTAAATCCAGGCTCGCTCCAAGCCGAGCAGGGCTTCCGCACCCTTTTCAAATTCTTTACGGCATTTTAGCTAACCTTGCCTCTATGTTGGCTCTACACTCCCGGCCAATCGAAAGAGCAGATCATGTCGTTCTTCGACCTCCTCACCGGTAAACCGCTGGCAACCAGTGAGGAACGCGCCGAACACATTGGTCCCATCGCAGGCATTCCCGTCTTCGGCCTTGACGCTCTAAGCTCGGCCGCCTACGGTCCCGAAGCTGCCTTAACGCTTCTCATCCCCCTCGGATTCCTGGGTATTCAGCACATCGTACCCATCAGTCTGGCCATCATCGTCCTGCTCGCGATCGTCTACGTATCCTACCTCCAGACCATTGAGGCCTATCCTCACGGCGGCGGCAGCTACACAGTGGCCTCAGAGAATCTCGGTGAAAATGCCGGGCTCTTCGCCGCTGCCGCGCTGATGATCGACTACATCCTCAACGCCGCCGTCGGAATCTCCGCGGGCGTTGGAGCACTGGTATCCGCGTTTCCCGTTCTCCAACCCCACACGCTCGCTCTCTGCCTGGCCATTTTGGCGCTGCTCACTCTGATCAATGTGCGCGGCGTCAAAGACACTGGCTCCGCGTTCCTCATTCCTACCTATCTCTTCGTCGGCACGCTGCTACTCGTGATTATCGTCGGAGCGATACGCGCTTTCGCCGCTGGCGGTCATCCGGCGCCCATCGTCGCACCTCCGCGCCTGCCCGTCAGTGCATCAATGCTCACAATTTGGCTTCTCGCCAAGGTATTTGCCAGCGGATGCACCGCCATGACCGGCGTCGAGGCGGTCTCCAACGGCGTCAACGCCTTCCGCGAACCCACGCAGAAGAACGCCAAACGGACACTCACTATCATCATCCTGCTGCTTATGATCTTCCTCGCCGGAATAGCCCTGCTCTGCCGCGCCTACGGCATCGGAGCCACCGATCCCGGAGCCGCCGGCTATCAGAGCGTGCTTTCCCAACTCGTCTCAGCCGTAATGGGTCGCGGATGGTTCTACTACCTCACCATTGCTTCGATCCTCGCCGTTCTCGCCCTCTCCGCTAACACCTCGTATGCCGACTTCCCACGTCTTACCCGCTCTATCGCCCTGCGAGACTATTTGCCCCATGTCTTCATGATTCGCGGCCGGCGTCTCCTCTACTCACACGGCGTCGTTGCCCTTGTCGGCTTCACGGGCTTGCTGCTGATAGTCTTCGGAGGCGTCACCGACCGCCTCATCCCCCTCTTTGCCATCGGAGCTTTTCTTGCCTTCACTCTGTCCCAGGCCGGCATGGTGATTCACTGGAAACGGCAAGGTGGCCCAGGCTCACTCCGGCGCATGATCATCAACGGCGTCGGAGCATTCGCCACCGGAGTTACCCTCATCGTCGTTCTCGTCGCGAAGTTTACGGAAGGCGCATGGATAACGGCCATCCTGATTCCCCTGCTCATCTTCATCATGAGCGGAGTCAAACGCCACTACAGTCGCGTCAGCCGTGAGATCGCGATCGATTGCCCTATGCGCATCGAAAACCTTACGCAACCCCTGGTCATCGTTCCCCTTGATAGCTGGAACCGCATCACTGAAAAAGGCCTGCGCTTCGCCTTAAAGATAAGCGACCACGTTCAGGCCGTACACGTCGACGCTGAAGAGTGCTGCGACGAAGTGAAACAGATGTGGCAACAAAACGTCGCCATGCCGCTACAGGCATCCGGAAAAACCGTTCCCGAACTCGTTCTTCTCCCCTCGCCCTACCGCTTCGTCATTGGACCGCTCGTCGACTACGTCCTGCAGCTCGAACGTGACTTTCCTGCCCGCCAGATCGCTGTACTGGTTCCCGAACTCGTAGTCAAACACTGGTGGCAAGCGCCGCTCCACAACCAGCGCGCCCAACTGCTGAAGATCCTTCTTCTTGTCCGCGGTAATCAGCGCACCATTGTCATCAACATTCCGTGGTACCTGTAGCTGGGCCTGAGTTAACCTTTCGACCGGACGGATTTTTAGTGATGTCATGGAATCCCTGAAGTCTAGAACGGGACTAGCAAAATCATTGCCCTCCCGTTCCTGTCGTAGAGTGGCATGTTCTTGCCATTCTTTTCGATCTGGATATCGCCCTTCAGATCCTTTTCGATCAGGTAGCGCCGTGCCAATTGTTCCGAGGAACAAAGTCCTGCTAGGGTAGTGCTAACGTCGGTGGTCAGATTGTCGCCAGAGATCGTATATGTCCCTACCCATTCTCCACAACCTGGCGATCCGTATATACGCCCATTCATGAAGGTAACGTCGGCTGACTCTTTTGCCTCGATCAATTCATTTGCCTGTGTTGAATTGTCTCCACGATTACGATACTTGGCGATCCGCCAGCGCCGGTTCTCAACGCCTTCCTGCTGAACAGGGCTGAGCACCATAAGTGAGTGTCGTTCTCTATCCATCAATGTAAGAACTCCGCTGCTTAACTCATAACAACACGTTCTTTGAAGTGTGCTCTCGAATCTCTTCCCAGTTTGCTGATCTTGAGAAAATCTGGCGCTATCTACCTTCCCGCCGTGCGAGTGGGCAGAAGAAAACTCCAACCCTGTTGAGTTGTAAACAAAAGGAAATGAAATAAAGCTAGATGGCGTGCTGAAAGTCATG
>Ga0206896_1218_pt1 | contig 9934 bp, 7 predicted proteins | sample Alteio_BWOrgHeat_52_FD_152969 | JGI IMG/M metagenome (GOLD analysis project Ga0206896, IMG submission 152969) | Enriched cells from forest soil in Barre Woods Harvard Forest LTER site, Petersham, Massachusetts, United States -... | ecosystem: Environmental > Terrestrial > Soil > Temperate forest > O... | reverse complement strand
CAGTTGTTGGAGCAGCTCTCGCGGCAGATTCTTCAACCCTTCCAAGAGGACCAATTGAGTTTTGGAACGAAGCAACTCGCGGATCGATTTGGGCGGCCGCGCCGTGGCCCGGTGGATGACCGACAGCTCCGCCACCAGCTGGCCCAAATCGTTCCCGATCAATTGGGTTTCAAGCCAACCGGGAAGCTGGGCCGGATCATCAGGGATTGTGGCGGTTATCAGGTTCATGCGGAAGCCCCATTCATGCATTCAACCAACAGTTGCCGCGCCCGGTGCAGGCGCGTGTAAACGGTTCCTTGGGCCAGTTTCAAACGGGCCGCCAATTCGGCCGGGTCTTCTCCGCCGGCATTGGCCTCGAACACCAAGCGGAATTCTTTCGGCAATTTTTCCAGGCAGACCGTCAGTTGCTGCGCGAGTTCCCGTTCCACCACCACATCCGTTTCGACTCGCCGGGCGTTGCCGGGGAAATCTACGGGCAGCGGGTCCAGCTTCGTATTGGAAGCTCGATATACGTCGGTGATGCGATTGCGAGCGATCTCGAACAGCCAGCCACGGAAGTTCTGCCCGTCGAACCGTTCCCACGCTGCCCAGGCGCGCATCCAGACGTCTTGAAAGACATCTTCCACGTCGCTGGGCCGCAGTCGAGCATACAGGTATCGGCGCAGCGGTTCGGTATGGCGCTCATACAGTGCGAGGAAGGGGGCCAGGTTGGCGTTCGTCTGGGTGGTCATCCCGATAATTTGACCACCCGAACGCCGAACGTCAAGGAGCGCGCCGCAGGCGACGCTGCCAGCGTCGCCTCGGCATTGCCAACGCATCAATCGTACACCTTCACATACTTGACGACCGGCACCACGGTTTTCACCGCCACTTTCACGTCGCGATAACAGGTCCGGCTAACGGTGTAGGGCCGATAGCATTCATCATAGAGAGTGTAATCGCAGCGGTACGGCTCACGGCGAATTTCGTAACTGATGACTGTTTCATAGGTTACGATTTTTTTCACGGTGTAGCATGGGGCCGGTTGGTAATAAGCCGGATAGTCGGCGCGGGCCGAGCCGATGCCCACCACTGTCAGACTCACGACGCCCAGGACCGTACCCACCACCGCTTTGCACAGAAGACCCTTCAAGGAAGCGAACATGATTGTTTCTCCAGGATTGAGTTTCGTTTCACGGCCTATTTGTGTGCCGCTCACATCAGGAAACGGACGACCCGGCCAAATCTTCCCGAGAATTTTGGAAATAGTGCCGAAAAACGGATTTTTTTCCACCATCGAATATGGACGATTGTTCATTTAGCGGATTCCAGACCCACTCAAAGGATGTAGCCAACCAGATTAAGCACATCTTGCTGGCGGCCAACCGCATTCCCGTTGATGCCGAGTTCTCGGGCCACGATATAAAGTCGGATGCGTGGTGGTTCTCTCTGTTTATCACGCCAACGCCGGTTCGGTCGTTTCGCCTTGGAATTGTAACAGGAGCAAGTTTCATGAAGCGCTTTCCGTTTTTGCTGATTGGCCTTTGGTTCTTGACCTCGATCCACGCCGAACCGCCGCGGCCCGGTAAGGATAAGGAGGCGAAACCTGCCAAGGAAGCGGCGGTCGCAATGCACGACAAGTGGACCGTCGACGATGTGGTGCTGGCCGCGTCGGCCGGCGATTTCCGCTTTTCGCCTGATGGCCGCTCTGTCGTTTGGGTCAAGACCACGATGGACAAGGACAAGGGAGAGCAGCTTGCGCACCTGATGCGCACCGATCTGGCAGATAAAAAGGAAGTGCAACTCACGCGCGGCAACGACGGCTGCCACAGCCCGCGCTGGTCGTCGGATGGCAAGCTGCTGGCGTTCCTCAGCGATCGGCCCGCTCCCAAAACGAAAGACAAGCCCAAAGGCAAGGCGCGCAAGGACGCCGATGATGAACCCAAGACGCAGATATGGCTCATGGATCCTTTTGGCGGCGAACCGTGGCCGCTGACCGATTTCTCACGCAGCGTCTCCAGCTTCGAGTGGGCCGACGCAGATACCGTCATTTTTGCCAGCCAAGAGGAAGCGACGCTGCGCGAGAACACGATCAAGGACGACAAGAAGGACACCGCCATTATTGTCGAGGACGAGAAACATGAGCCGCCGGCGCGTCTCTTCAAAGTCGATGTCGAGTCGAAAAAGATTACGCGGCTGACCGGCAACGGCGACCGCATTGAAACTTTAGCCGTGTCGCCAGACGGCAAATTCGCGGTGACGGTCCACTCGCAGAGCCTGCGCTACACCTACGACAACAAGATCAAACCCGCCGCCTACCTGTACAACCTGGATTCGGGCGAGCCGCGCCGAATCTTCGCCGACCCGAAATTCAACCTGGGGCCAATCCGCTGGGCACCGGACAGCAAAGGCTTCTACGTCACGCAATTCCACAGCAACACGCCCTGGTTCACCGAAGCCACCGTCCACGAACTCTATTATTACGATGTGGCGGCCAAGTCTCATGCCAGGGTCGAACTCGATTGGCCCAATGGCCTGAACACCGAAATGCACAGCGAAGAAGAGGCGGCCTTCGAGCCCACCAGCGACGGCTTCATCGCCCTGTTGGCCAACGGAGCACAGAACAAGGCCGCGCGCTTCGTGCGCACTGGCGCCGGTTGGAAGCGCGAATGGCTCGACGGCAAGCACGCCAGCCACCTGCAATCCTTCCGTATTGCGCCAAGCGGCAAGGCCATGGTTTACGCCCATTCCACGGCGAGCACGCCAACGCAGTGGTATTACGCCAAGCTCGACGGCGTTCATGCAACCGAGCCAAGCGCCATCGCGGAACTCAACGAAAACCTGACCCAACTGCCGCGAGCCAAGACCGAAGTGGTGAAATGGAAAGGCGCGCTGGACGAAGAGGTCGAAGGCGTTCTCTACTATCCACACAAGTACAAGGAGGGCCAGAAGTACCCGCTGGTGCTGATGATCCACGGTGGCCCGTTCGGTGCCGACGTGGATGCATGGGAAGAGTCCTGGGCCTATGCACCAAACCTGTATAACCAGCGCGGCGCGTTTGTGCTGAAACCAAACTACCATGGCAGTTCCAACTATGGCCTGAAATGGGCCGAATCCATTGCCGCGGGTAAGTATTACGACCTACCGCTGGTCGACATCGAGCGCGGCGTCGATGCCTTGATTGCGCGCGGCTTGGTCGATGCCAATAAGCTGGGCACGCTGGGCTGGTCGAATGGCGCCATTCTGACCACGGCATTGATCGCCAGGACCACGCGCTACAAAGCGGCGGCCCCCGGCGCAGGCGGCGCGGAGTGGGTCGCCGATTGGGGCACGTGCGAATTCGGCGACGCCTTCGACCGCTACTACTTCGGCAAATCGCCCCTGGAGGATCCGATGCTGTACCAGAAGATGGCGCCGTTCTACCAGTTCGACAAGGTGCGCACGCCCACGCTCATATTGCAGGGCGAAGTCGATCGCAACGTGCCGGTGCACCACGCCTGGATGCAGTACCGCGCCTTGCAGCAACTGGGCAAGACCGACGTGCGGCTAGTGCTGTTCCCCGACGAAAAGCACAGCCTCAAAAAGCTCGCCCACCAGCGCCGCAAGCTGGAGGAAGAACTGGCCTGGTTCGACAAGTACCTTTTCCAAACGGCAAAGCCAGAGAACGAGGCGCTGAAGACCGATTCCCCATTGGCGCGAGCGCTGAAGCTCAAGGGAGCGAAACGCGACGGCACGCGCTACGGCATGATGGAGAAAGACGTGCTGATTCCGGAAACGGTAATGCACGGCAAACTCCAGATTGGCCGCTTCGAGGTAACGCGCGCCCAGTTTGCGCAGTTTGACAAGAACTACGCCATGGAAAGGGGCACCGAGAACTATCCGGCGAGCGGAATCTCGTTCGAGCAGGCACGCGACTACTGCAAATGGCTGAGCGACAAGACCGGCCAGAAATACCGCTTGCCGAACGAGGACGAAGCCGAGGAACTCTACGAAAAGTCCGAGGGCACGGAAAACACCCTGGACTACTGGGCTGGCTATGCGGTCAACCCGGAAGACGCCAAGCAATTGCTTGCCAATATCAAGGACCTGCGCGGCAAAGCTCCGCTGTTGCGCGAGGTAGGCAGCTTCCACGGTGTCGGCGAGGAGGACATGGTGTTCGACCTGGGCGGCAACGTGGCCGAGTGGGTGATGGCGAAGGATGGAAAGGGCACGCTGCAAGGCGGCAGCGCCGACCAGCCGGCGGACTCCAAGTGGGGCGACAACCGCGCCGCGCTCGAGTACCAGGGCTTCCGCGTGGTGAGGGAGAAGTAACGATCGAACTTGAACAAGGCGGCGACCATGAATCCGTTCCCGAGGCTCCTTTCGGTCATTGGGAAGAGGGGCATGTGCGCCCGAGCCGGTTTGTGTCTGCCGTGCCAGAATGGCATCCGACAGTTCCGGAGCGCTTTTGGATCGATCAATGGTCGCTCACAGGCCTGGCAGATTGCCTTTCATCCGCTGCGCCAATTCGCGTTTCGCCGATTGCCACCAGCGGATCACTGTGCGCCGATTCACGCCCAAGATCTCCGCCGCCTCTTCTTGTGTAAGCTCGTGATACCACAGCAGGTCGAAGGCCAGCCGCTCCTGCGCCGGCAGGGATTCGATCTGTTCGTGAAGCTCGGTCCAGTTGGCCAAGGAATCGCCGTCGCAGGAATCGCCGGCCGGTTCGCGATCCGGCGGCGGCGTGTTTTCACCCTGCGGCACCCGCAACGGCGTGGCATAATTCGCCGCCGATCCTTCGGGGCCGAAATGATGCCGAGACAGGTCGATCAACGTCCGGCGAATCTCCTTCGCCGACCATTGGAAAAACTCCTTGGCCGAAGCCGGCGTGTGCGTTTGCAAATTCTGATGCAGCCGCAGCATGGCCGACTGAAACACATCGTCGGTCTCCTGCCAGCGCTGCAGCCGGGCATAGTCGCGCAGAATCTTGCGCGTGAGCCGGCGCAACCGCTCGCAAGCGTGGCGAAACAACTCCTCGCGCGCCGACTGATCGCCGGCCTGAAGCCGTTGCAAGCAATTGTTCAAGAGCTGAGTTGTGTTGGGTTCGGGCATGTTAAAACTCTCGAATGCGCTTTCATCCATTCATCAAATCATGGATGGGGTCATCTGTTCATGATTTGATGAGAATTGCCACTTCCTGGCGCTAGTTGCTCCACGGCAAACATACTATCCGGCCCAAGCCGGGCAAGCGAGTTCACCATTTCGGCCGCCGAAATGAAGTTTCCCCGAAATTAATGTCACATTTCCCTGCCCGCTTCCGCATGGCAGTTCAGGCGGGGATGAACAATGGGTTCAACCCTCAATAACAAACCGGGCCAAATCAACAATGGCTCAAACATCGGGAGGAATGAATCATGGCACGCTTTCTGACGATTCTAACTCTGGCGGCGGTGGTTGGCTTGTTCAGCGTTTCGATGGCGAAGGCCGATCCGGTGGGCGGCACCATCAACCAGTATGAAGTCGCGAAGCCGCGCAGCATCGACACCTTCCATGTCCGTCTGTACGGCGGAGAGACAACTCGTATCCGTGTCAACGGCGACGGCGACACCGAGCTGAATCTCTACGTGTACGACGGCAACGGCAACCTCGTGAAGTGCGATCTCTCCGGCAGCGGTGATGATCGTGAAGTGCTGGTGACTCCGCGCTGGACGGGGCTATTCACGATCAAGATCGTCAACCGCGGCTATTCCAGCAATTGCTACCGCCTGCTGATTGACTAAAGGCGAACCGCCTGCATAAGCTGACGGGTAGTTCAAGACGGCCCTCCCCATGGAGGGCTGTCTTCGTTTAAGCCGCCCAATCCCGTCGCTTGCGCTCCGGACTCTTCACTCAAGAAAACAAACGACTATTACGGATCTTGTCACATTTTCGCATCGCCTTCCGCACTGCAATTCAGCGACAGAGGAAGACAACGGGGTGCTTCCTCAAGACCAAATCAACCGCCAGACCCGGCGGACTTCCATGAGGTGCACGACCATGTCTCGCAAAGTGATGTTCGGATGTGTGGCGGTTCTGCTGGCGCTGTCGACTCTGGCCCGGGCGGAAGAATTGAAACCGGCCCCATTGCCCAAGGATAACCGGGCCAAAGAAGTCTATCAGAAGGTGGTTCGATCCACGGCACTGATCCTGGTGCGTACCAAGGATGGTATCGCCCAGGGCACGGGCTGGGTGGTTGACGCTCAGAAACGCCAGGTAATGACCAACCATCACGTGGTCGAAGGCGGCAGGGAAATCCTGGTTGTGTTTCCGCAATAACGCAACGGCAAGCCGATCATGGATGCGCACTACTATGCCGACAACGCCAGTCCGATTCGCGCCACGGTGCTGGAAGCCGACGCGAAAAAAGACCTGGCCGTGCTGGAACTGGAATCGCTGCCGGTCAACGCGCCCTCCTTGAAGTTGGCCGGCGAAGGTCCCGGCCCGGGCGAAACGATCTATTCCATCGGCCATCCCGGAGCCGACAAGGTGTTCTGGCTGTTTTCGTTCGGCAAAGTGCGCGGCCTCAAGCAGTTTCAATCGGACGATGAGGAAGAACTGAATGTCCGCACGATCCTTTCCGACCTGCGCCTGAACCCGGGCGACAGCGGCGGCCCGGTGGTGGATGAAGACGGCAACCTGGTGGGCGTGAACATGGCCATCAACACGCGTGGCCGGGGCATCAGCTACAGCATCGACGTGGCCGAGGTGAAAGATTTTCTGGACCGAGTGAAGCGCCTGGACAAGCTGAGCGCCAGCAAGAAACCGTGATGCGCATCCACCGGTTACCAGCCCGCCGGGTCATTCGACCCGGCGTTTTTTTTCTTTCCGGTTGTCGTTGGCGAGTGCGAACGAGGAGAAAAAATCCGGCGAGCCGCCGTCCGTAAGGACGCGGGTTGAAACGTGCCGCATCAACCCGCGTCCTGAGGGACGGCAGCTCGCCGCGCGTTATTTCGGCGCTTCGTTCGCCTGCTTCAGCGCTGCGGCGACATCGGCCCATAATGCTTGCCAATCCTTGCGATCCTGCTCCGGCATCAACTGCAGCCAGGCCAACTCGCGCACTGGGGCCAAGTCCGTGTCTTCCAGCCAATGCGTGAGGATGGCCCGAGCTTGCTGGCGCTCGCCCGGTTTGTCGGTGGACGCGAGCTTACGAAGAGAGCCGAGGTCAGCGTCCAGCCAGGTGCGGGCTTGCTGTTGGAGGTGATGCCACTCCTCCATGGATGGCTTGACGCGGATGTCATTTCCCGCCGCGAATTGGACGACGGCACATGCGGCGTCATAGCGGATAGCCGGCGCCAGCATGGGCTCAGCAGCAAGTACCTCGGTGTACAGCCTAAACGAGAGGGCGTATTCTTTCTTGAATTCCTGTTGGGCGAAATTCGCGAATTGGACTGCTTCGCTGGGAATCCTCAGTTTCTCAGTGCCGTTCAGGATTGCGGGCAGGCGCTTGTCGAGCGATGCGACCAATTCGGAAATGCGCAAGTGATCTTGAGTACGAGCGTCGTTCGGCATCAACTGCACCGCTTTTCGGAGCGCATCCGTAGAATCTACGAAACGCCCCAATTGTCGATATGCCAGGCCCAAATTGGCGTGACCAAAGGCAAACGTCGGAGCCAGGATTATGGTTTGTTGGAACTCGGCGACGGCCGCGTTGTACTCCTTCTTGGCAAGCCACACGCTGCCCAGGTTGTAATGCGCTCCGGCGTTTTTCGGATTGAGCCGCACGGCTTCCTTGAATGCGGCGATAGCCGCGTCGTAATCCTTCATTTCAAAAAAGACGTTGCCCAGACCCTGATGCGGTGCGGCGTCTTTCGGATCGAGTTGAATGGCTTCCTTGTATGCGGCAACCGCAGCGGCGTAGTCCTTCTTGGCATGCTGCGCCAAGCCCAAGTTTTTGTACTTCGCTGCGTCTTTCGGGTCGAGCCGGATGGCTTCCTTGAATGCGGCGATGGCGCCCTCGTATTCTTGCTTGGCAAGAAGCACTAAGCCCAGGTTGTTGCGCGGTCCGGCAAATTTCGGGTCGCAGACCATGGCTTCCTTGAACTCGGCGATTGCCGCGTCGTAGTCCTGCTTTTCACGCCACACCAAGCCTAGGCCGTTGTGTGGGCCGGCGAGTTTTGCGTCGAGATGGATGGCTTCCCTGAATTCGCCCATCGCCGCATCGTATTCTCCCTTGGTGAAAAGCGCCTTTCCCTGGTTGTCGTGGAACTGTGCATTTTTTGGCTCAATACGAATAGCCGCTCGATATTCGGCGATGGCCGCGTTAAGGTCCATCTTGCCCAACAGCACGTTGCCCAGGTTGATGTGCGGCTCGACAAATCTCGGGTCTATCCGGATGGCTTCTCTGAACTCCCTAATGGCAGCGTCGTATTCCCTTTTGTCTTGCAGCACTAGGCCTATACCGTTGTGGGGCGCGGCCAATTTCGGGTCAAGCCGGATGGCTTCTTTGAATTCGGCGATAGCCGAATCGTATTCATTCTTGTCATGTAGTACGACGCCCAGGTTGTTGTGGGCCCCGGGATCTTCTGGGTCGAGGAGGATGGCTTGCTTGTACTCGGCGATGGCCGCGTCAAAATCCGTCTTGTCGCGCAGCACGTCGCCAAGGTTGTAGTGCGGCCGGGCATCTTTCTGGTCGAGGCGGATGGCCTCCCTGAACTCGACAATGGCAGTGTCGTACTCCTTCTTGGCACGTCGCACGACGCCCAAGGCGTTGTGCGGGGCGGCGGAATTCGGGTCGAGGTGAGTCGCTTCCGTCAACTCAGCAATGGCCGCATCATATTCCTTTTTGCCTGCCAGCATTGCGCCCAACTCGCTGTGTGGCAAGGCATCTTTGGGGTCCAGGCGCATAGCTTCCTTGAACTCGGCGATAGCAGCGTTATGCTCCTTTTTGGCAAGCAGCACGATACCCAAGTTGGTGTGCGGCAGCGCGACTTTCGGGTCGAGGCGGATTGCTTCCTTAAACTCCGCGATGGCCGCGTTGTATTCTTTCTTTTCGTTTAACGCCCTACCCAGGTTGTTATGGACCACCGCGGTGTCGGGGCGGATCGCCAACGCCGCGCGGCACGAACCAACTTGGCCCTCGGTTCGTTTTTTCCCACCCATATACCCAAGAAGAAAGTGCAACCAGAAATCGGCCGGATACTTCCTGAGCCCCACCTCCATGCGTCGCACGCCGTCTTTGCCCTTCTGATCCAGCCGCAGCCCCACGTTTGCTACGACCGCCGGTGTCAGTTGGTCAGCGGGGATCGCGTCGAACAGCGCTGCCAGCTCTTCCGCATCGTCCCAAGTATCGACCAATCTGGCGCGCCACAATTGTCCCGTGGCCATTGCCGTCACCGACATGATGCGTTTCCGCTCGGCTGTTCGTTCCGCCATCGAGGACATGGCCCAATCATCCAGCGCCGCCAGTAGATAATCCCGAACCGGCGAGGCGTTCAGCTTCGCAGCCAACTCCGCTGGAACGCCATATAGGACATCGAAGCCGTTTTCCTCAAAGACGGCCTTGTATTTCGGAAGGGCCCCGGCCATGTTCACTCTGTGGCCCGCTCCTATCATCGACTTTTCAAGTCGAATATCATCCAGCCGCTTGATAAACGTCGTATTCAGCCGCGCTTCCGCCACCTTCGTTCGCCGCGCTGGATCGCCGTCCAGGCTGAGTTGTTCCTCGGCCTGGGCGAGCGAGTCCTCGGCCTGCTTCCACAATGCGCGCTTCCACAATTCCGGCAGGCGCTCCAGAATCTGATCGACACCCGCTTCTTTGAGCCGCCGTTCCTCGCGCAAGACCGAGTTCTTTTGCTCCACCCGAAACGCACCGGCGCCACCAGCCAACAGCAGGACCAGAATGGCCGCAAGTGTCGCCGCCACCTGTGCTGGATGCTTCCGGCCCCAGCGCCGCGCTCGGGCCAGCGCCGGTTCCCGATGCGCGGTCACCGGCTCATCG
>Ga0206896_1217_pt1 | contig 9947 bp, 7 predicted proteins | sample Alteio_BWOrgHeat_52_FD_152969 | JGI IMG/M metagenome (GOLD analysis project Ga0206896, IMG submission 152969) | Enriched cells from forest soil in Barre Woods Harvard Forest LTER site, Petersham, Massachusetts, United States -... | ecosystem: Environmental > Terrestrial > Soil > Temperate forest > O... | reverse complement strand
GCAAAAGCAGTATCGCAATTATCTCTATGGCGGATATCTGGTGAAGCGGGAAATCAACAAGAGGCTGGAGCTTTCTGTTGAGATCTTTTCGCACGCTGGAGAAGGGGCGGCTGCGGTGCAAACACAGGCATCCGCAATGATTGATGCGGGCGGCTATTACCACTTCAAGTCGCCCGGATTACAGCTGCTTTTTGCTTATGGTCACTCGGTGGCCGGGCAGACGGAGAACTATGGATATCTTGGGCTGTATAAGACATGGGGAAAAGACAGGGATGCAGATAAGGACGCTCGGGGAGAGGCTGTGATGCCGGGGTTTGCGCGAGCTTCGAGACATGAAGCATCGGTGCGTAAATGAATTGTGCTCGGCGAAGAGGTATCGCGCTTGAATTTCAGTCGAATACCACGGTCTTGTTGCCGTAGCAGAGAATGCGGTGTTCGAGATGCCAGCGGACGGCGCGGGAGAGGACGATGCGTTCGAGGTCGCGGCCGCGGGCGATGAGGTCTTCGACCTGATCGCGATGCGAGATGCGGGCCACGTCTTGCTCGATGATGGGGCCATCGTCGAGAACGCTGGTGACGTAATGGCTGGTGGCTCCGATGAGCTTGACGCCGCGTGCATGAGCGGCGTGGTAGGGGCGAGCTCCAATGAATGCGGGGAGAAACGAGTGGTGCACGTTGATGATGGCGGCCGGGTAACGCGCGACGAAGTCTTCGGTGAGGATCTGCATGTAACGGGCGAGGATGACGAGCTCTATTCCGAGGGATTGGAGCAGGGCGAGTTGTCGGGCTTCGGCCTCGACGCGTGTGGATGGGGTCACTGGGATGTGTTCGAAGGGGATGTTGTGGAAGGCGGCCAGCTTTTCGGCTTCGCGATGGTTTGAGACGATCACTGCTATCTCGCAGGCGAGTTCTCCAGCGCTGGCTCGATGCAGCAGGTCGGCGATGCAGTGGAGATATTGCGAGCAGAAGATTGTGACGCGCGGGCGTTGCTGAATGCGGTGAAGCTGCCAGTGCATGTTGAGTTCGCTGGCGAGAGGTGTGAAGGCGCTGCGGAAGGATTCGAGTGCATCGGGATTGCCGCTGCCGGCGAGCGCCCATTCGACGCGCATGAAGAAGAGGCCTAATTCGTGGTCCTGGTGCTGGTCGGCGTGGAGGATGTTGGCTCCCTGCGCGTAGAGCAGGCCGGAGACGCGGGCTACGAGGCCCTTCTGGTCGGGGCAGTCGATCAGGAGGACTGCACGGTCATTGGAGACTTCAGCCATCGCCTCTAGCTTACCTGACGGCTCAGTGGCGATTGAGCGCAGGCATCAGGGGACTATTCGCAGCGTAATGCAACTATAGGGTCGACGCGCGTTGCTGCGCGAGCCGGAACCAGTGTGGCGATCAGTGCGACGATTGCCAACAGTGAGCCGACGCAAAGGAATGTCAAGGGATCGCGGGGGCTGATATTGAAAAGCAGGCTCCTGAGCAATTGCGAAAACGCCAGCGCAGTGGCCAGTCCGATGACTTCGCCGACCAGCAGAAGAGCGATTCCCTCGCGCGCCATCAATCGCAGGATATCCGCACGGTTTGCGCCCAGGGCCATCCGGACACCAATTTCCTGGGTACGCTGCGCGCTGATATAAGCCATCACGCCATATAGCCCGATGATGGCCAGGATCAGACCCGTCAACGCGAAGAAGCCGAGGAGGGCAGTCTCGAAGCGAGGCCTGTCCGCGAGCCTGCTCACCGACTCCGTGAGAGGCTCGACATGGACCGGTGCTGTGGGGTCTATTTTTGCGATCTGGGCTCGAATGGCCGCGGCCATCACCGAGGCGGGAAGTTGAGATTCGACCGCGAAGCGGTAGTGGCGGCTGCCCCATGAATCCAGGTCGTGATCGCTGCTGCGTACGGTGTAATACTCGGGCTCGACCTGGCTGGCGAGATCGTCATTTTTCACATCCGCGGCCACACCGACGACGGTGAAGACGGTGGGATCGAGCGCGAAATAAGGCTGGAACGTCGCGAACTGCATTCGCCGGCCGACCGCGTCGCCTTGAGGAAAGAGGCGTGTCGCAAGCAGCTTGCTGAGGATAATCACGTTGCCGCTGGCATTGCGATCCTTCTCATCGAAAGAGCGGCCCTGAAGCGTGGGGATGTGGAGAACCCGGAAATAGTCTGGCGTGACTTTGCGAACAATTACGATTCCTCCCGTGCCTGTGGGTGTGGGCGCTCTACCTGCAACAAAGATTTCGTCGAAACGAATTCCGCTGTTCCCATCCGGCGGAAGGGAGTCGCTGATGGCTACCGAGGTGACTCCGGGCAGACTGCGCAGCGCTGTCTCCGTACCGAGATAAAAGTCCATGTAGGCGCGTCCGGATGAATAACGCTCTGCGTTGAGCGGGACAGTCACAGTGAGAACGTCGCTGGTAGCCATCCCAAGCGCTTGCCGCTCAAGGTTCTGAAAGCTCTTCAGAAGCAAGCCTGCGCATGAGATCAGAATCACGCTCACAGCGATCTGCGCGATGACCAGAGAACGTCTGAGTCGAACGCCTGGCCTGTTTCCGGATCCAATGGCTCGAGCCGCAAGAGCACCGGGGCGCGGTTTCTGCAGTGCGGGCACAATGCCAACCATGATCGCGCAAAGGAACGCAAGCAGGATGGAGAAACAGACGATACGCAGGTCAAGCCGAGCCTGGGCAAGAAACGGAATGCCTGTAGGAGCAATGGCGAGAAAGGCATGCAGGAGCACCGCAGCCAACGCACAACCGGTGAGGGCGCCGGCGAGGGCGAGAAGAAAAGCTTCGATGAGTGCCTGGCGGACAAGCCTTCCTCTGCCGGCACCGAGTGCAGAGCGGACAGCAAGTTCGCGTTCGCGCATAGCGGCGCGAGCCGAAAACAAGCTGACAACATTCGCGCATGCGATGATCAGGACGGCAAGTACGGAACCCAGGAGAACCCACGCACCCATATACGCCTCCTGCATCTGGCGGTCGCGGAGAGAACGGACCTGGAGGTGAAAATCCTGCCGGATCTGGGCCGGAATCCACTGCTGGGTATGGAGGAAGAGAGGCTCCATCTCAGCCTTCGCCTGGGCGATGCTGATGCCCGGCTTCAGCCGCGCGAAAGCCCACATGGGATAACCTATACCGCTATTTACCGTGTGCTGGGCAGCTATGTCCATGGCGGCTGGAAGAACCAGATCCGTCTGCTGCAGGCGAGGCATCTCGAAGTTGGCGGGCAGTACGCCGACGATCCTCGTAGGGTGGCCATCGATATGGATCGTCTGATTCAAAACATTTGGGTCCTGGTTGAACCGGGTGCGCCATAGACCGTAAGAAAGGAGTGCAACGCGGGGACCATGAGGCAGGTCTTCTTCAGGTAGAAAATTGCGCCCAAGAACGGGAGCTATGCCAAATGTGGGCAAAAAGTTTCCGGCGATTTCGGCGCACTGTAAGGCCAGAGGATTCGCGTCTGTCAGATTGCATGCGCCGGTTCCGCGCTCGAAGGTCATTTGCGCAAAGGGCTTCTGATTGTCTCGCCACTCGTAATAGAACCCACCGAGAGTGAACTCCTGCTTTTCGAACGACTGAACCAGGGATACGAGGCGATCATCCTGAGCATACGGAAGACTGCGGAAGAGGATGCGGTCGACGACGCTGAAGACGGCGGTGGTAGCTCCGATGCCGAGAGCGAGCGTGGCAATGACGGTCACGGTGAAGGCGGGATTGCGGAGGAATCCGCGCAGGGCGTACCGGGTGTCCTGCAGGAGGGTTTCGAGGAGCCAGCCGGGGCGTTGGCGATAGGTCTCTTCCCTGGCCTGCTCGATGCCGCCGAATTCGAGAAGAGCCTGACGCCGGGCCTCGTTTGCGGTCATGCCTGCGGCGAGATTGGCTTGAATGGATTGTTCGAGATGGAATTGCAGTTCTTCGTTGAGATTGTTTTTCGAGTTTTGCCTAGCTGCGGTACGGAGAAATGCGGTGAGGCGAGTGAGGAGGTCAGTGAACCATGCGCTGCTCATGCCGGCACCTCTGCTTTGCGGCCGAGGACAAGTGCGATCGCGGCGGAGATGCGGTCCCAGCTTTGCAGTTCGGCTTTGAGCTGCTTACGCCCGGCAGCGGTAAGGGAGTAGAACTTGGCGCGGCGGTTGTTTTCGGAGCTGGCCCACTCGGCGCGAATCCAGCCGCGGTATTCGAGACGATGAAGCGCGGGATAGAGGGAGCCCTGGCCGATTTGCAGGACTTCATTGGAGATTTGCTGGATGCGCTGGGCTACTCCCCAGCCGTGCATTGGCTCGATGGCCAGGGTTTTGAGGATGAGCAGATCCAGGGTTCCCTGGAGCAAGACGTTGGATTCGGCGGTGGTTGGCATGTTCCCCTCGGCAATCGACAAGAGACGAGAACAGGATTAACTCCTTCTCTTGTCGACTGTCAAATTGTCAAATTGCCGAGGGGAACGTGCGGTTTCCGGATATAGAAATTCAGGCTCGGAGCTGCGGTGTCGGCTGACTGGCGAGTTGCTGGCGAAGATTGCCGGCCAGGTTGGCGACGAGGCGCATTTTTTCAGCAAGGGGAGCGGGAATCTGACGGTCCTGCATGGCCAACTGAGAGTGCAGGAGCAGGCCGGCGACGGTCGATCGGAGTTCGGTCTCGATGGCAGCAGCTGCGGCCTGATGAGACAGCGCGCGCTCGCGTTCGCGGCGGTTGAGGGCCATGCGAATCTCGCGGGCCAGCCGCTGCACGCCGGAGAGCGCGAAGTTGACTTGCAGTGGGATTGCCAGGCCGGCGTTCTCCCAGATCGGATCGGAGCCAGCCGGTCCGGCGGGGTTGGCACCGATGATGGATTCATCGACAACGATCGCCGCGTACTCGTTGCGCTTGAGCGCGGAGAGAGCGGCCTTGCGGCCGTTGGCGGCTTCGCATTCCAGTTCGAGCATCTTGGTGAGGGCTGCGGCGCAGTTTTCAGCACCTTCCATTCCGGTCACGATCAGTATCTTCATGAATGCCTCCTTGGGTGTGCGCAGCGGGAAAAGTCAAAAGGTCTTGAACGCGGGGACAGTATGTTGCTTCGACGACTTTTCTTTGCAGTCGTTCGCTGTCGTGCCGCCGGATCCTGCGAGAGGATCTGCCTGATGCCGTTACGGCAGACTCAATCGGCAGACTCAATCGTCGAGAAGCGGGTCGGTGATGCCGTATTCCTTGAGTTTGCGATAGAGGGTAGTTTTGCCGATTCCCAGGTTCTTCGCGGCCTGCAGTTTGTCACCTTTGAGTGTGCGAATGGCTCCGAGGATAGCCTGCTTCTCAAGCTCGGCGAGCGTCTGGAGTTCGGTTGAACTCTCCATTGAGACGGTTTCGGCTGGCTGGTTGGCGGCGCGATGGGCTTCCAAGCCTTGCTGCTGCAACTGTGTCGGCAGGTCTCCGAGTTGGAGGACGGGGCCAGAGGACATGGTGCAGGCCCTTTCAATTGCGTGCTCCAATTCGCGAATATTGCCGGGCCAGTCGTGGCGCATCATGGTGCGCAGCGCTTCGTCGTTCAGGGTGAACTTCCGGCCATGTTCCTTGGAGATGCGTTCGAGAAAGTGAGCGGCGAGGAGAGGAATATCTTCGCGGCGTTCGCGAAGCGAGGGCAAGCGCAGGTTGACCACATTGAGGCGATAGAAGAGGTCTTTGCGGAAGGTGCCCTTTTCGACCATGGAAACCAGGTCGCGATTGGTCGCGGCGACGATGCGCGCCTTGATGGGTACGCGATGGGTTGCGCCTACCGGCCTGACTTCCTTTTCCTGCAAGGCGCGCAACAGCTTGGCCTGAAGATCGAGGGTCAGTTCGCCGACTTCATCGAGAAAGACAGTGCCGCCCTCGGCTGCCACGAATAGTCCGTCCTTGGATTTCATGGCGCCGGTGAAGGCTCCTTTGACGTAGCCGAAAAGCTCGCTCTCCATCAGGGTCGGCACCAGAGATCCACAATCCACCGGCAGAAATGGCTTGTTCGCGTTGGGGCCGGAGGCATGGATGGTGCGAGCCACAAGCTCCTTGCCGGTACCGCTCTCACCGAGGACCAGTACAGGGTGAGTGCTCTGGGCAACTTTGGAGAGGATGCGGTAGAGCTTTTCCATCTCCGGCGAGCGGCCGATCATGGAGCCCAGACCCTGGGTCACGCGCAGTTGCTCGCGCAACTGCCGGCTGGAGACGTCCACGTTGACGGCGGCTGCGGCCCTCTCCAGGACGGCTGAAAGCTCTTCGACTGCGAAGGGCTTGGTCAGGTAATCGGCAGCACCGCAGCGCATGGCCTCGACGGCGGCGTTTACCGAGCCGGATGCGGTCATGGCGATGACGGTCATCGCGGGATAAAGAAGCTTGACCTCGGAGATCAATTCCAATCCGCGGTTTGCAAGGGGCGGGAGGTTGATGAGGAGGACATCGGTCGCGCGGCCACGCAGCAGGTTGCGCGCCTGGGAGAGATCGGCGGTCGACTGAACGGCAAAGCCCAACGTGGATGCAATCTCAGCGCAGGCGGAACGTACTGCCGCATCGGTCTCGATGACCATCATGTGCAGCCGGACCTTCAGGTCCCGTTCTCCCCGTGTCTCGACGGGGACGACGCTTTGAGGAGGAAACTCCATTATTGTTGAGTGGAAAACTGTTTCGAGCATTGTATGCGCCTTTCCTACACTTTTGCATTTAAAGGGTTACAGGTTAGGTAAATAGACGGTCTTTATGGACTCGCCTTTCCCCGGCTTGACTCAATGGCGTAGCGAATTCGGTTACTGATATCAGTTCAGGAAAAAAATGATCAGGGCGTGGCGACGTTTATGACGGTATTGGGAATTCGAAGCGGAATACGGCACCGCTTTCGGCCGGTTCTGTGGCGTCTCCGCCTTTTTCGGCGTGGGTTGTTGCCCAAACCATGCCTCCGGCGGCGGCAACGAGTGATCGAACGATCGGCAGCCCTAAGCCGCGGTGCTGTGCGGGCCAGTGATCTGCGTCAGCAATGCGAGAGTGAGCTGTGCGGGTGGTGTATCCGGGGGTGAAGACTGTCTCCAAAGCAGATTCGGAAATGCCGGGACCGTTATCGGCAAAAGTGAGGTGCAGGGATTCGGCGGTTTCACGCAGGGTGATCTGGATGTGGCCTCCCTCGGGCATGGCCTGGGCGGCGTTGCTGGTCAGATTGATCAGCACGCGGGTCAGATCATCGGAGGTCATGGCGATGGGCTGGTTGCCTCCCTCAATCGACAACCCGACAGAGATGCCTGCGCCGGCCAGTGCGGAGAGAAGGCCGCGGTTGGCGTGCAGTTCGCTGGCGAGGCTGGCGATCGGCGTCCTGCCGGGAACAATTCTTCCCTGCCCGCGACGTGGCAGATTGTCCGCTACGGCTTCGGATGGGGATTCAAAATGGAATTCAGACTCAGTGGTGCGAGTGGAGATCGGAATCACCTGCGAAGGCGAAGGGTGTTCAGGTTGCGTGCTGCTGGGTTCGGTCACGATCGGGGGGGCGGCGAGGAGATCCAGAGATTCGAGCTTTTCGAGAAGGCGGTTGCTGGCGGAGGCTACCAGCCGCAACTCCCCGGCATAGTGCCGGAAGTGGAAGGAGAGAACGCCGGGCTCCGCCAACAGATCGCAATAGAGGTTGATCGAGGCCACCATGTTGCGGGTGTCGTGGAGGAGTGCTGAGAGGCTCTCGGAGGAGCGTGGCCGGGATGCCTGATTTGCATGAATTGCACTGGCATGATTTGCGTGATCGGCTTGATTCAGAATCCGTTCCGTCCGCTCGGTTACCGTCTCGAGCCAGCGAAGCCGGCCTGGAACGGCGTTGCTAGATACGGCAGGTTGTAGTGCAGGAATAGGGATTTCTGGTTCCTGCCACCCGCTCTGGTGCCCCCCGGTTTGCTGATGCATTCGTTCTCCCTCTTTGGTGCCTTAGGGTCAGATCTCCGGCATCATCCGTTTGCCTCGCCTGTGGATTCCCAAATCCGGGCGGTGCTGTAGCCATAGATTGAAGTGCCGATCTTGCCCTCTTAATAGCACTTGGTGTGCCAAACTAGGACACGGCTCCTAAGTTATTGATAAGGAAAGATGTTGGGCTCTTTCGCCAAACGCGCCTGATTGTGTCAGTCGGTAAATTTTTCCTGATTTGGGAACCGCGGAAACAAGCGGTAAAGCTATCTTTATGTTTCTAAATGACTTAGATAAGATTCCTCTTTTGGGTCTGGATTCGTAATTTCCTCTTTTGACGTAAATGAGGCGGCAACGTCTGATGGCGTTTTGTGGAGTTCTGCTCCCGTACAATCGCTTTATGGCAAATCTCTCCTCTACAGTTTCGGACTTGGCTGTTCAAACTCCGTTTTTTCGCAAGGACGGTCGCGCGACCGACCAGCTTCGACCACTGACTTTGACCCCCAACTTTGTGCGCACGGCGGAGGGCTCGGTACTGATTGCGGTGGAGCATACGAAGGTTCTGTGCAACGCGACGATCGAGACCGGAGTGCCGGGCTGGCTGCGCAATTCAGGGCGCGGGTGGGTGACGGCGGAGTACTCCATGCTGCCGCGGTCGACGGTAACCCGGACGGCGCGGGAGAGTGAGCGGGGCAAGATTGGCGGCCGGACGCATGAGATTCAGCGGCTGATTGGGCGCAGCCTGCGCTCGGTGGTGGATATGCAGGCGCTGGGCGAGCGGACGGTAATTCTGGATTGCGACGTGATCCAGGCCGACGGCGGGACGCGGACGGCGGCGATTACCGGGGCTTGCGTGGCGCTGGCGCTGGCGTTGAATGCGCTGGTGAAGTCTGGGGCCTTGAAGCATTCGCCGATGAAGCAGCTGATAGCCGCGACATCGGTAGGGATTGTGGAAGGCACTCCGCTGCTGGATTTGTGCTACGAAGAGGATTCGCAGGCCGAAGTGGATATGAACGTGGTGATGACTGCCGATGGCGGGCTGGTCGAGACACAGGCTACCGCTGAGAAGGGGAGTTATTCGCGGGCGCAGCTTAATGGGCTGCTCGATCTGGCCGAGGGCGGCTTGCGGGATATATTTGCGGCGCAGCGGGCGATACTTGGCAACTAAGAGGTCCGAATCCAGTTGATCGCGTTTGCGCGGACTCATCTAACAGCAACCCTCATTCGAGGATGTCGATCATAAGTCCGTTTGGCATCCGTACTCGCGTCTGAATCGCTGGATTTCTTATTTTGGCTTCATCTATAAGTCGATTTATCTCATTAATATGCCAGGTGAGTGACTCTACATCTCGTGTGTCGCAATAGTCGGAATCATCTTCCAACATGAACACCTCAAAAAAGTGCTCAATCGCGCGAAACAGATCGACGACTTGAATATGCACATCCGGTCCGGCAAATTGGGTCTTGACCCACCCATCGAGTTTCTGTCGGGAAGCTGAACCTTAAACGAACGGGTTCACAGTCCTCGTGTGGATAAATGACTAGCTCTCTTGTCCGAGACTTCTGTAACTTGGGAGTTTCTTCACATTGCCAGCCTTTCGACTTTGCGAAATGGATGGCAGCCGCGAAAACAGGCCCTACCTTCGAGGTTCCCGTCAACTTTCCTTCGTAATAGATTGTTACTCCCATTGAATTCCTCAAAATCAGCGAAACTAGCGAAGTGCCACGGCCAACAACAGGGTACCAAGTAAGCCTGAGACGGAGAGGACTGTCTCCAGCACGGACCAGGTGGCGAGGGTTTCACTCAGTTCCAATCCAAAAAATTCCTTGATCATCCAGAAGCCGGGGTCGTTGACGTGGGAGCAGAAGAGCGACCCTGCGCCGGTCGACAAGACTAACAATTCCGGCCCGAAGCCGCCTGCCGCGCCCATGCTGGCTGCGACCGGGGCGAGGATGCCGGTGGTGACGGCCATGGCGACCGTGGCGGAGCCGATGGCGAGGCGGACTGTGGCGGCGAGCATCCAGGCAAGCAACAGAGGCGATAGATGCACGCGAAGGGCGAGATCGACTGTGGCCTGA
>Ga0206896_1158_pt2 | contig 10012 bp, 11 predicted proteins | sample Alteio_BWOrgHeat_52_FD_152969 | JGI IMG/M metagenome (GOLD analysis project Ga0206896, IMG submission 152969) | Enriched cells from forest soil in Barre Woods Harvard Forest LTER site, Petersham, Massachusetts, United States -... | ecosystem: Environmental > Terrestrial > Soil > Temperate forest >... | reverse complement strand
AACAGGGTCTTTCAGTCAAACCGGGAGACCGCGTCGTTCTCTCCAATGTTCGCATTGAGCATGATCGCATCGTCTTCGATATCAATGGCGGACCCGACCATAAGCATGAATTTCTGCGTCACGTACAGGTCGGCATGGGCGGCGGCGGAGGTATGACCAACCCGGTTGTGCAGGATGACAGCCAGGAGCCGACGGGATCGCGGATCACACTCACCTTTCCGAAAGGCGTGCCGGAGGTGAATCCAACCCAGATCAAAGCGCTGCTGGCTCCGTTGATTTCGTTCGACGTAAAAACGCCGGTGCAGGCCTATACCGACACTCTGCCGCCCAAGCTGAAAGAAGCCATTCTGAACCACCATGTGCTGGTGGGGATGAGCACGGATATGGTGATTTTCGCGCTTGGCCCACCCGAATCGAAGTCGCGCGAGATCGAGGGACAGATGCCCTTTGAGGAGTGGATTTACGGGCATCCGCCGCAAGATGTGAACTTTGTTCGTATCAACGGCAATCGGGTGATTCGCGTGGAAGTGGCCAAGCTGGGCCAACCGCTTGAGGTCTTTACCAGGGACGAAGTGACGGGATTGATGATGACCGACGGCCGGCCGGTGCTGGCTGACTCAGGACACAAGGATACCCGCCCCGTCCAGCTTGGAGACGTACATACCAATCCGGATACGCAGGCCGGGACGCCTCCGCCGACGTTGCGCGCTCCGGGTGAAAAGCTGCCGAATGACGATTCCAATTCGCAGGACCCGGCCAGCATGAGCCGCGAGGGTCCGATGAAGCCGGTGATCTTCCCCAAGGATACGACGAACGATCCCGCGCATACGACCCAGGCCCATCCAAACAAGACGCAGCCCGCGGGAACGGATGCGTCCAAGCCGAATGCTGAAGAGCCTGTGAATCTGAATGCTCCAGACCCGGAAGATATTGGGCCTGACGGCAAGCCAAAGACTGACCCGAAACCCGATTCGGCGCCCGATGCGAAGCCTGTTCCGCCACCGAACACCAATTTCTACCCCACCAGGCCGTAGCCGAGCCAGGTTCGCACAGCCTCGTGTAAACTTGAGGGAGCGAGTTTACTGTTTTTCCCGCCAGCGTGGTCCGCTTGCAATTCCCAAAGAATTGAAACGGAAGCATTTTCGGAGCGCGAGCTTCGAGAAGTTGCATGCGGGTGGAAATCGGTGCCGCGACGTTGAAGCCGCGCCAGGTGTTGCGCGAGAGCAGAGACAATTCTTAAGGAGAGAAATCAGGATCCATGGCCAAGATTGCAAAAACAGGCGACCGCAAGAAAGCGATGGACACGTCGAAGTCAACCGACTGTCCTAAGTGCAGCAAACCCACCCGCATCGTGAAGCGGGTAAAAGACCGTGAGCGCGGCATTCCCGGCGGAGTGTATATCTCCTGCTCGGCTTGCGATTTCTACGAGAAGCTCTAAGTTTGAATCGAGTTGCAAGAATGAAAAGCCCGGCCTTCGAGCCGGGCTTTTTCATTCCTTATGAGTTTGTCGGGTCCTCTTTTAACCGGCAGGAGCCGCGAGGGCTGGTAAATCTGGATCAGGTTTCCTCAGGTGTCCGAAAAGATCACCACGCGCCTGTTGAACAGGGAGCTGAATGTTCCAACGCTTGTGATTTTGATGAGAAGCTCTAACTTTTTGATATTTAACGGTTGACCGCTTAGGGGGTTAGCGGGCGTTGAATTCAGGTGACTGTTAATGGTTTCGTTGCTAATATCGCTGACTAGCCAATGAGTCACCTGCGGCTTGTTATGGCCGCGAAGGAGAGTTAGCCGATGGCAGCAATTCAGGTAAGTGTCTTTAACCATTCGACTGTTTTGAAAGAGCCCGAAGTTGAGAAGGCTGTTGCGGCGCTCAAGATACAGTTAGCGAGAGACTTTGACCCCGTCTGGGGAGTCTTTGCGGACGTGGACTATTTTCCGGCGAAGGCTGTGCCGAAGAAGACATGGCAGCTTGGGATATTCGATAACTCCGATCAGGCAGGTGCACTCGGATATCACGACCTTACTGAAGATGGAATGCCATTTGGCAAAGCGTTCGCCAAGACAGATATCGAATTCAAGTCTTCGTGGACAGTGACGGTGAGTCACGAGCTGCTTGAGATGCTTGTCGATCCCGATGTCAATCTAACTGCCAGCGCTCCGCTGGAGCGCACGCTCAGGTTTTATGCCTACGAAGTTTGCGATGCATGCGAGGCAGATAAGTTTGGATACAAAATAAACGACGTGCTGGTTTCCGATTTCGTCTACCCCGCGTGGTTCGAATACTTCAGGAAAGCAAAGTCGACGCAGTTCGATTATCAAAAGAAGATTACTGCTCCGTTTGAACTGCTAAGTGGCGGATATATTGGAACGCTTGACCTGGATGCTGGAATCGGATGGAGTCAGGTTACGAAAGACGATGCGGACCCGAAGATCACCGCACGCGGAAATATCGGCAGCCGTCGCGAACGCAGGACAGTTCCTAAAACGAAATGGCTACTGAGCAAGCCGGTTTGATGACGCGCTAGCGAATCACCGCAAGCCCCTAGTCCTTGGCGCTGTGGCCGTCGCAGTGGAGGACGCCCAGGTACTTGATCCAGGGACCGACGGCATCGCGGGATTGGTAGGCGATGATCCTGGAGATCTGGTGCAGGTGCGTCATGTCGTGAACCGCCCAGGTTGCCAGCACCTGGGAAATAGTAACTGGCCCGAAGACAGGATGCCGGCCGCGCAGGCTGAGATTTTCCGGACTCAGATGCAGAGCTTCGAGAGCGGCGAGGTTTTCAGCGCGGAGGCGGGAGAATTCGTTGAGCTGATGCGGGAGGGATCCGCTCGGGTCGGCGGCGCGCTCGAAGGGTTCAAAAGGGCGAGTGTCGCCGAATTCAAGGATCCAGCGGACGCGGGGCATCCAGTTGACGTGCTCGCAGTGCACGAGATGGCCGATGACGCGGAAGGCTGTCCAGGTGTCTTCACCCTCGTTGCGCATGGTCAGAGTTTCGGGGAGGCCGCGCAGCAGCGCGTCGAGGGCGGCCGGAGTGCGGGTGAGAAGCTGAATGGTCTCCTGGAGGCTGGGTTCCATGATGCTCCTATTCTCCCAGCATGAGGCGCTGGATGCGGTGGGCTTTGCCGGTCATTGGGTCGCAACTGATGACGACCGCGCACATCTTTGGGTTGCCGGTGGCGGCTTCAAATTTGCCGGGCATGCCGGTGAGGAACCGGTTGAGCACCAGTTCTTTTTCTACGCCTATCACTGAGTCGTACGGTCCGCTCATGCCAACGTCGGTCTGGTAGGCGGTGCCCCCAGGCAGGACGCGTTCATCAGCCGTGGGAATGTGGGTGTGAGTGCCGATGACTGCCGTTACGCGGCCGTCGAGGTGCCATCCCATGGCGACTTTTTCGCTGGTTGCTTCGGCGTGGAAATCGACAAAAATCACCTTGGCCTGAATACCCGCAAGAATGCGATCGATGGCGTGAAACGGGTCGTTGGTGCCGTTCATGAAGACTCGGCCCATGATGTTGACTACTGCGTAGGGCAGCCCTTTGTCCGGCCCCTCGGCGATAGTCCCTTCGTAGACGCCGTAGCCCGGGAGGCCGTGCTGCAGGTTGGCGGGGCGCAGGACGCGGCGTGCTCGTTCATGACTGTCGGTGGGGGCGGACTTCAGGTACTCGATGAGTTCTCTCTTGTCCCAGACGTGGTTGCCGGTGGTGATGACGTCGGCGCCCTGGTCGAACAGCTCTTCGGCAAGATTGGGCGTGATGCCGAAGCCGCCTGCGGCATTTTCGCCATTGATGATGGTGAGGTCGATCTGGTGGCTTTGGCGCACGTGTTCGAGGTGCTCGCGGACGATTCTGCGCCCGGCACTGCCGAATACGTCGCCGACGAAAAGGATCTTCATGGTGGTCCAGTTGTTTGTTAGGAGTGTGAAGTGTGGAGTGCGAAGTGTGAAGGGCAAAAGCGTTTTTCACACTTCACACTTCGCACTCCACACTAGCTATCTTGGTGTTCCGGACGCATCAACGGGAAAAGGATGACGTCGCGGATGGATTTGGAGCCGGTGAGCAGCATGGTCAGGCGGTCGATGCCGATGCCTTCGCCGCCGGTCGGAGGCAGGCCGTAGGCCAGGGCGCGGACGTAGTCTTCGTCCATCTGGTGAGCTTCGTCGTCGCCGCCGGCGCGCTGGGTTAGCTGGTCTTCAAAGCGCTTCTTCTGCTCGATGGGGTCGTTGAGCTCGCTGAAGGCATTGCCTATTTCGAAGCCGCCGATGAAGAACTCGAAGCGCTCTACATGGGCTGGGTCGTCGGGTTTGGCTTTCGAGAGCGGGGAGACTTCGGTTGGGTAGTCGTAGATGATGGTCGGCTGGAAGAGGTTGTGTTCGGCGACCGCTTCAAAAAGAGAATAAATTGCTTTGCCGAGAGAATCGCTTTGATTTAAGCGATAGAGAACAAGATCGAATAGAGCAGTGAGAGTGAACGGGTGATCACTTATTTCTTGTGGCGTTACTGAACTGCGATAGGCTTCTTCCTCTGACAGTTCACGAAACTCCACATTCTCAATCCGAGCTTTCGGGGTTTTTGATTGGTGGAGGCTCTTGACCCCCTCTAAGAAAAGTCTCAGAGACACAGCGTCGTCAAATACCTCGTCACCGATCATCGGAAGATGGGGCGGCCAATATTGTTGAATAGCTTCAATCATCGTCAGGCGCTGCCAGTTGGTGAGGTCGATGATCTTACCTTGTGGGTCGACGCGGGGGATATCGTTGCCGTTCTCGTCTTGCTCACCCGATGGAAGAATCGTTGTGCCGTTGACTTCGATGGCCACATGCTTAATCAGTTCTTCGGTCAGATCCATCAGATCGTGGTAGTCGGCATACGCCTGGTAAAACTCCAACATTGTGAACTCGGGGTTGTGCTGGGTGCTTACGCCTTCGTTGCGGAAGTTGCGGTTGATTTCGTAGACGCGGTCGAGCCCGCCGACTACGAGGCGCTTGAGGTACAGCTCGGGTGCGATGCGGAGAAATAGATCGACATTCAGCGCGTTGTGGTGGGTCTTGAAGGGTCGCGCTGCGGCGCCGCCGGCGATGGGCTGCATCATCGGCGTTTCGACTTCGAGATAGCCGCGGGCATCGAAGAAGCTGCGTACAGCCTTCAGTATCTTTGCGCGCTTTACGAAGACTTGGCGGGCGTCGAGGTTGGTGAAGAGGTCGACGTAGCGCTGGCGGTAGCGCAGCTCAACATCCGACAGGCCGTGAAACTTCTCCGGCAGCGCGAGCATGGCCTTCGATAGGAAGGTCAGCGTCTCCACGTGGACGGTAAGCTCGCCGGTCCGGGTGCGGAAAAGGTAGCCGGTGACGCCGATATGGTCGCCCATGTCGAGCAGCTTGTAGAGCGCGAATCCCTGCTCACCGACGGCGTCAAGGCGGACATAAATCTGCAGGCGTTCGCCGCCCTGCTGCAGCGTGGCAAAGCCGGCCTTGCCCTGGGCGCGGATGGCCATGATGCGTCCTGCAATGGAGACTTCGTGGCGCTCGGGCGCAACGCCTTCGGATTCGGGCGTGCCGTTGAGCACTTCGGCGGGCGTCTCACCCCACTTGGCGCGCACCTCGGGAATCGTGTGGGTGGCGGCGTACTGATTGGGGTAGGCCGACTGGCCCAGTTCGGTGATGGCTTTCAGTTTTTCCTGGCGCAGCGCAAAGAGATTGCGCTCAAATTCCGAATCGAACACTGTCGTTTCCTTGGCGGTACGGGGAGCGGTGGTGCAACTGCCAGTATACCGGGCCAGTCTTCCGGGTATGTCGTGAGCGGGATTTAGCCCACCGACCGTCGCACACGGTGGCTCGCCACGTGTATAACCTGAGAGGATGCCGTTCCATAACCCCACTCCCGATTCCGAGAGGCCAGTCAAAAAATCTGGCGCCCTCAACAGCTATGTGCAGGCCGAAAAGCTGATGCAGATCGCGTTTATGCTGCCCTGCGCCGCAGTGATCGGTTGGGGGCTGGGCTGGCTGGTGGACAGGCAGTTTCATAGCCACTGGGCTACCGTCACGGGATTGATCTTTGGGTTGATTGCGGGCATGGTCAGCGTGATCCGGATAGCAGTGAACGCGATGAATTCACTCTCAGGAAAAGATCGCAAGTGAATGAAAAAAATATCGGATCCGGGCAGGCTCCGGTGCCTCCGGTACATCCCATTGTCGATTTCACCTTTGACGATCTGAGGGCGCTGCTCAGACGAGCTGTCCGGTCTAATACGATTCTGGGCGTTTTGGTTTCACTCATTCTCTGGCCGTGGAAGGGCTGGCAAACGGCGGCGTTATTCGCTGTGGGGGCTGCGCTTTCGGTGGGCAGCATTTACGAATGGGGACGGCTGATTCGCGTGGTCAGCACGCGGATGCAGGAACAGGAGGCGGGGCAGAAGGCGAGTCAGAGGTCCGGATTCGGTACCGGAGTAGTTGTGGGCCTGTTTCTGCTTCGGCTGATTCTCTTTGCTGTGGTCATTTATGTTAGCCTGAAGTGTTTCCAGGGTTCGCCGATTGCGCTGCTCTGCGGCTTGGGTCTTGGCCTCGCTGGATTGTCTTGGGAGGCGATGCGGGTGCTTCGCGGATAGCTGGAACCCACCACGGAACGCAAATTTTGAACGGAAAGACTCGAGAGAGATGCCAGAATCACTTGCACTTACGCGGCTGTTGAACCATGTTTTTGGCGGACCGGTCACGTCCTTGCTGAATGCTGTTGGAGTGCACCCAACATACCCCGATGCACCCATCCCCGACGCATTCGCGCTGGAGCTGCTCATTGCGGGTCTGTTGCTGGCCTTTTTCCTCGTGGTGCGGCTGACGCTGAGCGTTGAAAAGCCCGCCACGGTGCAGCAGTTGGCCGAAATGATTCACGAATTTGTCGGCGGCCAGGCAGAGCAGATCATCGGGCACGGGTACGAGCGGTACCAGAGTTTTGTAACAATTGTCTTTGTCTTCATTTTGAGCTGCAACCTGATCGGTCTGATACCGGGCATCAACTCTCCTACCGAGTTGGAAGCGGTGACGCTGGCGATTGCCGTTGCATCCTTTGTTTACTACAACTTCTACGGATTCAAGGAGCAGGGCATCGGTGGCTATCTAAAGCATTTCGCGGGCCCGGTGTGGTGGCTGGCGTGGCTTCTATTTCCGATTGAGATCATCTCGCACTTTGCCCGCATCATGTCGCTCTCAGTTCGTCTCTACGCAAATATGTTTGCGGGCGGACTGGTCACGCTGGTTTTCTTCTCGCTGGTCCCGCTGGGAGTGCCGGTGGTTTTTCTCGGGCTGCACCTCCTGGTTTCAGTGATTCAGGCGTTCGTCTTCATGCTGCTGGTCATGATTTATCTTTCTGTGGCTGTCTCCCACGAAGCGCATTGATTTCTGTAGCGAACAGTTTTTGAGATTCCGCCGGAGAGCGCTTCTGCTCCGGATAAACGGACGATCCTGAGCGTGAGGGGGCCAGCTTGGTGAGCCTCAACCACCCACTGAGGATCAATTTTGTGAGGCAGGAGAAACAAATGCGGAAACTTCAATATCTTTTGATGACTCTCTCGGTTCTGTGCCTTGCCGTGCCGGCATTCGCGCAGAGCGGTGGTGGTGTTGTAGATTTGGCGCCGATCGGTGTCGGTCTAGGTCTGGCGCTGGCAGCAGGCCTGTGCGGACTCGGACAAGGCAAGGCAACCGCGAGCGCTGTGGAAGCGTTGGCGCGCAACCCTGGCGCACGGCCCGGAATCTTCATCTTCCTCATGCTCGGTCTGGCGTTCATCGAGTCCCTCACGCTGTTCACGTTGGTTATCATCTACCTCAAAATCAAATAATTCGGTCGCAATCGAATCGGCCCTCCTGTGCACACTGCCTGGAGGGCCGGTTTTATTTGACGTCAACTTATACACGTAATGTATGTCGTTATAAGTTGAGTTACTTATTTTGGGTCGATTTTCTTCTAACTTACTTTTAATCCTTGACATACAAAAGCCAGGGAGTGTTTCCTGAAACTACTGATTCCATTATTTCCATAGGCCTCACCACTTTCCCGGAATATCTGCGTTGACATCAGGGTGTCCGTGTAAGTCACTGTGCTGAAACCCAGCAGGACGAACTGTTGTTCAGGTTCATATTGGTCCTGCGCCGCAAATTTCCCGGAACAGGTTTTCCGGATAGCGCAACAGTGCTGAAATACGCCCCTGACCGGTCCAGACACCACTAGTCTGGCCTGGGCAGTCCCATTTGCTCGGTATCGGGGGAACCGTGGTCAAACGTGGCGTAGATATTTTGTTGTCTTCTGGAATACTTCTGGCGGCTTCGCCGTTACTTTTGCTCACGGCGCTGGCAATCTGGATCAGCTCACCTGGCCCGATTCTTTTCCGGCAGTCGCGGATGGGGCGCGGATTCGTTTCCTTTGAGATTCTCAAGTTTCGCACCATGGCCCACGGTGAGGCCGGACTGGCGTACACGCTTGGTCCGGACCCTCGCATCACTCGCTTTGGCCGATGGCTGAGACGTACCAAGGTCGACGAATTGCCTCAATTGTGGAACGTGCTGCGCGGCGATATGAGCCTGGTAGGGCCGCGCCCGGTGATTCCGGAGCTTGCTTTGGAGTTCGGGGTGCATTACAAACTCCTGTTACGGGCGAGGCCGGGGCTGACTGATCCCGCGTCGCTGAAGTACAGCCAGGAGACGCGTTTGCTGGCGTCTTCTTCAGACCCCATGCGGTTTTTCAAGTCCGTGGTTACGCCCGACAAGATCCAGATATCGCTGGAATACATGGATTCGGCGAACGCCTGGACAGACGGGGTTACGATGGCCCTGACTGCAGCTATTTGCTGCTTCCCGGCGATGAGCACGATGTATGGCCAGCTGCCGAACCCAACTGCCACATTCGGTCCTCTGCGGCCTGAACAGGATCGTCATGCCGCCCAACCGGTAAGCCAGACACAACTGGCCCGGCCTGTCCAAGCGGTCCAGCCTGTCCAAGCACCGCGACCGCTACGTCCCGCGGCGTATAACGGAGCCGTCTTCTCGCACCGTCTTGCTCTTCTGGAGGCGGAAAAGGCAATAGATCCAGGCTTCTTACCGTGGAATCGGTTACAGATTTCATTATCCGGATCGCAATCCACGCCTCGCATCGCGCAGGAAGAGGCATCCGGGCTTTAGAGAAGGAGTGGGGCAGACTACGATGGTTAGCAGATGGCTAGCTGATGGAAAAGCAGCATCGGAATTCTATGCCCAAGCTCACCTTGTATCTGCCGGAAATGTTGTACGCCGAGGGTCGCTCCCATTCGGGCATCGGCTTGTTAGTCGACGAGGATGGCGTTGTCGCGGGAATGTCGTCGCCTGATTCGGCTCCCCTGGGAACAGACGTAATTCATCTGCGCGGCAAGGCTATGCTTCCTGGGTTGGCAAACGCACATTCGCACACATTTCAGCGCCTCTTTCGTGGACGAGCAGAAGGCCGCGCAGCTGGTGGAGATACGTTCTGGACATGGCGCGAGCAGATGTATCGCGCGGCTGCCTTCGTCTCACCCGAAGATGTTTACGATGTCGCCTGCGCCGCATTCCTGGAGATGGTCTGCGCGGGAATCACGCTGGTCGGCGAGTTCCATTATCTGCATCGCGATCCGACTGGCGCGGCCTACGGCGATCAGAACCTGCTGGCGCATCAAGTCATTGCAGCGGCGCAATCGGTGGGCCTGCGGATATGTCTGCTCCGCGCAGCTTATTTTCGAGCTGGATTTGAACGGCCGCCGCACCCCGGGCAGCGGCGGTTTTACGAACAGCCGGAAGAGTATCTGCGCAGTCTCGACGAGCTTGCGACGAAGTATGTGGGCGCTGAGAACGTCACAGTTGGAGCAGCTCCGCACAGCATTCGAGCCGTGCCCCTGGAGCAACTCAAGCAGATCGCAGGAGCCGCTCATTCGCTGTGGGCAATGCCTCTGCACGTGCACATCTCCGAGCAGGTAGCCGAGAACGCCGCATGTCAGGCCGAGTATGGGTTGACGCCG
>Ga0206896_1216_pt1 | contig 10034 bp, 8 predicted proteins | sample Alteio_BWOrgHeat_52_FD_152969 | JGI IMG/M metagenome (GOLD analysis project Ga0206896, IMG submission 152969) | Enriched cells from forest soil in Barre Woods Harvard Forest LTER site, Petersham, Massachusetts, United States -... | ecosystem: Environmental > Terrestrial > Soil > Temperate forest > O... | reverse complement strand
ATGACGATTGCGAAACAGCTATTGTCAGAGCCAGTCAATATGCAAAATCGCTGACACGAGTCCTCAACGGATTACACTCTGGCTGCGACTTCTGCAACCTGACGGATGTGTTTGGGACGAGTGCGGCAGCATCCACCGACCAGTTGTGCACCGCAATCAAACCATTGCCGAGCGTGTTCGCCGAACATTACAGGATTGCTCGAGCCCGTCCAGCAGCGTGTTTTGGCATCCCACCCTTCTCCAGAGTTGGGATAGACCACGATGGGTTTGAACGATGCCTGGCGCAACTCGGCGATCAGGCTGGAGATCCAGATAGGCTGCGTGCAATTGACGCCGACGGCGATGGTCTGCGGAAAGCTCGCGGATAGAGTTGCACAGTCCCGAAGAGAGTCACCATGAGCGACCTGCAGGCGAGCGGCTTGAGTGTCAGGACAGGTGAATGTGAACCATGCGGCCAGGTTAGGCAACTCCGTGAGAGCTTCGCCGATTGCTTGTGCTTCTTCGAGCGAGGGCAGCGTCTCAAAGGCCAGCAAGTCAACGTTACTGTCTGCAAGGACTGCGATGCGATCCCTGTGGAAGTCAACCAGATCCTTGAAAGAGCAGTTGTAGTTGCCGTGGTATTCAGCCCCATTGTGAAGAGCTGCGCCATAGGAGCCGAGCGAGGCCGCAATCAAAGCCATAGGCCCTGCATGGTCGCGCGCAAATTTGTCGCGGGCCATGCACGCCAGTTCAACAGAGCGAAGGAGCGCGACATCGGCTCGCGACGGGTCTAAGCCAAATTCACCGTACCCCTTGCGGGAAACCTGAAAACTAGCGGTCAGAACCACATCGGCCCCTGCCTCGAGATAGGCCCGATGCACGGCGATTATCTTTTCTGGCGCATCCTCAAGAACGTGCGCGGACCAGAGCGGCCCGCGGATATCTGCCCCGAGGAACTCAAGTTCCGACGCCATACCCCCATCGAGCACACGGGCTGCGGCAAGCTCGAGTTCATCTCGCGGTGTCATAAGTCCATGATACTGACGACGACTTCGTGTGGAAGACGAGAGCGGGAGCTTTTCTGGTACACTCAGAGGAGTGCGTATCGTCCGCCACAGTCACTAGGCTGGAGCGGGAATCGCAGCTTATACCTTGCAACAGAGCGTGTTCGGGGAGTGGCTCAGCCTGGTAGAGCACCTGGTTCGGGACCAGGGGGTCGGAGGTTCGAATCCTCTCTCCCCGACCAATCGTTAGTTTAAGCCCTTTCGACTACTACGTCGAAGGGCTTTCTATATGTAGGATAAAGACTTACAGCATCAATCGAGCAGTTCGAAAGAGAGCGGTTCGAAAGTTTATTTGCGGCTAGTTCCGCCTTTTCCGTCAGTCTTAACGTGGTGTTCTTTAGTTTTAAGGGTCTATTGGACTTGAAGAGGCAACTCTGCTTGAATAAACGCACCGGCGGCACAATTCGCCTTTTCCACCTTGCGTTCCTACCGCGCCTGTAATGAAACAGGCAACTGTTTTGGCATCTTACTGTGGCGTCTCGAGCGGGGATACTCCCGCCTAACGTCAAGCTCTACACCGATATCAACACCCACTCAGGGCAATTTTGCGCATGATTGATTGCTTCACCTCAGAAGACGAGCATGATCACCGAGTTCCTTCAGTTGGACTTCGTTGCCTGCATGCGCGTCGAATGAGCCGGCGCGGATTTATCGGCTCGGCAGCAGCAGCAGTTTCGTCCGCACTCATTCCTGGATGTCACTCTTCGCTTCAACGTGGTCTCACACATGCCCTTGGTTGGGTGCCAAATGTGGAGTATGCAAACTTCTGGATCGCGCTGGATCAACATCTCTTCACGCAGGAAGGCGTGCCGTTTGAGTACCTCGCAGGTGGACCCAATGTGCCGCAACCTGTCATCGAAATCGCCGCGGATCAAGCCAACATCGGGGATAGCGACTGGTTGCCGCTGGTCGATGCACTGGCTCACGGTAATGACTTCGTAATCCTGGCCTCATTGTTTCCGGTTGCGCCTGTGGGACTGATTTCGCTGCCCGGACGGCCGATTCACAAGCCTGCAGACCTCGTAGGCGCGCGACTGCTTGTTCAAGGACCCGCTGAGCGCAGAGTGTTGGACGCGACCTTCCGCCTGAATCATCTTCCACTCAACTATGAATTTGTTCCGGTCGGCTTTTCCCCTGAGGCTCTTCTTCAGGGAAGCGGTGACGCCTACTACTGCTTTATCACTAATCAGCCAGTTACATTGGAAGGTATGGGTCTGAGGCAAGGTACTGACTTCTATGTAACCCGCATGTACGACCTCGGTTATCGAGTTCCGTCGGCTTTGGTTATTACGCGTCGCGAAACTCTAAGGGCAAGGCGTGTAATGCTGGTGGGCTATCTTAGAGCGCTGTTGCGAGCCCGCTCCATCAATCTTCGCAATGCGGAATACGCAGCAAGGCTCACAGTAACACGGTACGGTGGCGACCTAGGGCTCGATCTAAAACAGCAGACCCGCTTGAACGAACTGCAAACGGCGCTTGAGATTACTCCTTCTACAGGCCGTCCGTTCTGGATCAGCCACGACGACTTAAGCGGCCCAATGTACGAAGTGGCGTTGGTAACAGGACGCAACCGGCTGCCCGATCCAATGATACTCCTGGATAACTCACTGCTCAACGAAGCCTACCGATCGTTGGGAATCTGAAGTGTTATGAATCGCTTTCATTCTTGGAAGGAAATCCTGTGCCTGACTTGAATCTGCCCCAGAATACGCCGTCTTCTAAAGCCCAAGAACCCGTCCAATCTGTAGACCTTCTCATCCTTGGACCCGACATCGTCACGTTTGACGATGCAGATACCGTAGTCATCAACGGCGCAATCGCGATTAGCGGAAACTCAATTCTATGGCTCGGCAGTGAAGCCGAAGCGCTCGCTCGCTTCACTGCTGCACATACCTTGCGAGCGCCGGGTCTCATCGCCATGCCTGGCCTGATCGACGGACACTTCCATACTGCACAGCAGTTCCTGCACGGTAAGTTTGCTTCACTTCGAAGATGCGGAGAATATCTTGAGCCTGTATGGCAGCGATATTTGATCCCCTTCGAGAGCGGCCTCGAACCCGAGGATGTCTATTGCAGCGGCCTCGCTGGATATGCGGCCATGATCGCTTCGGGCACGACTTGCTTTCTCGAAGCGGGAGGTCCATTTCCGGATGAAATGGGGCGCGCCGCTGCCGAAATCGGCATTCGCGGACGCATCGCCATGTCTACGATGGACATGGATGAATCCGTTCCTACGTGCAGCCGCTACTCGACCGCTGAGGCGCTCCGCCTCAGCGAAGAACTTGTCCTTCGCTGGCGTAATCATCCACGCGTAAATGCGTGGCTCTCACTGCGTCAGTTGCTGGTTAACTCCGAGGCCCTTCGCATTGGCATGCGCGAGTTGTCGCACGCTCTCGATACGCCCATACACACGCACCTTGCCGAAGGAACGTATGAGGTGGATTATGCGATTCAGAACTGGCGGTTGCGCCCCGCGGAGTATCTCGATTCGATAAATTGCTTCGATTCACGCGTGCACGCGGCGCATTCGGTACTGTTGAGTTCGAATGAACTCGACCTTTACGTGAAGCATGACGTTTCGGCTTGCCACTGTGCGCTCAACAACTATCGCATTGGCGTGCCGCGCCTCTACGAAATGATCCGCCGTAACGTGCGTGTCGCGCTTGGCTCGGATGGTGCAGCGACGCGGTCTACACTTGATCTCTTTGCCGTAGTGCATGGCGCACAGGTCGGGTCACAGGCAGTTGGGGGCACGCCTTTTCATTGGGATACTCCGCTGAGCAACGAGCAGTTGTTGCGGCAGGCCGTGCGTGGCGGATCTCGCGCAGCGCGTCTGGAGAAGCAGATCGGTTCGCTCGAGGCCGGTAAGCTTGCGGACATTATCCTGATAGCAACAGACGACTATGACCAATATCCGAATTCCGATCCGGTGACCACGCTGGCTGAAAGCACCACCGGCCGCGACGTACGTCATGTCATTATCGATGGCAGGATCGTGATGCGGGACCGGCAGTTGCTCTCGGTGGATCTGGGACCAATGCGAGAGCGCGTATCGCGTCAATACCGCATCATCATAGACCGCTTCGACACAGCCATTTCACAGTAACTTGTCTTTAGGAAACGATGATCGAACTGACCGGCATCTCGAAAGAGTATCGCCTCGACCGGCGCGAAACTGTCCATGCTTTAGACGGCATAAATCTTAGTGTCGAGGCGGGAGAATTCGTTGCGCTGCTCGGCCCTTCGGGGTGCGGCAAGAGCACGATCCTACATCTATTGGCGGGCCTCGAAGAGCCCTCGTCCGGATCCGTGCGCATTCATGGACGGGTACCATCCGTTCTACGCGCAGCACACCAGCTTGGCGTAGCTTTTCAGGAGCACGCTTTGCTTCCATGGCGGTCAGTGCGCTCAAATCTGGAGTTGCCTTTTCAGGCTGCCGGCATGACGGTTGATCGCGAAAGGATCGAATATCTCATTCAACTGGTTGGGCTCCAGGGCTTCGAATCGGCACGCCCTCGCCAGCTTTCCGGGGGAATGCGACAGCGCGCAGCAATCGCGCGTTCACTTGCGCTCAAGCCTCAGCTCCTGCTGCTGGACGAACCTTTCGGGGCGCTGGATGCGGTGACACGACGTCACTTAAACCACGAGTTACAGCGTATCTGGCTTGAGCAGCGAGCCACCACATTGCTGGTCACACACTCGGTCGAAGAAGCGGCTTTTCTTGCCGATCGCATTGTCGTTTTGACAGGACGTCCCGGTCGCATTATTCGCGAGTACCAAGTCCCATTTCCACGCCCACACACGCTGGAACATACGCGGCAGGAAGCCTTCCATCGTTTGTGCGATGAACTAACGCTGTGCCTCGACCCTTCGACCCAAAGCGACAATCTCAGTGCGGAGGTTTTGTCATGAAGCAACCGAATGTTGCAATCGGGTATGGATTTATCGGCTTGTTGCTCTTCCTCGGGGCATGGCAGTCGATCGGCGCCTTGCATCTTGCAGGGCCGTCCATTCCAGCACTCACCGAGGTTCTTGCAATCTTCACGGAACCGTGGAAGCTTGCCTTGCTGGGCAGGGCTGCTGCCGCTACGCTTCTTTCCGCCGCAACTGGACTCGTCGCGGGTGCGCTTCTCGGCGCCGCCCTCGCAATGCTGGCGCACGTTGTGCTTCCGTTGCGTTCAGGGCTGGACCGGATATCGGTCGTCGTCAACGCTGTCCCGGCGATTGCACTTGGTCCAATCCTGATCGTGACCGTGGGGCGCGACTTGACTCCGCCCACACTCGCGGCAATCCCCGTCTTCTTTCTGATTTACGTCACAGTCAGTTCGGGATTGCGTTCCATCAGTCCACGGCTCAACGATGCCCTAATGATTATGGGGGCGGGCCGCGTGGCTCGACTGTTCTATCTTGAAGCGCCAGCTGCGTTGCCTGCATTTTTGAGCGGATTGCGCATCGCTGTTACTGCGGCGATCGTAGGTGCAGTGGTAGGCGAATGGTTCGGCGCGTCGACCGGATTGGGCATCGTAATTCTCAATACGATGTTGAATTTTCAGATTCCTATGATGTGGGCTGCTGTCATCTTCGCAGCCACAGCTTCCCTGGCAGCATACGGAATCCTTGGCATATGCGAACGCTATGCGAGGAGGCGTTTATTATGAATGCCGCTCATCTCCTTCGCCTTGGCGGAGCCTTGTTTTCTCAGCTTTGGGGCATCGTTCTACTGCTGATTATGTGGCAGCTTTGGGTTGTGACGGCGACACCAAACAGCCTGATCGTCGTCCCTCCGCTTGCCGTATTGCGCGACATCGCGGCCGAGCCGTCCGTCTATGCGAACGCTGCGCTTTGGACGCTGTGTATCGCGTTGGCTGGGCTCGCCGGAGGAATGATGCTTGGCTTGCTACTCGCTATTCTGGCATGGACCTCCAATCTCATCTCCGGCTTTCTTGGTCCGGCAGCAATCCTCATCAGTTCCACACCGGTTGTCTGTCTCATTCCGCTGTTGGCGCGCATCTTCGGATACCGGGCGCCGACGGAGTTTGTCACGGTCCTGATCATGATGTTCTTTCCCAGCTTTGTCTTCGCAGCCGCTGGCATGCGTAATCTGCCGCCCATGTCCGCTAACTTGCTCGATACTTGGAACGCATCGCGGTTGCGGCGTTTGAAACTGTTGGCCCTGCCCTCAGCCATACCTTCATTGGCAACGGCATTCCGTGCCGGAGCGGCCGCGAGTATACTGGTCGCAGTAGTTGCCGAGTATCTGATGCAGACTGGCGGGCTCGGAGCGCTGATAGCCGTGACGATGCAGCAGTTTGATATTCCACGTGCCTTCGGAGCAAGTATCGTTGCGATGCTGATTTCCACGCTGCTTTACACGATTGCAGGATCAGTTGAGAATCGCGTTCGCGCACGCCAGAGTTAAATGCAATCCTGAGCCGCGGTGCTCCTATTCGTTCTTAGCCTTTGGTCCGTGCAGCTTACGAAGATAGTCGCCCCACTTGGTTTCAAATCCGCCAACCTGATTGTCCAGCCGTGCGCCGTCGCTCCACCAATGCTCGGTACCTCGACCCATCGCCGCACCGCGTCGTGTGTGCAGGTCCACCATGTAGTCCTCCACTTCAAGCTTTCGCTCTCCGCGTGTGACCACTTCATGCGCCCAGCCGGCAAGTTCCATCGATGTACGGTCCTTCTTCGCCGTGGTCAGAATGCGTACCGCGTGCGCGGAGTACATCCAGCGTTCTCCGTCTTCTGGCATGCGTAGTCGCTGCTGGTTCAAAGCCTCAAGCAGCATTGGCGCTTCGACTAAGCCCATGCCCACATCTTCGGTAGCTATGATCTCAAGCCTGCGCCAGAGCACCTCTTCGCTTTCCGGTCCGCTCGCAAAAAGCTCGTACGCGGCCAGCGTTGCCTCTTCGAGTTTGCCCCTGCGGATCGACTTCTGCAGCACTGAACGTACCTCATCGACCGGGTACCCATTCACCGTTGTCGTGCGGCTCCATACATCTTTGCTCTGATAATTTTCTGCCATTTTCGTTACCTCGTTTTTGTTGGACTTGATGCGTTGAAAATTCCGCGCGGTACCGATCAACGTACACGTTCTGTAGCGGACAGATTAGGATGTGGCGTAGGCGCCGACATAAGTTGAATCAGAAACCTCTGTAGCTTCGGTAAGTCAACATCGAGTTGCGCATCTACTTTATTCAATGGCAGCGAGGGCGCTCCGTCGTCGGCCCAAGTCAACGTATTTCCGTAGGTCGGACCCTGATGAGTATCCACATCCATCAGCATGTTTCGCTTGCGAGTGATGAGAGAAGGATCAATCCATGCTGCTGCAGCGAGTTCATCCCACAAATAATTTGGGAAGACGGGCCGCACGAAATACTTTGTGAGGTAACGCGCTGCCGGCGAATCTGATTTCGCAAGCGCGTCGAGTATCTCAGGCTCAGCTCGTGTCTTGAGTGAAACATCGATCGTCGTATCAGTGATCTTTTTCCACCTGGCATGCAGCGTGATCGACGCCGCTTCCGGATCGAACCAGAAATTGAACTCGTGGCGTGGATCATTCGCCCATTCCTTCGCCTCAGTCTGAGGATTGAGGCTACCGCCCATGATAACCAGTTCCTGCGCCAACTCTGCAAAATGCTGATCGATACGCAACGCGAGCGCGATGTTGGTGAGCGGGCCCGCAGAGTAGATCGTCACCTGGTGAGGATACTTGTGGACCATTCTCACCATGAAGTGCGCTGCATCTTCCTCTGCAGGCTTCGTCGCTGGACTACCTTCCTTGAGAGGAGGAACATAGTCCCATGGCTGCCGCGTGTTTTCACTGGAAAACGCACCCTCGAATCCGGCGCGTCCGTATAGTTGCGCAGCCACTCTCGTCCATTCAGGAGTGCGCAAGAGCGGAAATGCCGCGCCAGGATAAACTTTGACGTCAGTTCGACCAACCGACTCCAGCAGCCGTAATGCATGCGCCACTTCCTGGTCGCGCCAGCTATCACCCGTCACAACTGTGATGCCGAGCAAGTCCACGTCGGGAGACTGGAGGAAAACCAGCAGCGACATCATGTCCGACCCGCCGGGGCCTGACGCATCCTGATCGGCGATCACCATTCGTTTGGCGTCGCCCCATGCCTGGGTCGTAAGCACAACCAGCAGAAACGCCGACGGCCACTTAAGACAGCAAGCCACCTTCAGAAGCCCACTCAATCTGTTACGGCTCGACACGCGATGCAAATCTCCTGATTGCAATCATTAAAGCCAAAAGTAATCCGATGATCGTCATCGTTACGTACCTCTGACAAGTTGTCAACTGGGACGACAATCGATTCTGCCGCGAAGCGCAGCACCTGAAGATCATTCAAAAAGAAGTGCCATTCTTTGCGAAAAAATTTTGCCGTCAGAAATTCCTGTGTTTAAATACCGTTAAACGCGAACGCCGTTAACCCAATCGAGACGTCCTGATCTCCTGATCGGCTCTCTTCTTAGTTCCCATTTCACGGCCCTCGCGGGATGTGCATTTGTAGCTGCCCGAGACATTCGGGAAGATTTTACGGTCGTCTCAGATCGCGAAATATACGCGACACGCATCAGCGTCGTAAGCACAATCGATCTCCTCCCGTGGCAGCCTGGCGATGAACCGCCAGCCTAAACAGAGAATAGCCGCCAGAATCAACGATCTGGCGGCAATCCAAAGTACTTCCATCTTTCCGCAATTCAGAATTGCGGGACGCTGTCAGCAATTTCGTCTCTCCAGTGCAGTAGAGCCACAAATTCTATCTTCTGATCTTGGTGGCTCTTGACCTCAATCGCAGTGTCTCTACTCTTCGCTTCTTAATCTTCATTCCAGCACGCGAAAGGCTTTGTATATGTTAATCGGCAAGCTTTTACACCATTGTTCAACCTTCCCGCGAAAACTGCCTTGCGCTGTTTTTTCCGCGCTGATCCTCCTCGTTTGTGTATCTCACAATGCGTCTGCGCAATCGCTCGCAGGACTAGGCGCACTTCACGGTACCATAACTGACCCAACAGGAGCCGTGGTTCCCAAGGCAGCGGTGACAGTGTCCAATTCCGCCATAGGACTCACGCGAGAGATTATCGCTACATCTGACGGCACGTTTGAGGCATCCTCGCTTCCGCCCGCCGACGGCTATGAGGTAACAGTCAAACTCGCTGGATTCGCGACCTACATCGCCAAAGGAATCAGCGTGCACGTCGGCGCAGATCTTGGACTTCCAGTGGTGCTCAAGATCTCTCAATCTGCTGAAACGGTTTCAGTCGACGCCTCTGACGAGGCGCTGGATGTGACACGCTCCGGAGTATCGGAATTGGTCAGCCAAAAAGAGATTAACGAGTTACCAATCAATGGTCGTCGCGTCGATCAATTTGCACTCCTGACTCCCGGCGTCACCAACGACGGCGCCGGTGGAGAGGTAACATTCCGCGGCGTTCCGGGAAACAACCTCTTCCTGCAGGACGGCATGGACGTCACCCAGCAATGGGGACAAGACAATGCCGGTAGCACGAGTTCCTTTTCTCCGCTCAGTCAGGATGCGGTGCAGGAATTTCAGGTGCTCACATCTGGCTATACGGCCGAGTTTGGTCACGCTGCCGGCGGCATCGTCAACACGCTCACCAAGAGTGGAACCAATGCCTATCATGGCTCCGGTTTCTGGTTCTTCAAAAACCGCACGCTCAACTCCACCGATCCATATTCGTTCTATAACAATGAACCTTTCAATCCGCCTAACTGGCGGCACCAGCTGGGCGGCAGCGTTGGCGGCCCCATTGTCAAAGACAAACTCTTCTTCTTCGCGAACACTGAAGAAACCCGTGAAAGCCGGCCCCTTGTCTCCTCCTACACAACTTCGAACTTCCTCAATTCGGATGGCAGCTTCAAAGCTGATGCATGCACAGCGTCCGCGGACCAATGCTCCGCTGCTCAGGCCTATATTCAGCGTACGTTTGCTGTGCTTCCGCGACATCTGAATGAAA
>Ga0206896_1215_pt1 | contig 10079 bp, 10 predicted proteins | sample Alteio_BWOrgHeat_52_FD_152969 | JGI IMG/M metagenome (GOLD analysis project Ga0206896, IMG submission 152969) | Enriched cells from forest soil in Barre Woods Harvard Forest LTER site, Petersham, Massachusetts, United States -... | ecosystem: Environmental > Terrestrial > Soil > Temperate forest >... | reverse complement strand
ATAATCCGGTATCGTCCAGCTTCAATGAGATACCCGTTGTATCCGCGATGGACATCGGTTCGCGTCCGGGCGCCCCAGTGCTTAACCTGCAAGGCATGAACGTTCACGGGTCCCACCCGGCGCGATTCACCCCATCTCAATTCATGAACTGCCTTGTAGCGTTTCACTCGCAGAAGATCGCTGGTGCTAACGGCGGTAATGACCGAAGTTTGGCAATTCTCCAATTTCCGCAGGCTCGGCCGGTCGAGATGATCCATATGAGCATGTGAGAGCAGAATCAGATCGGGGATCGGCAATTGCGGTAATTGGACCGCCGGACTAACTAGTCGCTTCATGCCTAGGGTGAACGGCCCGATCCTGATCCCGATGCGAGTGCTGAACACTGGATCCGTGAGGATCGTGAAGCCATCTATGCTCATTAGGACGGTACTGTGACCAATCCACGCTGCATGCAATCCTTCCTTGGGCCAGGCGGAGACATTGGGAACGCGCGGCGACGGTTCCACCGAACGCTTTCGATCCTCTGACAGGCGCTGCCAAAACATGGGCCCAGCGCGAAAAGCAAATTCAGCAAGCGCCCTAGCGTTCCGAACTGGACTAACAATCGTCGCCATGAATCTATTTGATTGGACGCAATACAGTGCCGCCGGGTTCGCCGAACTGAGGAAATAGCGGCCAAATAACGTAAGCGACAGAAACGAGGGCGGCCGCGCGCTAGGAGAAACTCATCTAAAGCCGCTATGAGCCATCTATCAAAAGCTGGTTCTGCTCGCGCCTTGAGGGTCAGAGCCGTTCTTCCAAAAGCACCTTTACCCTCTGGCCCACGCCCTTACCAATCGCTTCGCGGGTCTCGGCTTTGATCGGCAGCATGTGTCGCCCATCACCCATGGCCATGAACGAGGCACGGAATGGGTGGCCATCGATCCTTCCGCTAATTTTGACGACCCCCTTGGTTCCGAAGAACTTCGCTGACTCGGGCCAAACGACGTAGGTCCACCCGCCCTTGTTCTAGCTTTTCTCCAGCTTAGCCGAGAAAGATTTGTTGAGCATGCGGCCCATGTTATCGCTATTCGACTCGGCGAGTCGTCATTATTGGCCTGCATGAACAAGTCGTGCAATCAACTCACGACTGAATTCTGTTTCAACGTGGTAAGGGAAGTTCCGTTCAAGGCGGCGTAGCCGCGCGTCAATGGCTCTCATCTCCAACCCTGGAACCTTTGGCGTGGGACCACGGCTGTCGCTGGCGGTCGGCAGTGTTGTCCCCACGGACGATTCTAGGTGCAGCCCACCGCAAAAGTTGGCGTTTTTCAGAATTCTTGGAATCGCCGTAAACGCATGGAGGGGAAAGGGTTGCTGGAGCCACCCGCCGGGATCGAACCGGCGACCTGCTGATTACGAATCCCACGGAGCGCCGTCTATGGCGTGCCACCGTGTGATTTCTGAGACACCTGAGCAACCCACGCTGTCCACGGTGGACATCCCAGAAGACGAGAAGCATTCCTGTTGGCTGTCAGAGTGGCTGTCAAACAATAGGACATCAATTTCAGATCAACGGTTCGTATTCTCGGGAGTGCAGCGGATGCATTGCGCGGACCATTATTTCTGTCCTGCCGCGCCGAGGCGACTACCCCAAATCGCAGCGGAGTGTTTGGACCGAGTCGGAATCGCGAGCTTTAACCCCGAAGGCTCTTTTCCAGCCTCCTGATAAAAGTCGGTAGTGTAACTCGCAATACCCCGCAGACAGCCCGGAGTTCCAAGATGTCTAGTCGTCGCTCGCCGCTCTCATAGTTGCTCACATAAGATTGGGGAACGCCAAGTTTGGTTGCCACGTCCACTTGCCGCAAACCCGCCTCGACGCGCACTTGTCGCAAGAGGGACCACAGGATCTTGCGCCTTCGGAGCACGTCTCGCGTGACAGCCATGAAAGGCGAGGATAAACTTCAGCCGACTCATATCCGAAAAGTCGATATTGATGGTAGACTTGAAACTCCCAATTTGGCGGGCAACGGCCCTCTCGACCGTAATGGTCTTTTGCCCGGCGCAGTTGGAAGGACAGCCTTTTGACCCGAGCGCAAGAGTTCTGGTTCATCGTAGATAAGTTCCATCGCTACGCTGACATTTTGGATGCGAAGCCTCCATTCAGAGTGCCACCAGATCGACAGCTTGTCGACGGATTCTTTTTCCTGTACCTAATTCATCTGTGCGAGCCACGAAACCTGTCAGATGACGACCTGGTGTTGCTTCGAGATCTGTACTTGAAGTCCTTCGGTGAATGGTCATCAGATTCGATCCGGTCGTTTATTCAGAAATCTAAGAGTAAACACGGTTATGGGCCGCCCTGGTTACTCATGCATTTGATTGAATCCGGTGAAGCGGATATGGCCGAGGAGCTTTATCACGACATCATGCGATTGGGAACTTTGTGGCTGTCGACGGCGGGAGCGCTTAATGCTGTCGACCAGCAAAACCTGGCAAAACTCGGTCAGTTCATCAAGACTTCGATGCAGAGCGTAGAAGGGCCAGCGCCAGGCGCAATCGTGCTCCATAGTCCGCAGATCGGCCCCACCACCGAAGTCGCGGCGACGACCGCGAAGTCTGTGGTCTCCCCTGCTGCCACGCCGGTACAGGCTGAGAAAGTTGCATTCGACGTTGTCATGTCCGATCTGATGAACCTCGTGGGCCTTCAGGCAGTCAAGCAGGAGGTAAGCTCGCTATCAAATCTGATCCGAGTCAAAGAACTTCGGAGACGAAACGGCATTGCGACCGAACCGCTATCGCTGCACCTGGTATTCACCGGCAACCCCGGCACCGGGAAGACAACCATCGCGCGCCTCCTCGCAAAAATCTATCAGAGCCTCGGCCTTCTAAGCAAAGGACACTTGGTGGAAGTCGATCGCGCTGGCCTGGTGGGCGGCTATCTCGGCCAAACCGCGATCAAGACGCAGGAAGTTGTATCGAAGGCCCTGGACGGCGTTCTGTTCGTCGATGAAGCCTACGCCTTATGGCAGAATGGCAACCAAGATCAGTACGGTGGCGAAGCGATAAGTACGCTCCTCAAAGCGATGGAGGATCATCGCGACCGTTTGGCGGTGATCGTCGCCGGTTACTCCGCGCCCATGCACTCCTTCTTGAATTCCAATCCTGGCCTACAGTCCCGGTTTAATCGGTTTCTGCACTTCGACGACTACTCACCAGAAGAGTTGATGAGCATCTTCCAGGGCATGGCCGAAAAGAATGGTTACGTGATCTCCGAGGGAGCGCGAGAGCTAGTAGCGGCAAGACTTCGCGCCGCGTATGCGACACGCGATGAACACTTCGGCAATGCACGAACGGTGCGGAATATCTTCGAGTCAATACAACAGACACAAGCGGATCGCGTTGTTAATCTCAGCAACCCTCAGAAAGAAGCGCTGACCACGATCGAGAGTGAAGACGTGACCAACGCGGAGACGCGTTTCCGCTCCAATGCAACGCAGTGATGCCAAGCGGTAATCCTGTGGCGCGCGGCTAAGCATCGTCATTGATGCACCGCCCTCCAGGAAAATGCAGCCCCGCCGGTCGAGAGGCCCATGCGCCATCAACAGATAGGCGTCATAGCGTGCGCACGCAAGCTGTCAGCGCCCTCGCGCGTCAAAGGGCCGCCCCTTTCTCCTCCTTCAGCCAATATACGCGCGATCACACCTAACAGACCGGCCCATCGAAGGCGTAAGATCTCGGGGGACTTGCCATGCCTGATGATCGCCCGTGTTGATGAAGGAGCGTTCTTATCAGGCTTATCTGCGTACAGGCAGTATTCGTGAAAAAGACGCTGCAACGCAAGCTCAAGTATTAACCATCGGGGGCAACGCCATCCGAGTTCAGAGAAACGCGATGCTAGTTGGTCCAAGCAATCAAAACCATCGGGCGTCAAAGCGACGTTGTGCCCATGTAGCTGTCCGACCTTGTTTGCATACCAGCTCGGCGACCGGCCAGATCGTGCCGCGATCTTGCGCGTTTCAACCCGCGCCCACTCCCTTTCGTCGCTGTATTCGTCCCATCGAGCCCGGAGGATCTCCAATGAACCCGGCTGCGTCACGATCGCACGACCTGTGCTCGTGCCGTTGTTCTTGTCCTCAACGCTACAGTACTCGCGAAACAGCCGGCCCACCGCATGGTTCACGAGCCACCACCGCGTATTCGGCATCCCGATTTCGGCGAAACGCAACGCGAGCTGGCTTAGGTAACTGCGGCCAGCGCGCGTCAACGGAACGTTGCGGCGACGCACACGACCGATTTCTGCTGAGTAATGCCCGCGTGGCCGACCAGTCTTCGCCATGCTGAAAGCAGTATAAGGGAATCCATAACTTACGCAATATTACGAGACATCCAAGTGATCGCCAAGCCTGAGAAAACGTTGGGGTTAGGGTCACGAAGACTTGGGGTTAAAAGTCGCTAATGGAGGCAAGTTCTTGTTAACAAAGGGCTGGAAATGAAGACAAAACTAGCCCACACGTTCGAACTCAATCGTGCGTACAAATGTACGTTGCAGCCAGTCGCGAAAACACGGCCTAGCTGTCGCAAACCGTCCGGCTGGGCGGTACGGGGAGCCTCCGGCAATGCCACATATTTTGGGATTTTTTCGTTTAAGCCAACTCGAAGTCCGCCAACCCACCAACCCTGTTCACAGGAAGCCCGAGGACGGATCGCTGATCTGTCCGAGGTAGCGAAGGGTTACCGGATCGCCGAATGGAATAAGCGGCGGCCATATCTGCAAGTTTTCAGAGAGCCGACTGCCATTTAGAGCACGCCAATCAATCGACGTTTGCTAGTAATTTCGGATCAAGTCCATCATGGAGTAGAGACCTTGAACTTGGTCCGCATATCCGTTAAAGAGACGGGTCGGCCGTATTGCTCCCAGCATTCCTTCGCCCAAACGGCGCTCACGATCTTGAGGACCGTTGCGGGGGTGGGACTTGTTCGGATTCACATTCGAATAGAATCCGTAGGCCTCAGGCCACGACAAATTCCAAGTAGTTGAGGGCATCTTCTCTGTAAAACGAATTTTCGTAATGGATTTGATGCTCTTGAAACCATACTTCCACGGGATCACTAAACGAAGGGGCGCGCCGTTCTGGCGCGGCAACGTTTCGCCGTAAACGCCTACCGCCAAAAAGGCGAGCGGATGCATGGCTTCGTCTAACCGCAACCCTTCAACGTAAGGAAACTGGATGCCTGCTTGCCGTGATGACAACATCACCTTAGGGTCGTAATAACTTTCAAAAGCTACAAATTTAGCGCGGCTGGAGGGCTCGACTTGTTTCAATACTGTGCTCAGCGGGATACCAATCCACGGAATGACCATCGACCACATTTCTACGCAGCGTAATCGATAGATACGCTCTTCTAGCGGTGATAGCCTCATCAGTGCGTCCAGAGGCAGTGTCTTCGGTTTCAGCACTTCGCCTGAAAGCTCGACCTTCCATGCGGGATCGGGAGTCCATCTCTTCGAAAGCTCGGCGGGTTCATCTTTGCTGGTGCCAAATTCGTAGAAGTTGTTGTACGAAGTGGCCGCCCGCATTGGAGCTACTTGCTCGCCGTCCGCGTTGTAGGCGGTCTTGATTGCATTAAGATTTCCGGCGCTAAGACCGCGACCCACCGTCAACGCAGTAGCTCCCGCGAGGAAACGTCGACGATTCAGGTAGGCTTTTTGGGGAGTGACGGAAGAATATGGCAGCGCCCAAGATGGCCGGGAGAACATCAAACCTCCGAGCATTAGTGTACATGGCAAGTTCTCTCGCGACAATGAGGGCCAATTCCGTCGCGCCTGGAAGTCGACGGCCCAATAACCACGGCTGTCCCTCTCCACGGATGCGCCATCACGCTGGATTGGGAGCGCGGGTCACTTCGCGCTTGTTTTCCCGTAGTCTAGAATCCATTTTGGCGGATCTTGCTCTAGGCTGCCATTAACCTTGACATTCCGCTCGCGAGCCCATCGGTAACCCCACATCGGTCCAAATTTCGTAATGTAGGTTTCCGGCGTTCGGTAGGCAGCGTCAGCCTGCGCAACATCTAGGGACACGAATCGATAGTGCTTCTCCTCAAACAGTTGGAGCACTTGGTCGATCACATCGGCATTCAACCGATTGTCGTGCAACAGCATCACCTGCGGAGGCTCGTAGCCGAGTACCTGTTTGTTCAATGCAGCGTAGTAGTCGATTTCCTGGCTGGTATAGGCAAGGTATTCTAGGCGCAACCTCTGAGCTGCTGCACCGTCGTTCTTCGCGAGCATCAGGCTGTACGCATCATTGAAGAGGTAGTCAGAGGTATCGATGGTACATGTGGCCAATTGGTATCCACGTTGCGACAGGAATGCGGCGATTGCATCGTGCTTCACCTTAGTGTCGCCTGTGTGGTTCATGGGAAAACGGAAGAAGGTGAGTCTTTTCCGCGCCGCCTTCATCAGCGGTCCGACCGTGTACTCTCCGCGCAAAATTTCCTCTTCAATCTGCTCTGGGGAGAGATCGTTGATATCGGGATGCGAGTACGTGTGATTTCCGAGATCGAATCCACGACTTATCCACGCCTTGAGTATCTTGCTTCCAGACGTGGAGCCAATAGATTCAACACGTTTCTGGATCACAAAACCTGTTACCGGGACCCGATGTGCCGTAAGCGCTGTCAATAACTTGCGGTTGGCGATCTCAGCAGAAGACCGCACTCCCGAGATATTGGGAGCAACCTGGGCTCCAGTAACATAAGGAAGATCGTCTATCGTGATCGCGACGCTCTGTCCTTTCCCGAACGCGCCCAATAAAAAGAACAGCAAGTACCGCGCGACTGACGCACTGCGGAAACCAAGACCACGCATTTCTAAAGACTACATTACGATCCTGTGGCGAAGTGCACATGCATATCTAACGCGCTTCCCGCGGCTGCCCGCACTCGTGACCTAGAGACGCGAGGCGATTCGTCTTGGAGCGCTCCAGAAAGCAGGACGGCCCGCAGTCCGAAGAATTCTTGCCGACTTGGCTAAAAGTGGGTCGCACGCGTGTCAAGGAACTTGAACCATAAGCCGCTCGACCTTCGCGAACACTTTATGCGAAAGGTCCGCTCGTGGATGGTTTGCACGCAGCTTTCTGAATACCTTGCCTATCAAGTCGGCTATTCGTTTATCTACCGTTGCGAAATCCACATACGGCAAAGCGGCTATGTGCGCGAAGTCCGCTATATCGCCTTCCTCAAATGGCCGCACGGTATCTCGGAGCCTCACATGGTGAGCTTCGAATGACAGTCTAAGGCCCAAGCACCGAAGCGGGTTCTTCCAAAGCCAAGCCCCAAACTGAGAAATGTCGATACCGCTCGCATTGAGTCTGTGTGCGGCGAAACGATCAGACATTCGATTGACGAAAATCTCTTTCAGGGACCACCTGTCTTCCTTCGGAATCTCGATTTCTCTCCGAAGATAGTCCTTTATTCCAGGATTGAATCGCTTGTAAGCCTGAATGGCTGTCCGCCCCATGAAGATAATATCGTCCAACCGCATCCCGACTAAGATTTGGACCGCGGATTCGTTCAACCAAAATGCAGTCTCATCCCAGCGCTTCACGTAGTGGTCCAGAGGTGCGGGTTCCCTGCCTTCCCTGTATGCTGCAATTGCCTCTCGCAATTCGTTCGCGATGATGGTCCCCTCACGAATGTATGCCAGCGGCAGCGTCTCGATCCTCTGAAGTAACACCCGCATTTCTAAGAAGGTATTTTTTTCGAACGTAGGGCCCACAAAATCGTTGACGTTAGTGAAGGACAAAATGGCTGCGGCCCCTTTTTTGCGCAGCCAAGCGCCAAACTCTTCGACGCCAATTGGGCGGCTGTGTTCGACTATGCCGATGAGGTCCTTAGCATCGAGAAGTATTCGCATTACATTCGTAACGAAGTGACTAAAGCGCCCCTGGTTTCTTCCGCGTTGAAACTATCACCGCGCTCTCATCCGCGTCCGATGGCTCTTCCCACATGCGCCTCGCACTGAAGGGGCGCGTCGTGGAACCACTACCAGCGAACAAGCTCTCTTTACCGGGACGGGCGCGGCGGCGGAACAGGAACCGGGTTGGCGTCATTAATTTGAACAATACGGATGTCGTAGAGGGTGTCGTCCTTCTCATATATCGTGGCGACGATCCGATCATCGATCTCAAGCTTCTTTAGCATCGCAGCATCATCGACATTGTACGTCGCGACTCTGGCGTCTGAGTACCCTTCAATCTTCTCTTGTTTTACTCGGATGCTCTGAGCGAAATCGTTGATCCCCTCGACCGTGCCGTACAGCGTATGGCTTCTGCCTCTCGGATCGGTTTGTGTGAATCCTGCAATTGAAAAGAGGACGACGAACACAAAGACAGCCAATGCGCGCAGGCTGAATCTCTTGCTCATTGCAAGCCTCTACGCGTATTATGCGCCAGTAAACGATGCAGTACCAGCCTCCGATTCGCGGTACGCCGGACGCCCGCCGGTAGCGTTTTGGTGGCGTCGGATCTAGTTGCACCTTTACATCCTGGATTGAGTGGTAAAGCATTCCGCAAGCGCGTCCTTCATCGCATAGCGGGTCCGTCGCCTCAGTTGCCAGTTGGATTGAAGGACCGCAGATCACCCGGCCCGGCAACCCGACGTTCCTCAGGATAACTCTGCACAATCGCGGCACGGCCCCGACGACCGTCAACAACGTCTCGTTCCATTCTTACTCGTCGCGCTGGAGTAGATTGACCCGACAAGCCCCGACGTTCAACGCGGTTTTGAACAACTATGAAGGCCCAGCATACCCGAGACCTCTTGAAATTGGAGGGGAATGGGTTGCTTCGGTTCTCCAAGAAGGGAAGCTTGATGAGCTGCTGGGCAGCAAGGATGGTTTGTGGGTCGCAATCCACCATTCGTTCGCGAAGAAGCCTACCCGAGTGAAAATTATTGATCCGACGCGGTAATGGGTTCACGCGTCAATGGTCAGCAGGACTGACGGACCAGCCTGTCGCTCCACCTCATAGGTGAGAAAATTTGAACATGGGTATTGTTCCCGTAAAGTTGACGAAAGACGAAGAGAACATTCTAAGTCGCATCGAATTTGATCCCCTTAAGATCCAGGGCGGTGCGGATGCTGTCACCGCAGTAGGTCAAGAGGCAAAAGTCTTAACAGAGTCACTACTAGATCGGAATGCAATCCCCGCGCACCGCTCCGATCTTTGGGGTTGAATGAGGCATGGCTACAGAAGCAAATTGCCGATGACCCATCATTACTGGGATTGGGAGAGCTGCACTTGATACAGCGAGAGCGGGCGCAGCCGAGCGGCGGCCGAATCGACTTCTTGATGTACGACCCGGAGGGCGAGACTAGGTACGAAATCGAGGTAATGCTCGGGGCTGTCGACGAGAGTCATATTATCCGCACCATTGAATACTGGGATATTGAACGTCAAAGGTATCCAACTCTGGATCATCGCGCAGTCATCGTGGCCGAAGAAATAACCAGTCGTTTCTTCAACGTTATTCGGCTTCTGAACCGCGCGATACCCATCATGGCTATCCAGCTCAGTGCATTTCGAATTGACGAAGATGTTGTCTTGCAGTTCACGCGCGTTCTGGATACATACGATTTTGGAGCGGAGCCCGACGAGACTGAGGTGGCTGAGACTGTAGACAGGGATTATTGGGAGAAGAAAGCCAAGCCCGAATTCTTGATGGTGGTGGACGCCATTACTTCCCTCGTCCCACAGGAAAAAGGTGCCCCGCGACTTACCTACAATAAGTATCACGTCGCGCTCGGCACGTCCGGATACAACTTCTGCTGGTTCCATCCTCGATCTACTGCGCCCCACTGTTACTTGCACGTTAAAGTTGAGGCAGACAAACGGCAGGAAATTATCGAGCGCCTCGAAAAAGGTGGCATCGACGCGGATAACCAGGGTCGGAGTTCGATTCGCCTTAGACTTTCTCCCAAGGAAATCGCGGACCATAAAGACGTCATCTCCGACCTAATTAAGGAAGCCGAAGAATGGTCCCAACGCTAGACTGGCCCACAAGGCCGTGCGGCTCCATCCGGAGGGAAAATGAGAACACTA
>Ga0206896_1214_pt1 | contig 10086 bp, 4 predicted proteins | sample Alteio_BWOrgHeat_52_FD_152969 | JGI IMG/M metagenome (GOLD analysis project Ga0206896, IMG submission 152969) | Enriched cells from forest soil in Barre Woods Harvard Forest LTER site, Petersham, Massachusetts, United States -... | ecosystem: Environmental > Terrestrial > Soil > Temperate forest > O... | reverse complement strand
TCCTAGCGATTTATCAGCCCGGGCGGGATGGGTTCGAGCGGTCAAAGCGGGTCACCCGATTCGTAGATTTTTGGGAGCTGGCGAGGGGAGGGCGTCGGGAGGCGGGCATATTCTGGTCATCTCCGGTGTGTTCATATTTGCCATCGCGAATAACCTCATGAGCGGGAGGGTGGCTTCATTTCTCTTGCTGGCTTTGCTGGTAATAACGGTGCTGTTTTGGATGAATGAACCGCTGTTGAACGCCTTGCTCCTGGCAACGCGCCGCGGCCGGGCCATGCTTTTAGCCCAGCAGAAATTTGAGGCCTATGCCTTTTTAATCTGTTTGGGCTTTTCACTCGCCTGGTATTCTGCGGCGCTTTTTTGGCCTCAAGTGCAAATGATCGGAGCCGTTGTGATTTTGCTGTATGGAGTTCCGCTGACGCAAGCGTTTCGGAATCGGAGCGGCCTGCGGCGCGGGGCCAGCTATGTAATAGCCACAATCGCTGGCATAGGCTTGATTGCCGTCCTTCCCCAATTTATCGGAAAGCAAGATTTGGATTATACGCCCCTGATCCTTGTGGGCGTTGCCTGTTGCCTGTTGCTGATCGAAAGAATTCTCGATAAATAGCCCGGCCTGGCTGATTGGAATTTCAAATACTTTTCGACCCTGCAACGATCCGTTCTGTTCTCCATGAACCTTCACCTTGAGCGCGCGCGTTTGCTGCTGGCCACGCACCGGCCGGTGGACGCTGAGCGGGTGGCGCGCGAGGGGTTGACGGAAAGTCCGCAGAGCCGGGAGTTGATGCACGCTTTGTGCAGCGCGTTGGGGGAGCAGGATAAAATCGCCGAGGCGCAGGTGGCGGCGCATCAACTGGTGACCATGGCGCCGGACTGGCCCGACACCTATTACATGCTCACCTCCGTGGAACTGGCGGCGAAAAAGTACCGGCTGGCCGCCGATGCTGCGGCGGAGGCCCTGCGGCTGGCGCCGGATTCCGTCATCGCCCACCACAATTTGGCGGTGTGCCAGCTGAAGCTGGATCAATGGGACGAGGCCCTGCGTTCGGCCGAGGCGGGATTGGCGTTGGACGCCGAGCACAGCGGCTGTGCGAACATTCGCTCGCTGGCCTTGAACCATTTTGGTCGGAAAATCGAAAGCCTGCATTCGGCGCAAACGGCGTTGCGGCAGAATCCGCAGAACTCGAACACGCATTTTACGGCCGGCTTGGTCAAGTTGCAGGCGGGCGATGCGCAGGGCGCGCTGGATCATTTTGCCGAGGCTTTGCGCCTGGACCCGGGCAACGAATCCGCCCGCCAGGGGCTCATTGAGGCGATGAAGGCGCGGAATCCGGTGTATCGCGCGCTGTTGAAATATTCTTTTTGGATGATGCGGCTGTCGCCGGCGCGCCGGCGGGTGGTGATTATCGGAGGGGTGATCGGCTATAATTTGGTGCAAAGCATTCCGGGATTGGGGATCTGGTCCACCGTGATCATGGTCGCCTATGTCGGATTTGTCCTGCTGTCGTGGGTGGGTTCGACGTTTTTCAATTTTATTTTGATGCTGGACCGGCGCGGCCGGCACGCGCTGGGCGCCCGGCAGAAATGGGCGGCGGCTGGGCTGATTATCTGCCTGACCCTCGCGCTCGCGTGGTTCACGGTCGGCCTGACGACCGACGTCTTCGAGCCCATTTGGGCCATGGGCCTCCTGCTGTATGCCATCCCGCTGACCCGGGTGTTCAATCAGCGGACCGGATGGCGGCTCGTGGCGGGAATCGCCATCACGGTTTTACTCGGGTTGATGCTGGCGGGCGGATTGCTCCTCGTGGCGTGGCGAATGGACGCCAATTTGGCGCTGGTTACCGCCTGTTGCCTGATCGCCTACATGTGGCTGGGTGCTCTGCTGCTCGACCGGTGACCATTTGCCAATTCCTGGCGGCAACCCGAAATGTCCATCAGCCATCGACAGGATTCAATTCACCGAGGTCGCAGCAAGACCGTGCCCCTGCGAATCACGGCAACTTTGTAGGGGCGGGGCGCAGTCTTGCTGCGCCCGCCTTTTCAGAAGGCCTCTACGGCGCCCTGGCCTGCTCATCCACTTCCAGTCGCAGGGCATCCCACATCAGGCCGCCGACGGCCTGGGGGCTGCGGGCGCTGGGGGCATCATAGACGCGCGTGCCCTCGAGCGCGAATTGCATTTCGTTCGTGCCGGCTTTAATCAAGCTGGCGTCGAAAGGAAGATAAACAACCTGCCGCAGGCTGTCCTGCCCGCCACTGCGGTAAATGGCCATGCCGGATTTTTTCAAATTGCTGACGGTGGCAATTTTCTGGCCGTTGAGGATGATGTCCAGCGGGCGCGGGTAATCCCACGCGGCAAATCCGAGCGTCAAGGTGGCGACGCCCGATTGCGCCTTGGGCTCGTCGAAGTTGACGATCCAATTCGGCTGCTTCATGTACCAGCCCCACATCGCAAAATTCCAGTCATCGCTGTCCCTGCTCTGGCCCACGGTGTAGGTGACGTCATTGGGAAAAACATCAGCGTAACGGAGGTAATTGGTAAAATGGCGGTAGTTGAGCCCGTCTTTGAATTCCTGGCTCGAGCGGTCGGGCACGCCAATTTGCCAGAGCTTCGAGCCATGCGTTTGGGCCGCCCACGCGAGGGTGCCGACATTGTTCGCCCCGGCTTTGACCGAAATCCCGTCCTTGATAAAATCTTCAAACTGGTTCCCGCCGGTGACGAACAGCGTGTAATTGCCGGGGCGAACTTTTGAAATGGTGAATTTTCCGTCGGCATCGGCTTTCGTCCAAAATTCATAACTCTTGCCCGACATGCACCAGTCTTTATCGCCGGGGTTGGCGAGCACGACCCAGGCATTTTTCGCGCTGTCCCCGGTGGAGACTTTGATTTGGCCGCTGACGGTGCCGCGGTCGAGGGGGTAGTCGGCATCCTTGACGAAAGTGTAGGGCCATTTGGCGTCTTCCGCGGCGGCGACCTTCTTGGCGTCGTCCCACATGGCGTCCACCGTCGGCGCGCTGTTGACGTAGATGAAGGCGGGCCCATAAAAGCGGCTCCACGTTTCATCAGCGGCAATGGGAATGTCGGGGCCCCCGAAGTGATTGCCCTGCACCATCCAAAGCACGACATTGTTTTGCGGCAGCGAAGTGGGCGAGTCCTGGTGGGTCGTCAATTCCTGGCGTAGCGGGCCGCCGTTGACGTATTCGCGGCTTGGTGTAATGAGCCAGAGTCCGAGGCCCGGGCCGGCGATGCCGTGAATGAGGTCTTCGCCCATGAAACTGGCATAGTCATATTTGGAGTGCACTTGACCGTCGAAGGCGTAGCGCCAGGAAGTGTCCATGGGCGTTTCGAGCACCTCGCCGGCGGGGTAGGGGCCCTTGCGGTTGTCGTCCACGACGTAGTTGGTGAAGGGGTCGGTGCCGCGAAGGGTCCAGATGACGGCGCGGGTTTGTTCGAGGATGACGGCACCGTTGCCGGGGCCATGTTGATAGTGGAGAAAGGTATAGACGCCCTGGTCGCCGCGGCGGAGAATGTAATGGACTTCAACCTGGAAGGGGCAAACGTCAATGGGGTCAAATGACGCGGCAATCTCCGCGGAGTCGGGCGATTGATTGACGAGGCGCACCGTGGCGTGGGACTGTCCGGAACCAAACACGACGTGGGATTTGGCTTGGTTGCCCGAATCGAAATCGTAAGTAATCGACTGCCGCGTCGGGCTGAGCAATTCTCTGGTCCCGGCGCCGACCACCGCGCGGAGTGAGTATACCTGGCCATTGGCCTTGCTCATCGTCACGGCTATCTGGCCATTGCTGACGTCAATCATCTGCTCGGTCTGCGTGACCGTAACGGGCGGTGTCGCCGGCGCGGGCGCCGCGGCAGCGAAGACGGAGCTGACGGCCAATAGGCCAAGGACGACGGGTGCAAGGCGGGCGTGCATGGGGTGGGGGAAGGGAATTAAGAATTATGAATTAAGAATCAAGAAGTAAGGAAGTAAAATCGCGCGGCTTGTTGGTAAGATTAATCTCAAATACTGCTCTGACAGAAACCGTTGGCGGATTCATGGCCTTGGTCCTCTTGGGGGCCTGCCCTTTGTGCCCTTAACTCCGAGCCAAACGGATAGAAACGAAAGCACCCTCCTCTAATTACATAAACCATTGCTCAGAAGCGAGCATAGTGACACTTCCGGGAAGGCCATGCGTTCGTGTTGCAGGAATGTTATAAACTATCGCTAAAAATAAGTTGCAATCCCCTCTCCGAATCCTAACCTGAGGGGAAATTCCTGCTGATTTCATCTGATTGCACGCCCCAATCCGTTCCCAGGAAATTTATGCGACTAACCCCGGGCAAAGTTGGGTCGCTGGTTGACGGTGTTGTTTCGATGGTCAGATTTATTGTGGTCTGCGCGGTGTGTCTTGCCGCCCCGCGCATGTGCGGTCAAAATACTTACACCGGCACCAGTTTTATCTCGGGCAACACCGAGTTTGGTGATTCCCTTACTGCGGGGAATGTAACGATTGGGGGCAATATAAGTTTTAACGAGAACTCTTTTGGAAGCCTGCAGGCGCGTAATCTTTTTTGGGGCTCGCCGTTTTACAGCCCGGACAGCGGCTGGGACTTTGATTTGGGTCACCTTCCCGGGCGCGTCCAGTTTTGGTCGAATTATATTCCCAGCATTCCGGCGATTTGGGTCGCCGGCGCATCTTGGCTGCATGCCACCACGGATTTTGGTGATCTCACCTATACAAATACCGACACTCCTGCTTACAACCTTGGGCAGCAATTTGACGGCAGTGGGAACGCGGCAACAATTAATTTTACGGGATATGATTCCTTCACCACTTGGGCCTGGCAAAAAGGGGGCCTGGATGCCATTGCCAATTCCACCTCGCCAAACGTTCAGCTGGCCTTGGATGGCAATGGCAATCTCACGGTTAGCGAAGGCTTTGTCACGCAAATTACCCCGGAGACTGGAAACGTAGACGTTACGTTTGCGGTGGCCAAGGTCGCGGGCGCCGACCAGCAGGGCAATCAATTTTCATTGGACACCGGCAATATTGGCATAACCTTCTATGACAATACGTTGGGCGCCACATCAACCTTGACCTCGGCGGGACTTGGCGCCCTTTCTATTGCGATTGGGGAAGACGTCATCGCTTCCGGCTCGAATGCCTTTGCCATCGGGCACAGGGTGCTTTCGCCTTATTTGGGCTCCGTGGCCATCGGCACTTGGAACGAGATTCTTGAACTGTCGGCGAACAGCTCCACCACTTGGTATCCAACTGAACCGATCTTCATCATTGGCAACGGAACCGACGCGGATCACCCGTCGAACGCGCTCCTCATTCAGAAAGACGGCGCCGCCCGCGTTAGTGCCGGGGCAGCCTTTAATGCCGACATCACAACTAACGGGACAATCTCCACGAGTAGCACATCGCAGTTGAATTTTGTTGGGAATACCACGAACGCGCAAGCGCAGGGGGATATCCCGATGGCCCGGTACGAGGACTACCACTAGTCCAATCTCGTTGAAAACTTCCAATCCCCCAACCCTATGAATTCACATCATCCAATGGGCAGGCATTCCAAATTGGGCTTAGTCCTTCTGCAATTCATGTTTGCCTTCGGCCTCTTCGTGCTCACGAGGTCGGATCTCCGCGCTCAGATATTTGTGCTCACCCCCAACAACACAATTTCAGGCACAACTTATTTTGGCGACGCCACCGAAATCGGGGGAAACGCCTTTGTGGACGGGGAGCTCTTTTCCGCCAATGTCAGCGTCGGGAACATTTTTGCGAACGGCGATTTGTACGCCGGCAATATTAACGTGGGCAATATCTACTATAATTACACCGCCAATATCACCAATATCGTCGGCGGCTTTGAGTTCCTGTCGGACCTCAGTTGGTCCGGTGACACGAGCTGGGGCGTGGCGAGTTCCTGGTTCCATTCCAGCCTGGATTTTGGCGATCTGACCAACGCCGGCGCGGATACGCCGGCCTTTAATATCAGCGAACAGATTGAATATGGCTATTATTACCCAACGATAAACCAGACGGGCTACGCGACCAACACCACCTGGGTTTGGCAGCAGGGCGGTCTAAACGCTTCGGCAAACTCAAGTTCTCCGCAGGTTCAGATGATTCTTGATGCCGGCGGTAATTTGACGGTCTACAGTCCGACCAGCGGAAATAACATGGTTCTCAGTCCGGGAACCGGCCAGATCCAGGTCAATAACGGCGACGGCGTTTTGACGATCACTGACAGCAACGGGAATAATATCTCCGTCAATGCTGCGCTGCAAATGATCAACTTTTACAATGCCACCACCAACTCGACGGTCGGCCTTTCTTCCTCGGGTTCGCCGGTGGCGTTCGTCAGCACGGACAATGGGCAGGCCTTGGGCACGGACGCGTCAGTAACGGGTAATGCCGCGTTCGCGCTTGGGAATAACGTCACTGCGGCCGGCGACGGCAGTTTTGCCATGGGCAACAATTTGACGGCATCGTATCTGAATTCGGTCGTTCTCGGCCAATGGAACGCGCCCATTGGCGGTTCGTCCTCTGGCAATGTGTCGGCCTCGCCTTCCGACCCCCTCTTTGTGGTCGGTAACGGAACGGATTCAGGCAACCTTTCCAATGCGTTGGTGATTCTCAAAAACGGCAACACCACTTTCAACGGGAATACCACATTTGAAGGCAATGCCACGTTCAATGGCAATTTGACCACGCAAGGCAACGCCAATCTGGCAGGTAATGTGACAGTGCAGCCGCAAGGAGACATCCTCATGGGACAATTTCAATAAGGCGCGGTTTTTTCAGTGGGTCTCTCTCATCCAATTTAAAATCCGATCTCCGTGCAAAATCCGAAAATGGCTGTTGTTCGCGGAGGGTCAGTTATTCTTGGGGCCTTGTTGACGACTGTTTGTGCGACCGTCTGGTTGTGGGCGGATCCGCCCCCGGCGCCGTCCTGGTGGACCGACACCGGAAATGGCACCGCCATAATCGGCGCGAACTCGACCGCCAACAATTACGGCGTGCTCAACCTTGGCCAGCTGAAATTCACCGCTTTCCAGGCGCGCAACTATCTCGCCCAGCAATTTGACCTTGCCGGTGGTGCCGGGCCGGCCGTCGATTTGATGATTTTCGGCAACGGCACCACGCCGGGGTTTGCCACCAGTACCTCCACCAATCATTCACCGGCAACTCTGGGCCAGTTGGAGTATGTCGCCAAGCCGTTCTACGACCGGCTGCAATCCCTCGGTTTTGACTCAAAGGCCAATCTAATCGCCCGGGGTTACCCCTCCGACTGGGCGTACCTCTACCCTTGGCGGCCGTTCCCGCCGCCTCCGGGCGTCACCGGCTATAATGCGACCATTTACGCAGCCTGGCAGCAGCAGCAATTGAGCGTGGTGAATATCGGCCAGCTCAAAATGACCTTTTCCTTCGACCTGTCCAGTTTACGGGCCGAGGCCGGATTTAATGCTTGGGCCATTGGTTTTGGCTTGAACATTTCGGACAGTAACCTGACTTACGAAACTCCTGCCGGCGACGGTGTCTCCAATTGGCTGAAATACCAGGCCAACGGGAATCCAAGCGATTATATTTACTCCGCGGCCAATGCGTCAAATTTGACTCTGAATGTGACGGCGGGCAACAATCAGACGGGCAATCCGGGCGATACCGTGTCCAATGGCATCGTGCTGCATGTGGCGGCCAACGGCACCGCGCTAAACGATGTCCCCATCCATTACGCGGTTATGCCGGACGGCGGACTGGTGACCATCGCCGGCAACAGCAGCCCGGCCGGCGATGTGCGCACGGACAGCGGGGGCAACATTACGATGAATTATACGCTTGGGTCCAGCCCGGTGCAATGGATTCACTTCACCGCGCCCAGCACCAACGCTGCAACTAATGCCGTCTTCACCATCAGTGGCAACGGTGATTCCGGGGAAAATGGCAACGGGACCTTTAGCACCAGCTTCGCGGAACCCTACCATCCGCCGTCAATGGACGACAATCCATTCCTCACCGATTCAATTCCCTTTGATGAGGCGGTATTGCCCGAGTATAACGATGACGGTACGGTGCACGCCACGGTTTTTTGGTCCGTGAACGAAATCAACCCGGATTTCAATTATCTTGTTGAGCGCCGGACCAATGACAGTCCATGGGTGACCATTGGCTTGGTCGAGGGATCTGGCAACGAGGACTATCTCCCTCTCGGCGACGACGAGGACCATAGCACCCCGCACTACGATTATTCGCTGGATGATTCATCCAATCTGTCCGGCGGCTATCGATATATTTACCGTGTAACGTTGATGGTCGGCAATTATTCGGCGGGTTCCGCGCAATCGGCTGATTATGTGCCGTTCATGTTGGACCTCAATGTAAAGGGCGCCCAGGTTTTCGGTCAAAAAAGCGATAATGCCTACCTTGAATTGGATTACGACGGCACTCAAACCACTCCCCACTATTATCTGGTCGCCAATCTCACCGCGAATTATACCGAGTCTCCTGTTTCTGGAAATTACAGTGAGTTGGGCGTCTACAGTTCAAACACCAGCCTTGCCAACCAATTTGAATCCGGCGACTGGTCCTACGCCACGCTCGATTTCAATTTCTCCATGGCGGCAACGTCAAGTAATACGACGTTGGAGGGCACTCAAACGGCGACAGTTGCCTACAACGCGAATCCGTCTGATCCTGGGGACCGCGGATTCGGCGAAGCCAGCGGACATGTCTGGAGTCCGGATTCTGGCCCGCCCTGGGGTCCAGATTACCTAAGTGAAACCCCGGATTTGGCCAACCTCACCCACGCAACGTACAGTTACGCAACGGAAGCCTATGACTTGGGCTACAACATTACGCTGGCGACTGAGCTAACCACCGGTGCACTTCAGGCAAACGTCGAAAGCATGAATATCACCCTGGCTGATCCTTCAACGGCCTATTCCGGTAATTACGATGGTATTGAAGTCACGGACTTTTTCGGAAGCGGGGCGGTGGCGTGTCGCTCGTTGTCGGAAGGGGAGAATTCCTTCACCCTGGCGAAGAGCAAATATCGATTTGTCTATTATCCGGCGTATTCCGCAACGACTAATTGCACCGCCAATGGAAATTACACCTGGAGCGAGGTGCTGGTGGAAGATGAAAGCGACACCGTATCGGGAAATTTTGCCGAACGCTCGATCAGCCTCGGGACCCTCTCTTTTAACCCGGGGACGTCCGGCTACAGCACCGTAACCGCCATCGACGGCAAGGATTTGACCCAGTACGGAAACATTTATGTCATCCCCGCCCCCAGCGTGCAGGTTAACGATGAAATGCGGAACATTCTGGGGCCGGCGCAATTGGACGGATATGAGATTAAAAATAACAGCATATTAATGGCCGGCACGCCGGGAGGCAGCCAAAGCCTGACCTTTGGCGGCGAGCTATTTAATGGAAATGTCAGCCCGGTAACGCATGCTGAGCTTACTTGGGATGAGGGCATGGACTTTTACGTGGAGGAATTTGGCGATGGGGGAAACATTTCTTTCAATTCCTTGTCCGATTCCACCAATGCGACCTTGGATTATGATGATCTTCAGCCTGGCGGAGTAATAACTATTTACCCGGCATCGGACGCGTTGGGCGCGAATTTTCAACTGACGATTGATTATTACGACGCCAATGATGAGTTGGTGTCTTCCCAGGTGGTAAATTTTACCACGATGGGTTCGCCCGAGCTGTCCGCCTCCACGGATGAGGCGGCAGGGGCGGAGTACCGCAAAGTGGCGCTGAATGGGCGCCCCCTGCCTGACGGAAAGCCGCAAACCGCTGCCGAGTCCGACCAGCAGGAGGAAGAAACGTTTGTGGACTCCTTGACGATGGCCTTGCGCCACAGCGTCACCGATGTGTTCCATGCCGTGCCCGGCGCGGACTTCCCGCTTTCAGTAACGCGCGTCTATCAGGAGGAAACCTGGTCAGACCGCCAAGGGCTGCGACCGTACGAGCGGCCGGATGAGCCTTTTGGCGCGGGGTGGAAATCCAATCTCGCACCCAATGTGCGCTGGGAGGACGATTATGTCTACGACCCGGTCGGCGATG
>Ga0206896_1213_pt1 | contig 10250 bp, 7 predicted proteins | sample Alteio_BWOrgHeat_52_FD_152969 | JGI IMG/M metagenome (GOLD analysis project Ga0206896, IMG submission 152969) | Enriched cells from forest soil in Barre Woods Harvard Forest LTER site, Petersham, Massachusetts, United States -... | ecosystem: Environmental > Terrestrial > Soil > Temperate forest > O... | reverse complement strand
GGCTATCAATACGCCAACGCCACCGTGACTCAGAACAACCAGGCCTCCAACCTGGTCGGCAACTGGATTCCCCAGGTGGCGCACAACATGGGCACCGCGCAAGTCCGCGCTTACAAACCCAAACTCGGCGCCCTCAGCCTGCAGGGCAAAATCAGCGGCAAGCAATACGACGACGACGCGAATACTTATCTTCTGCACGGCTACTTCAGGTTGGATGCCTACGCTAGCCACGACTTCGGTCGCCGCCTTGAGCTTTTTACCGCCGGCGAAAACCTTTTCGATCGCGCAATTGAAGTTGGCCGCACCCCGACTCTTACTCTGGGCACTCCGCGCACTGTCCGGGGGGGCTTCAACCTCAGGTTAGGTCCTGGAAACTAGAACAACTTCGCTAAAGCCACCATGTCCGGATATGGCTTAGCATTTATGCGTAGCACGAATCGCTCTTTCAATAATGTCCCTGAAGGCAAATTTCCGTCCAAGTTATATAGGGGCCGTGATGGTGCGACTGTTTCTCCCGATCGTGTTGCTCTCCGCCTCTCTTGCAGCCGCACAAGCTCCTTCGCCCGTGGCTTCGCAATCGCCGACCCAGTCACCGGCACAGTCGCCAACCCTCACCAGCAACACGACCGTCGTCCTCATCCCTGCTCTTGTTACGACCAATGACGGCGAGCCCGTTTTCACGTTAACCGCCAGGGACTTCACAGCCACCGACGACGGCATCCCGCAAAAGCTCGCCCTCGAAGCAGACTCCGACAGTGAACCCTTGGCTCTCGTCGTCGCCATCCAAACGGGAGGCGCTGCCGCCCGGCACCTTGATCGCTACCACAACCTCGCTCCGCTCATTGAAGCGATGGCCGGCGGTGTTCCCCACAAGATCGCCGTCGTCGCCTTCGGCAGCACCCCCAAACTTCTTCTGGACTTCACACCTGACGCCATGACTAACGCAACGCCGCTCGTGGAAGCCATTCACGACCTCACACCCGGCGACCCCGGCGCTGCGATCCTCGATGCCCTCGGCTATGCCGTTGATCTCCTACGCAATCAACCACCCGCATATCGCCGCGCCATCCTCCTTCTTAGCGAAACTCTCGATAGTGGCAGCCAACTCAGGCTCGACGACGCTCTCCGCGTCATCAGCGACACCAACACCTCCATCTACAGCCTCGGCTTCTCCACCACTCGCGCAGAGGCCCCTCGCCAAGCGGCCCACGCCTTCAAAGATCCCACCCCTGGACCAAAAGGTGGCTGCATGGCGAACGGTAAGAAAGTTGGCCCCGACGATTCCAGCCCCGATACTGCGCCGGATGCCTCAAACGTTTCGAATACCGGTGCCGATAAGCCCGACAACAAGCGCTCCGCCGGGCAAGTCGCAGGTCAGGCCTATGACTGCCTCGGAGTACTTGCTCCTCCTCTCGCCCTCGCCAAGATGGCGTTCATTGCCGGCAGAAACGGTCTTCGCCGCAACGTCCCTGAAACTGTGGCCAATCTCACTGGCGGCGAATATTACCCATTCAAAGACGTCCGGAGCATGGAGCGGGATCTAATGACCATCTCAAATCACGTCCCCAACCGTTACGTCCTGAGCTTCTATCCGCAGTCGCCCCACCCCGGTATGCATGCTCTCACCCTTAAGCTAAAGGAATATCCCGGCCTCGAAATCTCAGCTCGCAGCAGCTATTGGGCAGACAACGAAGCGTCTCCCAGTCCCTGAATCTCCGGACAGTTTCGCGTCGCGCAAGCCGCTTCCATACTTCTGACTTCAGCTGATTTTAATACATCGTGATACGATATAAATATGGCGACCAAACCTGCGCAGCAACAGACCCGCCAGCGCCTGCAATCTCTTGCAGAATTTCGCTATGCCCTTCGCCGCTTCCTGCACTTCAGCGAACAGGCGGCCGCGCAATCTTCACTGCATCCTCAGCAGCATCAGCTCATGCTGCAGATCGCCGGCGTGCCTGATGGGGTAGATACTACGATTTCTTACGTCGCTGAGCGGCTCGGCCTGCGCCACAACAGCGTGGTGGAGCTTAGCAAGCGGTGCGCGGATGCGGATCTGGTCGAACGCCTGCAGAACAACCCTGACCACCGCTATGTTGTCCTGCGGCTGACTCCGGCTGGCCATCGCGCTCTTGAAGCTCTTTCCGACGCGCACGCCAAAGAACTCTATGAACTCGCGCCGCAGCTCGTTGGAGCCCTGAATCGCATCCGCAAGTCCGCTGGCAAGGCGGAGGCTTCCGTATGAAATCCACCCCATCAGCCCTGCGCGACTTCACCGTCGACAGCAGAGTCTGGCTGCTCTCCGGAGTAGCCATCGGCATCGGCGTCTGCGCCACCGGCCTCGCCGTCCTGCTCCTGCGCCTGATCGCCATCTCGACCAATCTCTTCTACTATCACCGTCTGAGTACCGCCAGCGTCTCCCCCGCAGGCACCCCGCTTGGTCACTGGATGGTCATCGTCCCCATACTCGGCGGCCTCATCGTCGGGCTCATGGCCCGCTTCGGCTCCGACAAGATCCGCGGCCACGGCATCCCCGAAGCCATCGAAGCCATCCTGCTCCATCGGGCAAAAGTTCAACCGAAGATCGCCATCCTCAAACCCATCTCCGCCGCTATCGCCATCGGATCCGGCGGACCTTTCGGGGCGGAAGGCCCCATCATCATGACCGGTGGCGCATTCGGCTCCCTCATCGCCCAGTGGATGCACGTGACCGACGCTGAACGCACCACCCTGCTCGTGGCCGGAGCAGCAGCCGGCATGTCCGCCACCTTCGCCTCTCCTGTCGCCGCAATCCTGCTGGCTGTAGAGCTGCTGCTCTTCGAATGGCGCCCGCGCAGCCTTGTCCCCGTAGCCATCGCCAGCGCCACCGCCGGCATCCTCCGCGTCTACTGGCTCGGAGCCGGACCGCTCTTTCAAATGCCCGCCATGCCCGGCGCACACCGAATTCTATTCGCCATCGGGGCACTCACGCTCGGCTCCCTCATGGGCCTCGTCGCAGCCGGCATGAGCCGAATGATGTACGCCTTTGAAGACCTCTTCGAACGCATCGAAGCCCGCCTGCACATCCACTGGATGTGGTGGCCCGCCCTCGGCGGCATCGGCATCGGCATCGGAGGCTCGTTCTTCCCGCGCGGCCTCGGCGTTGGCTACAACAACATCGCCCAGCTCCTGCAGGGCAACGCCGACCTCGACCTCATCATCGGAGTTCTCGTCGCCAAGTCCCTGATGTGGGCCTTCTCGCTCGGCTCCGGAACCTCCGGCGGCGTCCTCGCTCCGCTGCTGATGATCGGCGGAGCCGTAGGCGCGCTCGCCGGCCACCTCACCCACTCCGCCCCTGAGGCACAAGCCTTCTGGGCACTCCTCGGCATGGGCTCCATGCTCGCCGGCTCCCTCGGTGTCCCGCTCACCGCCATCCTCTTCAGCCTTGAAGTCACCCACTGCCTCCCGGCCCTGCTTCCACTCACCATGGCCTGTATGGCCTCGTACCTCGTGACCTCGCTCCTCATGCCCCGGTCCATACTGACCGAAAAGCTAAGCCGGCGCGGCTATCACCTCTCCCGCGAATACGGCGTCGACCCCCTCGAACTCGTCATCGTCCGCGACCTGATGTCCAACCCATGCCCTCCGGGATGTGCCGATAGCTCGACCGATAAAGCAGAACTACCCGAGACCTTCATCTACGCCGACTCCACCGCCCGCAACGCAGCCGAGATCATGTCCTCCGAAGGCCTCGAAACCCTCCCCGTCATCGATCGCGAATCCCATCAGCTCTGCGGAGCACTCACCGTACAGGACCTCCTCCGCGGCCGCTCCCGCTCCATCGAACGCGAAAGCGAACGCCTCCGCCTCTTCAACTACGTCCCACCCGAACTTGGCGGCCACAATTAAAACCGTGGTACGCTGCTTTCCATGTCCGCGTCCCAGTTCTCTGTCGAAGCTGCCGCAGCATTAAGTGAAGGACACACCGCACGTCGTGACAATCGCCTCGAAGACGCAAGGGCCGCATACACTCGCGCAGTCAACCTTGCGCGCTACTCAGACGACACAGCCACGCTCGCTGAGACCGTCAAATACCTCGGCAAGATCGAACGCGACCTCGGCGAAATCGACGCATCGCTCCGGCACTACCAGGAAGCGGCCGCCCTCGTCCGCACCCTGAACCACCCGCTCAACATCGCACACACCATCCGCCACATCGCCGATATTCTTCGCGAGAAAGGCGAGCCCGACCGCGCAGCGCCTTACTATGACGAAGCCCTCATTCTCTACCGACGCAATCCCAAAGCGCCGCCCCTAGATCTGGCCAATGCTCTCCGTGGGCTGGCTCTCAACAAAGCTGACCTCGGCGACAGACCGGCAGCCATTCAAATCTGGCAGGAAGCCAGCGCCCTCTACAAAAAAGTCAACATCCCCGCCGGAATAGCCGAAAGCGAACACCAGATCACCCTGCTGCGAGACGTGAGCTAGCGGCCTTTCGCTTCCCGAACAAAAACATTGTGAGACCTGCAACAATCCGATACGCTGTCAGTCCAACTTTCCGTCGCCCCTGATAGCAATCATGAAGAGCTTAAAACTCATCGGGATCGCGCTTTTCCTCACCACCCCAGCCTTTGCCGCGAACAGTGGCGCATGTTCCGCCTCGTCTTCCGTCTCCGACGTACATGTGACCCTCGCTCTGGATACGGATCATTCCGTCTTTCAGACCGGCGAGATCATCCCCTTATCGCTGTCTTTTACCTCCACCACTCCCCATCGATACCACGCCACCAACAGTTCATACGATCGCAGCGGCCGTCTGATGATCGACCAGCTCTGTCTTGAACCCGAGGCCCCTGATCCATTGGCCTCCTACTTTCAGAATGGTGTGTTCTTCGGAGGCGGACTCTTCAATTACGAAGAACTTGGCGCCGCGCCCTTCACTACGCACGCCGATTTGAACGAGTATCACGCACTCGCGCCCGGTCACTACCGGCTCTACGCCATCAGCAACCGTGTCTCTCGCCCAAGCGAGGGAAAGGAGCAAGAATCTTCCCCTGAGGTCAACGAACCGCTTCGATCCAACACCATCGAGTTTGACGTCAAGCCGGCCTCGAGAGCATGGCAGCACGCGCAGCTCGCAGAGGTTATGCAGCAGCTTGCCGCCCCGGCCCCTCCAGCGAACTCGTCGGCCGTAAAATCCTACACAGATGCAACGCGCAATGCCGCGCGGCGACTTCGCTTTCTCAACACAAAGGATTCGACAAAAGCGCTGGCCGAGCTTTTTTCCGGGCGTGATTCAGAGCAACCACACGCATGGGACTTCGCATTCGGCCTCTACGGCTCCCCATACCGACAGCTTGCGATCGAATCAATGCACCAGCAGATTGCGCATCCAGATCATGCCATCACCCAGGACTTCCTACAGTTTCTCGTGCAGCTAGAAATCGACGCCGATCCTGCCTGGGCTGAGTCCTCCGCCGATCTGGCCACGGGTGAATCGACCAAGGCCCTCTGGCAACGCCGGGCGGCGCACGAGACCGAACTGTTGAAACCGCTGGCCGAGGAAACGACAGCGGCTCTACCCCACAAAACGGGCCGCGCGCGTGCACTCACGGCTCTTGGCCTGTTGACCTCCCGCACCCTCGACCCTGCCGAAGCGCGGCCGCTTCGCACTGCATTGGTCGCGTCATGGAACGACCTTCCGAAGGAAACTCGCGATACCCTGATCGAATTTCAATGGGAGTCCATCGTTGGGAAGGATCGAGATTCGGAGACTGCCAGGGAGATGCTGCCAATCCTGATGCCGCTTGTCGCTCCGCCACCTCCGCCTTCTCAGGCCTTCTATCCGACATCGCTGCGTGATGCCGCGCTGAAGCACATTTATGAAATCGATCCCGAGATCGCATTGCCGATTCTGCTCCGCGACCTGCGCAATCCAAGGACCGGACCGACTCTCAATCTCATCAAGCTGCTGCCGCCGGGAGAAATAGCTGCAGCAATTCCAGCCGCCGCCGACAGAATCGCACGAAGTGAGGCGCGGCCTCTCGACTACACGCTTATCGATCGGTATGCCGATACGAGCGTACTGCCTTCAATGCAGGCTGTCTTCGAACAAGACCTGGGCAAATGGAGTTGTGCGCCTCAGGCGGCGATGCTGCGCTACTTTCTTCGCGTCGCGCCGGAGTATGGCGCTGCGCAGGTGTCCGCGTCACTCCGCGCCAGGAACGAAACTTTCTGCTACCGGATGCTGCTGCAGGAGCTCGGCGACCAGTTTCCGCATGCAGAAACGATTGCTATCGAAGCGCTCAATGATTCCGATCCTGAAGTTACGCTGGATGCACTCGTCGCTCTCAACCGCTGGGGCACAAGCGAGGCGGAAGCTCCGCTCTGGGCGCGCCTCGATAGGTTGCATCAGGAATGGGCAAACCGCGTCGACGACCTGCATACTTCGACAGGCGATGAAACCGAGGGCAGCCGCGCAGTCGCTCTTGAGCAGGATTTGGTAACCGCCCTCGCCGGCGGTCCCGGTTGGCTCTGCACACCGGACAAGCTCATCCGGCTTCGAGACTTGACACTTACCAGCGGTCGGCGCAGGCAGGTCCAATCCTGGATCGACACCTATAAACAGGGACCGCCAATGATTAATCCCATGTGGAGCCCTGATCAGGAAACGACCTTCAGCCTGCTCCAATCCTCTCAGCTCACAGCTGACCAGCTCACGGCCAAGCTCGCGATGTTTCCGCGCGGCACCAGGATAGATTGGCAGTTTTGGCAGCCAGGTCAGATCTCACCTCCGGTGAGCATCGAGAAGCAGGACGCCGCCTTCGAACGCCAACGCGCAGCAGCCGAAGAGCACGGAGTGACGTTGATCAAATCCAACTACCCATCCCAATAGCAGTAGCGCGGCAGATTGCAGCAGGCGCCCATAGCGCGAATTTCATTCCTCAAGCCAGATTCGAATCTCGATCGACAACGCTCTTATATGCCGGAGGGGCGAACAATAGCGCCACTAGTCCGTGAAGAACACTGACCGGCACGAGAAGAAAACTACTGAACTCGCTACCTATTCTCAAGTACGCCAGATAACATGCCGCAACGAGGTTATAGAAAAATAACGCTCTGACAGCCTGCGTGTATTCACCTTTGCCTCGCGGCCAGCAAGCGATGGCCAGCGAGAAAAGACCGAAGCCGCCCACCCTGGCGATTGCCTCACCGCCTGAGTTAAGTCCGGTTGAGAGGAGTATGCGGGCAAAGAAACTGGGGGCGAAAATAACGGCAACTCCAGTTGCCATCTCCAGCGAGCAGGAGAACAAAAGCAACGCCCTGATTTTCATCGAACTTCCTCCGAGTGATCCGTTCTATCTGCTATGCGGCTCCAACAACTGGCGGGGGTATTTCGAATCTCCATCGCGAGTGGCGATCCAGAGCGCATCGTCAATCTCAAGGGTTCTTACTCTACAGGGTGGTGGGGCCATTGGATAGGCCTGTATCCGGATGACGCTCCACTATCGCTCGCTAACATCGATACCGACGACATCTTCGTCGTACCCCGAGACGAAACTGAGCCACCTCAACACATTGCAGCAGGCACCCCTTGACAGTCAGCGACTCTCATAGCACACTGACATAGTTAAACTATGTCAGCCAACTGACTCGGAGCCCAACTCATGGCCGCACTCATCAATCGAGACCAGAACCGCAATTCCAATCAGGACGACAGCCGCGACGAAATCCCGCCCGGCACGCTCTACCTGCTTATCCTCAAGTCCCTCGCCGTCCGCGGAAAGCTCCACGGATACGAGATCGCGGAAGCCATCCAGCGCCACTCCGAGGACGTCCTCCAGGTGGAAGAAGGCTCTCTCTACCCGGCACTCCAGCGCATGTTGATCAAAGGCTGGGTCGTAGCGGAGTGGGGAGTAACTGCCGGCAATCGCCGTGCCCGCTACTACACCCTCACCGCGGACGGCGAAAAGCAGCTTGGAATTGAGGTGTCGCAATTTCAGCGCGTTATGGGCGCCATCAACCGGGTCATCCAGACAGCCTGATTCTGAGTGAGGAAAGTCACATGAGCCTGCCCAGCGAACTCAAGCGACGCATTCAGATGCTCTTCCATCGTCGTCGGTTTCGCGACGACCTCGACGAAGAACTCCAACTCCATCTCGACCTTCGCCGCCAACAACAAATGCAGACGGGCCTATCCGCCGAAGAAGCCCGTCGCGCAGCACATCGCAAATTCGGCAACACCACACGCATCAAGGAGAAGAGCCACATGACATGGGGATGGGAATGGTTTGAAAGCTTCCTGCAGGACGCAGCCTACGGCATTCGCGCTCTGTTACGCAGCCCCGGTCTCACCATTGTTGCGTTGCTCTCGCTCGCTCTCGGCATAGGAGCCAACACGGCTATCTTCAGCCTGCTCAACGCAGTCCTCCTCCGCTCGCTTCCGGTGAAAGATCCCGGACAGCTGGTTCTACTTGGCGAGGGCAGAGCCTCCGGCATCGGCGATAACTTCGTCAGCACAGAGCTTTACTCATATCCGTTTCTTACGCAGCTTAGGCAGAGAAACGCTGTCTTTTCCGAAGTTGGCGCCATCTTCAGTATGTCCAGCGACGTCCACGGATCGGTCCTCAGCTCGTCCGGCGAGAATAACGGCGCCGACGACATCATTCATGCACAGTTTGTCTCCGGGAACTACTTTGAAACGCTCGGCGTGCAACCAGTGATGGGCCGCGTACTCGCCGACTCTGACGATGCTTCGGAAGGGAACCATCCCGTCGCGGTCATCAGCCAGTCCTTCTGGAAGCGGATGCTCAACCGCGATCCCAACGCGGTCAATCGCAAAGTCAAGTTGGTATCCACTGTCTACACCATCGTCGGTGTAGCGCCTCCTGAATTCTTCGGCACCAAGGTCGGCGAATCCCCAGACATCTGGCTGCCGATGTCGATGGTCCGCTCTATTCACCCTACCTGGGACGCCTACCGGCAGAACTTTACGCAATCTCTCAACGTCATCGGCCGGCTCAAGCCCGGCATATCGCTCGCCCAGGCCACAACCAACGTCAACCTGCTCTATCAGCAGATCACGCAGGGCTTCTCCGACGCCGATCTCAGCCAAAAGAATCTCGACAAACTCCACAAAGTGCACATCGTAGTCACGCCCATGAGCAAGGGGCTTTCAGCGATTCGCCGCGAGTTTTCAGAGCCACTGCAAGTTCTCATGATTGTTGTTGCGCTGGTGCTCCTCATTGCCTGCGCCAACATCGCCAACCTGCTCCTGGCCCGGTCGACGGCGCGCGCCCGCGAGCTAGCAGTGCGCCAGGCTCTTGGAGCACACCGCTCTCGCCTCATTCGCCAGCTTCTCACCGAGAGCCTTATCCTCTCGCTCGCTGGCGGCGTCCTCGGCATCGGGTTCTCTATCGTCGCGAGTCGCTTCCTTCTACACGTTGTCTCCGGTGACTTCGAAACCATCCCGCTCGACATATCGCCTGACCTGCGCCTGCTCGGATTCACCTTCGCCATTACCGTCGCGACCGCAATTCTTTTCGGTACCGTCCCCGCATTCCGTGCCACCCGCTTGCAGCTTGTTGAGAATCTCAAGGCAAGCCGCGGCCCAGTCAACACCGCCACCCGTAATCCGTTGGGAAAAGCGCTCATCATTATCCAGGTGGCTTTCTCCCTGGTGCTCATGGTTGGCGCCGCGCTCTTTCTGCACAGCCTCTCCAATCTCAACAGCATCGACCCAGGCTTCAATCGCGAAAATGTACTTCGCCTCAATATCGACACCGTTCCGACCGGCTTGAAAGACGGCGATCCCCCGCTAAAGTCGCTCTACCAGCAGATCGAGCAGCGCGTAGCCGCGCTCCCCGGCGTCAAAGCCGACAGCTTCTCTGCCTTTACCTTCCGCGAAGGCGTCTGGTCTGACGCCGTGCTCGTCGCCGGCATGCCCAACAACGAAAACATCTCAGTCGCCCAAAACGTCGTCGGCAACGGCTACTTCGACACCATGCAGATCCCGCTGGTCACCGGTCGCACCTTCAAGCCGAGTGACACTGCCACCTCGCAGCGCGTTGCCGTCATCAGCGAATACATGGTCAAGACCCTCTTCCCTCCCGGCAGCAATCCCATCGGCATGCATGTTGGAATCAGCACTCATAAGCCCGAAGACGATGTGGAAGTCATAGGCATCGTCAAAGACGCAAAACTGAATTCGCTCAACGAGAAACCCGTGAGCATCAACTACCTCCCGTACTCGCAACGCAACTGGGGCTTCG
>Ga0206896_1212_pt1 | contig 10289 bp, 8 predicted proteins | sample Alteio_BWOrgHeat_52_FD_152969 | JGI IMG/M metagenome (GOLD analysis project Ga0206896, IMG submission 152969) | Enriched cells from forest soil in Barre Woods Harvard Forest LTER site, Petersham, Massachusetts, United States -... | ecosystem: Environmental > Terrestrial > Soil > Temperate forest > O... | reverse complement strand
ACGTCCTGGCTATGGAACAGTATCCGTTCAGGGTCCAGTTGGAGGACTTCGGGGGCTTTCCTTCGCATACCTTGTATCTGCAGGTTCCCACCCGGGAACCGATCCTCCGTCTCGTTGCGGGCATCAAAAAAAATAAACGCCTGATGCGCTCCGGAGAAAACAATCCCTATTTCATCAGCGAACCGCACCTGTCCCTGGCCCGGGGCCTTACGCCCGGTCAGTACGAACAGGCCATGCAGGCCTTTGGTCCCAGACACTTCCACGGCGCCTTTGTGGCGGATGCCATGCTGCTCCTCAAACGGAGGGCGGGGGGACAGGCCTACCAGATCCTGGCCCGGTTTGCTTTCGAACACCTGGCAGTCACCGCCAGGCAGGCTACCCTGTTTGCATAGTATATGAACAAATGAAAAGAGGAATTATAAAGCCGGCTGCCGGGGGAGAGGACAATTACCACCTGGGCAGGGGTGCACAGATCAACACGCGCAATAAATTTCAACAGCAGGAATATGTGAGGGAACACGTGGAAGGGATAGATGAATGGTGGCAAGGAGATGAGGCTACACACTACCTGGAGGAGAACGCGAAAACACTGGTCAATAAAGTGGATAGTCCGGATGTGGGGATGTGGTACAGCATGAACCCCTACCAGGGCTGCGAACACGGGTGCATTTATTGCTATGCCCGTAATGCCCACGAATATTGGGGGTACAGCGCGGGGTCGGATTTTGAGCACAAGGTCATGGTCAAAAAGAACGCCGCCCAGCTCTTACGGAAATTTCTGGATAAGAAGGACTGGGAGGTAAAGCCCATCTCCCTCTCCGGCAATACGGACTGCTATCAGCCTGCCGAGCGAAGGTTCAAGATCACCCGCAGCCTCCTCGAAGTGGCCTTGGAATACAGGCAACCCGTGGGGATCATCACCAAGAATGCGGGCATACTCAGGGACGCGGACCTGATCGGGGAAATGGCCTCGATGCAACTGGCCTGTGTGTTCGTGTCGGTCACTACTGCCAATGAGGACTTGAGAAGGGCCATGGAACCCAGGACCACGACCATGAGCCAGCGCCTAAAGGTTATAGAGACCTTGAGCGGATTCGGTGTACCCACGGGGGTGATGACGGCGCCCATGATCCCCGGTCTCAACGACCATGAAATGCCGGGTCTGTTAAAAGCCGCCAGGGAGGCAGGAGCCTCCATGGCCGGGTATACGGTTGTTCGCCTCAACGGAGCGGTAAAACTCCTCTTTCATGACTGGCTTTACAAAAATTTCCCGGACAGGGCGGACAAGGTCTGGCATCAGATAGAGGGCGCCCACGGCGGTAAGGTCAACGACAGCGAGTACGGGCGAAGGATGAGGGGAGAGGGGGCAGCGGCAGAGATGATCCAACAGCAGTTCCGCATCCATACGCAACGCCTGGGGTTAAACGCGGACCGGACATCCCTGGATACCTCCTTATTCCGAAGGCCAGGGTCGCAGATGCGCTTGTTTTAAGAGCGCGCCACGGGCGAGCCCCAAACAACGCGCCGCGGGCGCGAAGGGTTAAATTTCCAGATAACCCCTTGCGCAAACTCAAAAGAGGCGTAAGTTTGAACCCTTATTGACCGATCCATGCCATTGCAAAGAGCCATTATTTTCGCAGCAGGCCCCGGGCCTCAACTCAAACCCTGGACAGACACCCATCCGAAAGCCCTGGCCCTGGTCAATGGCAAAAGCCTCCTTCAAAGAAACGTGGAATACCTTCAGGGGTATGGCATAAGGGACGTGGTCGTCAACGTGCACCATTTTGCGGACCAGGTTATAGATGAGATCGGGCGCAACAAGGGATGGGGCAGCCGGGTCGCCGTCTCGGACGAAACGGGCGGCCTCCTGAGGACGGGGGGCGGGCTCAAGCAGGTGGCTGGTTTTTTTGGGGAGGTGGAACCGTTTGTCGTGATGAACGTAGACATGCTGACCAACCTCGACCTGGATAAGATGTTGAATTTCCATAACACCCACGGGGCTCAGGTGACGATGGCGGTGACCAACCACCTTACTTCCCGAAACTTTTTGTTCAACGATCAGGGCCGGTTGTGCGGATGGATCAATACCCAGACGGGGGAACAACGCATGTGCCGGGCCGATCATCCCCTGATCCCCAAGGCCTATAGCTGTATCAATATCTTTCAGCCTTCCATTTTCCCCCTGATCACCAGGGAAGGGGCCTTCTCCATCATAGACCTATATATTGAGGTGGCCAAACACGCCCTGGTCCTGGGATATGACCATACGGGGGAAGCACTGGTGGATATAGGCCGGCCGGAGAACATCACGAAGGCAGAAGCATTATTTCAATAAGCGCGCCATGTATCGTATAGACCAAAAGCCTGATACTATTTTGCTTACAGGGCCAGGGGGAGCCCTGGTCGAAGTCATCCCGTCCTGTGGCGCCTTGTTGAACCGTTTTTCGATACCGGTTGAGGGGAAACCCCTAAACGTGATCGACGGGTTTGCCGATCCTGCCGCGGCCAGGGGAACGATCAAACCGGCTTTCCAAAGCGCCAAACTATCCCCCTTTGTGTGCAGGATCAAAGACGCCCGTTATGCGTATCAAGGTGCGCTGTATACCCTGGAGAAGTTTACCATGAATGGGAGCGCCATCCATGGGTTGCTTTTCGACGAGCCCTTTTCGATGGTGGAATCCGTTGCCGGCCCTGAAAAGGCCTCCGTGGCCCTTCAGTTCAGCTACCGGGGAAGTGATGGAGGGTATCCGTTTGCTTTTGATTGTCTGGTGCGCTATACCTTAGAAGGCTCGTCCGTCCGACTGGACACCGAGGTGACCAACCGGGATCACCGATCCCTTCCACTGGCCGACGGCTGGCATCCGTATTTCTCCCTTGGCAAACCCATCGATGACCTTGAGTTCCGGTTCCATGCCCACGAGATGCTGGAGTTTGACAACCTCCTGCCTACCGGGCGTAGACTCAGCAATGCCAGGTTCAACCGCCTCGAGCGCATCGGCAATACCGAACTCGACAATGCCTTTTTGCTGGACAAGGGCTATACGGGCCCCGCCTGTATCCTCCGGGATCCGGCAACGGGTGTACAGGTAGAGATCAGTCCGGATGATACCTACCCGGTGTTGCAAATCTATACGCCACCGCAGCGGCGCAGCATTGCGATCGAGAACCTCAGCGGGGCCCCGGATAATTTTAACAATGGGATAGGGCTGCTGGAGTTGCAGCCCGGCGAGCAAAAGGTCTTCTCTACGGCGTACGCGATTCGGGTAGTAAGCTGAGGCGCGCCGCCCCCGGTAGGCGCTTTTACGGCGCCTAAGAGAAATTTTCAACCTATAGGTTGAAAATTCTTCTGAGGTGTTTTCAAATGCCCCCGCATCCCCGCAGCATCCAAGGAAGGGCGCCCGGCCCTTTTAAACCCTTACATACACCTTCTTCCGGTTCAGGTAATACGCCACGACCGCGTACAAGGCGATCAGCGCCAGCGCGTACACCAGGGCCGCGTTCCTTTTATCCGCCGATAGCGGGTAGCATACGTGGTTGTAAAACCAGTTCAGGGGAGCCGTGTGGATGGGCTTTCCGTCCACCGGATCGACGTCATCCCAGCGGATAAGGCGCTGGAGTCGGGGGAAAAAGGAGCTGAGGATGTAAAGGAACAGCGGGTTTTTCCCAAAGACGTCAAAGAATTTTGTCCAGCGCCCCCGCCAGCCCTTGAACTCGATGAGGAAGACCAGCACTGCAAGGGTGAGCATGGCCAGGCCAACGGTAAACAATACGTAGGAACTGGTCCAAATCTTTTTATTGATGGGGAACAGGAGATCCCAGCACCACCCCATGGCTACAAAGACACAACCCGCCACAAAAAGGTTGGAGAGCATCTCGTAGGTCTTACCTTTTGTCACGATATAGTTCCCGACGAAATACCCAAAGACCATATTGGCCACGGCCGGAAAAGTGCTCATCAACCCTTCCGGGTCAAAGGCCACGCCTTCTCCATGGTACATCCTGGCTTCGCCAAAGATTGCCTTGTCAATCGGCAGTCCGAAATACCCCTGGAGGCTATACGGATCGCCTGGCGTGCCAAAAGCATAACAGGCCCACCAGTACAACAAAAGGATCGCCACCACCGCTACGAAGGTTGCCTTTGGCTTCAGGTAGTAGAGCATCAGGGCTCCCAGTAAATAGCACAGCGCGAGCCGTTGGAGTACGCCCATGACCCTTACGTCCGCCAGAGGTTTCCAGGCTAGGTGGTCGCCCCTCCATTCCAGGAAAGGAGACCAATTAAGCAGGTAACCGATGAGGAAGATCAGGAAAGCCCTCAGGACTACCTTTCTCAGAAAGGCCCGCGGTCCGGCCTCCTCCAGCCGGGGCAGGACAAAGGCAAAGGCGTTCCCCATGGCAAACAGGAAAAAGGGGAAAACGAGGTCGGTCGGTGTACACCCGTTCCAGGGTGAGTGGTCGAGAGGGGCATAGATAAACTTCCCCGCCTGGTTGTTCACCAGGATCATAAGCACCAGGGTAATCCCCCGGAATACATCCAGAGAATAATAACGTTCCCGCATACATCCGATGGTTGGTTACCGGAATGTACGGCTTTAATCGTTATCCGCCGCAGGCCGAACAAAAGCACTCCGATGGGGTGCCGGGAGGTCAACGCCTTTCAAGCCCTTCCAGAGGATTTCGTTAAACAGACGGTCGGGAACCCTGTCCTCCCTGGTAAAATCCATCTGCTCGGAACGCTTCGACCAGATGCTGACCAGGGTGTTTTTGTCGTCGAGGGCCACCTGCTCCGGCAGGGCGGTGTAGGTGCTGGAATCCGGGGTATTGCCGAAACACCGCCACATGGGCGTGGCCGCCGCATCATACTGGCTCATCGGCGCCAGTCCCAGGATCAACTCGATGGTACGGAGCATAGAAGAAGTGGAGTACGCGGTGTGGTCTACAAAATGGCGGCGCACATATCCCCCCGCCACATAGGCCGTACTGCGATGCGCATCCACATGGTCGGGTCCGTTCTGGGCGTCGTCCTCGAGGATAAAAACGACGCTTTGTTCCCAAAGGGGGCTTTTGCTCAGGTGTTCTACGAACATACCTACCGCAAGATCGTTGTCGGCGACGAAGGCATAAGGCGTTGGTTTTCCACGGCTCAAACCCTGGGTATGGTCGTTCCCGAAGCGGACATAGTTAAAATGCGGTACGGCGTGTATGCTGACGAGGGAATCAAAATCCTTTTCCCATTGTCTCAGCCGAACGGTGTCGCGCACTGAAAGGTCAAAGCCGGTATAATATGGACACAGGTGTCCCTCGACCGAGGGGATGTTGGGTCGCCCGTCATCGGCAAATTCGCCATACGTCCGGTACGGAATCCCCGCAGCCTTACAGTGGTCCCAGATGTATCCCTTCTTCGGCCAACCTGTTTTACCCTGTCCCTCGAAGTCGTATTTGCCTCCCCGGCCTCCATAGCTCGTGGGCCAGGTCTTTTCCACATAGTCGGTGGCATAGGCGGCGCTGCTCCAATTGTGTCCGTCGGCACTGACCTCCGCGTCCACGTAGAAATTGTCCAGAAGAACAAATTCCCGGCTAAGGGCGTGTTCGTTGGGCGTAACCTTTTGTCCGAACAGGACGAGGCTGCTGTCCCCGTTACCTTCCGGCATATCCCCCAGTACCTGATCGTAGGTGCGGTTCTCTTTGATGATGTAGAACACGTATTGGATGGGGGAAGGCGCTCCCACGGCGGTGGGGATAGGGTTCCCCGCCACCCCCACTGCCTGGGTCTCCTCGGTTTTGTTATAGGGGGTATTGGCATATACCGCCTGTTGGTCGATCGCGAGCTGAGCCTGCCCGGGTTCCGGCAGGATGCTGAGGGTGCCTTTGAACAGGCCCCCAATGTATTGCACGTCCCTCGGTCTTTGGACGTCGCCCGCCTGGTAGTTTACGCGTTGCCTGCTTACGGCGGGATTCGGGCCGTACGGATTGGCAAACGAAGAGAAGCCCTTTCCGTTGGCTACATAGATCGTCTTTCCGACGACGCGGACGCAGGTAGGATACCAGCCGGTAGGAATGAACCCCTTGCTTCTGCTGAGACCGGGATGACTGACGTCAAAGACCGCCAGACAGTTGTTGTCGGCGTTGGCGATATAGAGGGTCCGCTCGTCACCGCTCAGGGCCACGCTGTTGGTGGTGGATCCATCCGGTGCGTTTGGGTACAGGGCGGCATCGAGGGTCTCCAAGACCTTTCTGGCGGGCACATCGATGACCGAAACCGAATTATCGTTGCTGTTCGCCACATAGAGATATTTGCCCGAACGCGACAGACAAGCATCGTTGGGATTATCTCCTACCGGGATGCCCGAAACTTCCGCCCCGTCTTTTGTCCTGAAAATGAGGACCGAGTCCGCGCCCCAGCAGGTGACATAGAGTTCTCGGCTGTCCGGGGACAGGAGACAGGCATACCCCTCTCCGGGCAGCGGCACTTTTTGCAGGACCGTCCTCGCATCCAGGTCCATTATGTAAAGAGAACGGTCGTCCTTTGTCACGGCGTACAATCGACGTTTTTTTTCATTGACCGCTATCCCGGCGGGCCATATGGGGTTGGGCCAACGCGGGCCAAGGCTCAGCGAATCCGACAGCGATAGTTTCCCCCCTGCCATCGTGTACCGCAGTATGCGGTTATCGGTCCCGCCGGCCGCATACAAATACTTGCCGTCTTCTGAAAACGTCAACCCCAGCCACGAGCGCCGGATAGGGACGCTGTCCAGCACCACCTGTCGCCGGACGTCTATCAGTTCTATGCTTTGGTCACTTTGTCCATTGTTGGTCACCGCCAGGTATTGGCCCCCGGGGGACACTGCCATGTTCAGCGGGAGATCGCCCAGCCCGAGGCTCTGTCCTACCGGAGTGAGGGACCAGCCGTTTGGAAGACGGACGCGCTCCTTGTCGAGCTGCTCCGGAGATTGTGCGGTGGCGGTCATCCAACAGGAAAAGACGAGGGAGAAGACACAGAAGGATTTCATGCGATCGGAAGGTTAGACGCTAAAGATACAACTGGTCGCGCTCCGCAGCGACGCTCTCCTGGGAATTAACCGAAGCATAAAAGACTACTCGTATCCCCGATATAACATATACAGCACCTTTTCATCTCCCCCGCCCCAGGTCTTTAACGTATCCTGTTCGAAGTGACGTTTAAAGGCCAGGGCGGCCGCACTGCTGTCCTGTATGTCATATCCGATGAGGCGGAGGGCTGTAACGGCGCTGAATCCGCTAGGAACGGTTATCCCCGTGGTGTCTCCGTACCAGAGACCAAACCCGTGGTCGGCAAGGATTTTCCAGGGAAAGTAGGCGCTGGGGTCGTCTTTGCGGGTGGGGGCTATGTCCCCATGTCCGATAAAGTTTGACGCCGGGATGTGGTAGTCGGTCTTGAGCGTGGACAGGAGGCGCAGGAGGCTATTGATCTGGGCATCGGGAAAAGGCTCGAAACCGCTGTTATCCAGCTCTATCCCTATAGACACCGAGTTGACGTCGGTGATGTTGCCCCATTTGCTGACCCCTGCTTGCCAGGCCCGGAGATAGTCGTTGAGCATGTGATGGATCGTGCCGTCCCTGCAGATGACGTAGTGGGCGCTGACCTGGGTGCGGGTTAGGGTAAATGTCTCCAGGGTTTGAGGGCAACTTTGCTGGGCCGTATGGTGGATGATGACAAAATTGGGTTTGCGCAGGTTGAAGTTGACCGTGCCCGCCCAGTAGGGTGGGACCGGGACCGAATCAGCGCCGACCGGCAGCGGGGACTGGCTGATGACACGGGCATAGGCCGCTGCCTGGTGTTTGTAAGAACGGTTGGTGGTTTTGTACGGGTTTACAGAACAGGCTGCCGCTGCCAGCAGCAGGCAAAGAGCCATGAAAAACGAGCGCTTGGTTGGTGCCATAAAAAAAGGGGCCAGAAGGCCCCAAAGGTACAATATTTTGATATGGCCTTGCGTCTAGTTCAGGTAGGCGGTGATCTTCGGATCCATCGGCGTAACGGGGCTGTCGAACTTGGTAATGAGGATGCCGTTCTCGTCCAGGAGGAACTTGGTAAAGTTCCACTTGATCTCCGCGTCCATTACACCATTCTTGGCCTTGTGGGTCAGCCAGTCGAAGATGGGCGCGATATCGTCACCCTTTACGGATACCTTGGCGGCCATTGGGAAGGTCACGTTGTACTTGCCGGTGCAAAAGGTCTTGATCTCTGCGTTCGTTCCGGGTTCCTGTCCGCCGAAGTTGTTGGCGGGAAAACCAATGATGACGAGTTTGTCCTTATAAGTTTCATACAGCTTTTCCAGGTCGGCATATTGCTTGGTAAAACCGCATTGGGAAGCCGTATTGACGATGAGGATCTTTTTGCCTTTGAACTTGTGTAAGTCGATAGAGCCGCCGTCTATATCGGTTACTTTAAAAGTATGTACGCTGTTGGGTGTCACGTTCGCGAGCAGGAACAGACAAAGAAATAGGGTCTTAAACATAGCATATTCATTTTAATGTGGATACTAAGGTACGCCCTTATGGGCGTTTTTACAACTCCTGCAGGCTCACTTTAAAAATAGCTCATAGACGGCTTCGACCTTTGCAACAGGCACTATATCAATAGGAAACAATGAGGGTTGCAGGCCCTTCAAATTGTAACGACTGATGACGATCTTTTCAAATCCGAGTTTGGCTGCTTCGGCGATGCGCTGCTCGATCCGACCGACGGCACGGATCTCCCCGCTGAGTCCCACCTCCCCGGTGAAACAGGTATGCGGAGGCAGAGGCAGGTCCTCATAGGAAGAGAGCAATGCACAGAGAACGGCCAGGTCGATCGACGGATCTTCGATCTTTAATCCTCCCGCTATGTTGAGGAATACGTCCTTTAGTCCAAAATGAAACCCGCCCCTCTTCTCCAGCACCGCAAGCAGCAATTGCAACCTCCGGCTGTCAAAGCCGGTGGCGGTGCGCTGGGGGGTGCCATACACCGAGGGCGTCACGAGGGCCTGTACCTCCACCAGGAGTGGACGAAGCCCTTCCAGGGTCGCGGCTATAGCAGTTCCGCTCAGGATTTCTTCCCGCTGGGCGATCAGGAGCTGGGAGGGATTGGCGACAATCCTCAGACCGGCGCCCGTCATTTCATAAATGCCCAGCTCCGAGGTAGAGCCAAAACGGTTTTTTGTCGTCCGCAGGATGCGGAACGCATAGTGTTGGTCTCCTTCGAACTGGAGAACGGTATCGACCATGTGCTCCAGGATCTTTGGTCCGGCGATGCTGCCCTCCTTGGTGATGTGTCCGATGAGGAATACGGGGGTACCGGTCGATTTTGCAAAGCGTTGAAATTCAGCCGCGCATTCTCTGATCTGGGACACAGTGCCCGGTGAGGATTCGATATAAGGTGTGTGGAGCGTCTGGATGGAATCGACGATGACCAGCCCGGGTCGTACTTTTTTGATCTCTTCGAAAATGACCTGGGTGTTGGTCTCGGTCAGCAAATAGAATTGTTCATGGGGTGGGCCGATCCGGTCGGCGCGCATACGGATCTGTTGCTCGCTTTCTTCTCCGCTGATATATAGGGTGGTTAGCCCCGACATCTGCAAACCGATCTGCAGGAATAACGTGCTTTTCCCTATCCCCGGTTCACCGGCCACCAAGACCAGACTGCCCGGTACGATGCCTCCGCCGAGCACACGGTTCAGTTCCTGGTCCGGCGTAACGTTGCGGATCTCTTCCCCCCCGCTTACCTGACTCAATGGAACGGTCCGGGTACTTCCGGGTCTCGGTGCGTAGGTGGTCCAGTCACGGGAAGAGGAAACGGGGGAAGGGTCCTTGGAGATCACTTCTTCGACGAAGGTGTTCCATTCCTGGCAGGAAGGACATTTGCCCAACCATTTGGCGCTCTCATACCCACAATTCTGACAGAAGAATACCGTTTTGCTTTTTGCCATGGAAAGTGCCCCTTATACAAAAAAAGAAAGGATCGGCAAGACTACCGACCCTTTGTACTTACTAACCCATTAAATTCTTGCACTAAATTACAAATTGACCCCACATAAAAAAATTAATTTTTCCCGTTGTGAATAACTTTTTGGCCCCTTTAGCCGCCGGGAATCGACCCCCAAAATGCCACTTAAATAATTGATAATCATATATTTAAAAATAGCACTCGGCTTTCCTTGGACGGGCCCATTTTGTCTCGGTGACGTAGGGGTATGAAAAATAATGACTGCCGTTTTGTCTGTAGTAGAAAGCCATTTTCTGCCATTTTGTACTGCGCGAGCGGGGGTGTATTAAGC
>Ga0206896_1191_pt2 | contig 10292 bp, 12 predicted proteins | sample Alteio_BWOrgHeat_52_FD_152969 | JGI IMG/M metagenome (GOLD analysis project Ga0206896, IMG submission 152969) | Enriched cells from forest soil in Barre Woods Harvard Forest LTER site, Petersham, Massachusetts, United States -... | ecosystem: Environmental > Terrestrial > Soil > Temperate forest >... | reverse complement strand
CGAACGCATGGATTGCGTGACGCCCAACTGCGCGTCCCAGCGACGGGTTTCCTGGATGATGCGTTCCTGCTTCTGCACACAGAGAATCTGACGTTTGATCTCATGTTCGACGCCATTTTTGACGCCGGAGAAGGAATTCAGATTCTTTAATTCCACTTTCGTGCCAAGCTTGGTTTCGCCCTTGAGGCGGACGGAAACATTAGCGTCGCAGCGCAGTTGCCCCTTTTCCATGTCGCAATCGGAAATTCCCGCACTGATGAGGCTGGTCCGCAGGGCGGTGAGGTAGGCAAAGACTTCTTCGGGCGAATGCATGTCCGGCTCGGAGACGATTTCGAGCAGGGGAGTGCCCGCGCGGTTGTAGTCCACCAGGCTGTCATTGAGATAGTGAGTGAGCTTGCCGACGTCTTCTTCGAGATGGATGCGGGTCAGCTTCACGACGCGGTGGTCACCCATGAGATTGCGCGAGGCGCCGGGCATTTCGATCTCCACGCCGCCACCGAGGCACAGGGGCTGGTCGTATTGGGAAATCTGGTAATTCTTCGGGTTGTCCGGATAAAAGTAATTCTTGCGGTCCCACTTGCAGACCTCGGCAATTTGGCAATTGAACATCAGGCCAACCTTGATGGATTTCCGCACGGCCTCGGCGTTCATCACGGGCAGGGTACCCGGCAGCGCGAGCACGACCGGGTTCGTCAGCGTGTTCGGCGGTTCGCCATAGCCGGTGGCCGCGCGCGTGAACATCTTCGAACGCGTCTTGATTTGGACGTGAACCTCCAGGCCGATGACTGCTTCAAATTCCATGATGCGTGTGGGGAATTGTTGTATTGTTATATTGCTGTATTGTTATGCAAAGCGGCAGTTAATGAGTGAGATTAATTGGAGTTAACGCCTTTGGATTGGATGCGACTCCAACAATAAAACAATACAACAATTATGGTTAGAGTTGCGCCCGGCGGCTGGAATAATCGTGCCCAGCTTCAAAGAGGCGCCCCATCGCGAGTAAATCGGCTTCCGCGAATGGGCGGCCAATGAGTTGCAGGCCGACGGGGAGATCGTTCTTGGTGAATCCGCAGGGAATGGACAGGCCCGGCAGGCCGGCGAGGTTGACGGAGATGGTATAAATGTCGCTCAGGTACATCGCCAACGGATTGTCGGACTTTTCGCCGCGTTTGAAGGCGGGGGTGGGGGCGGTCGGGGTTAGCACGGCATCCACCTGTTTGAAGGCGTCCTCGAAATCGCGGCGGATGAGCGTGCGAACTTTTTGCGCACGCAAATAATAGGCGTCGTAGTAACCGCTGCTTAATACGTAGGTGCCAAGGATGATGCGGCGCTTGACCTCGGGTCCAAATCCCTCCGCGCGGCTCTTAAAATACAGATCCACCGCGTCGGCCGCCTTGGCGCTGCGATGGGTGTAGCGCACTCCGTCATAGCGGGCGAGGTTGGAAGAAGCCTCGGCCGTCGCAATAATGTAATAAACCGGCAGGCCCAAGTCGGCATGCGGCAATTTGATGTCCACGATTTTGCAGCCTTTGCTCTTATAAAAATCAATCGCCGCCTCGATGCTCGCGCGCACCTCGGGGTCCAGACCCTCGCCGAAAAAGTCACGGGGTACGCCGATGGTCCAAGCCTTCGCCGGCGCATTGACCGCCGCCACATAATCGGGAATCGGCTGTTTGAGCGATGTCGAGTCGCGTGGATCATGACCGGCTAGGACCTGCAGGAGCAGCGCGGCGTCTTCGGTCGTGCGGGTCATCGGACCGATTTGGTCGAGCGACGAAGCAAAGGCGACCAGGCCGTAGCGCGAAACCACCCCGTAAGTCGGCTTCAGGCCGACAATGCCGCATAGCGATGCGGGCTGGCGAATGGAGCCTCCCGTATCGCTACCGAGGGCTGCGGGCGCCTCGCCAGCCGCCACGCAAGCCGCACTGCCGCCGGAACTGCCGCCCGGAATGCGCGACAAATCCCAGGGGTTCGACGTGGTCTGGTAAGAGCTGTTTTCGGTGGACGAGCCCATGGCAAATTCGTCCATGTTCAAGCGGCCCCACAAGACAACGCCCGCAGCCCGCAGGCGCTCAATCACGGTGGCGTCATACGGCGAAACAAACTTTTTCAATATCTGGCTGGCGCAGGTCAATGGCTGGTCCTTGACGGCGACGACATCCTTGATGCCAATGGGCACGCCGTCGAGCGGGCCAAGGGATTTGCCGGCCGCCCGGCGCTGGTCGGAAGCCCGAGCTTGGGCGAGCGCGTCATTCTCGTCGCGGTGCAAAAACGCGCCGACTTTCGGTTCCACGTCGTTCGTCCGCCCGATGAAGGCGCGGGTGATTTCCGCGGACGTGACCTGCTTGGCCGCAAGGCGGCGGCTCAATTCGGCGACAGTCAACTGGTAAAGCGGTTCGGACATGATTGGAATTAGGCGTCGTCCACGACTTTGGGCACGAGGAATTGGTGGTCCCGCTGGACGGGAGCGTTGCGCAGGGCTTCCGCAGCCGTAAAGCCGGGTTGCGGCACATCGTCATCGAGTACGTTGAATACCGGAAAGGCATGCGCCATCGGTTCGACGCCGGTAACGTCCACCGCATTGAGTTTTTCAAAATAGGCCAGAATGTCGCCCAGCTGGGCGGCGAAGCGCGCCTTTTCCTCGGCGCTCAAATCGAGGCGCGCCAGGTTGGCGACGTAATTAATGTCTACAGACGGTTGGGACATGAAGGAGGTTGGGGGAGGATGGAAGGCGGAAAATGGAAAAAGGGAACGCGGAGAATGGCAAAGATGCCCCGGGGAAGGCAAAATAATTATTTTGCGTGCTGCCGCCGTCTGCGCTTGGCTGAAGCCACCATGGCCCCGTCGGATGACCCATTTCCTCCCCCGCAAAAGTTGGTCCTGAAGCCGGCCGAGTTTGAGCGGGACAATGAGCCGGCCGCCTCCGGGGAGCCCGCCAGCAATGACCCGATGGAGATGCTCAAGGTTAACCGGGCCCATGAGGTGGAAATCGGTTATGGTAATTTTGAACTGAAGCCGAAGAAAAAGTTTACCCGGCGGATTAAAGAATACCTCCTCGCTCTTTGCGGGGTGAATCTTTTTTTGGGGATGGTGCTTCACGCCTCGGGCGATCCGGTGAGCATGGTCTTCATTATTGCCGCGATGGCGTTTTTTTCCGGCGGCCTGACTTGGGTGATGCTTTTCGTAATAGAGGATTATTGAGGAGTGAACTTGAGAGCCGGCTCATTAACCCCGGCGTAGCGCTGGCTAAAACCCAGCGCTACGCCCGGTTATTCCGGCTTCAGTCGCCGTCTCGTCAAAATTGCCGGCCGGGTTTCGCCGGGTCGCGGCAGTAACTCCACGGAGACATTAAAAACCCGCTCAATCAGCGGCCCGGTCAAAACCTCCTGAATTGCCCCCGCCGCGGCCAGCCGGCCATTTTCCAATACCCAAACATCGTCAGCATAGGCCATGGCCAGGTTCAAGTCATGCAACACCGTCAAGACAACCGCGCCGGCGTGCGCCCACTCCTGCGCCGCGCGCAGGGCGTCGTGCTGGTGTGCCAGGTCGAGGCTCGACGTTGGTTCGTCGAGCAATAGATAGCGTGCGCCCGCTGCCGGCGGTTCCCAGATTTGGGCCAGTACCCGCGCCAGTTGCACGCGTTGTTTTTCGCCGCTGGACAAAGTGGGGTAGAGCCTTCCCGCCAAATGGCTGCCTTCGACTTTGGCCAACGCCGCCGCGCAGATTTCGCCGTCCCTCGTTGTTTCGCTTCCTTGAAGGTGCGGAAACCGCCCCATCATCACCACCTCTCGGACGGGAAATGCAAAGGCCAGGTGGGATTCCTGCGGCAAAACGGCCCGGCGTTGCGCGATTTCGCGTCCGGACCAGTTCGCAAGTATTTTCCCGTTGATTTCGACGCGGCCGGATTCCGGCGTCAATTCACCCGAGAACAATTTGAGCAACGTGGATTTCCCCGCGCCATTGGGACCCGCGAGCGCGGTCACACGTCCGGGACGCAATTCGCCGGACACCGCTTCGAGAATTTTGCGGTGGCCACGGAAAAAATGGATGTCGTGAGCGGCGAGCACGTTAAAACTCCCCCTTTCGCCGCGCCCGCAGAAGGAGCGCGAGGAATACCGGCGCGCCGACCAAAGCCGTCACCACGCCAATGGGCAGTTCGTCGACGCCCATGCCGCCGTTGCGGGCCGCAAGGTCGGCAGCGAGCAGCAGCGACGAACCCAACAGCGCCGAGGCTGGCAGCAACAGCCGGTGGTCCGGACCACAAACCAGGCGCACCAAATGCGGCGCAACGAGGCCAACAAATCCAATGGTTCCGCAGGCGGCCACTGCCGCGCCGACCATCGCGGCTGAAAGTAAGATAACCCAGCGCTTCACGTGCTGTATTGGCACGCCGAGATGGTGCGCTTCGGCTTCGCCTAAAAGCAATGCGTTCAATGACCGCGCAAACCAAGGCAATGCAATGAGGCAAGGAATGATAAACAGCGCGGCGACGCCAATTTGCCGCCAGTCGGCCTTGCCCAAGCTGCCGAGCGACCAGTAGGTCCAGGTGCGCAGTTGGTCATCCGAAGATCGGGAAATCATCGTTCCGATGCCCGCCCCGGCCAATGCGTTGAGCGCCAAGCCAGTCAACAGCATCAGCGCGATATGGGTGCGACCCTCCACTTTGGAAAGGCGATAAATCAAGAAAGTCACCAGCATGGCGCCGGCCATGGCCGCCACTGGCAGGGCAAAGGCACCCAAGGCCTGAACCACGCCACCCAGCGCGCCGCCGCCGAGTACGATCATGAACACCGCGCCCAGCGATGCCCCGCTCGAAACCCCAATGAGCGCCGGATCCGCCAGCGGATTGCGAAAGAGCCCCTGCAGGGCGGCGCCGGCCATGGCAAGCGCCGCGCCCGCGAGTATCGCCAAAGCCACGCGCGGCAGTCGAAGATCCATCACCGTAGTCTGTACGGTTGCTTCAAGGTTGCCACCGCCCAGGCCGATTCTGGCCGCCAGGACCTGCAATACCTCAGGTGCGCGCACTGCGGCATAGGTTCCGAACGACGCGGAACAAAACGACAAGGCCCCCACCAGCGCCAGCAGCGCGATGAGGGTGATGATTCGTTTTCTGCCAAAAGCTTCCACGGAAACACTTTCCCGAAAACCAGCCTCCGCGCCAAGCTGAATTACCACAGGGCTTTGGTTAGCGCAATGTGGAGGTGCTTGACGCAAGTGGAGGTAGCGCAGTGCTTCAGACCGCGATTTCGGCAAATCGAATGGGGTCCCGGAAGCGCGGGCTGAAGCTCTGCGCTACATTTTTTGAGAAATTAATAGAAAATGGGGTTCTGTTCGTTGCCGTGTTTTGAGGTGGCAACGTTCCCAGTTTGTGGCAATTACTCAAGGGTCCTGTCGATATCCGATCCATGACCTTTCCCTTCATGCTGGATTTTTTCGGGCACCCGGTGCACCCGCATCCGGTGCTCGAGGGGCTGGGCTATTTCGCAGGAGCGCGGCTTTATTTTGCGCTCCGGAAACGGCACCCCGAGTCCGCCCACCCACTGGAAACGACGTTGTGGCTGATCTTTGGCGCGCTTCTGGGGGCGTTTTTAGGCTCAAAAGTTCTCGCCTGGGTGGAATCGCCTTCGGATTATTTTGGCAAGGGCGACTGGCATGTTCTCCTCGGCGGTAAAACCATTGTCGGCGCGCTGCTCGGCGGCTGGGCGGGTGTCGAAGTTGCCAAGAAATTCAATGACGTCACAAGTTCTACCGGCGATTTGTTCGTTTACCCGCTCGCGCTGGGCAATGCCATTGGGCGGGTTGGCTGCTTTTTGACCGGGCTGTCCGACAAGACTTATGGCGTCGCGACCAAATTACCCTGGGGCGTGGATTTTGGCGATGGTATCTATCGGCATCCAACGCAGCTTTATGAGAGTATCTTTGTTTTGTCCTGGGCGACCATCCTTTGGCTGTACAATTGGCGGCGGCCGCTGCCGCCGGGGGCATTGTTCCGACTTTACCTTGGCGGATATTTTGCCTGGCGGTTTTTGGTTGAGTTCATCAAGCCGCGTGAGCTGCTGGTTCCGGCCTTTGATTTGAGCGCGATTCAAGTGGCGAGCCTGATTGGAGTGGGAATCGCGGGGTGGAGCTTTTGGAAATTGCGGCGAACCGTGTAAGGGTGGCATGGGAAGGGGCGGATGGGAGCGATGGGATTAAGGAGAGCCAGGGGAGATATGCAATTGAACGGGTCCGTCGGCGATCGCTTCCCCTGCAGTTTTGCCAATTCAGCCTTTGACAGTTTATGCTCCTTCCCCGTCATTTCCTGCCCTTTCAAACGCTGGATTGCATCTGTTCGGCATTCGTTTTTGATACGGCCCATACACCCATGTCTGATCGCCCCTACCTTTACGCCGAACTCACCAACAGCCTCTGTGCGACCTGTCTGCGCAAAGTGGAGGCCAAGGTCGTCTACCAGGACGGCCATGTTTATCTGCACAAGCGGTGTCCGGATCATGGCTTCGCCAAAGTGCTCATCTCGACGGACATTCCCTATTACCAGCGCAGCCGCAATACGCTCAAGGCTGGGCAGCTGCCCGCGCATTTCAATACCGCCACGGTGCGCGGGTGCCCTTATGATTGTGGTCTCTGTCCTGACCACGAGCAGCACAGTTGCGTGACCTTGGTCGAAATTACGGATGTCTGCAATTTGCAGTGCCCTGTTTGTTACGCCGAGTCGAGCCCCAAACGGCAGACGCATCGCTCACTGGCCCAGGTCGAGTTCATGCTCGATTGCGTCGTGCGCAATGAAAAGGAGCCCGACATTGTGCAAATCAGCGGAGGCGAACCCACCATCCATCCGCAGTTTTTCGATATTCTTGACGCCGCGCGCCGCCGGCCCATTAAGCATCTCATGTTGAACACGAACGGAGTGCGCATCGCCCAGGACGCTGAGTTCGCCCGCCGCCTGGCCGGATATGGACCGAAATTTGAAGTCTATCTGCAATTTGATTCACTAAAGGAGGAGCCGCTGCGCGTTTTGCGCGGGGCCGATTTGCTGGCCACCCGCCGCCGCGCGCTCGACCGGCTCAACGAGCTCAATCTTTCCACCACGCTCGTCGTGACGCTCAAAAAAGGTCTCAACGACGACGAAATTGGCGCCATCGTGGATTTTGCGCTCAAAGAACCCTGCGTGCGCGGCGTCACCTTCCAGCCCATCCAGGACGCCGGTCGGGTGGAGAATTTTGACCCCGCCAAGGATCGCCTCACCCTCGGCGAAGTGCGCCAAAAACTTCTGGCGCAGACGTCGGTGTTTACGCCGGCGGACGTCATCCCAGTCCTGTGCCATCCCGACTGCCTGGCGATGGGGTATGCGTTGAAACTCGGCGGCAAAGTCATCCCGCTGACCGGCTTGATTCCACAGGATGTCCTGCTCAACGCGGAGTCGAACACCATCGTTTACGAGGAAGTACCGCAATTGCGCGACGAGGTTTTCAAGTTGTTCTCGACTTCCCACTCGCCCGAGTCCGCCGCCGGCGCGCTGGCGCAGTTGTTGTGTTGTCTGCCGCTGGTCAAGGCGCCCACGCTGAAATATACGAATCTTTTCCGGGTGCTCATCGTGCAATTCCTCGACGCGCACAATTTCGACGTGCGCAGCGTGAAGAAGACTTGCATTCATATCGTCCATCCGGACGGGCGCATCATTCCCTTCGACACCTTCAATCTGTTCTACCGGGACGGGCGCGAAGCGGCGTTGCGGGCGGCGGTGGCGGCGACGGCGGGTTCCATTCCGGTCAAGGTATGAATGATTCGCCTCCACGATTGGACGATGGCCCGTTGGCTGAAGCCAAGCCGGTGGGCGGGCAGGGTGATCGGAGGCTGGGTTGCCTGTTGTATGCCGTGTTTGGCTGGATTTTTTATGCGTTTTTCTCGACGATCGACATTGGCTATGGAATTTTAGCCTATCTCGCAGTCCCGGTAATTTTTGTTCTCATCCCCAAAACCCGCCGGTTGGGTGTCGGGATGGTGCTTGGCGCCCTGATTATCTTCACGATTCTCGCCACCTTTTGGTCCATGGTTAAATCCCTTTGCAGCCACTTTGTGAGTGGCTAAAAGTTCGGCCCAAATATGAAACGCGCAAAAAATGACTTCATGGAATATCCGAGCGCACCAGATACTTTGCCGGTAAAATCCCGCTGCGGCCAACCCGCTTTTTGGCCGGCCTTCACGACCTTCCTCGCGTTGAACAACGTCGGGTTGAGTTTAATCCCCCGTTAATGCATGAGTGATTTACCGCCAGTGCCGTCAATAATTCCGCCGCCATCGGCGGAGGCGCGCCGAAACCAGAATCGCAGCTTGTTGGCGGGTTTTGCCGTGGGAATGGGTCCGGGCATACTTTGTATTTTCTTTTCCGGAGCTGACATCGGGGGCAACCCGGGTCCAGCCAGCATAATGAATGCGGTATTAGGGTGGGTGGTCTGGGGTCTGTTTGTCCTGGGGATGGTTTTTCTGATATTTCGGCGGACGCGGACGGCGGGCTTGGTCATGGCATTGACCTATGCATCGGCGGTGGCCTCCTTTTTCATCGTTCTTCTCAATTTGCGGGCCGGGCCAATTTTTGCCGTCCTGATTGTCCTGACTCTGCTGGTGAGACGGAGCACGCGCAAATTCGGTTTGGCCATGGCCATCGGATTCGTACTATCCTGGTGTTTGTACACCACCATCTGTGGTAACCAGGGTCCATTGTTCCATTCCTAGTTGATATTCTCAACATGCCTTCCCTTGCAAGCAATTCGCCCGTACCCGCCACGCTGCCCAAACTCAATCCGCGGCGCGGCAAGATCGCCTTCTGGGCGGGCTTTGCGACTTTCTTCGCGCTGATCTACGCCGGCCTGAACTTGGCCCCGGGCATGGGCATGATGGTGTTCCTGGCGGTAGATTTGCCCATGCTGGGTCTCATCTGCGTGTTAATGCGCCGGACCCGGAAATTTGGTTTTGGGCTGCTGACCGCCAGTGTCGTTTTCTTTGGCACCGCTCTGGCCACTTGCGGGCGGGTGTTGGAAATGAAATAGGGAGGAGCCTTTTCCATGGACGGCCAACCACCCCAATTGGAGAATCAACCGCCGAAGCCGTTTATATCCCGACCGGCGGGCCAGGCGTCGCTGGGGTTTGGGATTTATATGGCCTGCCTCGGGCTCACCCTGTTGTTCGGGGTGGTTTTGGGTGGTGTCCCCATTCTCGCACCAATTTTTGGGTTTCTTTGTGCCTCGGTGCTCCCCGTTAGTGCCCTGGTAATGGTTTTTATTCCAAGAACCCGGATGCTGGCCTTGGGGATGTTGCTTGCGATTTTGGTGGGGGTGATGATTCTCATGGCTATTTGCTTCCTCTCCCCACCCGGCTTTCATTAGCCCAAACGGCGCGAAAATTTCCCGGCAATCTTCAACGTGAATGATCCAAATTCAGCCAGGGATGATTCATCGCCCCCGCCCGGGTGGGATGAAATAATTTCCCCGCGGCCCAAGGCCGGAAAACTCAACCGCACGGCCCTTGGGTGTTTGCTTTCCCCATTGTTTTTTATCGTTTGTTATAACGCCGTCTGGACTGAATTCAAATCCACCATTCTTTCCATCGTTTTTGTCTTTGGACTTGCCCTGTTGCTGGCCTTTAATCCATCGACCCGGAGCACGGGCATCGGATTATTTCTCGGTTCTGCAATTTTGACGTTGTTGTTTCTCCTCATAATTCAATCGTTCTGCGGCGGCTGGCATGATTGAGCGCAAAACAATAAGGCCACCCGCGGGCGTGAGCCCGACATAATCACCCCAAAACCGGCGGACGGAGCCTGCACTTGCGCAGGGCGGTGGGTGCTCCATGGAAATCAAGAATGGGCTAATGCGCCGCTTCTTCTTCCCGGTGGCAATACTTGAAAAACTGGAGGATGATGGCACCGAGGCAGAAGACACTGGCCACGATGGCGAAGAAGTACGAAACGTTCGTCAGGGCGGTGCGATTCAGGCCGGCGAGGCGGACGTCAATCGGAAGTTTCTTTTCGCCGGAGGCTTTGGGCGCGGACGGGGCCGGAGTGGTCGCGGCGGCGCTGCCGGCGGGGGAGGCCGAGGAGGCGGCAACGGCCGGTTTGCCCGCGGTTGCCGACGCTGAGGCGGTGGTTGGAGCGGGAGCAGCGCTGGCGCCGCCAGAAGCAGCTGAGGCTGAGATTACCGGTTTAGCCGTGGAGGCTGATGCCGACGTTACCGCCGAGGCCGGAGCGGCCGCCGCCGAGGCTCCCGCGGGCGCGGAAGCCGCGGGAGCCTCGGCGG
>Ga0206896_1205_pt1 | contig 10299 bp, 7 predicted proteins | sample Alteio_BWOrgHeat_52_FD_152969 | JGI IMG/M metagenome (GOLD analysis project Ga0206896, IMG submission 152969) | Enriched cells from forest soil in Barre Woods Harvard Forest LTER site, Petersham, Massachusetts, United States -... | ecosystem: Environmental > Terrestrial > Soil > Temperate forest > O... | reverse complement strand
CGCCGAGCGTGGTGGCACTCTCGAAGCCGACGAAGCTGAACATCGCGAGGACCAGCGCCGGGCCGAGTCCGGTGATGGGAACTCTCTTGAGGCTCAACTGATTGATGTCGAGCCTGAAGCCCTGGTGGATGAGCAACAGAGCGAGAACGATAGCGATCAGGCTGACGGAGACGACCTCGATCCAAAGCATCAGTTCAGCAGAGAGCTTGACGTCGCGGTAGGCCACGGCTGCGGTGAGGATAACTACGATCGCAAGGGTCGGAAGGGTGGGAGGGGTCCACGAGAAGAACTGGCCAAGCAGCACATTCGCGTAATACAGTGCGCCGCCTGCTACTGAGGCTCCAGTAGCTATATAGGCAATGAGCAGTGCCCATGCCGCTATCGCTCCCAGGGAGGGACGAAGCGTATCGGAGGTATAGGTATAGAGCGAACCGGGAGATGCTGACATGCGGGCGAAGCGGCTAACGCAGAAGCCGATGAGCAGGATGGCAAGTGTAGCGAGCAGGTAGACAAACCATGTTCCGTTACCGGCCAGCGCGAAGACCAAAGGAATTGTGAGCGACGGCGAGGCGGACGGGGCCATGGCGGAGACCGATTGGGCGAATGTCTCCATGGGCGAGAGCACGCCTTTGTGCAGGCCGTAGCCTTTGTCGATTGTGCCCGACTCGCCTGTCGAATACACCTCTGCTGATGCGCCGGTCTGGGTCACGCACGCTCCTTGTCGGGAAGCTTTTGAAGGAAGATTCGTCTGGAGGCTTTAGTGTCCGGCCTTGGCGACCTCGGGGTCAAGAGCAATCTCGTTTGCTGTGGCTCGACCAGACTCACTAGACTTGGGGCGATGAGAAATTCAGCAATACCTGCAATCATTCTCGCGGCAGGGGCCAGCCGGCGGCTTGGACAGCCGAAGCAGCTGGTTCGCGTGGGTGGCGAAACACTTCTTGATCGCACGATTCGCGTTGTGCGCGATGCTGGTGTTGACGAGGTGTTCGTGGTGCTTGGCGCTCATAGCGAGAGCATCGCAGCCAACGCGAATTTGAAGACGGTGCATCCGATTATCAACCGGAATTGGGAGGAGGGGATTGCTACCTCCATCCATGCCGGAGTTTGGGCGGTAAAGGAAGTACGTAGCACCGCAGAAGCGGCGATGCTGCTGGTTTGCGATCAGCCGCGATTGAGTTCGCGGCATTTGCGGGCGTTGATGAATGCGCACGCGAGCGCATCAGAGCCGACCATCGCGGCTTCGACGTATGCGGGAACTTTGGGAATTCCGGCGATCTTTCCCGCAGGGCAGTTCGGGAGCCTGCTGGCTTTGTGCGGAGATGCGGGCGCGAGATTGCTGCTGCGGGACACGGAGTGCCCGCTGGTTGCGGTGCCCTTTGCCGGAGGAGAGGTCGATGTGGATACGCCTGCGGATCTGGCGGCGATGGCCGCGTTCAGCAATGAACGCCGCTCGCTATAGGATCCGGCGGAAGACTTCTTTGAAGCGCGTGTAGAGGAAGGAAACCAGCAGGAGTGCGCAGCCCATGACGATGAGCGTGGTGTAACGGTCGGCTGGGGAGAGCGTCCAGACATCGATCAGAAGAACTTTGACGACGCTTAGCAGCAGCAGGGACAAGCCGCCGAGGCGGAAGCTGCGTTCGCGGACCAGGAGCGCGAAGAGGAATGCACCGAGGCCGAGCAGGCTCCAGGCGAGGGTGATATTGCCGGCGCGGAGTTCGACTGCGAGGGTAACGATCATCAGGGCGAAGGGCACGAAGAAGAACCATTGTTCGGGCCGCTTGAGCGCTTCTGGACGGACGGCCCATGGTTCATCGGGAGTCCACAACTGGCGCAGGCGGAAGGCGAAGGGGAGTCCAGCGAGGAGAATGGCGGAGGCCAGAGCCATGCGGAAAAGATTGCCCTGCCACCAGGGTAACGCTTCGTGGGGAGTCCCGCCGGTGGTCCAGAGATAGATGCCGTAGAAGACGACAAGCAGCGCGATAGCGATAGCGTGGGCCTGGAAGGTGCGGCGACGGACGCTGAGCGTGATGATAAGAAGCGCGGAGGCGAGCGCCGCCCACAGGATCGGTTCGGCCTCAGCGTTGCCCCAGGACGGAAACAGCGCAGGGAGCCATATTGCGGTGATCAGAGTACCTGCCGCTCCGAGCAAAACGCCGACTTGTTTTTCGGCAGATTTGTCAGGGGCTTGGATCGCGGCGCTTCGGGTCCTTTCCTGAAACCAGTATGCCAGCGCGACAACAGCCAGGAATGACAAGAGGTCGTGCCAGCCGGTGGCGAGCCAGCCGTGAATCGTTGGAATTTTAAAGAGCTTTTCGACCCACTCTACCTGGAGGGCGATGACGGAGAGGATCGCAGCGACGATTCCCTGCCAGCGCAGGAAGCCTTTGCTGAGGTACCGCCCTGTTTCAAACAGAATGATTGCGAGGATGGCCCATGCGATTGGCAGCCACTCAAAGGGAATTACGGGAGCCCCGGGCTGTAGGGGCCAGGTCCAATAGAGCAGCAACAGCGTTGCGACCCATGAATAGGCGGCAGGTGCAAAAGGCAGCGAGTTTTCGAGGACCGTCCTGCGACGCATTCCGGCATAGAGGAGCGCAATGGATATTGCGGAGGGGAGCCGGTGCAGTTCAGGTCCTTCGGAGAAATCCCAGACGAACAGACTGGCGACGGCACATATCGCGAGCGCATCGGCCTGTAGAGCGAGGCTGACGATGCTTTTCCAATCCGCGGCCAGGCCGAGGAGAAGGACGAGTGCGAGCCAGCTTACGGCGACCCATTCAGAAGGCAGGATTACCCACAGGGCGGTCATCGCAGAGGCTAGTCCAAGCCAACTCGTTATTCTCAAGGCGAGGATTTCTACATCGCCGAGCTTTGCGGTGATTTCAGGCCAGCGACGGGGGTAGAGTTCTCCGTGAAGCCAGAAGAGCAGGGCGGCGAGAGCCATGCCGATGCCCAACGTTGGGTGATGGCTGGGGTCGGGTTGGTAGAGGCGCAGCTCGACGAGAGGCAGAACGTCGTGGAAGGCGAGGACGAGGCTGGCGCAGAATCCGGCGATCAGACCGAGGCGGCGGAAGACTGGTTCATCGAGGCGCAGGCCGCAGAGGGCAAGGACATGTGCTTCCGCTATCCAAAGAATGGGCCAGCTTACACCGTGGAAGTGAAAAGGAATGGCGGCGATGAGCAGCACCGTGCCGATGGTGGTGAGGACGACGAAGGCAGAACGGCGGCGGTGACGCGACCAGATGCCGAGGAGCAGTTCCAGGGCGCCGAGCGCGAGCAGGGCGCGGAAGGCCCATTCAGGGTGAGTGGATTGAAATTTGAGAAGGCCGATAACGCCTCCTCCGGTAATCACGGCGGAGAGGCTGGAGATGCGGTCTTCAGTGGCGTCGAGAGGTCTGCGCAGGAGATAGGCGGCGCGGAAGAGAACCCAGTAGAAAAGGATGAGTGCGGTGGAGGGCCAGGCCAGCGGAAATGATCCGCCGGAGCTTGTGGCGGGGATGACGAGCGAGAGCCAAAGGATGTGATTGGCCATGACTCCGACGAGGCCGGAGAGTTCGAGCCATGCCCAGTGGCGGAGCGTGGTTACGACGACCAGTCCGAGGGCGAGGACGGCTGAGGCGAGCAGGCTGAAGACGATTGTGCCGTTGGCGGATTCCACATGACTGGTGGCAACGGTGACATAGCCGAGGAGGAATGCGAGTCCGGTAACGGTTTGTGAGCGATAACGGAGGGAGTGAAGCACCATTCCGGCGGCGACGAGGAGCATCAACAACAGGTCGGCGACGAGGGAGGAAATGACCCGCGTCGCGTCGAGGTGGTGCATGGCGAACGTGGTGAAGAAGAGCAGCGCCCAGCCGCCACCGATTCCCGCACGCGCGAAGATGCGGTAGGTTTGTTTGCGTTCGAGCCAGATTCCGCCACCCAGGAGGGCAAGGCTGATGGTGAGCCCGGTGAGTACCTTGCCGCCAGGGCCCATGGTCTTGAGGCGAACGGCAAGAAAGAATGAGAGACCGATGACCAGGATTACGACGCCCAGCTTGTTGAGCCAGTTGGCGCCGAGGCGTTCTTCTATCGACAGAGCGTGAGCCGGGATGGCGGGCGCTTGATACTGGGGCAGGGGTGGAGGTTGCGGTGTTACAGGAAATGGTTCCGGGGCAGGCCTGACTTCGGGTGACGCGGCTGCGGGTGGTATTGACGGTGTCTCGATCGGAACGGGTGGAGGGACGAGTCTCGGGATCGAATCCGGAACGGGCTGGGCTGTTGCTGATTGGACCGTTGCTGGTTGGGGTGTCGTCGGGAGCGTTGTTGGTGGGGGTGCGATATCCGTATCGGCGATGGGTCTTTCTGCGGCTTGTCTTGCAGGTTCTCTGGCAGCTTCTGCGGTTAGCCGCTCAATCTCTTTTTCCTGTGCGAGGAGCCGGGTTTCCAGGGAGCGCATGCGTTCAGTCGACTGTTCATCCAACTGCGCGAGAGAAGACTGCACGTCTCTCAGCCGGTTGAAGAGGTTCGCGAAGGCCACAATCACGACAATCGGAATCGCGATCACGATTAAGACGAGTATGCTCATAGGAAGTCAGTGAGCAGTATTCCATTGTCGGAGGGAAATGTCCCAGAAAAACGACAGGGCAGGACCCACTTTTTGGTTACTACCTAAGTGCAATGAATCAGCAACTAGCTACCGTCGGTACTATAAGGGCCAACTTGTCGAGAATTATGGATGAGGTGTTGCCTTCTACAGCGAAATCTCCAGGCGCCGGGAGGCGGCCAATCGTTCTTCCATTTCGCACGCCTCAAGTAGAGAATGCACCTCGGCCATGAGCTCAGCATCGCCGTCGCAGCGAGCGGCGATCAGCGTTGCACGCGCGCCGTTTGGCAATGCGAGAGCCTCATGGAAGATGGCTTCCATTCGTTGAAAGGTTTCAGTGGAATGATTCATGAACTGCGGGACCTCGTCTGAGGCTATGAATCCTTTAGTGGAGACTGCGCGAACGGCGTCGAGAATACCTCAGATTTTCTAAGAATCTTTGAGCGCACCAGGGTGAATTCGGCGATAGAGTCAGTCTTTAATGAATTTGAGGTCGCGATCGACGGTGGCTCTTGAGACCTGCAGGAGCGTAGTTGTCTCCTCAGAGGCGCGGCTGACAAAGACGCCCAATTGCAATGAGCCGGACCTTATAAATGACCTCGTCTCTACTGGGAGAGGATGATGCAGCTATAGGCCGAGATCCCGATATTTCCACTGCACGGCATTTCGTTCAGCGGCGGACCATCGGCCATCGTATCGAAGCTGTTCCAGTTACCGAAGAATTCGTCATAGATTCCAGCGTCGCTGTTGAAACGGACATGCCACATTCCGCCTTGCGGAAAGCCGATGGTGTAACTGGTGTAATTCTGGTTGCCAAAGTTACACACGACTATCACGTCATCGCCGGGACCGCCCTGATTCCAGCGGTGATAAATAAGCATGTTATCGAAAGAGACAGGCAGGACGTGGACGTTAGCCCCCTGCAGTCCGCGAGTGTTGTTAAACCAGTTACGGCGCAGGTGAATCAGATCGCGATACAGGTTGTTAATGCCTGCGAATTGACCGCTCAGATACCAGTTCACGGGCGCGGGGTCAGAGCCATAGTTAGGGAATTGCGCAGGTTCGAGAAACTGCTGGCCCTCGAAGAGCATAGGCATGGCCGGCACGGTGAGGATAACGGCCGCGGCCAGGGTCGAGCGCTTTTTGGCGTACCAGCTATCGTACTGCGAGGGGGTGACGAGGACGGGCATCCGGCCACCGCCCGAGCCTGCGTCGCAATGATCGTGGTTCTCGGTATAGATGACACTCTTGAATGCTGCCCAGCCGCCGAGCTGAACGATGTTATATGCGAGACCGGGAATATTTCGCGAATTATCGTCTGAGGCCGTGGCGGCGTTGCGAATACTCCAATAAAAGCTGTCATTCCATTGCGCGGAGAATCCGTAGCCGTTGGGGTCATCGAGCGGAGCGGTGATCTCATCGTTGCTCTGGAGGTCTTCGGCGATGGTGAGCTTCCACGCTTGAGTGGATTGGACCTCCCAGTTGATTCGCCGCAGCAAGTTTTTGCCGTCAGGGAGATCGGCCCTGATCTGGCTGCCGACCTGCACCGCGCGAATGTTGACCACCGAGTCGAGGCGCAGACCGTCGCAGAAGCGATCCTGAAGCCAACGGCGGGCATTGTCGGCGATGTAGTTACAGACTTCGGTGCGGCCCATATCGAAGCGCGAATGTGCGAAGTCGGTGTGAGCCCGGTAGTCGCCGTAGAAATATATGCCTCCGTTGGTGATGGTTCCATCAAAGGGGCAACTGTTATTGCCGGGATTCCAGCCGTCGAACTGCCATAGGTCGGTTTCGCCAAGATGGTTGTACACGACATCGATGATGACTGCGATGCCCACAGCATGTGCGCGATTCACGAAGTCTCGGAACTGGTCGGGGCCACCGTAGGTATCTTCAACCGCGAAGATATAGCCGTCGTTGTAGCCGGTTGAAGTGATTCCGGCGAACTCGCCGAGAGGCATGATTTCGATAGCGTTGATGCCCAGGTCAGCGAGATCTTGAAGTTTGGACAATGCACTTTGAAAGGTTCCTCGTGAGCCATCGGGTTGCGTTGAAAAGGTAGGGATGTGGAGCTCATAGAGTATGGTTTCGTTCCAACTGGGCGTAGAAAATCCTCCGCCCTCATATTGGATATCTTTGGAAGCGATAAGTCCTTCGATGGAGCCATCGCTGCCCTGTTTAATAGAACTGGCATAGGGATCGATGCGATAGGCATTGGGGTTACTGGGAATGAAGAATTTGTAGCCCTGCCCGACCTTTGCGCCGGGTACATCCGTTGACCAGTAACCGCTCTCGCCGTCCTGGACCATCGGGTTCGCAGTGGGATTCCAGCCGTTGAAATCTCCGACGGCAGAGACGGACGAGGCAAATTTGGCCCACACCCGGAAGGTGACGCCACCGTCGTATGGAATTGCTCCCATACCGGGTTTGGAGGACGGCATGGGCCGAGGGGCAGACGCACTGGCATTGCTGCTCATGGGGCAAACTCCTTTGTTGGAGGCCTGGTTGAGAGGAGAGGTGCGAACTGGATGCTTCTGAAGCTATAGTATGCAACGAAATCCGCCATCGCGATGAATTTATCAGGAAGTTAGAAGGCGGAGACGCTGGTATGCGCCGCTGAAGTTATGAGTGGGACAGTGGCGACATGAGCTTTCTTCGTGGAGATTTTCAGGCAGAACAATCGATAACTGAGGGTGGCAACAGATTCTGACACGAGCAGCGATCCGACGGAATCCGCCAATCTATTTCTTTTCCCGTGGCGGGTCGGGCGACGCTCCTGTATATTCTGATTGCGATGATTCGCACTATTGCATATTTATGCAATGAATGGGGAAAGCCAATGGAAGCAGCTAATCGAGAGACTGGCCGGGGTTCGAGTAAGAGTGCGTCGTGGCTGCAGGAACAGGCCAACATAATCCGCCTGAGCGCGATGACTATGACGAATCACTCCGGGCTTGGCCATACAGGAGGCGATCTGTCGGCGTCGGACATACTTGCGACCTTATATCTAGGCGACGTGCTACGAGTCAATCCTATGGAACCGATGTGGCCGCAGCGGGATCGCTTCATCATGAGCAAGGGTCATTGCTCGGGGGCGTTCTATTCTGTGCTGGCTGCAAAGGGATATTTTCCTAAGGAACTGCTGGCCACGTTTATGGATCCTCTGTCGCGGCTTAACGGGCACCCTGACCGTAACAAGCTGCCCGGCGTTGAGGCAAACACCGGACCGCTTGGGCATGGGCTTCCGATCGGTGTAGGAGCTGCGCTTGCTGCGCGCATGCGTGGTGAGTCATGGCGGATTTTTGTGCTGACTGGAGATGGCGAGTTACAGGAAGGCTCTAACTGGGAAGCAGCGATGACGGCGCAGCACTATAACCTGGATAACCTGATCGTGATTGTCGATCGCAACCGGATACAGCAGGGTGACTTTACCGAAAAGACAATAAGGATGGACCCGGTGGCGCCTAAGTGGGCTGCATTTGGTTTTGCTGTGGAAGAGGTAGATGGCCATGATCATGCGGCTCTGCTCGATGTATTTTCGCGAGTGCCGATTGCCCCAGGCAAGCCTACCTGTATCATCGCTAACACGATCAAGGGGAAAGGTATTTCGTTTGCCGAGAATGAGCCTGCGTGGCATCACGGAGTGCCAACCAAAGAGCATCTGGCACTTGCCGCGAGAGAACTGGTGATCGAGGTGGGTGAATGAGCGCGACGCCTGCGACGCACACCACCTCAACTAAGTCAGCCGAGCGCCGGTTGATTGATTGCCGCGATGCCTATTCAAAGACGCTGGAGGCGATGGCGGAGCAGGATGCGCGCGTGTGTGCGGTCGTCAATGACTCAGTTTCTTCGACCAAGCTGAAGAATTTCAAGAGCAGATTTCCCAATCGGTTTGTCAATGTCGGGATTGCGGAACAGAACATGGTTGGCGTGGGCGCCGGACTTGCGAATGGTGGCATGGTGCCGTATGTGTGCGGCGCTTCATGTTTTCTTACAGCTCGCGCGATGGAGCAGGTAAAGGTAGATCTTGGCTATTCGAAGTCAAATGTGAAGCTCTGTGGCATGTCGTCAGGGATGGCTTACGGTGAGCTTGGCCCCACGCATCACTCGATTGAAGACATGGCCTGGACACGCGTGATTCCTAATCTCACAGTGGTTGTGCCGGCTGATCCGTTGGAGACGGCGGCGGCGATGCGTTACTCGTTGGAGCATGTGGGTCCGATGTTTCTTCGCATCAGCCGCATGCCGGTGCCTGAGGTGCATGGCGGCAATTATCAATTTGAACTGGGCAAGGCTGTGGTGCTGCATGAGGGCGATGATGTCACGCTGATGGCCAATGGTGTTATGGTTTCGCGAGCGCTTGAGGCGGCTGAATCGCTGGCGTCTAAAGGAATTTTTGCGCGCGTGCTGAATATGAGCTCTATGAAGCCGATGGACGTGGATGCGGTATTGCACGCGGCGCGAACGACGCGTGGCATTGTTACAGCGGAAGAAGCGTTTGCGGCAGGCGGCCTTGGCGGTGCAGTAGCTGAGATTCTTGCCGTCCGGCATCCTGTTCCGATGCGGATTCTTGGTGTGCCGGATGTGTTTGCGCCAACTGGATCTGCCGAATTTCTGCTTGAGCACTTTGGTCTCACTGCGCGGAGGATTGAAGAAGCCGTATTGGATCTGTTGGGAGTGAAGAAGTAAATGCCTGAGAAGTTGATTCTTGCCATCGATCAAGGCACTACCAACACCAAGGCGCTTCTGGTGGGCTGCTCAGGCGAGCCGGTTTTTCGTGCGGCGGAGCGGGTTGCTTTGCTTCAAAGTAAGAACAATTTTGTAGAGCAGGATCCCCTGGAGCTTTGGTCGTCTGTGGTGAGCGTCATGAAGCAATGTGCAACCTACGCAGGCGATAACGGAGCGACGATCGAAGGGATTGCGATTTCAAATCAACGCGAAACTGCCGTCGCATGGAATGCAGAGACCGGTATGCCTGTGGCGAACGCAATCAGCTGGCAGTGTGTTCGATCGGCGGAGATATGTGCTGAGCTCTCCAGTCATGCTGAAACATTCAGGCACAAGACAGGTTTACCGTTAGCGCCATTAGCAAGTGCAGGTAAGTGGGCATGGCTGTTGAAGCATCGACCGGAGTTACTCGATCTCGCCAGGCGGGGTTTGCTGCACTTCGGCACTGTGGATTCATGGCTTATCTCAAAACTTACGGATGGATCGCGGCACGTCACGGATTGTTCTAATGCTTCACGCACCGGGTTGCTCAATTTAGATGGCCTGATGTGGGATGAAGAGCTATTGGCAATGTTCGGTATTCCTCGGTCGGCGTTGCCTGAAGTGCGCCCATCTTCGGGAGCCCTGGGAACGTGCAGCGAGGTTGCTGAACTTGCGGGAGTACCTATTGTTGCTGCCATTGGTGACTCTCACGCTGCCCTGGTGGGACATGGAAGTTATACGCCCGGGACGATCAAGGCGACTTATGGAACCGGTTCTTCGCTTATGGGGCTAACGGCGGATCTCGCAGCGGAAAACCCGGCGTTGGCGCGAACGGTGGCGTGGTCAGTTGGCAATGATACTCAGTTTGCGCTTGAAGGTAACATTGCGATGACCGGATCGGCGGTGCAATGGGTCGGAGAATTTCTCGGCTTGGCGAATCCAACTGCAGGCGCTACTGCGCTGGCTGACACGGTGTCTGAAGCTCACGGAGTTTATCTTGTTCC
>Ga0206896_1207_pt2 | contig 10357 bp, 8 predicted proteins | sample Alteio_BWOrgHeat_52_FD_152969 | JGI IMG/M metagenome (GOLD analysis project Ga0206896, IMG submission 152969) | Enriched cells from forest soil in Barre Woods Harvard Forest LTER site, Petersham, Massachusetts, United States -... | ecosystem: Environmental > Terrestrial > Soil > Temperate forest > O... | reverse complement strand
GCAATCAGCCCTTCCTGTTGCAAGTGGGGACGCAGCGCCTCAATAGCCGGCCAAGCCAACAAAATATCTTCGTCTGATAAAAGGGGGCGTATCATGGATGTAATTTACACTATTCAGGCACCTTCCGGCCGGAGATGCCGATCCGGTTCCAGGCATTGATGGTAATGACCATCATGACAATGGCAGCCGTTTTCGGGGCCCCAAATGCGGCCAAGGCCTTTTCATAGGTGGCGTCTGTTAAACCTTCCCGGTGGATGAGGGTCACCTCGTCGACCAACGCCAGGATGATCTTTTCTTCTTCCGTGAACTGCGGCACCTCCCGCCATACACTCAGGAGATAAATCCGCTGCTCGGTCTCTCCCAGTTTTCGTGCGTCCGCCGTATGCTCAGCGATGCAGTAACTGCACCCGTTGATCTGGGAAGCCCTGATCCGGATCATTTCCTTGTGGAGAGGAGAGACCTCCTTAACAGAGGCAACATAACTTTCCATGGCCGTCAGGGCCTTATAGATTCCCGGATCTGCTTCCTTAAAACTAAATCGCTTGTTCATCGCTCCTTGATTAAGGCGCCAAAAATACGTCCGACTTGGTCTACCTTTATAGTCCAGATGTACATATTCAAGTAGTCCAGTTATGCTGCCATACCAAACATTGATCCTCATCGACCGCGCCGCCGCCATGCCGGTGTATCAGCAGGTCTCCAACCGCTTCGTCGGTCTTATCCAGGAGGGTAGGATACAGCCCGGTGTCTTTCTGCCCGGCACCCGGGAACTCGCCGCGATGCTTCACCTGCACCGCAAGACGGTGGTGGCTGCCTATGACGAGCTTGCCCGTCAGGACTGGATCGAAACGATCCCCAGGCGAGGCGTCCGGGTTTCTCCCTCCCTCCCGGAGATCAAACCCCGGAGCTTTCGGCCCGGAGGTGGCGCGGAAGCCTACAAGGGTAATACTGGTTTTACCTTTGCCCATCGGTTGACGCAATCGCCCCCCATCGTTCCATCCGCCCGGCACCGCCTGATCATCAACGACGGTTTTCCGGACGTCCGGGAGTCCCCATTGCCCCAACTGCTTAGGGAATGCAGGCGACTGAGCCTGACAAAGGCTTACACGCAACGCCTGATGTATGGTTTGTCCTCGGGGAGCGAGCGCCTGCGCGAGGCGCTGGCGGTGCACCTGGCGGCATCCAGGGGGCTTGCCATCGGGCAGGAGAACGTGTTGGTCACCCGGGGGGCGCAAATGAGCATTTACCTGGCTGCGGCCCTGGTCATTCGCCCCGGCGACAAGGTCGTCGTCGGTATGTCCAACTATCGCTACGCCGATCTTGTTTTCGAACAATTGGGGGCGACCCTGGTGCGTGTCCCCGTGGACGAACAGGGGATAGACGTACAAGCCGTCTCCTCCCTTTGCCGGCGGTCTAAGGTACGGATGCTCTATGTCGTGCCCCACCACCACCATCCTACCACCGTCACCTTGAGCGCGGAACGCAGGATGCAGCTCCTGGAGCTGATCCGGGACCAGAACCTGGCGGTCATCGAAGACGACTACGACTATGACTTCCACTATGCCTCCGGGCCCATCCTCCCCCTGGCCAGCGGGGACCATGGGGGTAATGTCCTTTACCTGGGATCTATGACCAAATCCCTGGCCCTGTCGATCCGCATCGGCTTTCTGGTGGCTCCCCCGGTTTTTATACGAGAGGCCTCGGGGTTCCGGCGTCTGATGGACCTGAGGGGAGACAACCTGATCGAAGAGGCCCTTGCGGTCCTGCTGGACAACGGGGATATAGACCGCCACCTTAAAAAGACCAACAAGCTTTTTAAAGAGCTTACAAGAACGGGGCGACCACCGACAATGGGCTCAGACTGGGTTTTGCTTCCCTGACCCTCCCGGAGATTCGGGAGGCCATACGTATCCTTCGTCGGGCGGCCCAGGGGTAGGCAGCCGGCGTCCTTATGGTTCCTGGTGTCTGTTACCGCTGTGGGGCCATCCGCTTGGGGTCTTTCCCCACCGTATCCGCCACGGTCCATTCCAGGGTGCGGCGATCGATCCGGAAAATGTTCCGGGTCAATAGCTTATCCCCTTTCTTGAAATACTCATGGATGAGGATCTTCATGTTGGAAATGTTGTTCAGATCCCGCTCCGGACAAATAAAAACCTGGTTCTTGGCGGGGATGCCGACGATCAGGTTGTCGCCCAGTTCGGCGCAGATCCACTCCCATACTTGGGGCAGACAGACTGCCGAGGACTCGTGGTCTCCCCCGGCGATCAGGGCATAGCCCCCAAAATGGGCCTTACCCAATTCGTAGCTGATGTCTCGGTCCAGGTTGCGGATCGCCAGTTGGTGCAGGGTCTCCACCGACATCCCCTTGGGGAGGTCTTTTTGCAACAAGAATTCGTAACGGTCGTCCTTTTCGACGGCATAGAATATGCAGAGGTCGTCCAGCCAAAACTGGAATACCGGCATGTTCTCGCCTTGGAATAACTGCTTTACGGAATCCCGGCAATTGTCACGGGTAAAAGGATAGGTAACCTTGATCCAGGGAATGACGTCGTTCTTTGTTTCGTCAAAAAACCGCTGAGGGGGGTGCTGGACGTCGCGGTTGTCGATACCGTCTCTGGTGAATAGCTTTTTAAAGGACAGCATGATTTCAAAGGGATTGGATTGGTCCAAATATACGGTGCGTCAGGGGCCCTTCCAAATATTTGGGAGGTTATTTTAGCCCCCCCGGGGCCTTAACCCCTGCTTTTTCATGTAGTTAACATCCAAGGAGTACACCCCAAACTCCTCCGTGACCCTCCCGGTCAGGACGTAAAAGCCCTTTCCCTGGAACGGAAAACGGTCCGCCGACGCCGGAAAATGCACCGTATCCAGCCAGTCCCCGTCTTTGTCCAGGAAGGTCCCGAATTGCATGGGAGCCCCTTTGAGGGTGCGGGCTTGTTTGGTCGTGACCAAGTACCCGATCAGGGTAACCGTACTGTTCGGATGGTCCGGCAGGTTCCGGGCCCCCAGAAAATCTCCCAGCGGGGCGTCCACCATCTGCCAGACGTCGGAGAGGGGGAAACCCAGCAGCTCTAACTCGTCATAGGCGTTGTCCAGGGGGTGTTCGGCCAGATCGGGTAGTTGCCAGCGCACCGGCGGCTCCCGGAACAAGGCAGCACCTCCTACGGGCTGTCGTTGCTTCCTCTTATATAAGAAGGTCGCTTCCCAAAGCAGTTCTTTTTTCTTCTTTCCCGTAAACTGCAGGGCCCCCACGCGGACGAGCAAGTTTAGCTGTTCGGGCGTGATCGCCACCCTGTCGATCAGGTCCCCCAGGTGCCTATAGGATCCCTGACGGTCCCGTTCCTCCAGGATTTGCCTGACCAAAGCCTCTTCCAGCCCCTGGACGTGGATCAGTCCGGTAAAGACGCGGTCTCCCTTGATTGCCGTGTAGTAGCTCCCTTCGTTGAGACAGGGGGGAAGTACCCTGGCCCCGGTCCGTTTCAATTCGTGGAAATACACTTCGGTCCGGTAAAAACCGCCGAAGTTGTTGATCACCGCCACCATGAATTCCATGGGGTAGTAGGTCTTCAGAAAGAGGCTCTGGTAACTTTCTACGGCAAAACTCGCCGAGTGCGCCTTGCTAAAGGAATAGCCCCCGAAAGACTCGATCTGTCTCCAGACCTCCGCCGTCAGTTCTTCCGTGTAGCCCAGGTTCCGGCAATTAAAGAAAAATTGCTCCCGGATCAGCCTGAACCGGTTGTTGCCCCGATATTTTCCGCTCATGGCCCGGCGAAGTACATCTGCCTCCCCCAGGTCCAGCCCGGCGAAATAGTGCGCGACCTTTATAACGTCCTCCTGATAGACCATGACCCCGAAGGTTTCCCTTAACAGCTCCTCCATTTTTGGGTGCAGGTATTCGAAATCGTCGGGATGGTGGTAGCGGTGGATGTACTGACGCATCATCCCCGACTGTGCAACCCCCGGGCGTATGATGGAACTGGCTGCCACCAGCGTCAGGTAGTCCGAACACCGCAGCTTTTGCAGCAACTGCCGCATCCCCGGGCTTTCAATATAGAAACACCCGACGCTGTCCGCCTGTCTGATCCTGGAAGCCACGAGCGGGTCCTTTTTAAACGCCTCCACGTCGTGTATGTCTATGGATATCCCTTTGTTCTCCCGGACCAGCGCCATACAATCTTTGATATGCCCCAGGCCCCGCTGGCTCAAGAGATCCAGTTTAAAAAGGTTGATCTTTTCTGCCAGGAACATATCGATCTGGCTCGTGGAAAACCCCTTGGGGGGCAACTCCACAGCCGTATAGGTATAGATCGGTTCCTCGCTGATGAGCAGGCCCCCGGGATGGATCGAGAGGTGGTTGGGGATATTGACCATGCGTTCGCTGTATCGCTGTATCCCCCGCTGATACCGGTCGTCCGATAAGGGGGCGTTTGGGTTGTCCACCAGGGCGTCGATCTCCGCTTTTGGCAGACCGCAGACCTTGCCCAGTTCCCGGATGCTGGCGCTTCGCTGAAATGTGCTGAACATGCCCAGCAGCGCCACATGGTCCCGCCCATATCGACGGAATACATAGTCTATCACCTCGTCCCGGTCCTTCCAGCTAAAGTCGATGTCAAAATCCGGCGGCGAAGAGCGATGGGGATTTAGAAAGCGTTCGAAATACAGGTCCAGCTCTATAGGGTCTACGTCGGTGATCTTCAGACAGTAGGCAACGATCGAATTGGCCCCGCTGCCCCGGCCCACATAAAAGAAACCCCGGCTTTGGGCATACCGGATAATGTCCCAGGTGATCAGGAAATAGGCGTTGAAACCCATCTGGTCGATGATCCCCAGTTCCTTCCTCAACCTGGTCAGCGCGTCCTGTCTGTTCCCATAGCGGTATTGAAACCCGTCCAGCGCCAGTTTTTCCAGGAGCCCCCGGTCGTCTGCGGGACTTGTGGTGAAGCATTTTTTGCTTTTGTCCCGGGCCAGGTCCATCTCCACCCGGCAACCATCCGCCACCTGCAGTGTCCTTGCCGGCAGGGTCGGGTAAGCTTCAAAAACCGTCATCAGCCGGGTGAAAGACTGGAAATATTCATCCGGAGCGGCGAGGTCATCCGGTTGCTGTTTGCTGAGCAGCGTGTTTTTGTCGACCGCCCTTAAGAGGCGATGCAATCGATAGGATTCATTGAGTTGTTGGCCGTTTTTCCCCTGGTCATTCGGAGCCTGGAAGGTGACGGGGTGACGCACGACGTATTTGTCCGGATGCCGCTCCACGTTTTTTCCATAAAGGAGGTTCACCTCGGAAGGACGCACCCCGATCAATTCCCGGTCGTCCAAGGTGTCGGGGGCCTGCTTGCCCAGGGCATACACGATCCACACGTTTTCCGTGAGCACCGCCTTGTCCTCCGCCTGCGGCCGCTCCGGGAAGGGCGCACCCGCCTGAAGGTACATAGACAGAAAGCGGTTGATACCCGCAAAGCCGCTCAGGTTCCGGGCCAGCAGGATATAACAAAAGGCATCCCCGTTGCGGACCTCCGCGCCCAGGATCGGGCGGATCCGGCGCTGCTGACAAAAGTCGTAGAAGTCCCAGGCGTCTGCCGTCGTATTGATATTGGTCAGGGCGAGGGTAGTGGCTCCCAGTTCCGCCGCAGCCGCCACCAGGTCTTCGGTCGAAAATGTCCCGTACCGGTAGCTGAAATAGGTTTTACAGTTCAGGTACATGGCGCTTAAGCGTACTTGGAATTGACAAAGCCCACCGCCCGCCTCACAAACTCGTTGCCGAACCGGCGCTTGACCTGGTCTATGGACTGGTACAACCGGATCATTTCCTGTGTGTCGTCAAAAAGGTCGATCTGATAGTTCCCGGGGATCAGATGGGTAAAACGCACCCCCAGCAGCCGTACCAGCAGCCGCCGGTCGTACAACTGGGTGAAAAGTTCCTTGACCTTTGCCAACAGGACATGATCGGACGCTGTATAAGCAAGGGTCGCTTGCTTGGTGACGGTATCGAAGTTCGAGTACCGGACCTTCACGGTCACACAGCCGGTCACCTTGTCCTGCTGTCGCAGTTCGAAGGCGATCTTCTCGGTCATCCGCACCAGCTCGTCCGCCAGAAAGGTCATGTCCGTCGTATCCGAGTGGAAGGTGTTTTCGGTCGAGATGCTCTTCTGTTCGCTATAGGGCACCACCGGGGACTCGTCGATCCCATTGGCCTTCCGCCACAGATCGATGCCGTTTTTGCCAAACAGGTTCGCCAGCATGTCCATGGGTATCTCCGAAAGTACCCGCACTGTTTCCACGCCCATCTGCCGGAGCAGGTCGGCGGTTTGCTTACCCACCATCGGCAGTTTTTGTACCGCCAGCGGAGCCAGGTAAGGTTTCTCCATCCCGAAGGGGATCTCCAACTGTCCCCGGGGCTTGACCTCGTTTGTCGCTACCTTGCTCACCAGTTTGTTCGACGCCAGTGCGTAGGAGATGGGCAGCCCCGTTTCCTCGGTGATAAACTTCCTGAGCTCTCCCGTGAACTTTGAGATCCCAAAGAACCGGTCCATCCCCGAAAGGTCGATATAGAATTCGTCGATGCTGGCCTTTTCACAGACCGGCACCTTTGAGCGGATGATCTCGGTGACCAACTGCGAATACTTCGAATAATTTTCCATGTCCCCCCCGATCACCAGCGCCTGGGGACAAAGCCTCCTGGCCAGTTTCATCGGCATGGCGCTGTGCACCCCGAAGGCCCGCGTCTCATAGCTGCAAGCGGCTACAACCCCCCGCTCCCCTCCGCCCACGATCAGCGGTTTCCCTTTCAGTACCGGGTTCTTTAAGCACTCTACCGATACGAAGAAGGCGTCCAGGTCAAAATGGGCCACCGAGCGAGCCGATAAAAGAGCATCCATGCCCCTAAATTACTAAAAAATTTAGCAAAATAGCTTATTGTTTCTCCTTTTTGTAGCTCCTTACAAAAACCCTGACACCGAGGTCGCGTATGGCGCCGACGATGGAGCGGAGCGTATCCATATGTAAAAGGAAGATATCCGGGTATTGCACATAGCGCTTTTCACCCACCGTAAACCGGATCTCTTTGGGAAGGTCAAGCGCCACGGCCTGTTTCAGCGTGATCTCCACCGGCTCGTCTTCCGGTGTCCACCACAGCTCCGCGGGGATCGCGAAACAGTTGTGGTAAAAAATGATCCTCTTAGGTGTTAGCATTCCAAAAAGTTATACTCCCCATTTTCAAAAATGAGACCAAGCCCGCTCGCCGGTATGTTAAAACCGTACGGGCGGCTGTATCAAAAGCGTACATTTTCAGAACATTACAGGGACAAACCATTGATTGTTAGACGATAACAAAATGGCATCATCATGGCTGCGTAGAGGGTATGCTGAGAAATTATGTGGTTATTGCGCTGCGGAACCTTTGGAAAAACAAGGGGTTTTCCGCCATCAATATCGCCGGCCTCACCATGGGCATGGCCTGTAGCCTGCTGATCCTCTTGTGGGTGCGGGACGAGCTGAGCGTCGACGCCTTTCATACAAAGGGGAGTCGCCTGTATGCCCTCTACGAGACCCAATATTTCGATGGAAAAGTGGACGGAGGATATTATACCCCCGCTCTGATCGCCGCTGAAATGAAAAAGACGCTGCCGGAAGTGGAAAGCGCTGCCCAAATTGGCTGGCAGGGGCCTCATACCATGACTGTAAGAAATAAAACCATTAAAGAAGATGGGAACTTCGCAGGCGCCGATTTCTTTGACATGTTTTCGTTTCCCCTGATTGAAGGTAAGCCCTCTTCCGCCTTATCAGGTCTTGACGCCATCGCCATCTCCCGGACCATGGCCAGGGAGTTTTTTGGCAGCCCCTCCGAGGCTATGGGCAAAACGATCCGCTACGATAACAGGAAGGACATGATCGTCCGGGCCGTCTTTGAAGACATGCCGGCTTCCTCCAGCCTCCATTTTAGTTTTCTTACCAGTTGGGATTGGTTCCTCCAGGAAAATCCCTGGATGAAGAACTGGGGAAACAACGGCCCCCAAACCTATCTGTTGTTGCGACCAGGGACCGATCCGGCCGCCTTTGAGAAAAAGATATTCCGCTATTTGGATAATTATAATAAGGAGCAGGACAAAGGGTTCCAGATACGGCTGGGTATGCAGCGTTTTGGAGAGGCCCACCTGCACAGTCATTTTGAAAATGGACATCCCGTTGGCGGAGCAATTGCCTATGTGCGCCTCTTTAGCCTGGTCGCCGTCTTTATCCTCCTGATCGCCTGTATCAATTTTATGAACCTGACCACGGCCCGTTCCTTAAAACGCGCCAAGGAGATCGGCATCCGCAAGGCCATGGGCGCCGCCCGCAGGAGCCTCATTCGTCAGTTTATAGGAGAGGCTGTTCTGATGACCGTGGTGGCCGGGCTGATCGCCATACCCCTGGTCGCTATCCTGCTCACCCCCTTTAATACCCTTACCGGCAAGGACATCGCGCTCCCTTTCGGTCAGGGAATTTTTTGGGCCGCGATGGGGGCGCTCATTCTGGTGACTGGTTTGTTTTCCGGAAGTTACCCTGCATTTTACCTATCCTCTTTTAGCCCCACCAAAGTGCTGAAAAGCGCCAGCAGTTCCGGGCCTGGCGCACTCTTCCTGCGCAAGGGGCTCGTCGTCTTTCAATTTGCCCTTTCCATTTTGCTCATCATCTCTACCATCCTCGTTGCCAGGCAGGTCAAATTTTTGCTAAACGCGGACCTTGGATACGATCGGGATAACCTTTTGTACGTCCCGGTAGAAGGCGATCTGGTGCCCAAGCTCCAGGTTTTCACTGCCGAAGCCCTGAGCCGGCCGGGAATTGCTGCGATCAGTATGATGTCCCAGGACCCTACCGACATGTATAACAGCACGGGAGGCGTCACCTGGACAGGCAAAGACCCCTCTGCCAGTCCTATGTTTACAAACGCCGCCGTGGGGTACGATTTTGCCTCCACCATGCACATACGCCTGCTCAAGGGCAGGGACTTTTCCCGGGACTTCGCTACGGATTCTTCCGGTTATATCCTCAACGAGGCTGCGCTCAAAGTCATCGGATACAAAGACCCCATCGGCAAGCCCGTTACCTTTTGGGGTAAAAAAGGCAGCATCGTGGGCATTTTCCGGGACTTTCACTATGCTTCCCTGCACACCGTGATCCAGCCCCTCATCCTTCGTTTGGGTAAAGCCGACAACAGCGAAGCAGGGGTCGTGATCGTCCGGGCCCTCCCCGGTAAAACCCAGGAGGCCATCTCCAGTCTCGGGCAACTGTGCAAAGACCTCAACCCAAAATTCCCCTTTACCTATAAGTTCTCCAGTGACGAATACGCCACACTTTACTACAGTGAACAGGTCACCGGTCGTCTTTCCGTGATCTTCGCGATCCTGGCCATCGCTATTTCCTGTCTCGGCCTCCTCGGTCTGTCCATCTTCACCGCCGAGCAAAGGACAAAAGAGATCGGCATCCGAAAGGTCCTCGGTGCGGGCGCCGCGACCCTGTTCAACCTGCTCAGCCGAGAGTTCCTGTTGCTTATCGGCATCGCTTTTGGCATCGCCGCTCCCATCGGCTGGTGGGCCATGCATCAGTGGCTGCAGCAGTTCCCCTATCAGACCGATATCAAATGGTGGGTTTTCGCCGCCTCCGGAGGCCTGGTCATCATTATTGCACTGGTGACGGTTTGCTTTCAGACGGTTAAATCCATACGCGCTAACCCCGTGAAAAGTTTGAGGTCGGAGTGAGCGCTGTCGGCGGGAGGTGGTCCAAAATACGTGTTTTCACGCTTGCGAAACGTACCTTCAGTTGCTAACTTGCGCCGAAATCGTTCCACCTGCTTATGGCATCCGCTTTTCTTTTCGATGACTACTATCAACTGACGGGAGACCTCTCTTTGGTTACCCTCGACCTGACCTTTGGCTCCAATGGTCAAAGCCCAAACTATTCGGTCTATCTCGATGATACGGCCCTTCCGAACCTAGTCCACTGCGGGGTGTCTAAGAAAAACATCCGCGTGGGCAATAATATGAACCTCAATGGAAAGGTATTGACGGTCGTCGGAGAATTGGTGGATATAGCCGGCACGGACGACACCCTGACCCTGAATATGGCGGTAAAGGGCGGAAAAACCGACCTTATCAAAAACTACAGAGTCATAACCACCACTGGTGACCGCGCCCCGGTCTCACTCACTGTCCGGTTTACCAATTAAAAGACCATGCGGAAAGCCTTCTTCGTCTTTGTTTTCGGTTTGTATGCGGCTTCGGCCCTCGCTCAGGATCCCGCGGTTGCCAACCTGCTAAAGGCGCCCACGTCGCCGGTAGCGCAACTATTGAATTTCGCCCCCACGGTCATCGAAAAGCCCACC
>Ga0206896_1211_pt1 | contig 10398 bp, 7 predicted proteins | sample Alteio_BWOrgHeat_52_FD_152969 | JGI IMG/M metagenome (GOLD analysis project Ga0206896, IMG submission 152969) | Enriched cells from forest soil in Barre Woods Harvard Forest LTER site, Petersham, Massachusetts, United States -... | ecosystem: Environmental > Terrestrial > Soil > Temperate forest > O... | reverse complement strand
ATTGACGACGTTTATCTGTTCTTCGTATTGGGGATGGGAAATGTCGACGACATGAAGGAGGATATCGCTTTCCCGGACTTCATCGAGGGTGCTTTTGAAGCTTTCGATGAGGTGATGGGGGAGCTTCCGGATAAAACCGACGGTGTCGCTCAGCAGGAAGGGGGTATTTTCAAAAACGAGTTTCCGGGTAGTGGTATCGAGGGTGGCGAACAATTTGTTCTCCGCGAATACATCGCTTTTGCTCAAGAGGTTCATCAGGGTGGACTTGCCGACGTTGGTGTAGCCGACAAGGGCTACGCGGATGAGCTCCCCCCTTTCTTTGCGTTGGGTAAAGGACTGTTTGTCGATCTCGGAGAGCCTGCGGCGCAGCAGGGCCACCTTTTCTTTGATAATTCGGCGGTCGGTTTCTATTTCGGTTTCACCAGGACCCCTGGAACCGATGCCGGCGCCTTGTCGTTCGAGGTGCTTCCACATGCCTTTTAAGCGGGGTAACAGATACTGGTATTGTGCAAGTTCCACCTGGACCTTGGCCTGGGCTGTTCTGGCCCGGCTCGCAAATATGTCGAGGATGAGGTCGGAACGATCAATGGTTTTGACCCCAAGGGCGGTTTGAATATTGTTGATCTGGGAGCCGGTGAGCTCGTCGTCAAAGATGACAAGGTCGGTGGGGTGAAGCGTCAGGTAGATACGGATCTCTTCGAGTTTGCCCTTGCCCACAAAGGTCCGGCTGTCGGGATGGGGGAGGCGTTGCATAAACCGCTTCCCGGCGGCGGCCCCGGCGGTTTCGGCCAAAAAGGCGAGTTCGTCAAGGTATTCGGTCACTTGCTGCTCGGTCTGGTCCTTTTGCATCACGCCTACCAGCACCGCCTTTTCTTCTCTTTGTATATGATTGGTCTTGTCGAGCAAAATATAAGGGATTGAGGCGGCAAAATTACGACTTTGCCGCGGGAGCGCCCCGGGTAAGCGAAAAGCGCAGCCAGGCGCGCGCCGCGCACGACAAAACGGGGGCCTTTGGGCCAGGCAAGCGTCTTTATAAGCCGCTGACTGTAAACCCTATAGTATAGGGTCTTACGCTGGGGCCATCGTTGACCTTAAAGAAATTGGTGATGTCGGATTGGATAAAAAGGGAGAAAACCCCATAGCCAAACCGGATTTCCCCAGCCGCTCGGGCAGGGGTGAAGAGCCGGTCGTCTTTTACCTTCGTGGTATAGTCGGTGATCCCATTGACGTCCCGGAGCATCTTAACCTTGGTGTGGGCCGAGAGTAACAGACCGCCCTTTACCCCCAGGGCGAACTTCCAGGAGTGATTGGGGTCGTTGGGCCTTGAACTATACCTCAATTCCACGGGGATCTCCAGATAGGTCATCGTGAGTTTCGAGCGCCGGTAACTGTCGGCCGTATCGGTATAAAAGGTTCCGCGGTTGGGGTTGGTGAGGTCTATCCGCTGTTTGTTCAGGTAGTAGTTGTCGGACCCGAAACCCAAACCTACCGCCAGGCTGAACCGGGGGTCTTCCTGGTCGTTAAAGGCCATCATAAAATAGACATTCAGACTCCGGCCTACGCTCTTGAGGCTGACGCTGTCTTGCTTATGGAGAAAATCACTGTATCCGAGCTGCAACAGGAAATGGTCGTTCGGCTGGTCCCCTAGAATAAAACTGCTCTTCTTCTTGGGTTTCACTGCTTCGGTGCTGTCAACGGTGGTTGTTTGCGCCATTGTGTGCCCCGCGAGCAAGCTGACGGCCATGACAATCAATATTCTCTTCATACTTGGTATTAAAAAAAACAAATGTATTTGTAAACAGGTTAATGAAAGGTTAAATGAATTCCTGCATAGCAGGACTTATCCTTACCAAGGCGGGTGCAAAAATAGCTTTTCCTGACAAATGGCAAGTTCATTGTGATTTTTTTTAATCTATGTGATTTAAATGTTATATTAACCCTCAAAACCCAACCTATTTATGAACCCGTTGCTGCTACAATTTCAAACCGACTCTTCCTCTTTCGCTGTTGCCTGGCCCATCATTATATTCGTTGGGGCCATCGATTTGGCGATTCTTGTTTTCTTGATCATCACGATGTGGATCATCTTCAAGAAAGCCGGTTTCAAGGGCTGGGAATGCCTGATCCCGATCTACGGTACGCTCATCCGCCTGAGGATCATAGGAAAGCCTTGGTGGTGGATCCTACTGTTTCTGATCCCGATTGTGAATGTTGTTTACGCGATTTGGTCGGTCAACATGCTGTCCAAAAGCTTTGGCAAAGACGAAGGCTTCACCGTCGGATTGGTTTTTCTTGGTTTTGTCTTCTACCCCATCCTGGCCTTTGGCAAAGCGGAGTACCAGGGACCTTACGGCGATAAGGCGGCCTACGATGCCTTCCAGGCGTCCAAACATCCGTTCGATTTCGAGCAAAAGTAATTTGCCCGCTCATCCATCCGAGCGCGCTTTTTGGCGCGCTGGCCGAAGGCCCATCGTTAACTCATAACATTGACAACCCTGTGGAATGTCCACAGGGTTTTTTATTGTACTTTACCGCCAAAATCATAACCTTATGCGTAAAGGCTGGATTATAACCTTAGGGGTGCTGGTCATCCTGGTGGTGGTCTACTGCCTCGGGCCTCATCCCGCGCACCCTATATACGAAACGACCTTGCCCGCAGTGCCTTCGGATTCGGCCGCCCTGGAGGGATACATTTACGACCTGGAAGCGCCTCACCGGCTGAAGCCGGACAATGAGGCCCGGATTGTCTGGCTGGATCCTTCCCATCGACGAACACGGTATGTCCTGCTCTACCTGCACGGATTTTCCGGGAGCCAGGGGGAGGGCGATCCGGTCCATCGGGATTTTGCACGGGCATTCGGGTGCAACCTTTACCTCAGCAGACTGGCCGAACATGGGATCGACACGCCCGACGCGATGATCAACCTGACGGCGGATGAGCTGTGGAACAGCGCCAAACAGGCCTATGCCATTGCCAGGAAGCTGGGGGACAGCGTAATCCTGATGGGGACGTCGACGGGCGGAAACCTGGCGCTGCAACTGGCGGCCACCTACCCCGAGGACCCGATCAAGGGGCTGGTCCTTATGTCGCCCAATATTGCCATTAACAACCCCGCCGCTTTTCTGCTAAACGACCCCTGGGGACTACAGATCGCGCGCATGGTTATGAAATCGAACTTTTACCCCGCGGCCGATACGAGCGCGGCTTCCCGGCAATACTGGAATGCGCCTTATCGACTGGAGGCCCTGACCCAACTGGAAGAGATGGTGGAGAGCAAGATGGTCCCCGCCACCTTTAGCGCCGTCCTTCAGCCCACGCTCCTCCTCTATTACTATAAGGACGAGGCGCACCAAGACCCAACGGTCAAGGTAAGCGCGGAAATCCAAATGATGGACCGGCTGGGAACGCCCCCGATCTATAAACGCTCGGTGGATATCCCGGAAGCAGGCGCCCACGTGCTGGGGTCGTCCTTCACCTCACATGACGTTCCGGGAGTGGAGCGGGCAATCGACTCTTTTGCGCTCCAGGTGCTGCGCCTGCCGCAGGTTGAGCCTATGGGACATGCGGACAGCGCCGCAGTCCGCTAAAAGCATAAATTCACGCCCATGTCCCAATTATTTTCTCCCCTGACACTCCGTTCCCTGGAGTTAAAAAACCGGATCGTCGTTTCCCCCATGTGCGAATACTCCTCGGTCGATGGCTTTAGCGATGACTGGCACCTCGTCCACCTGGGCTCCAGAGCGGTGGGGGGCGCCGGGATGGTGATCGCCGAAGCAACCGCCGTGAGCCCTGAAGGGCGGATCACGCCGGATGACCTCGGGCTCTGGAAGCCAGCGCACGTCGCGGGTCTGGAAAGGATCGCCCGATTTATTTCGGCCCAGGGCTGCATCCCGGGCATACAGTTGGCCCACGCCGGGAGAAAGGCAAGCCGGACCAGCCCCTGGAAAGGGGACCGGCTCCTGGAAAGGAAGGAAGGCGGATGGACCCTTGTTTCTGCGTCACCCCTTCCGTTTAAGGAGGGAGAAAGGGCTCCGGAGGCCCTGGACGCCGATGGCATCGCCAAGGTAAGGGCCGATTTTACGCAGGCGGCCCGTTTTGCACGGGAAGCGGGCTTTAGGGTCCTGGAACTCCATGCGGCCCATGGATACCTTTTTCACCAATTCCTTTCCCCGTTGTCAAACCACCGTTCGGACGGCTATGGAGGATCCCTGGAGAACCGGACCCGTCTGCTGCTGGAAGTGACGGAGGCTGTTCGGAGCGTTTGGCCCCAGGACCTCCCCTTGCTGGTCCGCCTTTCGGTGACCGATTGGGATCCCGCGGGATGGACGCCGGAGGACTCGGTCTTTCTGGCGAAACGGCTAAAGGACCTTGGCGTTGACCTCATCGACTGTTCTTCCGGGGGGATTCTCCCGGGGATTCGCATACCCTTGGGTCCATCGTACCAGGTACCCCTGGCGGAAACCGTCAAAAAGGGTGCAGAGATGCGGGTGGGGGCCGTAGGTCTGATCACCGAGGCCGCACAGGCGGAGGGTATCCTGGAAAAGGGGCAGGCGGACCTGGTGTTTATAGCCCGGGAGCTGCTCCGCGATCCTTATTTCCCGTTACATGCGGCCCGGACGCTGGGGGTCGACGTGCCCTGGCCCTCGCAGTATGAACGGGCCAAGCCAAAATGAGCGGGCGGCGCGGCACGGCACAAAAATGGCGCCCCTCAAGGGCGCCATCTATCTAAAGAGGCTTCGAGCCCTATTCGTCCATAAATTCCCCGTCCGTCAACTGGAGGATCCGGTTCCCGTAGGTCGCATTTTTTTCGGAGTGGGTGACCTGGATGATGGTGACCTTTTCTTCCCTGTTGAGCTTCTTGAACAGGTCCATGATCTCCTCGGCCTGTTTGGACTGAAGGTTCCCCGTGGGCTCGTCCGCCAGGATCAATTGGGGACGGGCGATCAGGGCCCGGGCTATGCCGACGAGCTGTTGCTGGCCCCCGCTGAGCTGGGCCGGGAAGAGGTCCTTTTTAGCGACCATGTTAAACCGGTCCAGGATCTCTGCGACCCGGGCCTTGCGTTCCGCGCCCTTGACGTTCTGGTACATCAGGGGCGTTTCCAGGTTCTCGTAAATGGTCAGGTCGTCCAGCAGGTGATAGGCTTGGAAAACGAATCCGATATGGGTCCGGTAGAGGGCAATGCGTTGCTTCTCGGAAAGGGTGTGGACGGCGGTTTCCATAAAGTAATACTCGCCGGCGGTGGGCTCCTCGAGCATTCCGATGATGTTCAGGAGGGTGCTCTTCCCGGCCCCGGAGGGCCCCATAATGCTGACAAAGTCACCCTTGCGTATATCGGCGGTGATGTAGCGCAGGACATAGTTCTTGACGTTCCCGTTGGTAAAATACCGTTCAATGTTCTTTAATTGTATCATGGCTATGGTATGATTTTCACGGGTGAATATACTAAAGAGATTTGGGTCTCAAACGGTATTTCATTCATATTTCAGGGCCCGAATCGGGGAGGACAGGCTGACCTTCAGTGACTGGAGGCTGACCACCAGGACCGTAGCGCCCAGGCTTCCCAGGACGGCTAGCGCAAAGGGGCCTACGCCCAGACCCACCCTATAGGCAAAACCCTGGAGCCAGCGGTCCATCAACCACAGGGACAGGGGGACGGCAAGGACATTAGCCACCAGGACCCAGCGGACGAAGTCCTTGTTGAGCAAAGTGAGGATCTGTCCGACGCTGGCGCCGAGCACCTTTCGGATGCTGATCTCCTTTGTTTTCCGCTCCGCGGTATAGGCCGCCAGGGCGACCACGCCCATCACCGCCAGGACCAGGGCCAGGGTGGTAAATATGCCAAAAAGGAAGCTGAACCGTTCCTGGTCCTTTAGCAACCCGGCGAAATGCTCATCCAAAAAGCTATATTGGATAGGATAGGCGGGTTCTATCCCTGCCCAAAGGGCGCTGATGCGCCCGAGCGTGGCTCGAACGTCCCGGGCTTCGACCCGTGCGAGGACATAGGTCTCGTCGTTTCCCCTCAGAAGCTGGAAGACAAGCGGGGTAATGGCCTCTTTCGGGGTACCGGCGTGGAAGTCTTTGACAATCCCGATGATCGTGAGGGGGCGGCCACCCCAGCCCAGGGTTTCCCCGGCAGTCTGGATGCCGTTAGCCTTTGCAAAGGTTTCGTTGACAAACACCGCGCCCGCGGTATCGGTAGGGTGAAGACCGTCAAACTCCCGGCCCCGGACCAGGGGCAGGCCCATGGCCGCGCAGTACCCGGCGTCCACCGCCAGGAAATCTGAACCGACCTGCTTGCCGTTGTATGTATAGTCATTCCCACCGACCGATTCTCCCTGGATCTGGCTCGTCCGGCTGACGGCGGCGATACCGGGAATGGCCGCGAGGCGGTCCCGGACGGCGGTAAAGCCCTTGTTTGTCCGGTCGTCATGGATTCGGATGGCGAGTACCTGCCCCGCCTGGTAGCCCAGGTCCATGGACCGCATATAGGCGATTTGTTCGATGATGACATAGATCCCGCTGGCAAATATGGAGGCGCAGGTGAACTGCACGACGAGCAGGATCCGGCGCAACCGAACCCCCTTGGCTCCTCCGGAAAAACTGCCCTTTAGTACCACCGCCGGAAGATACCCGCTCATCACCAGGGCGGGATAGAGACCCGCCAGGAGGGTCGTGCAAAGCACGCTTAGTCCCAGTTGTCCCAGCAAAGGAAGGGTTTCCTGGCTGACCCAGCCGTGTATGTCCAGACCCAACCGGCTGTTGATAAACGAGAGAGAAAGCTCGGCCAGGGTAAGGGCGACAAAAAAGGCCAGCAAACACTGAAAAAAGGTTTCCCCGAGGAATTGGAGCACGAGCTGTATCCGGCCAGCGCCCATCACCTTGCGCAAACCCGTTTCTTTTGCCCGCCGTGTGGCATAGGCCACGGAGAGGTTGGTAAAGTTGATCGCAGCCATGGCCAGGATGATCAGGACCACGAGATAGAGGGAGCGGAGGTACTTCCCGCCTCCGTTTCCCTTCCATTCATATTTGAGGTCGCTGTCCAGGTGGATGGGGTCCACCGGGGCAAAAAAATACTTCCTTTGGGAGACCTCCTCCTGGTATTTTCCAAGGGCGCCCGCGCCCGACCGCATAAAGTCCGTATCCGCGGCCGCGGCGGCCACGGCCAGTGTCACATAATTTTTGTTCAGCTGGGGCACGTAAGTTGCCGGGGTGGTATGGGGTTTACAGCGGACATAGACATAGGTATTGTTGCTCCCCCAATCGTCTGACCGGAAACGGCCCCGGATGATACAGGTGAAGGGGAGGTGGCTGGCATAGCGTTCCCGGTCTATAACGCCGGTAACCTTGCAGAGGCCGTATTCTCCCATGGTCACTGCCTGTCCGACGGGATCTGTCCCCCTCCCAAAAAGGGTTTCGCTAAGGGCAAGGGTCAGGACCACGGTGTGCGGCTCCCGAAGGGCATTTTTGTCTCCGTATTGAAGCGGATACTGAAAGACATTCAGAAAGCCGCTGTCCGCAACCACCACATTGTGGATATATTGCTGTTTGTCCCCTGCCTTTACCAGCATCTCCCCCCTCCAATAATCAGAGACCGTCGTGGCAGCCGTCGTCACCGGAAGCTCGCGGACCGCGGCCGCAAATGGCCGGGGTGTCAGGGGGATGTTATCGCTTCCTTCGTCCAGGGTCATCCGGTATATGTCTTCGTGACCGAGGTTCCAGCGCTCATACCGGGATTCGTTGTTTCGGTAGAGCAGCGTCAACAAAAAAAGCGTAAGGGCGATGCTCAGTCCGGCAATATTCAACAGGGTATACCTCCGGTTCTTCCAGAAGTTACGCCAGGCCATCTTGATGTGTGTGCTCAGCATGTCATTCGTATTTTAAGGCGTCAATAGGGTTTGCCCGGGCTGCCTTGAGGGCCTGGGCGATCATGGTGGCCAGGGCTATCGCGGCGGCGGCAATGCCGGCGCCGACGATCACCCACCAGTAGACCGGAATGCGATAGGCAAACGCCTGTAACCACCTATTCATCGCCCACCAGGCGAGAGGACCGGCAATCAGCGCAGCCAGGACGACCAGCCTCAACAAGTCTCCGGCCAGGAGGGTCACGATTCCCCAGCGACCCGCGCCCAAGACCTTTCTGATCCCAATCTCTTTGACGCGGCGGGAAGCGGAGAAACTTACCAGCCCGAAGAGGCCTAAACAAGCCAGGAGGACGGCCAGAACGGTAAAACTCAACAGGACATAGCCCTCCCTTCGCTCCTGTTCGTATTGCCGGGAAAAGTTTTGGTCCAGGAAATGATAATCAAAACTTTCACCGGGGCTAAAGCCTTTATAGGTGGTTTGAAAATAGTTCAGGGCTTCGGAGATGTGTCCTTTGCCCAGCCGCACATAGAGGTTGTCTGCATCATCGGGCACCTGGGGCAGGTACATGGCCAGGGGGGCTATGGCGTGTTGGAGGGAATAGATGTTAAAGTCCTTGGTAACGCCCAGGACTTTTGCCTCGTGGGAAAGACCCTTATCGTCCAGGAAATAAGCCACCGTTTTGCCGATAGGATCCGACCAGCCGGCTTGGTTGACAAAGGCCTCGTTTACCAGCAGCCCGTCCGACGAATCCGAAGGGTGGTCCGGCAAAAAGTTACGCCCGCCAACCAGCGGAATCTGCAGGGTGGAAAGGAAGTGCCGGTCCACCTGGAGTATATTGCCCATCAGGAAGCTCCTCTTGCTCCCGTCCTCCCGCTCGATGCCATAGTTCCTTTGTCCGATGTCGTTCAACCCTATCGTATTGCTGGCCCCGGAGGCTTCCTCTATGAGCGGGCTTTCCAGGAGCTTTGTCCGCAGCGCTTCAACCTGACGCCGGACGGCATGGTCGTGTATGTGTATGGCCACCACCTGATCCTTGTTAAATCCCAGATCGGCGTTACCCATGTAGCGGAGCTGCAGATAGACCAGGCAGGAGGCCGACAGCATTCCGATCGTGATGACAAACTGGAACGTGACGAGGCTTTTGCGGAGGAAGGTCGTTCCCGATTGCTTGCCCATTTGTCCTTTCAGGGAATGAAGGATGCCAAACCCCGACATAAAAAGGGCGGGATAAAGACCGCTTCCTATCCCTATCAAAAGACCGCAACCAAACAACAGGACGGTGCTCCGTACCATACCCAACCGTACCAACGAGAGCTCTTTACCGGACAGGGTATTGAAGAGGGGCAGGAGCAGTTCTAAGAGCAGCAAGCCCAGGAAGGAGGCCAGGAGCGCAATGATGACCGATTCGGCAAGGAACAGGTACACCAGGGGTTTCCGGGGAGAGCCTATGGCTTTGCGTACGCCGACCTCTTTGACCCGGAGGGAAGAACGCGCGGTCGATAGGTTCATATAGTTGATCACGGCGATCGAGAGGATCAGCAGGGCTGCCGCGATAAAAATGTAGATGTTGCGTGCGTCGCCGTTTCGGCCAATCTCAAAGGCCAGGTTCGAATGGAGGTGGATCGAGGGAAGTGACTGGAGCTCCATCCGATACGTAGAACCAGTGCTCATCTTGCTCACCATCAACGGGGAGAAGGCCCGGGTCAGGGCGGATTCCGCATGGCGCGGGTCCACTCCTTTTTTTAGCAGTACATAGGTGTAGATGTTATAGAACATCAGACTGCCGGTCTCGTCCTGGGGTTGCCAGGAGCGCAAGGCATTAAACGATAAATGCGTATTGGGGGGTACGTCCTTTATCACCGCGGTGACCGTAAGGGGCATGTTGTCCCCAAAGATGACCGTCTTTCCCAGGGCGGCCTCCGGGGTGCCGAATAAGGTGGAGGCGAGGCTCCGGGTGAGGACCAGCGCCCCTGCTGTGGACAACGGTGTTCGCGCGTCCCCATACAACACGGGATAGGGAAAAACCTGGAAGAAGGTGCTATCCGCCACCAGGATACCGGGGACCTCAAATTTCTTGTCCCCGACCCGTAGCTTGCCCCCACCTTCCATATCCAACCGCACCGTGGTCTCCACCTCGGGGGAGCCATTCTGGATCATCCGTGCGAAGGGAGGGGAACTCGTCGCCGTATTCAATTGGCCGCCATCCCAGGACGAATAGCTTACCGCGCGATACACCTGTCCGGAGGTAGGGAGGAAGCGATCGTAACTCCATTCATCCCCTATGTAGAGCGCGATGGCCCAAAAGGCCGCCAGCCCAAGGGCCAGGCCGCCGATATTGGTCAGGGAGAACATCCGGTATTTGTTCAGGGTTCTCCAGGCTGAGGTAAAATAATGTTTCAACATACATCCTATGCTTTATTCCGATTTGAGGCTTTGTACAGGGTTTGCGAGGGCCGCACGGACGGCCTTGTATCCAACCGTGAGCCAGGCCAGCAGCAGTGAGCCGCAGGCGGCCAGGGCGAAAATGCTCCAA
>Ga0206896_1210_pt1 | contig 10416 bp, 6 predicted proteins | sample Alteio_BWOrgHeat_52_FD_152969 | JGI IMG/M metagenome (GOLD analysis project Ga0206896, IMG submission 152969) | Enriched cells from forest soil in Barre Woods Harvard Forest LTER site, Petersham, Massachusetts, United States -... | ecosystem: Environmental > Terrestrial > Soil > Temperate forest > O... | reverse complement strand
GGGGAAATGGGAAGCACTCGATCCTTATGGCCCGGAAACCGCGCTGGCACACAATTACTACTTCCTCACGCCGGACCATGCCCGGGCGCACGCCGCACTTATCCGTCATGGTTCACCCGCCTGAGTCGCAGATGCGATATTGGTGAGACGATCAACGGGAACTTCTCTACCGTCACATACGTCGGGTCGAGCCCAAATCCCCGCTCCTCGGAGAGGGATATTTCCTTCAGGAAGAAATACGCCCGCATGATCACCCGCTCCCAAAAGGGCAGCTCGTTGTCATGGGACAAGAATTTTTCCAGCACCATGAACTGGAAGTCCCCCACTACGTTGTTCCGTTGTAAGGATTCATAGCGGCTGACGATATTGACCTCTTTGTTCAACACCATGTCCTCCACTACTTTCCGAAACATCAGTTGTATCCGCTGCTCCACCCGGAACCCGAACCGGAACTCCACCCGGATGACCTCGTTGGGGATGATGGTTTCCACGATGTACTCGCAGGTATAGGGGTCGTCGAGGATCTCCACATGTACGAACCAGTAGATGTCCGCCCGTTTTGGCTTTCGGTTCAGGATCGAATACATGATCTTATGTTCGATCTCTTTGGGGTTGTTGGCGCTGGTCATGAATACGAGGTGTGTACCGAATTTGGTCACGCTCATATCGTTGCTCAATTCCTGGAGCATAGGCAGGTAGTGTTCCAGCCGCACGAACTCCACATAGCGGTTCTTGATCTTCCGGGAACGGAACCAAACATACATCACCAGGAAAAGAAGCCCCCCGACGATCAGGGTCACAAAACCACCATGGGGGAACTTATTCAGGTTGGCAAACAGGAAACTCAGTTCTATGGTGAGGTAGACAATCAGGTAGAGGTAGATCCACCGTTTTGACACCCGGTGATACACCATAAAGTTGGCAAAAAGCATGGAGGTTGCCAGCATACAGAGGGTGATCGCCAGTCCATACGCGGCTTCCATATTGGAGGAAGAACGGAAGTAAAGGACGATCCCCGAACAGCCCACAAAGAGGAGGGCGTTGATGCCCGGGATAAACAACTGCCCCCGTTCTTCGGTCGGATAGTTGATCTTTAGTTTAGGCCAGAGGTTCAGCCTCATGGCCTCGCTGATGAGGGTAAAGGACCCGGAGATCAGGGCCTGGCTGGCGATGATGGCCGCCATGGTAGCGATGACGATCCCGATGATGCGGAACCAGTCCGGCATGATGGCAAAAAACGGGTTTTGGAGCAGGGTAGCGCTCGGATAGGTGACCAGGAAATGGGCTTTCTGTATCAATTCTTCGTTGGCGAACACCGACCCCGAATGCGTCATCAGGTTGGCCCCCTGGCCCAGATAGTTCAGGATCAGACAGCTCTTTACAAATACCCAGGACACCCGGATATTCCCGCGCCCGCAGTGCCCCAGGTCCGAATAGAGGGCCTCGGCCCCCGTGGTACAAAGGAAGACCGCCCCCAACAACCAGAAGCCCCCCGGATACTTGGTCAGGAGCACGATCGCATAGTGTGGAGAAAGGGCCCGGAAGATCCCCCAGTCGTCCGAAATATGGCTGAGCCCCAGGATGGCCAACATGGCGAACCAGATAAACATGATCGGACCAAAGAGTTTACCGATGTTCATGGTCCCGAACTGCTGCATAAAGAAAAGGATCGCGAGTATCCCCAGGACGATATACATGATGGTGGTCTGGTTGATCTCCGCAAAGCGCGGGATCTGCCTCAACCCTTCCACCGCCGAGGTCACCGAAATGGGTGGGGTGATCATACCATCGGCGAGCAGTGCGGCTCCGCCGATCATCGCCGGATAGACCAGCCATTTCCGGCGCCGGCGCACCAGGGCATAGAGTGAAAAGATGCCCCCCTCTCCCCGGTTATCGGCCTTTAGGGTCAGGATCACATACTTGATCGTGGTTTGGAGGGTAAGGGTCCAGATGATGCAGGACAACGATCCGAGAATAAGGTCCTCACTGATGACACGTCCGTTGATGATGGCGGTGAATACATACAAAGGGGAAGTCCCTATATCGCCATAAATAATCCCCAACGCAATGACCAATCCCGCAACGGTAACGCTGTTTAACTTCTGGCCCAAGGCTGATATTATTGGTTGAATAAATCTAACTCCACGACAAAAGTAGCCTAAAAAAGGGCATCCGGCCTCCAAACACCGGTAAGCCACAAAAGACTCCCGTCTCCATAACTCAGGAACCGGAAACTATGATCCAGGGCATATGTATAGACCCTTTTCCAGTCTTCTCCGATCAGCGCGGCTACCAGGAGCAGCAGCGTGGAGCCCGGTTGGTGAAAATTGGTCGCCAGGGCGTCCGCAATCCTGGGACGATACCCTGGGGCAATAAGCAATTGGGTTCGGACCACCAGGCGCTCGCTTTCCCGTCGCTTCAGCCAGGTCAGCAGCCCGTCCAGGGCTTCCCTTGCGGGCACCGCCTGTGAAAGCGTTTCATAAGCTTCCCATTGGGAAAGGGACAGATCTTCCGCTCCCGCGCACGCCTTAACCCCCATCCAGTAGAGGCTTTCCAGGGTGCGCAAGGCCGTCGTCCCTACCGGGATCACCGGCCCGCGCGCGTCCTTTAACTTTTTGACAAAGGCCGTCGTGACGTCCAGCCATTCCGCGTGCATGACGTGACCCTCCATACGCTCCGCCTTGACTGGTTTAAAGGTGCCTGCCCCGACATGCAGCGTGACAAAATCGGTCGTCACCCCTCTTTCCCGAAGCGCCTCCAGGATCCCCGGGGTGAAATGCAGACCCGCCGTAGGCGCGGCAACCGATCCATCAAAGCGCGCATAAACGGTCTGGTATCGCTCCGCATCCATGGCATCGGCGGCCCGGCGTACATACGGAGGCAGGGGTACCCGTCCCGCCCGGTGTAATACTTCCGCAAAGTGCAGGTTGGCCGGAACCCAGGACAGACGGACCTCGTATCCATCCGGCACCTGACCCGTCTTTTGCGCCTCCAGGCGTACCCCCTCCGTTTCGCTGACCAGGGTTCCCGTCTTCCACTTCCCCGCGCCGCCTACCAGGCATTTCCAAGTCGCCGCCCCTTGTTGTGCCATCGCTCTCGATGGCTCCGCATCCAGAGGTTCCACACAGAAAACTTCGACCTGCCCTCCCGTTTCCTTTCGAAAAAGCAGCCGGGCCTCGATCACCTTTGTATCGTTAAAGACCATAAACGTCCCGGGCGGTATATGGTCCGCCAGTCCCTTATAGGTCCCTTCGGTAATATTCCCTTCTTTGTACACCAACAACTTCGATGCGTCCCGCTCCGCGAGCGGATATTGGGGCACCCTATCCTCCGGGAGGTCATACGTGTAGTCCGAGATCCTCAGGCGGCGGGGGTCCACCCCCTCCTTTTCTTCTGCTCCCATCCCGCAAAGGTATGCCGCCGGCGGCAAGAATCGCGCCCTGCCGGGGCGCGGCTCCCGGAAATCGTCCCCAGCGGGCGCTGCCCTCATGAGCGTGCGAAGGCCGCACAACGGGGGGTTGCGAGGGGCACAAAGAAGTGCATGCAAGGGGGGTTGCGAGGGGGGCGTGCCCCCCTCGCCGCAACGCATAGCGGTTTTTGGCGAGCCCCGTAACTTTTACCACAACGGGGCGAGCCAAAAACAAGGGCCGATCTCCCAAAGGGGATCGGCCCGAATGTTACGGCTTGCCTGTGTATAGATTACGGATATTCCGGGTCGGGCCCGGCGCTGGTCAATCAGGTTTCTTCCCCTCCAGGAATGTATTGATGGTGCTGATCTCCACCTTGTTGTTATCGGAAGGTTTGACGGTGTAGTTGCTGTAGAAATTCTCGATGGAATTTACTGTGTTGTACAACTCCATGTTGCGGCGCATGTACGCCGGTATGGCCTCGAACTCGCTCCCGGCATCCTGCGCATTTACATTGAAAGAAAGGTTGCGGAGCTTCTGAAGACGATCGGCGGCTTTGCGGCGCTGTTCGTCCACCTCCTCGCCTGCGGTGGAAGCAGCCTCTTGTACGGGCGGCGCGGGAGGAGCAACGCGGACCGGTTCGGCCTTTGGCGTCTCATCCTTGATGACGAGGTGCATCTCAAAGCCGGGTGCTTCTTCCGGGAAGGCAGGAGGAGTCTTGGCAGCGGTCGGCAGCGTCTCTTCAGCTTCGTCGTAGATATGCGCAGGCCTGGTCAGAAATTCTCGCTGGGCCGCAGCCCGGGCGGCTTCCTGTGACGGGATGGCGCGCGCCGGCTCCGTCGTGAGGGTGGCATCGTGGGGTATGGGCATCCGGGTGGGCGGAACCTCAGCCGGTGGCTCCTGTACCGAAAGGCTGGGCGCCATGAGGTCTACGGGCGGTGCTTCTTCCTTTGCTTCCTCGCCAAACAACGCTGCCTGTTGGTGGTACATTTTGCGCTCTTCCCCTTCCATGCCCAGGGTCATCACAATCTTTTCAGGCGCCTCCGGTGTCCTGGCAACGACCGTCTTTTCTTCGGTCGTTGCGTTCATATGGTCGAACCCAGTGGCGATCAGGGTGATCCCGATCTTACCTCCCAGGGAGGGATCGTAGCCAAGGCCCAGGATCACGTCCGAATTGGGACCTGCCTGGCTGAGAAGATAGTTTTGGATGATGTCCACCTCATCCATGGTGAACTCGTGTTCGCCTTCGCAGGAGTTGATGTTGATGAGGATCCATTGGGCTCCCCGGATGTCGTTGTCGTTGAGCAGGGGGGAGTTGAGCGCCTGTTCGATCGCGCGCTGCGCCCTTCCTTCGCCCTCTGCCGCACCGCTACCCAGGATTGCTACGCCCCCGTTGCGCATCACGGTACAGACATCGGCGAAGTCGACGTTGATCTGGCCGGTGCTGTTGATGACATCGGTGATACACTTGGCGGCGGTGGCCAGTATATTGTCCGCCTTGGCAAAGGCCTCCTTCATCTTAAGGTTGCCATACTGGTGACGGAGTTTGTCGTTGCTGATGACCAGGAGCGTATCCACATGGTCCTTGAGCCGGTTGATCCCATCCTCCCCCTGCGCGATACGCTTTTTCCCTTCATAGGAAAAGGGGGTGGTGATGATGCCCACCGTCAGGATGCCCATCTCTTTACAAATCCTGGCGACGATGGGCGCACCACCCGTACCCGTGCCGCCGCCCATGCCGGCCGTGATAAAGGCCATCTTGGTATTGACCTCCAGGATACGACGGATCTCTTCCAGGCTTTCCTCCGTGGCCTGCCGCCCGATCTCCGGGTTGGCCCCGGCGCCCAGTCCCTGGGTCAGGTGCGGCCCGAGTTGTATCTTATTGGGCACTTTGCTGTGGGAGATTGCCTGCGCATCCGTGTTACAGATGATAAAATTAACCCCCTCTATACCCTGGCTGTGCATATAGTTCACAGCATTACTTCCACCGCCCCCTATGCCGATGACCTTGATGATGGAAGATTTCTCCTTCGGCAAATCGAAATGAATCATACACGCTGTTTTTACGCTGCATCCCTTATTGGGGTATGCAGATGGTTAGTAAATAATATGTTGGGTAAGCAAAATTTAAATTAGGGTACGGCGGTACGGGGGTACGCAGATTTTATAAATGACTATCTTCTTCCTCTTTGAACAGGTCGATCAAACCGTCTTTGATCGAATCCATAAAGTTCTTCAGGTTCTTCTTCCGCTTCTTGACCTTGACCGTGCCTATCCCCTCTTCGCGGTCGACGGATACCTCGGTCACGTCCTGTTCCTCTTTGAGGGCTTTTGTCTTCGCAGAGGGATGCAGGAGGTTCTCGTTGTTCTCGTAGACGTTGTAGCCCTTTAATATGAGCCCTATACAGGTAGCGTACATGGGCTTAGCCAGTTCTTCGATATGACCCGAGGCCAGGTGCTCGTTGGGGTACCCTGTGCGGGCGTTCAGCCCGGTCACGTACTCCGTAAGCTGGATGAGGTGCTTGAGTTGGGCGCCCCCTCCCGTCAGGATAATCCCTCCATTGAGCAGCCGGTTATCAAGCCCCACCTGTTTGAGGTGGTAGGTCACAAAATCGAGTATCTCGCTCATGCGGGCCTGGATGATGTGCGCGAGGTTCTTGACGCTGATCTCTTTGGGCGCCATTCCCCTCAGGCCCGGGATGGTTATAAACGCGTTCCCCTTTGCCTCGTCCGAAAGGGCCGAGCCGAACTGGACCTTCATTTGTTCGGCCTGGGTCTTTAAGACGCCCAGCCCTGTCTTGATATCGTTGGTAATGTTCTCCCCGCCAAAAGGAATGACCGCGGTATGTTTGAGGATGCCCTCATAGAATACCGCGAGGTCGGTCGTACCCCCGCCGATATCTACGATCGCCACCCCCGCTTCCAGGTCGTGTTCGCACATAACCGCGGCGGCGGAGGCCAAGGGTTGGAGGACCAGGTCCTTGGTGCGCAGTCCCGCTTTGTCCACGCTGCGGTGGATGTTGCGGATGGCGTTCTTGTCCCCGGTGATGATGTGGAAATTAGCGCCCACTTTCACCCCGCTGTACCCTATCGGGTGGGGGATGTTCTGGAAATTATCCACGGTGAACTCCTGGGGGATCACGTCGATGATCTGGTCCCCCGCGGGGATGTAGGTCTTGTACTGGTCGTTGATCAACTGGTCGATCTCCCGCTGACAGATTTCCTCGTCGGTATTCTGACGGACGATGTCTCCCCTGGTCTGGAGGCTTTTGATGTGATGACCGGCGATACCCACATAGACCTCGTTGATCTCTAGGTTGGGATTGGAGGCATAGCAGTTCTCCAGGGCCGTTTGAATGGCCTTGATCGTCTGGTCTATGTTCAGGACCATGCCATGCTGGACACCGTTGGAGTTGGCGCGGCCAAACCCCAGGATCTCCAGCTTGCCATATTCATTTTTGCGGCCGGCGATGGCGGCGATCTTTGTGGTCCCTATGTCCAGGCCCACAATAATGGGTTGCTCGTTATGCATACAATACCGTTATTTTATGGTTGTTCATATTGTTTAGCGATGTTTATGTTTGCCCGGGGCATGGCTGGCAGGCGGGGCCGTACCCGGCTCCGGGTCTGAGGGCTCCAGCGACCTCGTACTGTCTATATCCGGCACCGGGTCCCTGGCGACCGGCGCGCTCCGTACCACCGTATCCTGCATCGCCATCCTTCCCTCCGCGATCAGGGCTTTTAGCAACGCCTCCGCCCGGGCTGAATCGATAGGCGCGCTCCTCGCGTCCCTTTTTACCCCGACTATTTGCCCGGCATAGCGGGCGTCCAGGACGGCATATTTGTTCCAGCCTACCCGGGGGATCACTTTTTGATAGAACACCAACAGCCGGTTGAATTTACCATCGAGCGCGCTGGTATCCCCTATCTTCAGAACGGAGGAGCCGATCGCCGGCACTAGGTCAAACCCTTTGTTTATATCCACCTGTTGCACCATGTCCATCCAGAAGGGATGCGCCTGTAAGTAGGCGCCCAGCACGGCGACCTGTCTGGCAAGCGCCGTATCCCCCTTGGTCCAGGTCCTCCGGTCCAGGGGGCAGGAGGTGAATATGGGTAGCTGGACAGGGTAAAAGTCCTTTAGCGGCAGCCGCGTCCCTTCGGCGTCCACATAAAAAGACGCACCGTTATCGGTAAACAGCCTCGCCACCGGCTCGCGTTCGGTGACCTTTACCCACAACACCTGTTTCGAATCAAAGAACAAGTCCGCCCTTTTTACCCAGGGATTTGCCCCTATCCTTTTCTCCAGGCGCCGGATCGAGATGGACGCAGAGGGCGTACCCACCAGTTCACGGGTATGTTGGTCGGTGAGCAGGCTCTCCAGTTCGGCGCTGTCCACCATCCGCCGGTCGACGCCGCCGATCACGATCCTCACCGACGTACAGAGCGCATGGTTTTGGCGCCGGATCGCGGCGATCAACAGGGTTGCGCACCCCGCCGTCACCAGGATCCAGACACCCACGATCAGGAGCCTTCTTACTTTGCCATATCGTCCGGGAGCATTCATGCCCGCTGTTGTAATTTTTGTGCCATGGGCTGTACCAATGCATCGATGTCGCCAGCGCCGGCCATGATGACCAGCCCCGAGGCTTGCGCCGCCCAGTCTAGCAACGCCTCCTTTGTCATGACCCGCTTGCGCGGGTTTTTCATCTGGTCCAGGATGAGTCGGCTTGTCACACCCGGCATGGGCAGTTCCCTCGCCGGATAGACATCGAGCAGGATCACCTCGTCGGCCAGGTCCAGACTGGCCGCAAACTCGGGAGCAAGGTCCCGGGTCCTTGAAAAAAGGTGGGGCTGGAAAACCACCGTGCACGACCAGCCCGGAAAAAGGTCCTTGGCGCCTGTAATGAGCGCCCGCAATTCTTCCGGGTGATGCGCGTAGTCATCCACCAGGACCACGGACGGGGTCTTTAGTACGTATTCGAAGCGCCGCCTTACGCCTTTGAAATCCGCCACCGCCAGGCGGATCGCCTCGGGGGTAATCCCCAGGCTATGGGCCACCGCCGCCGCCGCCAGTGTGTTCTCTACGTTGTGACGGCCGCCCATGTGGAGCACGATTCCTTTCAACACCGCTGCGGGCAACGCAATATCAAAGGTGTAGGCGCCGTCCGCGGCACGAAGCCCCTGGGCGTGAACATCGGCGCCGGCAGATGCCAGGCTGTATGTCCAATGACGAGAGGCCCTCAGATCCGCCCCCCGCTCGAGTCCGAATTTGCTCAGCAACCATCCTCCGGGTTTGATCTTTCCCGCAAAAGCGATAAAGGCTTCTTCCATCGCGGCGGATGTCCCATAGATGTCCATGTGATCGGGGTCCATGGCGGTGATGACGGCCATATCGGGGTCCAGCTTTAGAAAAGAGCGGTCGTATTCGTCGGCCTCTACCACGCAAACGTTCCGTTCGCTGCTCCAGAAATTCGTATCATAGTTCGCGGAGATGCCGCCCAGGAAAGCGTTGCACCCATACCCACTGTGTCGGAGGATGTGGGCGGTCAGGGTCGTGATCGTGGTCTTCCCATGCGTACCGGCGATGCAAATATTAAAAGAGTGTTCGGTGATGCGCTGGAGCACGTCGCTTCGCTTCATCAAGGTATACCCCCCCTCTCGGTAATACCGGAGGATCACGCTGGTTGCAGGGATGGCAGGGGTGTATACTACCCAGTCCGCGGCCTTGTCCAGTACGTCGAGGCTGTCTTCGTAGGATACGAGGGCGCCCTCCCCTTCCAGCGCGGCCGTCAAAGCCGTGCGGGTTCGATCATAGCCGCTCACCCGGGCTCCCTTGGAAAGGAAATACCGGGCCAGGGCGCTCATCCCGATGCCCCCAATGCCTACGAAATATATGTGCTTCGGTTCCACTATTTGTCCATCAGTTTTAAAACTTGCTTGGCTATCCGTTCGTCGGCGTCCGGAATGGCCAGACGCGCAATATTTGTACGCAGCGTTTGCTGCATCGTTTCGTTTACCGCCAGCTCCAGTAGCTGGTCGATCAGCGTCGACGCCGCCTCGTTGTCCCTGACCATCAGACCCGCCTGGTGACGGACCAGGTTCATGGCGTTAGACGTCTGGTGGTCTTCCGCCGCATGGGGATAAGGGACGAATATGGCGGGTTTGGCCGCCACACAGAGTTCGGCGATCGTCGAACCTGCCCTTGACACCACTATGTCCGCAGCCGCATACGCCATTTCCATGTGCGTGATAAAGCTGGAAGCCCAAACGTCCCGGCGCCCCTCGACGACCTTCCTTGCCTGCGCCTCAAAAACCTTTCCGGTCTGCCAGATGACCTGGTACCCCCGGTCGATCAGCCTTTCCAAACCTGCGGCCAGTGCCTCGTTGATGCTCTTCGCACCCAGGCTCCCCCCCACTGCAAGGACCACCTTCCGCGAAGGGTCCAACTGGAAGAATCCAACCCCCTCCGCGCGTGTCGCCTTGCTCGTCGCAATGGCATGTCTCACCGGGTTCCCGGTGATGACGATCCGGTCAGCCGGAAAAAACCGCTCCATCCCATCGAAAGCCACGCAGAAGGTCCTCGTTTTCGGGGCAAGGAGCTTGTTGCTCCTTCCGGCAAACGAATTTTGCTCCTGTATCAGGGTCGGAATTCCCTTGCGTTGGGCCGCCCTCAGCATGGGGAAGCTGGCGTAGCCGCCCACCCCGACCACAACGTCCGGGCCAAAACGCCTTAACAAAGACCCCGCCTGAAAAACACTTTTCAGGAGCTTCCAGGGGAGCCCGATATTTTTTAGCGGAGAGCTCCGGTTAAGACCCGCGATGTCGAGCCCCACCACCGGGAACCCAGCCGCCGGTATCTTTTCCATTTCCATCTTTCCCTTCGCCCCCACAAACAATAGCTCCACCCGTGGGTCCAGGCGCACCAGGGCCTGTCCGATAGCCAGCGCCGGGAAGACATGCCCCCCGGTCCCACCACCTGCTATAACCACCTTCCTACTCATCCTAGCTC
>Ga0206896_1209_pt1 | contig 10503 bp, 8 predicted proteins | sample Alteio_BWOrgHeat_52_FD_152969 | JGI IMG/M metagenome (GOLD analysis project Ga0206896, IMG submission 152969) | Enriched cells from forest soil in Barre Woods Harvard Forest LTER site, Petersham, Massachusetts, United States -... | ecosystem: Environmental > Terrestrial > Soil > Temperate forest > O... | reverse complement strand
GCAGTGAGAAAGATGAAGGGTGTTTCCAGCGTGGCTTCATTTTTACGCAGCAGGTGCAGAACCCCATAGCCGTCGAGCTCAGGCATCATGATGTCGCAGACGATGAGTTCGGGTTTTTCTTTCAGGGCGATCTCCACCCCCCTTTTTCCGTTGGGGGCGGTGAATACCTCGTACCCGGCGAGCGTCAGGATCTCGGCAATGTTTTCCCTGATATCGTCGTGATCGTCAATTACGAGTAGTCTGCGCATAGAGATGGTTTTGGGGGATCGGGGCTTAGCTTGGTTAAGGTCATAAGCCGGGCGGCCGATGGCGGAACATCACCCAATTTACAAAATTTCCTCGGGTAATTCGATGGTGACGCGCGTTCCTTCACCAAGGGCGCTTTCGAGGCAGATGCTGCCTTGTAACAGGTCGAGGTACCGCCGGACGATATGCAGGCCCAGGCCGGTGCCTTCGATGTTGACGGCGTTTGCACCGCGATAAAAGCTGCTGAAGAGGTGTTGCCGGTCTTCGGCGGAAATGCCGATGCCTTTGTCGAGGACACGAAGCACGAACCCGCCGCCAGGGCGCGGTTCGGCCTGTATATGAATGGGTGCGCCTTCGGGGGAGAACTTGATGGCATTGCTGAGCAGGTTGACGAGGATGTTCTTTACGAGACGCTTGTCGCTGGTGAGCTGCCATTTCTGGGAGCATTGATAGTGAATGCGCTGATCCTTTTTAGCGAGAGATTGCATTTCCTCTGTGACTTCTTCCAGCAGGTCGCAAAGGGCAAAGGAAGCTGCTTCCGGCCGGATCTTACCTTCTTCGAGCTTGCCAACGGAGAGGAAGTCTTCTAGCAGGACGTTCAGGTGCTTGACCGCGTCCTTGGTGCGTTTGATGTGCTTGTCGCGTTTGTCCTGGTCCTCCGTGGTCGTGTACCTGGAGAGGAGGGTGGCGGACGACAGGATGGTACTCAGGGGGGTGCGGAATTCATGGGAGGCCATCGACACGAACCGGGATTTGATTTCATTCAGTTCCTTTTCTTTGCTCAAGGCAGCGTTCAGGTCTTCCTGAGACTTTTCCAGCTCTTGCAGGGCCTCGCGAAGTATGTGCGTACGTTCTTCGACCTTGGCTTCGAGGTCGGCATTCAGACGTCGTATGTCTTCGGTGATTTTCTCTAACTGTTGCTGGCGGTTGAGCAGCTCTATTTCGGTGCGCTTTCGCTGGGTGATGTCGACGATGAAGGCGATGACAAATAACTTGTTTTGCTGGCGATAGTAGCCGAGGCTCACTTCCACGGGAAATTCGGTGCCATCTTTTTTCCTGGCGAAAAGGTCGCGGTTATGGCCCATGGTGCGGTTGCTGGGACGCTGGTAAAACCCTTCTCGGTCTTTGACATGGCGGTGGTGGAACCGCTGGGGGATCAGCATATCTATGGTTTGACCGGGGAGCTCGTCCGGGCCATATTGGAACAGGCTAAAAGCAGCGGGGTTGAGCAGGACGATCTTTCCCTTTTCGTCGGTGAGGATGATACCTTCGGTGGCGTGATCGAAGAGGGCCTTGACTTGTTGCTGGTCGCTTTCGATGGAGCGGTAGAGTTTTTTGACATAGAGGACGAAAAAGGTGGCCAGTACGACAATGATGAGGGAATAGAGGTGCTGCAGGATGAGCTGCTGGTGCTGGTCCGCCCCTTCGAGTTGATAGAAGGATGCAGTGATGACAAGGGCGACGCTGAGGGCGCCGAACAGCCGGGTATAATGGTCATGCTTCAGGAAGACGGTGAGCAGGATGGCGATGATCAGGCCTCCGTCAAAGAAGCTGAGGGCAGGATAGAGGTATTCCAGCACCGCTGAGGTGATGGTAAATATAGTGCACAACAATAGGAGGTTGAGCGACTTTTCTTTGAACATGGGAAGGTCAGGGTTTAACGTTAGTAATAGCGCACCAGTGCGATATGTTCGTGGTTGGATAGCTGCCCTTTATCCACCCATTCGACCTGACCACCCCGCTCCATCACTTTTTCGATAAGGGCATCGATCTGGTCATGGATAAAAAATTCTTTGACGGGGGTCTTAGTATCGACGTCAAATCTCCGTTCTATAATGAGCAGGCGGCTATTTCCGGAGCGGATGGCCTTGCTGACGGCCTCGATACCGTAGTCAAGCTTGCCAGCCTCTTCGGCTATGCGTGCGTGTTTGAGCGCCATATCTTGGCGGACCCGAGGCCAATCGGTCAGATAGGGTTGTAGGATATCGAGGATCCCTTCTTCGGTGGTATCCACGCAATGTTTATGGATATACACACTGATGTTGTGGTCGTTGCAGGTGATGCGGCCAAAATGTTCGGCGACTGGCGCTGAGGCCAGGACCAGTACCGGCAAGGGGTGTCCGTCGAGGGCGGCGGATAGCCCTTCGTCGATTTGATAAAGAAATTTATCGAGTAGACGTTCCTTCCGTGTACAGGGTTTGGTGCAGGTTCCCGCTTCGTGTTCTTCCCGGGAGCATTTTCCCATGTCCTGAAGTTCGTGGTTATTTACAAGCTGAATGTGGTGGTTGTCGCCCAGGTACAATTTGGAAAGCCGGCCGCTAAGCAGCAGCACATAGTATTGAACTTGGCCGGTATGGGGGATGCTGAGGTCACGAATACGGAAACCGTTGTCGATCAGGATCTGCTCCTCCACCGGCTCATCGAGGTATAGTATTTTTTGGCTCTCTGCAGAGGCGAACAGGGCTACGCTCCTTTTCAGGGTAGCGTAGTTGAGGTTGCTGGCGAGGTCTTCGAGCCGGTTGATCACGGGCAGGACGGTATCCCTGGGATAGTTGTCCATCAGCTGGCGCACCGACCGGGAGAGGGCGTCTCTCAGGATGGCCTCAACCTGGCTTCGGGGGGTCGTCCCAGGCTCGAATGGAAGGGTAAGGACAACGGAGGGGGACAGGGCCCCGATTATCCGTTCGGGCTTTGTTAGGGTGTCGTTCGCGTTCATGCTGCCTGGTTTTGGTTTTAAAGGTAGAACGAGCAGGGGGTGGGGGGGCTGAGATTGGTCATGCGGACAAATGATTTTGCTCAGTCCGGGCGGCATGATGACAATCACGCGGACCGGTGATGTCGCTCATGGTACGGATGGCCTGGCTGTTGTTCTTTTATAAAAAAAATCATGGAAAAGATATTGCTGGCGATGGATGGGTCTAAGCAGAACACGTATGCTATTGATTTTGCGTGCTATCTGGCGAAATTGACGCAGTCCCGGTTGACGGGGGTTTTCCTGGAAGGCACATCTGACGAGCGTATGCAGGGTTTTCTAGGGGTGGACGAACCGGAAGGCGTGGAGGAAATGACAAACGGCCTTCGGGCGGCCGACCCGGTTTTGCAGCACGTGCATCGGTTCCGGGAGGCCTGTTTATGCCGGGAAGTGCCTGCCAAGGTACATCGGGACCGGGGGGTGCCTGTAGGGGATATCCTCTTGGAAAGCCGATTTTCAGACCTGATCGTGGTGGACCCCGAGACGAGTTTTCGGAGTGTAGATAAGTCCTTCCCGGGGCGTTTTATTCGGGAGGTATTGCTGGCCGCTGAATGTCCCGTGGTGGTGTCACCCTATCGTTTCGAGGGCTTGGATGAAGTCATTTTCACCTATAACGGGATCAGCTCTTCGGTCTTTGCGATCAAGCAGTTCACCTATTTGTTGCCCGAATTCAGGCAAAAAAAGGCAGTGGTGGTCAATGTGCGCAACGGTGAGGAGGTGGTTATCGAAGAACAGTATAGGATGAAGGAATGGATGTCGGCGCACTATGATGAGGTGGAATTCGTGGTGCTGAAGGGAGAGGCATCTGACGAACTTTTTGGGTATCTGCTGGACCGGAAGAACGCCATCGTGGTATTGGGGGCCTATGGACGAGGCATCCTGTCCCGCTTTCTCAAACCCAGCCATGCGAGCCTGCTGCTGCGGACGATCAACCTGCCGATTTTTATTGCTCACCGATAAGCGTCTTTACGTATATCATCTTGACAAATGACGAAAGTCATATAAATGACCTTTCCCGAACGATATATTTATATAAAACCGAGAATATGAAAAAGCTGCTACTTCCCGTTGAGGGTGGTCATTATCCCCAGGAATTGCTGGACTTTGTCAGCACTTTACAGCCGATGGCCCCGTTGCTATTGACGGCTGCCATTGTGCCGGAGACGGACTATGTGAGTATGGCGGGGCTGCGGGATCTGCCTTCATCGGCGCCGCATTCCTGTTTCGGCGACGAGGAACGGATGGTTAAGTATAACCGTAAACGGCTGGAGCAGTTTTGTGAGGAAAGGGGTATTAAGCTGGCCGTTCACGAGGACCGGGAGGATTTTGCGCTCCCCTGTCTGCGGAGGGAGTCGCGCTACGCAGACCTGATGCTGTTGAATAGCGCCCACTTTTTTGAGGACCTGGATAAAGACCAGCCGAATGCGTGGATGAAGGAAATGTTGCACCGCTCTGAATGCCCGGTTTTGCTGATGCCGGATAAGGCTACGCTTCCGGGTGAGTTGATCCTGGCCTATGACGGTTCGGCGGCTTCGGTGTTTGCGATCCGGCAGTTCGCCTACCTGTTCCCGGAATTTTGCCGGGTGCAGGCGACGCTGGTATATATCCATAACGAATTTGATGCAAAGATCCCGGAGGAGGATGCTGTCCGGGAGTTGTGCGGACTGCACTATAAGAAGTTTCGCGTACTGAAGCTGAAGATGCGCCCGGCAGACTTTTACCATACCTGGATCGGGATGATGAGCAACCCGTGGTTGGTGACTGGAAGTTTTGGCCGGTCAGCTTTATCGGAGACGTTTTCCAGGAGCTTTTCGACAGAATTGATCCGGGAGCACAAGGTGCCGGTATTTGTCGCGCATAAATAAAGGTGATGGGGTAAATAAGAAAAGACCGGTTACGCCGGTCTTTTTTCATGGAATTGGATGATAGAAACGGGTCTAGAAAAATGTCTCGGCTGGTTGGCTGGCTTTTTCAAAGCGGCCGCTTTTGCTATGGAGGTGGATGCGGAAGGTAATGCCTTTCAGCAGGCTAAGCTCTTTTGCCACGAACGGCCATTCTTCGGTTAGCCGGGTGGTTTGACTGGTGATAACGGGGAGCTTTCGGGCATGGAGCTTTTGCAGGGCATCGAGGCGCAGCACAGGGTCGGTCAGCTCTTCGAATGTTCCGTGGGTGATCACTGTTTGCCAGTTGGCCAGATCCTTCAGTTGCTCTGCTTCGAAACAAAGGTGAGGGTTTTGGCGGAGCATCTTGGTTTTAAGACCTTCGTGCGTATAACAGTAGACATATTTGCCGTCATAAACGAAGCTGATTGGTACGATGTAGATGAGTTTGCCGTCAGTGCAGCCGATACGGCCGATGACGGATGTATGGAGAAGGTTTTCGATTTCGTCGTCGGTTAGATGGCCCATCATGGTGGTAAGTTTTACGGTATGAAGATAACGGATGCGGGGCCGGTAGGAGATGACGGGGATCAGGCCGGGAGATGACTTTGTTATCCAGGAAGGGTAACGATAAAGGTGGAACCTTCGCCGGAGATGCTGCTGACGCGGATCTGGCCGCCCATAAGGTCCAGGTATCGCTTAACGATGCTCAGGCCGAGACCGGTACCGGAGATGCCGGTAGTGTTGGTGGCCCTGAAAAAGCGTTCAAAGAGGTGTTGCTGCTCCTCCTGGGGTATGCCGATCCCATGGTCCCTGACCCGAATTTCTACCGCCGTGGGACGGTAGTTCAGTGTACAGTCGACGGAGGTAGATTCGGGGGAGTATTTGACGGCGTTGGATAGGAGGTTGCTGAGGACGTTACGCAGAAGCTGATTATCGACGGAGATAAGCCGGGGTGTTCCTTCGGTGCGCAATTGAATATGCTGGTCTTCTTTCAGGGAGTTTTCCATGTCCAGGATGGCTTCTCGGGTAAGGTGGAAAAGGTCGGTTTCGGCGGGGCAATTCTGAACGATACCGCCTTCGAGCTTTTCGAGAGAGAGGAAGTCGTTTAGGATTTGTTTGAGGTTGTTGACGTTGGATTTGATGCGGTGGATATGTTTGAGGCGCTTGTCCTGCTGGTCGGAATCAGGGTATTTTTCGATGAGGGAGACAGAGGACAGGATGACGCTGAGCGGGGTTTTGAATTCATGGGAGGCAAGCGTGACAAAGCCGGTTTTCATTTCGTTGAGTTCTTTTTCACGGGCCAGCGTACTTATCATGTCTGCTTCGGCCTTTTTTTGGTCGGTGATATCCCGGGTGATCTTGGCAAATCCCTTCAGGGTGTTTCGGTCGTCATAAATGGGGGTGAAGACGACGTCGGCGTAAAATATGCTGCCGTCTTTGCGTTTGCGCAATCCTACGCTTTCATAACGCCCTTGCTCCAAAGCCCGTTTAAGGTTATTAGAGGGTTCTCCCCGGCGGTTGTCTTCGTCCGAATAGAAGACGGATATGGGCTGGCCGATGATTTCAGATGCGGTGTAACCCTTGATCTGTTCGGCGCCTTTGTTCCAGGTCATGACCCTGCCTTCCGGGTCAATGAGAAAGATGGCATAATCCTTTATGTGCTGGACCAAGAAATGGAGATGTTGTTCGAGTTCCTGGTAGTCCCGTTCGGTGGCCCTGCCCCCGGTAAAATAAAAGAGGATGAGGATGGTAAGGGTGGAGGCCAGTAAGATTAGCGTAGAGACGAAGAGGCCCTGAGTACGTTGCGCCGGAGAAAGTAGGACTATAAAGATCAGGATCAGGCTAGCGATGAGGAGACTGCTCAGTAATAGAACGGTTCTGCGCCTTGTGAGGACCATAAGAAGGGGGTAGTTTGCCTGTTGTGTGCGTTACTTCCGGCGAAATTACTACAATTTGGCAGATAATTGTTGAGCGCCGACGGGTCAACGACCTGCTGGCGGAAACGCCGGTGATGCAAGGGGCTTTATGAATGGGCGATGAATACGGGGAGTTGATGGTCGTGGATAACGCCCTGGGCAAAACTCCGTTTGCCGACATAGGAAAGCGTTGAACGGCCAAAGGATCCACTGACCAGCAGGACGTTCTTTTTCTCGCTGATCCAGGTAGAGAAATATTCGGCTGCGTTGAAGCGGAGCTTGGAGAAGCTCATGCGGTCGAATTTACGCTGGGTGAACTGCTGAAGGCTTTCCAGGTCGGGAATGCTGTGGCCCGCGTCTTCGTGGATATTAAGGATTTCTGTAGGTAGATCAATCAGGTCGGGGAAGAGGTAACAGAATTGTTTGATGGCATAGATACTTTCGCGGCTGCCGTCGTAGGCCATAAAAAGGTGTTGGACGGCGGTGAAGTTTTCCGGGATGACAAGGACCGGGCATTCGGCATGGTGAAGGGCTTCCCGTAAGTACTGGTTGGGCTGGCTTCTATCGGCTTCGGCATAGAAATTTTCCCCGCTGATCAGGATCAGATCGGCGAAACGACTTTCCTTGATGAGCAGGTTCTTATCCCACGCTCCGTCGTTTTCGTGGAGGGAATAGGGAGTATGATGTTGTTCGCACTGACGAGCGAACATCGCTTTGTGGGTGGCGATTAGTTCTTTTTCGTTGTCTTCCAGTTCCATGATGGGGGCGATGTTACTCGCGGCGCCGGCGGCGATTAGGGAGGAGTAGTCGACGGGACGAAAAAACAGTCCCTTGGCGTGTACACGCTCATTTTCCTGCATCGAGTGTAAAAAGGCGAAAGGGCCTTTGGGGAACTCGTGGCCGGCTCCGACTATAAGTACCTGTTTCATATAGAGTTGGTTAAATAGTAATTGATGATACTGTAAAAGTATCCTTGTTGGGCGAGAGGGTAGATGACCTAGGTCAGGGGAGGGGGTGAGTTTGGACAGGAAGACCGCTCACTTAAAAATATCATCCGGCAGGTTCGTATTTGCTGTGGCAGAAATGACCTTATAAGTGATCGTACCACCTCTGATGTCCTGCTGGGTAAAGGGAATTTTCACACCAACGCCTATCGCTCGGTAGTCGCCGAAAGCCATGTGCGTCACATCCGGCGCATCGACGTATTGCAGGACCTTGAAGCCGGTTTTCTGGTCGTAGAAATATTTAACCTTGATCCCGTCGGGCTGGCTTACTGTGACCATATAGGCCGGAGCGCCGTCGATAATGTGGTACCTGCCGTCGAGCTGCATCGTATAACCCGCCCGGGCGAAATCAAGCTCCGGGAAAAGCCTAAAACGAGCTTTGGCCGCAGGCAAAGCCGCTATACGCTGCGGCGGATTGCCCCGTGGTATGATCGTAATGCTGTCCCCATTGAGCGCAAGGTGGAAGGTCCGGATATTGGACGCTGGTATGGAGACTTCCTGCAGGAATTTGCCTCCCATTTTATACTGGTTCACTTTTTTGAATATGGTGCCTTGCGCCGTATCGACTAAATTCACGGTTAAGTCATTGATGGCTTTGACCTTGTCTTCACCGCCGATGGCATCGAAATAGGATCGCACCACCGATGAGGCCGTCACGTTTTTATCCATCGCGATACCGCTCATATCATTGTTCTCCGGATTCACGTCCGGCAGCGTATGGTCCGGATCGGCCATGGCATAAATGAGTTTCGAGGACGATTTGTAGGCAAAGGTCCATTTGCCGCCGCGTTGCCATATCTCGGCGGGCAGTTGTACGCGGGATACTTTACCGCTTTCCTCCTTTACTTCTATTGTTACCGGCAATGCCAATCCTTCGTTGTTCGTAATGGTTATCAGCGCGCCTTTTGAGGAATCGTTGTTTGCGTAACCGATGGCTTTTACCGCCTGGTCGAGTTTCCAGGTAGTGAAGAACCATTCGTGCCAAAACCAGCTCAAATCTTCGCCGCCGGCATTATCCATCGTGCGGAAAAAGTCCCAGGGAGTTGGGTGTTTGAAGGCCCAGCGTCTAATGTAGGTGCGGAATGCAAAGTCAAAACGTTTTTCGCCAAGGATCTGCTCACGCAAAATGGTTAAACCCAACGCGGGCTTTCCATAAGCGGCATTTCCCAGGTATTCGGGCTGAATAACGTCGGGGGTGTTCATGATCGCGTCGGCATCGTTGGTAAATGTGCCGGGGGCTGCTTTTTGCTCGTCCGTAGCCTCCCAGTATTCGCCTTTATTGAACACTTTAGTGTCCACCTTATTGATGAACGTGTTAAAACCTTCGTCTATCCAGGCGTATTTTCGCTCATTGGAGCCCACGATCATCGGGAACCAGTTGTGGCCGAATTCATGATTCGTTACGTCCCATAGACCACCCGCCTGGTTGTCGGAGCCGCAGAATACAATACCCGGATATTCCATACCACCCACCGTGCCTCCCACATTGGTGGCAACGGGATATGTGTATTCGAACCACTCATTTGAATACAACTCGATACAGTTTTTTACATATTCAGTGGAGCGGCTCCATGCATCCTGCCCTTTGGCTTCAATAGGGTATACGGACTGGGCCAGCGCTTTTTTGCCGCTTGGCAGGTTAATGCGCGCAGCGTCCCAGATGAAAGCTTTAGAGGCCGCCCAGGAGACGTCGCGGGCGTTTCGAGTATAAAAATGCCATGTAAGGCTGGCTTTCGCTGGGTAAAGGTTTTTATTGTTCAAGTCTAGGGAATCTTTTATCATCAGGGTTTTATTGCTGCCGGCGGCGGCGGCCAAACGCTGTTGTACGACAGGGGAATATACCTCGGCTGGATTCAGCAGCTCGCCTGAACCCACTACAACCATATTGGCCGGCGCGGAAATGGTATAGTCGAAATCACCGTATTCCAGGTAAAACTCAGAAGCGCCCAGGTAGGGAATGGTGTTCCAGCCACTCACATCGTCATACACTTCCATGCGCGGGTACCATTGGGCGATCTCATATATCCAGCCATTTTTATACAGTTTTCGGCCCATGCGGTCGGTACCGTATTCGGGTACTTTAAAGGCATACCCTATTTTTATTTGCAGTTTGGAACCGCCCGCATGCAGGGTGTCTTTTAACCGGATCTGCATCCGCGTATCCGTAACCAGGTAATCGGCGGCTTCGCTCTTACCATTGCGGATGATGGTAACCGATTTTATTTCATCGCCATCAGTAAAGCTTTTATTATTAAAGCGGCCGCTTTCCACCGGGCTCGTAGCCTCACTTCGAGAATCCTTCCGGTAAATATTCTGGTCAAGCTGTAGCCACAAAAAATCGATGCCGCCGGGGCTGTTGTTCGTGTAAGTTATGACCGCGGTGCCACTAACGGTATGGGCAGCCGTATCCAGTGTTACGTTTAATGTGTAATCTGCCCGGTTTTGCCAGTACTTAGGCCCGGGCGCGCCATTGCCGCCACGTAGCAAAGTGCCGTCGGCTGGGTAAAACGTTGCCGGAAACGCCTGGTGCTGATCATACTTTGATGTGGTGTCCTGTGCAAACGCCGCAGCCGAAAATAGACATACAGACAGGCTTAGCTTGAGTTTCAGTAAAGTCATATATTAGTTTTCTTTGCCTTTGAAGACGCCGGTTGTTACGTCAATAGTGGTTGGCCGGGCCTTTTTATGGGCAACCATTAACG
>Ga0206896_1208_pt1 | contig 10562 bp, 9 predicted proteins | sample Alteio_BWOrgHeat_52_FD_152969 | JGI IMG/M metagenome (GOLD analysis project Ga0206896, IMG submission 152969) | Enriched cells from forest soil in Barre Woods Harvard Forest LTER site, Petersham, Massachusetts, United States -... | ecosystem: Environmental > Terrestrial > Soil > Temperate forest > O... | reverse complement strand
GCTGCCGTCCAGATTCATCAGGAACAGCTCGAAGTAACTGGAATCGCACTTGTTCTTATTTGACGCGAACAGGATTTTCTTGCCGTCGGGCGTAAACGTCGGTGCAAAGCTGGCGCAGCCGAAATTCGTGATGGTTTTGGCATTCGAGCCGTCGGCGTCGGCGATATGCACTTCCATCTTCATGGGCGTGGTCAGGTTGTCCTTGAGCAGTTCACGATACTTCGCGACCTTCTCGGGTGTGTCCGGCCGGTACGCGCGCCACACCATCTTCTTGCCATCGCGCGAGGCCACCGCGCCGCCGTCATAGCCTTCGGCGTTGGTGACTTGCTTTTTGCCGCTTCCGTCCTCGTTCATGGTCCAGATCTCCAAATCGCCCGAAGCCAGCGAAGTGTAGAGCATCTTTTTGGTTTTGAAATTGACCGTGCCTTCGGCGTCGTAACCGGCGGTGTCGGTCAGCTTCTTGACGATCTTGCCGGTGTCGGTCGCCAGGTAGATATCGAACGTGGGATAAACCGCCCACACATAGCCCCTGCTGCGATCCGGCGGCATGGGACAGGCCTCGCCGCCTTCGTGGGTCGAAGCGTAAATGATGTGTTTGTTGTCGCTGGTGAAGTAGCCGCAGGTGGTGACCCCTTTGCCGGTCGAAACCATGTGCTGGTCGGAGCCATCGGAATTCATCACGTACTCCTGATCGCAAGTACGGCCATCGCGGGTCGACTGAAAAATGATGCGCTTACTGTCCGGCGACCAATACGACTCGCCGTTCGAGCCGCCCTGCGTCAGCTGAATGAGGTTCTCGAAATGACGCGCAGGTTGCTGCGCGGCCAAGGGCAGGGAAGTCAGCAGAAGCAAGCCATGCAGCAGAGTCTTCATATATCGATCATTGTAGAACGCGCGGAAGTGCTACTATCTTGGACCATGGATGCTCTGACCCGCAGCCTAGCGGCAGCGTTGCTTCTAATGGCGGCAACCGTTGCTGCCCAGACCAACCCCTCTAACTGGAACACCGTCAAGGCACTCGGCGCGGGAACCGATGTGCGGATCCTGAATGGATCTCGCACCGTTAGCGGCAAAATCGACGGAGTCACCGACGACTCGATAGCGGTGACCTCTGGAAAAGGTCAGGAATCGTTCAAGCAACAAGATGTCACGCGCGTCTCCGTGAAGAAGGACGGTCACCGGAGGCGGAATGCGCTCATCGGGCTGGGCGTCGGAGCAGGAGCCGGTCTGGGAGTCGGCGCCTCCGCCGATGCCAGCTGCAAGAGCTTCTGCTTTGGCGGAAATATTGGTAAGGCGGTCTTCACCCCCATGGGCGCGCTTGTTGGAGTCCTTATCGGCGCATTGATCCCGACTGGCGGCTGGCGCGAAATCTACAAAAAATAGTGGCGGCTAAGGAAGAGGGTCGTGCGGCGCCGAGCCGCTCAAGTGCGCGTAGAATCCCAGATCCTCAGCGGTGAAGAGCTTCGTCGCATAGATGATCTGGAAGCTGTGTCCGGCGAAGTGTTCCACCACGTGATAAATCGCCGTCAGCACGGTACAGTCGTAGCCTTGGTTTTGGGTGTGCTCCATGAGCCGTCCCGCAGGCAGCGCTTGCAGGAGCGCAGCCGCTTCCTCCACAGTGGCCCGCAATCGCGCCAGCAACTCGCTCGCTCCTGCCCCTTCACGCGCGGCGAACTCGGCGTCTCGGTCGCGCAGATCGGACTGGCCGCCCACGCCGTGCAAAATCCATTGCCGTACGTTCCCGTTCAAATGCAACAGCAGATTGCCCACTGCATTTTGATTAGACTCGGCCCGCATCCAGATCTGCTCAGGGGTGAGTTTCCATACGCAGGTCTCGATGCGCTCCAGGAGCTGCATCAGCTTGCGATTGGAAAATGTCAGAAACTCGGCTTCAATCGTCATGTGCTCGTGTGTCCATTTTATCTGCCCAATGCAGGAACCGGGCCAGTTCGCGCCGGTTGCGCCAGGTAAAACCCCAGAAGTCGCCCGGCGAGATACGATCGGCGTGCAGCCCGCAATAAGTTTCGATTCGCCAGCGCAGATAGGGGCTACGCCAGGGACAGAGCCGATACCCTTTCGAGAGCCGCCACATGGCACCGAGCATTACGCTGAAACCGGCGCCCGGTGTCTTGAAGCCGGCAATAAAGAGTTGTGGCGGGCAATCGTCATGCGCTGAGATGCGGCATCTCTCTCATACGCGGTCCGGCTGCACGCGGTCCGGCTCACTTATTTGCGTTGGCGTTAGCGTAATAACCGTTGCGGCTGCGGACGTTGGGGTGCCCAGGCGCATTCACCGTGACCGTAATTTTACGGAAGGTCCCATCCAGCGCCGGGTTAAGCGGCGAATATGCCAGCGTGTATTGATTCCGAATCTCGTGGGCGATTTCCGGCACTTCCTTGTCGACTTCTTCCAGATCCTTGGGATAAAAATCCAACGCGCCGGAGGCTAGCGCCAGGTCGTGCAGCGCGTGTTTGGCTTTCTTGGACTCCCGCGGCTCCTCTTCGCTCAAGATTCCGATGGAGTAAATCAGCACGTCGCTCTGCTGCGCCTTGCGCATCAGATCTTCCAGGTTGATGTTGCTGGTATTGTCGTTGCCGTCCGTGACCACCACCAGGACTTTCTTGTCCTTCTTGGCCTTGTCTTTTAAGTAATCCATCGACATGCTGATGGCGTCGCGCATCGCCGTGCCGCCTTTGGTTTCCATGCGGTCGAGCGCTTCTTCCATCTTTTTGATGCTGTTGGTGAAGGGCTGGTCGAGGTAAGCGTCGTCGTTGAAGTTCACGATGAACACTTCGTCCTGTGGATTGGAAGCCTTCACAAGATTCAACGCCGCGGCGGCGACCCGGCTCTTCTTATCGCGCATACTGCCGCTATTGTCGATGATGATGCCGAGAGACACCGGGATGTCCTCCCGGCGGAAAATCTTGATGGGCTGCTCCACGCCATTTTCCAGCACTTTGAACGCCGGCTCTTGCAGATTCGTGACCAGCTTACCCTTCTGATCGAGCACGCTGGCATGCACCACCACCAGTCGGCTGTCGGCTGTAAAAACCGGGATCTCGTCCTGCGGCGCGGCCGCATTTTGAGCCGATGGCGTAGACGGAGGGGTGGGGCGAGCCGGTTGTGGCGTTTGGCTGAAGGCCACCACCGCAGCCATCAAAAACACGCCCACGATCCTATTGCGTAGGTGCATAATATCCCGTCCGGAACATCGCGTGCAGTTGCGGAAGTCCCGTGGTCTTGACTAATTTCACTTGCACGCGCCGATACTTCCCGTCGCGCGCGGGATTCTTCGGACTGTACCCCAGCAAATACTGATTGCGCAATTCGATCCCTATCTTGGCGGCCACATCCGGTAGCTCCGCCAGATTATCAACCGCAAAATGCCGGCCGCCGGTCTGCTCGGCCATCTCCGCCAACAACCCCGGCCCACTCATCTCTTCGACCGTTCGGCCGCGCGACGCCATAGGCTCGAAGATCCCGATGGCATAAATCTGTACATCGGCTTCCCGAACCGCATTCTTTACTTCAGTCTCCGTATAGCGGCTGGAATTGTCGCCGCCATCGGAAATGATCAGGATGGCCTTGCGCGGGTTATGTGCCTTCTTCATCTGATTCATCGCCAGATATACGCCATCGAGCAACGCCGTGCGTCCCTTGGCCTGGGTAAATGTAAGACGGTTCTGTATCTCTTCCGTTTCGGACGTAAAGGGTTGAACCATCTCCGGCCGGTCGTTAAACTCGATCAGGAAGAATTCGTCCTGCGGGTTCGCGGTCTTCATGAACTGCGTCACCGCCTGGCGCGAGCGTTGCAGCTTCGCACCCATGCTGCCGCTGGTATCGAACACAATACCCACCGAGAGCGGCGCATCTTCGCTTGAAAACTGGGTGATCTCCTGATCCACCTTGTCTTCCGACAGCTTGAAATTTTCCTTGTCCAGGCCGGTCACGAAACGGCTCATCGGATCGGTTACCGACACCGGAATCAGCACCAGCGTGGAATCCACGCGAATGTCGGCGCGCCTGTCGGTGATCGATTCGTTGGCGTCCGCCGCCGCTGGCGTGCGCGCGCGCGGCGTGATCGAAACCTTCGGGTCCACCGTGCTGCCGGGAGGGGGTTGCGAAGCGCTTTGCGAATATCCCAGAGTGACGATCAACGGAAGCGCGACGGCAAGAGCGAGTCCGACCAGAGGACGCATAGTCAACCAAACCTGCCCTCAGTATATCAGGATGAACGATGCTTCATCGTCTCAATTTTTGACTGGAAAGGGAGGCAAAAAGAAAATGCCGGTGAGTACTCGGAGGAAGATACTCACCGGCCGGCTAAACTGTTTCCCGAAGGTTGCAGTCTACCGAACTTTTGGGTGGGTCACCGAATCAACGGCGATCCAGCCCTAGAGAAAGAGACGTAGTGAGACACCGGAATGCCTCACAACTGGACACCTTGATCCTACCATCGAAGAATCCGCTTGTACAGAGACCAACCGGCCCGGCCAGCCCCAAATAGGGTCTTTTGCTGCCATCCCCGGCCTATCTTTCGATACTATCGTCTCGCTCTATTGAAGATATTTATTTAAGACCAATGCCAGCCGGTAGCCCGCGATGGCAACTCGTTGACGTGCGATCCGCTTCGCTTTTTCTTCGTACGCTGCAGGAAGTTGCAGAGGAAGATCCTTCGTTCCTGTCTCCAAGCCGAACGTATATACCGCCGATTTGTCCAGCTCCAGACTTTCCGCGGCCCAGTCAGCCGGATCCAGTGAAAGCGTCGTCCCCGCCGGATAATCGGCGGCAATCTCGCGAGCGTAGCGAACGATGTCATCGTCGTTCAGGTCGCGCGGAGAGGCCGCTCCGTCCCAAACGGAATGCAGATTCCGGCCCGGCTCGACGAATACAAGGTTTCCACCCGCGTCGCCTTTCGGCTGGGATCGCAGAAACCGGCTGGTGAGATGCAGCGGCTGATGGACATCGCCCACCAGGTGTTCCAGCCAGGGAAGATCATAGGCGGCCTGCCGCGAATCGGCGGCGGCGATCTCAGCCAGCAAGCGAGGAAGCTCGGTCATCAGATGCGGCGGCGGCATTTCCATCACGGGTGTGCCGTCCCCCGAAATCCCCATGTCGAAATAATGCCAGGTCAGGTGGCGCCCCATGTCGGGGAAACCGGGCAGTAGCGGCGTCGGGTGAGCGTCAGCGCTGGCCTCATCATAGAACCGCATATCGCCGCGCAGCATATCGGGCCAAGGGGCCGCGTGGATAAAGGCGTAGCGGGCGCGCGCGGCGGGATCGTCCTTGGTGACGCCCGCTGCGCCTTGCGTGAAAATGCCGCTGTAATCCGGATGATCCTGGATCATCTGGTCGACTCTCGCGCGAGCCTGCGGCGTGAGACGCTCATACGCAATCTCGGCGATGATCAAGTGGCCGGTGAAATTCCAGGCCGAAGCCGGAAGCGCCAGCAGCAGCGCTGCGGCTAAAGAAGTAAGACGGCGAATCAAGGACATGGCTTTTTCTATTTTGCCGCGAGTCTGATCAGTTGTTCAGCGTGGCGCAGCGCTTCCGGCGTGACCCGCTCACCCGATAGCATGCGGCCGATCTCGCGAGTACGCGCCGTCGCGTCCAATTCTTCAATGCTGGTAACGGTCCGGCCGCGCTCGGCGTGCTTCTCGACATAATAGTGATGCTCGGCGAAGCCGGCGATTTGCGCCAGGTGAGTGACGCACAGCACTTGCGCCGAGCCAGCGAGCTTCTTCAGCCGCCGCCCTACGGCTTCTGCGGCGCTACCTCCCACCCCGGCGTCTACTTCGTCGAATACCAGCGTTCGCGGAATCGCAAGCTTCTCGGAGCGCGCCGGTGCAACGCAGGTCTTGAGCGCCAGCGCGACTCGCGACAACTCACCACCCGAAGCGATCTTTTCGAGTGGCTTTAATTCTTCGCCCACGTTGGGTGAGATCAGGATTTCCACCGCGTCCGCGCCCGCAGCCGACCACTCCGCCGGCGTTACTCGGATCTCCACCCTCGTCTTCTCCATGGCGAGCGATGCCAGCTCGTTTGCGACGGCCTTTGCCAGACGCCGCGCGGCCTCGCGCCGCAGCGTAGAGAGGCGCTGCGCGGCGGATTCGTACCCCGCCGTCAAGGCCGCCACGTCCTTGGCCAGCGCCGCACGCCGTTCCCCGGAGCTCTCGACCGCGCTCAAGTTCCGCGCGACGTCCTGATGAAACGCGATCACCTCTTCGATCGTCGCCCCATACTTGCGGCGCAGCTTTTCGAGCGCCGCCAGGCGAGTCTCGATCTCCTCGAGGCGTGCCGGATCGGCCTCCAGCTTCCCTACATAATGACCTAGCGCCCGAGTCGCTTCGTCAACTGCGATGCGGGCAGGTTCCAGCGCCGTCACCACTTCGCGCATGCTTTCGTCGATGCGGCCCAGTTCTTCCAGGCGCTTCACCACCGTGTGCAACTGTGCCGCGACGCTCTCCGGATCTTCGTAAAGAGCCGCGTAGGCGGCTCCGGCCGTCTCCTGCAGACGCACTACATTGCGCAGCACCCGGCGCTCGTTTTCAAGCTGCAAGTCTTCGCCCAACTGCGGATTCACCGCCTCGATTTCGTTGCGCTGAAAACTCCACAGATCGGCCTGGCGCAGCTTTTCCTGCGCGGTGCGATCGAGCTCAGCCAGTTCTTCCGTCGCCGCGTTCCAGCGCGTATAAAGTGACGCGACTTCCGCCACCTGCTCGGATGCGTCCGCGAACCCGTCCAGCATTTCGCGCTGGACAATCCCTGAAAACAACTGCTGCTGATCGTGCTGGCCATGGATATCGCCCAGGCTCCGCGCCAGTTCTTTGAGCAGCGCCGCCGTCACTGGACGCCCCCCCGCGAAAGCCCGCGACTTGCCGTTGGGCAGGATCTCACGCTCGATAATCAGCTCGCCGTCCTCGGGTTCGACGCCTTCCGGCAGCCCTTTGGGGTCGATTTCAAAGATTCCCGCGATCCGCGCCCGCTCCGCCCCGCTGCGCACCATCTCCGCCGCCGCGCGCCCGCCCAGCAGCAGCGCCAGCGCATCCACCACGATGGACTTGCCGCTACCCGTCTCCCCCGTCAGCAGATTCAGCCCGCGATGAAAGCGCACCCGCACCTTTTCCACCACGGCGTAATTTTCGACGGTTAGCTCAAGCAGCATGGGCGTCTACCGAATTATAAGGAACCGGGGCCGTCCGCTGCCGGAAACATTTTGAACATTTTTTGTTTTACAGGGTCCAAGTCGCTTACAATGTAATCGGGATGAGAAAGGGCACCGGTTGATTTCGGAACACTGGATCGGCATCGTAGCGCAAGTCAATTTCTGGGAAATGGTCAGAAGCTCGGAGCCGATCCCCATAGCGGTGATGGCTGTGCTGGCGCTGTTTTCGTTGTTCTCCTGGACTGTCATCTTTTCTAAATTGTTTACCCTCCGCCGCGCGGCATCCGCCAACAGGAAATTCTTGCGTGCGTTTCGCAAGGCTGACCGCATGGACGCCATCGCCGCCGCCAGCCAGCAGTTCACCGCCGCTCCCCTGGTCGCGGTATTCGATTTCGGCTACGGAGAAGTCCATCGCCAGGTAACCAAGCGCGGCAGCATCTCGAACCCGGTGGCGCTCGAGCGCACCCTTCAGCTTGGCATCAGCGAGGAAATCTCGAAGCTGGAGCGCAACATGAGCTGGCTCGCCACCGCCGCTACCATCTCGCCTTTCATCGGTCTGTTCGGCACGGTATTTGGCATCATTGACGCTTTTCAGGCGCTGGGCCTCTCTGGCTCGACCAGTATGCGCACCGTCGGACCGGGAATCGCAAATGCTCTGTTTGCGACCGCGCTGGGCCTTTTCGCCGCCATCCCCGCGGCAGTGTTTTACAACTATTTCGGGAATAGCATAAAGGTGATGGGCACCCGCATGGAAGATTTTTCGCTCGAGTTCCTAAACGCGGCAGAGCGCATGTTCGAGGGCTAGCAGAATTATATGGCTTTCTCGGTCAGTAACGGCAACGCAGCACGTAGCGGACTGGGCCGGCGGCGTTTCGGCGCAGGCAACGGCACGCTCTCGGAAATCAATATCGTGCCGCTGGTGGACGTGGTGCTAGTGCTGCTGATCATCTTTATGTTGACTGCTCACGTGATGGAGTTCGGTCTCGAGATCAACGTCCCCGAGGTCAAGAACACCAAGGACACCAACGAGGACCTGCCAGTCATCAGCATCACCCGCAACGCCAAAATATACCTGAACGAGAAGCCCATCAACATGAACCAGATCGCTACCGAAATCCCGAGGCGTTTTAAGAATCAGAAAAACGTCTACGTGATGGCCGACAAAGCCACGATCTACGATCCCATCGCGCAAGTGATCAGCACTCTCGATCAAGCGCATCTCGGGGTGAAACTGGTCACCAAGCCGCAGGAGAATGCAGGCAGGTAGCTATGGAGAATTCCGGCCTTCATCCCGACATTCTCGACCAGCCCGAGCCGCTCAGCCGCGCCTTTGTCGCCGCGCTCACTTTGCATGTAACGCTCATCGCGGGTATGGGCATCTATGGTTGGGTGAGTTCACATCACGAGTCTTTCGGCGCGCCAAATGCCGGTGGCGGCGCGATCGGAATCGAGGCGGTGAAGTCCATTCCGCTGTTTCATTCCGGAGAGCAGAATCCGGTCGCGCACGATACCGAGTCGCAGGTCCCCCAACAGCCAGCCAAGCCCCTTGAGCAGGAAAAGCAAGAAAAAGTATCGCCCAACGCCGTGGCGCTGAAGATGAAACAGAAGAAGCGTCTTGCCGACGTTGCCAGCGAAAAGCAAAAATTCCGGCCCTTCAAAGAGATCGATCAGAATCAGGTCTTCGCCAAGCAAGCCCCGCAGGTTTCGAATCCATTGTTCTCGGCGATGCCGGGTTCGGGGCGTATCGGCACTGGGGCCAATACTACGCTTGGCAATCGCTTTGCCGGCTACGCGCAGCAGATCCAGCAATTGGTGGCGCAAAAATGGCATACCAATGACGTTGACGCGCGCGTGCAGACCGCGCCTGTTGTCATCGCATCGTTCGATCTGATGCGCGATGGCCGCATCGGTAATCTGCGCATCGTGCAACCCAGCGGTGTTCCTGCGCTGGACTACTCGGCACAACGCGCCATACTGGAAGCAAGCCCGTTTCCGCCGATTCCCCCGGGTTTCGAGCGCGATTCGGCCAGAATTGAATTTACGTTTGAGTTGAAACGATGAAGAACAAATCGATCGTGAATATTCTCATTTCTGCTGCTCTACTGTTGGCAGCCGCGGCGTCGCTCCAGGGACAAGCGCAGCCCGACATGAGGCTCAACGCCTCTACCGCGGAGCGCCCCGCCATCGCCGTAGCCGACATGCGAGGCACCGGCGACGCGCAGCGCAACATGGATACCTTCAATTCCACCCTGTGGGATGAATTGCAAAACGCCGGAATTTTGAAAATGGTGTCTAAGAGCGTTTACCCACTCGAAGTCCCGCAGCGCCCGCAGGATTTCAAGCCGCCCATGATTCCCGCGAACGCCCGCCGCGGAACACCGCCCACGCGCACCGGCCCCTGGCTAACCGACTGGTCCGGACCGCCGGTAAGCGCCAATTACCTGGCTTTCGGATACACCGCGGTGCAGGACAATCGTCTGGTCTTATATGGGTGGCTGTTCAATACCGGGCAGCCGGACGTCACTAGCGCCCAGGTGATCGGTAAGCTATACTTCGGCACGCTCGACGCCGACGGTGCGAAAAAGGTGGCCCGCGATTTCGCCGCCGACATCCTGCAGCAGTTCGGCGCCAAAAGCCTGGCCGGAACCAAGATATATTTTGTTTCGGATCGCAGCGGCACCAAAGAAATTTGGTCCATGGATTACGACGGTTCGCACCAGCAGCGCTTGACGCAGTATAAATCCACATCCAGCATGCCGGCGGTTTCGCCCGATGGCAAGATGTTCGCGTTTACCACTTATGCCGGAGGAAATCCGCAGATTCGAGTGCACTCGGTCGATACCGGGCGACGCCTGACGTTTTACAATCCAGTTTCCTCGGTGGTCGAAACTCCGGAGTTTTCGCCTGACGGCAAACAACTGCTGTTCGCCACGGCTCTCAATGGCTGGGTACAGATTTGCATTAGTAACCTCGACGGGGGCAATTTCCGCCGTATATCGAACGTGCGGGCAATTGAAGTGTCTCCCAAAGTCAATCCCAAAACCGGCACCGACATGCTGTTTATCTCCGGGCGCGGCGGCCGCCAGCAGCTCTGGCACATGAACCTCGACGGCACCGATATGCAGCAGTTCACGACCGGGGAGGGCGACGTCTCGAACCCCGCGTGGAGTCCCAGCGGACAGCAAATCGCTTTCGCCTGGACCCGCGGCTATGAGCCCGGTAATTTCAATATCTTCGTGATGGATGTGGCCGCCCGCAAACCCGTGCAACTCACGAACGGCAGCGGGCGCAATGAGAATCCCTGGTGGGCGCCGGACGGCGTGCATCTTGTGTTCACGTCCAAGCGCGGCAACTCGACGCAGATTTATACTATGCTTTCGGACGGAACCAACGTAC
>Ga0206896_1204_pt1 | contig 10750 bp, 9 predicted proteins | sample Alteio_BWOrgHeat_52_FD_152969 | JGI IMG/M metagenome (GOLD analysis project Ga0206896, IMG submission 152969) | Enriched cells from forest soil in Barre Woods Harvard Forest LTER site, Petersham, Massachusetts, United States -... | ecosystem: Environmental > Terrestrial > Soil > Temperate forest > O... | reverse complement strand
GTTGGCCTTTCGCGCCTGGCGGACACGCAATCAATCGGTTCAATCTGCCCCGTCGCCGAAATCTCATGCGCACAAATGTATAGTATACTGGCTCGTGGCGCATTCCGTCGCCGTGGACATGCAGCGCCCGCCGATGTCCCAATTTGTCGCGTTTTGTCGCATCAGGAAAAAAAAGGCCGCGACGCCGTCTAAGGTCCGAGCGCCCGGAGGTGTCCCATAAAGTCCCGAAAAGTCCCACAAACAAAAAAATCCCGGACGTCTGCCGGCGTCCAGACCCGATTCGGGCGGTCGGATCACCAGCGCGAAGGTGAGCGCGAAAATGCGAAACATGACCCCCACCCCCAGGGCGCGAATATGATGATGGCAGACAAACGGCTTCCGGAATATGATGTTGCCCCGGTTGCCCCGCAAACGGCCGGTCGCCAAGACCGCTCGCCGGCGCACAGCCGTAAGAATGGCTTTTCGAACCGCCTCTCAATTTCCGGCAACGTAGGGCTTTACCATCTTCCGAGGATCGACAATGCGATCAAATTCCTCGGCGCTGACAACGCCCAATTGGAGCGCAGCCTCTTTGAGCGTCAGATCGTGTTCCAGTGCGCAATGCGCGACCTGCGCAGCCTTGTCGTAGCCGATCACCGGGCTGAGCGCGGTGACCAGCATGAGGGAACGCTGCACAAAGGCGGCGATCTGCTTGACGTTCGGCTCGATGCCCTCGACGAGAAAGCGGCGGAAGTTTTCGCAGCCATCGGTCATGAGCCGGATCGACTTGGTTATATTGAAAATCAAGAGCGGCTTGTAAACGTTCATTTCCAGATGACCGCCGGCGCCGCCGGCGGCAACCGCGACATCGTTGGCCATCACCTGCACTGCGATCATGGTCAGCGCCTCGCATTGAGTCGGATTCACTTTGCCCGGCATCATGGACGAGCCAGGCTCATTCTCGGGAAGTTTGAGTTCCGCGAAGCCGGCACGCGGGCCGCAAGACAACAGCCGAATATCGTTGCCAATTTTGCAAAGCGAAACAGCCAGCGTTTTCAAAGTCGCGCTCAGCTGCACCAGGTCGTCGTGTGCGCCCTGCACCGTGAACTTGTTAGGCGCCGTAACGAAGGGCAGGCCGGTGAGCCGGGCGAGTTCGGCGGCGACTCCGTTGTCAAAGCCCGGTTGCGCGTTCAGACCCGTGCCAACGGCCGTGCCGCCGAGCGCCAGCCGGTACACGCCGCGCAGCGCCAGTTCCAACCGTTCCAGGTTGTCATCGAGCATGCCCACGTAACCGGAGAATTCCTGGCCGAGCGTCAACGGCGTGGCGTCTTGCAGGTGCGTGCGGCCAATCTTGACAATGTCGGCCCAAGCCTTGGCCTTGGCATCGAGCGCGTCCCGCAGGGCCTTCAGCGCCGGCATCAACTGGAGCTTGACGCCACTCGCGGCGGCCACGTTCATCGCGGTGGGAAACGAGTCATTCGACGACTGCGACATGTTCACGTGGTCATTGGGATGCACCGGTTTGCCGCTCCCGAGCGGCTGACCCACGATCTGCGCGCAGCGGTTGGCGATCACCTCATTCACGTTCATGTTGAACTGGGTGCCGCTGCCGGTCATCCATACGTGCAGCGGGAACTGGTCGATGTGCTGACCCTCCAGAATCTCATCGCAGACGCGAACGATCAAGTCCTTCTGCGCTTCGGGCAGACGGCCGGCCTTGTGGTTCACAAGTGCGGCCGCCTTCTTGACGAAGGCGTAGGCAGGGATCATTTCTCGCGGCATCAGATCATCGCCGATGCGGAAATACTCCAGGGATCGCTGCGTCTGCGCTCCCCAGAGTTTGTCGCCTGGAACAGTGACGGGGCCGAGACTGTCGTGTTCAGTACGAGGCGCGGTCATTACAAATTCTCCGTCTGGCCGGCATCCTGACCGTTGGTGAATATGCGCTTACACCGATATTCTCCTGCGCGGCGATCGGCAAGGCTTGTTCCTTGATCTTAAGATGCCGCACCGCGGCCGGAGCGGCACGATCGAGGCCATTTTCGGAATCAGCATTGTCTGGGGGACCATTGGCCAACTTCATGTCGCGGCGTAGGATGACGGGGCTTGGCATTTCCCAATTCACCCGTGGATTGCAACTGGAGGAATGATCGTCATGTTTGCGAAACGAAGTTTCTGGTTGAACGCCGGCACAGCACTGCTGGGGCTCGTGTGGTGGGGCGCCATCAACGCGGCGCCGTCCCCGGCCGCCGAAGAGCAAGTGCTGCACGCGGTTTTGGTCATGGGCACCAACGATCCACAGATCGGTGAATCTGTCGAAGTCGATCAAAAAAACCTTGAGACGTTTTTTGAACAGGGTTTTAAGGACCACAAAGACAGCCTGGACTTGAAAGTTTTCAAGGGCAAGGATTTCACGCGCAAAAAAGTGATGACGTACCTGAGCGACTTGACCGTGAAGCCCGAAGACAGTGTAGTCTTTTATTTTTGCGGCCACGGCGGTTACCAGCCCGGTTTGGGCCACTTGTTGCAGATGGAGGTTGTCGAAAAGAATGACAAAGGCGAGGTCGTTAAGGGTGAAATCTTGCTCCGTTCCGACCTGCGTTCCACGCTGGCCGAGAAGCATGCACGCCTTTGCGTTGTGATCTCCGACGCTTGCAACAGTTATCCTCCTGGGGCTGAGGTCAAGGGCGGCGGCGTTCCGGAGTGGAAAACCATGCGATCCCTTTTTTTGCAGTCGCGCGGTTTCGTGGACATCAATTCGGTGTCGGAAGGGGAAAACGCATTTGGCGACAGGAAGCACGGTGGTTTTTTCACGGGATCGCTCACCGCCACGCTGTCCAAGCCATTCGCCGACCTGGATTTCGACAAGGATGGTTTCGTGCATTGGTACGAAGTGCTGCCGATGATCCAGGCCGGTGCTCAGGAAGCCTATGCCACTTTCCGTTTTTCCGAGCTGAAGAACATCGCCAAGTACATCAAAGACCTTCCGCCCGACAGTGAGAAAGAAAAGAAGGAACTGATGTCCATTGAAAAAACATTGAAAGATCAACCGAACCATAGCGTGCGCGTTTTCTCCTTGTCGAGCGTGCTGCGTTTCGGTGTGCGAGTAGTCGAAGACAAAGAGGGGGTCATGGTAGCGATGGTCCATGAATACACTCCGGCGGCCAGCGCCGGGCTCAAGCACGGGGACAGGATCCGGTCCATTGCCGGCCAGCCGATCCAGAAAGCCGCCGACCTGGATAATATCATTGCCAAAAGCAAAGGCGATGTCGTGTTGGATGTGAAAGTTAAACGCGCCGGCGCTGACGAGTTAATCTCCTTGACGGTGAAGCTGGCGCCGTGGGAAAGTGTTGGAAAGGAGAATTAAAAACAGTTCCGAAAGCTGTCGCAAAACGTAAAACGGAATTTATTCCGTTCGCGGAACGAATCGAACGGAATTTATTCCGTTCTGCGTTGGCTAATGGAACCGATTCGGTGCCACGGGGCGGATTGCCGTTTTCTACCGGCGCTCGGGCGGCGGCGCAATTGGGATCTGCTCACAGCGCGTGTCCGGACTGGCAAAATGGTTAAAACGCTGTTTGCGGCCAACCAGTTGGGGCATTCTGCGCGTTACGTAATCCTGCAGGTCATGCCACGATATAAACTCTGTGGTGTGTTCGCCTGAGTAGACCGGCTCATTCTTGTGGGAATCATCGGCCAAACGATGGCCCTTGATTCCCTCCAGCACTGCCAAGGTCAGTGCACTGCGGTTTCCCCATTCCTTTTTGCCGCCACTGGCTTCCTCATTGGGAAGGGCCGCCGCGAATATGAGCGTGCCCTGGACTTCGTCAAGCAAGCGGAAGTCGATTGCCCCGCCGCTGTGACAGGTGTCGAGGATCAGGATAACCTCGCACGGCAATCCGCAGACTTCGTTAATGAAATCGCTGGCGCGCAACCCATGCAAAACCGGATTATCAGGATCGTAGTCCCGTGGCGCGAAGTAATAGCTCCCCCGTCTCAAGTCGCCGTGGCCAGACAGCAGCACAACGGCCTGGTCGAACTTCGTGCAGCTTGTCCTCAACCGCCCCAATGCTTTATAAATCTCTTCTCTTGTTGTCTTTGGTTCGGTGAGCCGTTCCACCTGGACTTTGTCGAAAAGCTTGCCTTCGTGCTTCTTCAACTCCTCCGCCAAATCTTCCGCATCGTGCAGTGGACACTCCAGTGATGGTATGAGTAACTCGTACTTCGTTACGCCAACTGCCAGGACGTGCTGCGTCCGGTTGGGTGGCGCACACTCCACAGTAAGTTCAAAGTTAAACTCAGCGCTGCCAGGATTGCTGGCTGTGATCGTAGCGTCATCGTCGTTCCGCCCGAAGTCCAAGCCCTTGGCAAGGAACACAAACTTCTTGCCCGAACTGTTGGGCTTGTCGAACTTAGCTTCCACTCCGTTCACCTTTAATTCAAATCCCTCCGACGGAAAGCTGACCATATCGTCCGCCTCCAGGATGACTTTCAAATTGGCGGAAAAGGAACCCCCCAATTCATTCCACGCCACGCGGACCGGTTTCAGATCCGGCTTTTTCTTGTTTTGGTCGTGGCCCGACCTCGGCGGAAGTTGCCAGGTGTTCTTCTCGAGCAAGTTCACGTAAACCGCAGTCTTTTTTGCACCTTCCACTCTTATGTCGACCGTTTTGGGCAGCGGGGCCAAGAATCGAACCACTGCTGCCGTCGACAGCAACGCGAACAACAATACAGCCGCCAGCGCGACAGCCGGTTTGACACGCGGGTTCGGCGGCGTGATTCTGCGTGCCTGCGCCCACTTCTTGACCACACGCAGCACTTGTCTCTCTGATAGCTTTGTGCCGGACATCGGCGCGGCCACGAGAGTGCCTTTGTGTTCCGGCCGATGTCCATCGTACCACTGATCTGCCGCGCTCTTTTGGGGTTCCGGACTGGCTCGCCCGATCTGTCGCGCCTCCTCGGCCTGGAGGAGCGCCGCCAGTGGGTCGATCGGCAGGCGCTGAGCCGGGTCGGTGGAGAACACCCACTTGCCGTTACCCCAGTCCACGGCGAGCAAGGCATGGTGCGTTCCCGCCGGCGCTTCGTGGTTTCGCCGGCACCAAATCCAGAACAGGAGGCTGCGCGGCCGGCGCAGGAACAAACCCCAGCCCAATGGCGGCGCGCCGGGCAGCCGGACCCGCCAGCTTTCACCACGGAGCACGTCGGCCCGGTAAACCTCGCGATCGTGCAGGAGAAAGGCGCGCTCGCCGGTGAAGTCCGGATGGTTGGCGAACGGCGATTTCACAGTTGGATTGGTGCCTTCCGCCGCCGCCTTGAGGATGCACGATTCCATTTTGGCCCAATCCTCCTGGAAACGCTCAGCTACGTCTGGAATGTTGAGATCGGCGGATTTGCCGAACGTCCCGCGCGCGTTGAGGATGGCTTGGTAGATTCCCTGGACCGAATCCTCCAGCGCCACGTCTTTGTCGGGATTGTGCCCCTGGCGGACCACGGCCGCATACATGGCGAAGGGGCGGCACCGTTCGAGGAGTTCGGGCAGCGTCAGCTGGCAGCCGGGGGGCATCTTCTGTTCTGGCTCGAGCAATAGCCAGGCGAAGCTGGCCGCCAGCATATCGTCGAGCGTGGGCGCCACGAAGCCGATGTCGATAACAATTTGTTCGATTGGCTCGTCGCGCTTGAGCAACGCATTGAGGCCGTGCTTTAGGACGAGCGCTGCCAGCCCCGGTTCGCTGCCATCTTGGGCCGGATTGTGCCGGACATGCAGTTCGCCCGCAGGCGGAGGGCCATCATTCTTGGGGAACACGCGAAAGACAAGTATCATGGAGCTGGCCTCAGCGCCGGCGACGGAATGGACTGACATTGTGTGCGGCGCCCAACACGCAAAGCAAGGACGTGCCAGTGGTGACGATCACTGCGTCTTTCGCTTGACCATGTTGTAAGCCTTTTTTTCACATGCATTCCGCCATGTGTTCAATCATTATGCTCGTCATGGGCGCCGGACGCTTGGAGATCGCTGAGGCCGGGTGAGCGTGCCATGCCGGGGCTGGTTTGCCAGTTGTCGACCGGCCGTTTCTCAACCACAAAGGGCGGCAATGTGAACTGTAGCTGCGTCGCCAGGGCGCAGACAAACGGTTCGTACAAGCCGCGTAATTCGATTAGCGAGTTGGCCATCGTCGGCTCGTCGCGCATGGCCAGCCCCGCTGCACGCAGCGACTCCCGCATCAGCGCAAGGTCAGCCGCCGGCAGGCGGTCATAATTTGGCGGCAACGGCGGCGTCTGCGATACCAAGACCAGGTCCACGGCCGCGTGACGGGCCATGGCGAATGTCAATCGAGCTTGGTAGCTGTCCGAAGGTTCAGCGTTCGCAATTAGAAACGCCGACGTGTCGAGGATCGTGGTCAGCGCCGCGACCCAGGACTGGTTGTCGTGTTGCGAGCGGTAAAAGCGCAGCACTGGGAACGAAAGGTGGCTCTCAAGCAATTCGGCTGACCAGCGTTCCCATTCGACAAGGAGGGGGCCGACGCCGGCCAGGCTGCGCGCGTCGGCGAGCCGCCGGAGCAGTTCGCCGGCGCTCGGCGGCGACCCGGCGCGGGCGTCGAGCAGAGAAATCGTGATCTCACGCCGGGAAAAGGCCTGATAAAGCACAGGCAGGTAGCTGATAACGACGGCCAGAAAGCCGAAGCCGATGCCGGCCTCGGCCACGCTGAACATCCGGCCCCAGCCGCCGGCCGGCACCAGGTCGCCGTAGCCGAGCGTGAAAAACGTCGTCGCGCTAAAGTACAGGTAAGTGGTAAAGCGCACGTCCGCGCCGGGCGGAACCGAGATTGCCGTGCCGAGCGACCAGTGCAGAAGGGCGAAGCCGGTGATGAGTCCAGCGGCCCACACCATCATCAGGCCAAACAGGGACAATGGGCCGAAAATGCTCAGGAAGGCGTAGCGCCACCTGCCGGCCGGGAACAGTTGCGCCAGCGCCTTCCACAGGAGCCAGGCCGTTTGGTAGAACAGGCGGGCCAGTCGGTAAGCATGCCGGACGCGGCGCGGCAGGATCATCGCCTCGAAGGCGTCGAGGAGTATGACGCCGATCAGCGCCGCCGCGGCAACCACCCCAAGCCACGCCATGCCTAACCTCCAGCCAGAAAACCACGCCGGCAAGTGCGGGCCGCGATTCTTCGCTTACATTGCGGGTTTGTAACTGTCCCGAGGCGCCTACTTTTTGTCCTTGGCCCGATTTAGTAGCGCGTCGACGTCGGCCCAGAATTTTGGCACTTCTCGGTACGCGCGACTACGCCACGACGCGATTTGCTGATGGATTGCATTGCAACCCCCTGGCAGCAGCCCCGCAAGGCAAATTGGACTGGTTTTCGCGCAACTCCTTGCCGCCACAGTGGCAAATGCATTGCAACCCTGCCCTGCAATGCATCAGACGGCAGTCGTCTGGAGCGAGCAGTCTCCGAAACCGGGTCCATTTCGTTAACCTGGCTAAGCCGGGTCGCATAGGCGAACACTGCCAAAATGTCTTCGCGCTCGAGGTCTTCGTAATGGCCAGGATTTCAACCGTGGTCATTCCGGAGCTAAGCAGTTCCAGAATTGTTTCGACAGGGTAGCGCAAGCCACGAACCGTCGGCTTGCCGTGGCAGATGTTCGGATCGATGGTGATGCGAGATTGCGGGTTCATCGGCGCCTCTATGGTTGATTGTACCATCTTGGTTCCGCGTCGCCAGCGGCTACTTCTTGTCCTTGGCGCGATTCAGCAGCGCGTCCACGTCGGCCCAGAGTTTGCGCCAGCTTTCGCGCTGCGGTAATGCCTACGGGCGAAGGCCGAGAAGGAAACGGGTCGCCGTTCGCGTTCGGTCTGCCCAGCGCAGGGCGGCTGCAGCTTTGCGCTTGGTGACTCGTTCCCCAGGATAACGAACATCGACGGCAAAACCGCTCAAGAAATGCGAACCGCGACGGAGCGAGCGGAGAGTCCGGTGGTGCGGAAGCAGAAGGTCGAGAACCACTTCCAAGTCGTGGGTGCGGGGAATCGCGAGTGCCAACTCCTGGAGCAACGCCTTCAAATACTTCTCGGCGCATTGCTGACAATGAAAACTGACTTGATCGTGTAACGGCCGGTTGCCTTGGCTAAGTTGGTTGGCGGCGAACCAATCGTCTTCGGCTTTTTGCACCCATTCGGCGGTGGCTTTGGTCATACATCACTTTGCCCTTCGATACGATTTCCTGCATGAACTGATCCCCCATTGCCAAGCGTTGGCTCAGCCTTTTGGGAGTGCGAACGAGCAAATCCATGGGAAACGGCGCCCGCAGCGCCATGCGGATTTTCACGGCCTGACTGTGGTGATCGCGTGCGGGCATGACGACTAACAGATCGACGTCGCTATCGGCGTGGGGTTCGCCGTAGGCAAAGGAGCCGAAGAGAATGATCTTTTCTGGCTGAAAGAGTTCGGCAATTTGCCGAGTATAGCACCGGATGGCCGCCATCGTGATGGCGGGGCGAGGTTTCGTTTTGGTGGTGCGCGTCGCGGTCATGCCGATATTATACCGTAAATCCGAGGGCGGCGTCACTTCTTCGCTTCGCTCGCCTTCTTCCGCAACGCTTCGACGTCGGCCCAGAGTTTGCGCCAGCTTTCGCGCTCCGGCGCGGGCAGTTTCGCCAGCGCGTCGGGGTCACGGACGCCGGCCAGGTCGGTATCCGCCTGCCAGTGCTGCATCTTCTGCTCCACCGTGGCGCGATTGCGGGCCAAGTCCTGGTCGAGCTGTTCGTCCCAGGCCGCCCGAACAAGCAAGCATGGGCTCCGCGGACGCCACTGTACAATTCAACAATTGTGAGCCGCACACGCAGCGCGGCGGAGCAAGCGGTAAGCGACTGTTCCATCCGATTCATAGACACGCGTCCACTCCCAACCAGTTTTCTCATTTTTGCGCAAATGCAGAATAAATCCGAAATACTTCTTGACACCGCCATTTTTGCGGCGTCCAATGTACAAGTTCCAATCGCCGCGCTCTCCCACCACGAAGGATTCATCATGGCTCGCCAACTCGCATGGCTGTACGGCTTTATCCCCAGCTGACACCGCAGCCGGACGATTACCCCCGGGGTTAGAATAACAAATTTTGGAATAAAAACGGTTAGATTGAACTTGGAACATACCGGATCACGCCCAGCGCCTGTCCATCAAAAAGGCCGTTTTCACTAGCTCGGCCAATTTAGTCGCCGGTGCCCTTATTGTCGGCAATACCACCACCAATGGCTGGACGATAAAGAAAAGCCAATAGATCTTTTGAGTGAGGTACATGAACATGAATTCTCCCGAACAACGCGCAATACGCAGGCAGCGAAATACATCAATCGGCGTGCATGTTTGGTTGCCATTCATGGCGCTTGCAGTCGTGTGGCACTGCTTCGCCCCTTTCGCCTGCGCCGGCGACATTGAAAAGGTGCTGCTTGAGGATCGTAGGAGTTTCAGTGATTCGCGCCCCACGGAATTCCCGGACGCTGTTGGCTACATCGGCAATTGCTACAATTTTTGGCAAATCGAAATCGATGAGAAGGCATTCGCTGCCGAAAAGCGCCCGGCACCGGAAAAGTTGCATGTGTCGATACCCGAATTAAAAGATATTTGCATGGATTCTGTGCTGCGCGAGGTCCTGCCGCAGGCCCAAGCGGTTTACGAGATCCGCGGCAACAAGATTGTGGTTGTGCCCAATACCGATAACGGCCGTCGACAGCCGTTCCCCCCGATCACGGAGGCACAAATAAAAGCAATGAAAAAACTCCGCGACCGTCTGCTGAAGACCGGTGTCGAGGCCGAAGTCGACGTGCGGGACAGAGAAATCAAAAGCACCATTCGCCAGCTTCTAGAGGACGACAACGTCGCCTTTGTAATCGATGAAAAAGGGATCGGCAAAAAAGCACTGGAACGCATCATCACGATCCCCAAGGGTTCTTACACATTGGATTCCATGTTAAAATTGCTCCTGGACGAAGTAGGCGCCATTTATGAAGTGCGGCCGGATTACATCCGCATCATTCCGGCCACCAAGTCGTGATTTCCCACTGCGGCGGAGGAAACGCGCATTGCGCAGTCGTTTTGCTTGCGACGCAGTACCAGCGACCGCCGTTTGCGCCAAGCTGGCCCCAATCGCGGCGGATTCCTCGGTTAGCTCTGCCAGGTCGCCGCGAAACGCCACGCCTATGCCGCAGTCATCAGTTGAGTGAGCGACCGTCTGACAGTAACGAGATAGGCGGCTCGTGGAGCGAGTCGCCTACGCGTGTTCATCGATTCCTTCGTACTGATTGTGAAAATGCCGGATCGCCTCCACGGGGTCGAGGTTCATTACCGCACGGCCCGTGGTCAGCCACTGGCCCTTGCGAAAGATGAACACGGCCGAGGCGGAGCGCAGATTCCCGACTGCGGCCAGCCCTTCCATGTCGCTGCCCGCAACGGCCTCGAACGAAATGGTGACGGGAACCAATCCCAGCAGGTCGCCGCTGTGCTTGTCGCGGGCCAGTTCCAGGTTGGGGCCGAATTCGCAATTCTTCCAGAGCAAACCACGCGGCTTGCCCGACGAAGCCGCGGCCTGGAAGAACATTTGTTCCAGCCGTTCGCGCTGAAGCAGGAACGATTCCCTGGCCCGGCCAATCTGGATTTCCTGTCCCGCCCGGTGAAACCAGCGCCAAGACAGTAAGCCAATCAGGGCCAGTGCCGCCGCCACGCCTAGCGATACCCAAACATACACCATCTTGAAACTCCCATTTTCCTGACTGTTATTG
>Ga0206896_1203_pt1 | contig 10795 bp, 16 predicted proteins | sample Alteio_BWOrgHeat_52_FD_152969 | JGI IMG/M metagenome (GOLD analysis project Ga0206896, IMG submission 152969) | Enriched cells from forest soil in Barre Woods Harvard Forest LTER site, Petersham, Massachusetts, United States -... | ecosystem: Environmental > Terrestrial > Soil > Temperate forest >... | reverse complement strand
CTGGACGACTTCGCTAAGGCCGGCGGGAATGGAGGGGATCTCCTTGTAAACGTGCGACCGGCCAATCGGCTTGGGTGGGCTGCCCGTGCCCACGTAGTCGAGCTCGATATAGAGCTGGAAGGTGACGAAGCTCTGCATCTGCAGGCGCGCGCGCAGGCCCTGGCGAATCTGCTCCTCAAATATCTTGGGGTCACCCAGGTCGGTGGTGTCGCCGAGGTCCCGATGCAAATGGGTGGTGTCGATTTCAATCATGACGGGGATGGCGTCGTTCTGCGGATCCTGGTCGTAAGTGATGAGAATGTTGGACACTTGGCCGATTTGCACGCCCTTGTACTTGACCGCCGACCCGACTTGGAGTCCGTTGACGGAGTCCGCGAAATAAATGATGAACTTTTCCTGGTGGTTGAACACTTTGCCCCCGCCGAACATCAGCACCGCGGCAATGGCCAGCACGGCGGCGCCGCTGACAAAAATGCCGATGATGGTGGGTTTCGCCCGGATGCTCATAAAATCAAAATCAGAATGACCGCTGGCCGCGCCGTTGGAAAGCCGCAATTACGCCGGGGGCTTCTGGCGGGTGAAGAGAAACGGCGCACCGGTGGCGGGATCGTGCATATGGCGCTGGCCGACCATGCCCCGGTTGAGGAACAGGCGCAGATGCTCATTTTCGCTCTGCACGCGCATCAACTTCGGCTTCCCCAGGCCACCCACGCTGCGCGTCGCCGCATCAAGAAAGAGCGCGCGGTCCGCAATGGCAAAAATGCTGGCGAGTTCGTGCGTGACGACCACGAACGTCGTGCCGAGCGTATCGCGGAGTTCGATGATTAACTCATCCAGCCGGCGCGCGCTGACCGGGTCCAAACCGGCGGAAGGCTCGTCAAAGAACAGGATTTCGGGATCAAGGGCCATGGCGCGCGCGAGGCTGGCGCGTTTGCACATGCCGCCGGAGATTTCCGCGGGATAGAATTCCTCGTAGCCCCGCAGGCCGACCAGGGCGAGCTTCAACTGGACGGTTTCGCGAATCGCGGCGGAGCTGAGGTGGGTAAATTCCTCCAGCGGAAAGGCGACGTTTTCAGCCAGCGTCATCGAGCTCCACAAGGCCCCGCCCTGGAACATCACCCCAAACTTGTGGAGCATCTCGTTGCGCAATTCCTCGCCGGCGGCGGTGAAGTCCATGCCGTTGAACAGGACCTGGCCGGCCTGCGGTCGCAGCAGGCCAATGAGGTGCCGCATCAGGGTGCTCTTGCCGCAGCCCGAGCCACCCATGATGACGAAAATTTCCCCACGCGCGACGTCGAAGGACAGGTCGCGCATCACGACAAAGCTCCCGTACGCCATGGTCAGATGGCGCACGGAAATAGCGGGGGGAAGGTCGTCTTCAGGCATGGCGGATCAAGCGGCTACATGTGCAATTGGTTGAAAATGACGGCGAAAATGGCGTCCGCCACCACTAGGCAGGTGATGCCGGAGACGACCGCGCTGGTGGTGGCCAAGCCGACGGCGGCGGAGCTGTTGCCGCACTGCATGCCCCGGAGGCAACCCGTGGCCGCCACAATCAGGCCAAAAAAGAAGCTTTTGATAATGCCGATGGAAAAATGGTTCAAATCCACCGCGGACGTCAACTGGTGCAAATATTGCGCGTGGCTCAAGCCCATGGACATCGCAACGACCAGGCCGCCGACCATGCCGACAAAATTCGCGTAGATCGTCAGCAGCGGGAACATGACAAACAGCGCAATGATTCGCGGGAGGACGAGGTATTCGATCGGCGACAGGCCCATGGTGCGCAGCGCCGCAATCTCCTCGGAGACTTTCATGGTGCCGAGCTGGGCGGCGAATGAAGCCCCGGTGCGACCGCTCATAATGACCCCGGTCATCATGACGCCCATCTCGCGCACCATCGCCAGACCCACGAGGTTGGCGACGAAAATCAAGCCGCCATACGGGCGCAACGTCACCGCGCCGACATAGGCGAGGATCAAGCCCATGAGAAAGGCGATGAGCGTGATGATGGGCAGGGCGTCGGCCCCGCAATGTTGAATTTCCACCCACACATCCGACCAGCGAAACCGCGCCCGAAAGGTGAAGAATTTCACCAAGGCCAGGGTGCAGTCGCCCAGGAATTGCAAAATTTCGAGCGCATCTTTCGCGCCATTCATCGCCAGCGTGCCAATCCGCGCAAAGAGGCCCATGGCCACGTCGCGCTGATGCACGTCTTCGACCTGCGGCACGCTGGTGGCCAGGCGCAGCAACTGGCGCGGGCCATCGGGCAGGCTCTCCAGTTCAAACTTGGTCTTCGTCTCGATGCAAATGTCGTGACATTGGAGCAAAAAGGAAATCAGGGCGGAGTCGTAGTGGGTTACGCCCGTGAGATCGAACCACATGGCCTCGGGTACGCGGTCAAACTGGGTGAATTCAGCCCGCACCACCGCTGGCGTGGGCCGGCCCGGCGTGCGCTGCGTCCACGGGCCCCGCATCCGCAGACAGAGCACATGGCCATCGCGCGTCATGACGAGCGCGTCGCCGCCGGAAGGGGTTGCCACTGGATCCATGCCAAAAATTCGGTTCAGTCTTGAAAACTCCGCGCGTTTTGCGCCTAGTGATCAAGATGCAAACCCCCCGCGCCGCGAGCAAGGCCATTCTCTATGACCTGGATGGTACACTGGTGGACAATTTTGGCGCCATTCACCGCAGCATCGTCCATGCCCAGGAGGCGTTGGGGCTGCCGCCGTCTTCCTACGAGAAGGTGCGGACGGCGGTCGGCGGGGGCATTGAGCTGACACTCAAACGCCTGGTCGGCGCCGAACTTGCGCCCGCCGCCCTCCCCCACTTTCAGGAATTCTTTCCCACGGTGATGCTCGTCGAATTGCACCCGCTCCCCGGCGCCGCGTGGCTGCTGGAGACGATGCACGGTCGGGGAATGCGCCAGGCGGTGCTTACCAACAAGCACGGCGAAGCCGCCCGCGCCATCATCCGCCATCTCGGGTGGGACAAGTGGATCGAGGTCGTTTTCGGCACTCACGATACCCCCTGGAAAAAGCCCCAGCCGGAATTCAGCCTCCATGCGATTGCCAAACTGGGGGCGACACCCGCCGAGGCCATGATGATCGGTGATTCGCCCTTCGATCTCGACGCGGGCACCAACGCGGGCTTGCGCAGCCTCGCGGTCACCACCGGCAGCCATACCCGCGTCCAGTTGCTCGCCCACCAGCCGCCGCCGGAGGCGGTGTTTGAGAATTTGCCCGACTTGGCGGCCGCGACGTTTGGCGTGGAATTTCCGCGCCCTTAAATTTCCCGGGGTGCCTGGACAATTTCCGGGTGGGAAAAGAATAATTTGACGACCAGGCCGACGGTAACCCCGGTGGCCATGCCGATGGCCTCCAGCGCCAAATCCTGGTTCAACATGGGATTCGCGCGAAAAACGACCAGGTGAAAAAAGACGCCGGCCAATAAACCCAGCAGTTCGGAAACCAATATGGCCTGCATCGACCCGGACTTGATTCCGAGGTCGAAGGCCATCTCCATCACGGTCGCATAGACGAGACTCAGCACCGCGGCGCCGCCAAACAGCCAGGCCAGCGTCGGCAGGCCGTTGGCATAGTCGTCCGTGGACAACACTGCTTGCGTCGGGCCGCTGCCAATGAAGCCGCACCAGGCAATCAAATAGCCCGCGCCCACCGCAGGCGGCAGATAAATGCCGCAAATAAATCGGAGTTCGCCCTTCATGGTTTAATTATGCCCACGGGCCGACGCCATTCAACCCGCGATTCCACCTCAGGAACGGAATGAACAGCTTAGGCCGGATGCCCCGCCGCGTATGCAAACAGCGCGGTAAAGGCCGCGAAGAAAACCGTGAGCAAATAGTAACCCGCCGTTTTCCACCAGGCGGTGAGGTACGGCTTGACGTCGAACACCGCCTGCAGGATCAGCCGCACGCCCCAGAACACAGCAATATACCCGCAGACGATGCGGCCCAACCGGCCGCCAGCCGCCAACTCAGCCGGGGCCGCCAGGCAAACGGTGCCATTGAAAATGATCGCCAGGCCAACATAACCGCCATAGGTCCAATACATTTGCCGAAGCAGTCGCGGCAGAGCGGCAAAGCTAGTTTTCCAATCCAGTTGATCCGGCACGAGCGCCGAAGCCACCAGGATGCACAGTTGGCCCATACCCGCCAGACGAATGAGTTGTTCGAGGTTCATAAGGTGGGTTTGAGCTAAAGCGCACCGGTCGCACGCAGGAAAGGCAGCACGACATTTTTGATGAAGGCGGCGGGAAAGGCGAGGCTGACGGTTGCGGCCAACTCCACCATGACAAAAGTCCAACCGCGCTGGCCGCGGCCCAAACCGATTTGTCGTCCGGCCGGCGAACGCTCCAATAAAATCAAAAGACCCTGCAGGCTGAAAAACGCCGTGGGCCCGCCATAGCCACCACCGGCGGGAATGGTTACGACCAGTTCATGCACGAGGCCGCTGAACATGAAACCCGCCAGTAATCCGCGTCGCGGCCCCATGATCCGGTTAATCGGCTGAAATAAGAATGGGTGGGCAAAATCGCGAAAAGCGGTGTTCCAGCGCCGGCCCCAAAACTCACTCACGCTGGTGGCCCGCAACGGCCAGTTCATCAGGGGACGCGCGGCAACGCCGAAAGTTTGCCACAAGCAGCTTGATAGCTGGAAAAGCCCACAATGGGCGGCGAGCGCAAATCCCGTCATGGCGGTCCAGCCGCGCGCCCACCACCAGGTTTCCGGCCACTGGCGGGCCACCACCCAAAAAAGCACCACACCCATAACCAGGTTAAAAACCGCGATCTGCCACGCGGCTCCGGTTGGGCGCGGCGGCGAATCCGCGCCGGGAAATAAAAATGCCTCAGCATCAAGTCCTGGCCAAAGAAACAGGTACGCCGCCTGCCGCCACCATGGCACGCCAGTCGGCCGTGCGGCCCGCCAGGTAAGCCACTTGCAACCGGCAAAAATGGCCCCGGCCACCAGCCACATGGCCAGCCAGCGCGGCCAGGCGGAGCCCCAAACGGCCCAAGCCAGCAGAACTCCGCCAGGCAAAATCACCACGGGGAGATAATGTTTTTGCTCAGCTGGGAAATGTTTGAGGGTCATGGAATGTTAAACTTGGTTGAAGTCATTAAAATCCATCGGTCTGAGTGGGGTGCGAATAGGCCGTAAATTTCCGATTGATCAAGGCCATCACCATTCCAACCAGGAATCCCAGAACCGTATTAACAATCAAACCGCTAACCGCCCCATTGACCCGATTGACATCACTACGCAGCAGTCCCGGGAGGAACATGGCAAATCCCGCCGCCGATCCCAAAAGGCCGGCCAATACAACGGTCTTCCATGAACGCGGATCCAAACCGTTCCGAAGGGCATATTCCATGTTTACCCGCAAATAAAGCTGGGGATGGCGGCGATCAGAAGACCACCCAAAATAAAAAGTGGAAGCAAGACCAGGAGCCAGAACAAAACCGACCCAATGGCCGTCTCGGCGGTCAGGACGGCGGCGGCGGAAAATGCGCCATAGTAAACCAAGGCCCCCAAAACAGGGGGCAAAATCGTCATGAGCAAAATGCGTTTGATGGGCTTCATGGGAGGAGGTTTGTCGCTGGGGCAGGGCCGCCGGGAAGTAACCCCAAATCCCAGGCAAGGGCCCCAAATAATGTGGTGATTTGCGCGATGAACAAGGTGTTCAGAAGCAAATTTTGACAAAAATAGCTCCAGCGAAGCACGATAATCTCGCGCCAATCGTAGTAGAACCATCCCAGCAGCAGGCGTCCGAGCCAATACGTGCCGATGAGCAGGGTCAGGTCGATGGCCAGGGGACCTTTCGCCGGCAATTCGCGCGGCTGCAGCAGGCAAATCAGCCCGAAAATGGCATTGAAGGTCTGAATATAACGCGAATAGGCGCGCGCGATGCAGCGGTTGGGCGCGCGCAGTTGGGCGACGTCTGAATTCCACCTCATAAGGTGGAGCATCTGGAAATAAACGGCCGCGAGGATCAGCTGGCCAACGCCGGCCAGGCGCAATCCCACAACGAGCAATTCATGGACGTTCATGGCGGTAACGGTGGTTTAAAGACTTCAATTCATACGCAAAATTTTTCGGGGAAAGCAGGGCGGGGCTTTAGCCCGCGCTTCCAGAAAATGACGCCCCAACGGCGAAATCCCGCAGACCAGGGATCAGCGCCGGCCTACCGACTCCCGCAACCATCGATCCATAATTTTCATGCGATAAGCGCTAAAAATGGTTAAATCACGCGCCGAGCATCCCCAGATTCCACAAAAATGCGCCCGCCAACGCCACGATCTGGGCGGCAAAAAGAAAGACAAAAGCCCAATTTCCCCAAAAATACAGCGGCTTCTGTTTCGTGTACTCTTCGGATGGGTAATACACGAAACCCAGCACCAGCCGCACCGCCCAGTAGGTCGCCATCAGCAGCGTCCAATCGGCCGCCAGCGGGGTTTTCGTCAGTAACTCACGCGGCTGCAACAGGCAGATGAGCCCAAAAATCGCGTTAATAGCCTGAATATAATAACTATAAGTATAAACAATGCAGCGATTGAATGGACGCAGCTTGGCCAAATCGGCCTGCCAGCCAATGACCCCGCGCAACCAAAACGTCAGGCCGGCGATAAAGAGCTGGCCCACGCCCGTCAGGCGCAGTCCCAGGAGGATAAGATCATGGAAGTTCATGGCGGTGAAAAGTTTTTATGGATGAAGGTGGGTTTGGTGGAGGTGGCGCGGTGCGTCTGCCGCATTCTTGGCTGCCGGATCTCGCCCGTCCGTCCCGGCCTCGGGCTGGTCGCATGGCTTGAGGAATTTGACGCCCCAAAACAACAGCCGCTCAAATCCATCCACGCCGCCGCCGAATCCCTCGACGGCCCCTTCCAGCCGGCGCTTGTGGTGATCCCCGGCAGCAGTTCGATCATGATTGGCTGGCGGGTGCATGGAAGTGGGCGGGTTGGATGAGTTATCTGAGCATCTTGAATAATACCGGCATGATTTTGCTGCGCTCACTGCGGGCGACGCGGTCCATCACTCCGGAGGCCTGGCCGACGAAATCGCGAAGGTTGCTCATCGTGGTGTGGAATTCCTCGGCCTCGGCGCCCTTGAGCTTCGCCGTGCGTTCAGAGCATTCCTTCAGCACGGCGAGGGCGGGGTCAATTTCACGGCGCTGGCGTTCCCGGGCAATGGTGCAGAAGATCTTCCACACTTCCTTTTCGGCCTCAAAATACTCGCGGCGCTCGCCCTTGCGCAAGACCACCCGCAGGAGCCCCCACCCCACCAGCTCCCGCAGATTTGTGTTCACGTTGCCGCGACTGATTTGGAGGGCCTCCATGATTTCGTCGGTGGCCAGCGGCGCGGGGCTGGTCAACAGCAGCGCATGGATTTGGGCCATGGTCCGGTTGATGCCCCAGGCGGCGCTGATGACGCCCCATTGGGAAATGAAGCGGTCGCGCGCGGCGCGCAATTCGGTGACGGTGGTTGGGTCGGGAGTGCTCATGGTGCGGGAGGATTGGCGGGGAATAAGGGGGTGGCGCCAGGACGCCAGGGAGCGACCGGATTCGCCATCAAGGGCGGCCCATCGTTGCCGCCTCGCCGGGCCTTGCGGCGCATTTTGTCAAAATTGAACATGTTGAAGAAGTGCATCCCACCGAGGACGATCAAGACCAGGCCGAGCTTCGTGCTCAGAAACTCAAAGGCCTCCTGCACGTTGGTCGGCTTGTCCCCATACCGGAGGGCCAGGGCGATGTAGCCGATGTTGATGAGGTAGAATCCCACCACCAGCAGGTGGTTGACCGAATCGGCCATCTCGGTATTGCCGTGGAAGGCTTCGACCAGAAAGACCCTCCCGTTCTTGTGCAGGGTGGCCGCAACCCATATGGTCAGGGCGACGCTGAGGGGCAGGTATAAGAGATAACAGGCGACGGTGGCATTCATGGCGGGAAGGCGTTGAGGGTGGGAATGTTCGGCTGAACTGTACTTTCAGTATATACTGAAAGTTCAGGTTTTGCAAGTCCGGGCCCGGTCGATTGTCCGCCCGCTTATGGTCGTTATAAATGCGGGTGGCGGGTTCCCGTAGCGCTGAGCTTTAGCCAGCGCTCTGGATCTTGGAACATCCAAGAAGCGCTGGCTAAAGCTCAGCGCTACTCCAAACGCCATTCCCGCCCTGGCGTACGGCTGGACATTTGCCCGGGCCTCCCTACCTTGTTCTCATGAAGAAACTTCGCTGGGGCATCCTCGGCTGCGGGAAAATCGCCCGCAAGCTCGCCCGTGCCATCGCCGGGTCGCAAACCGGCACCGTCGTCGCCGCTGGCAGCCGCACCAAGGAAAACGCGGGAAAATTTGCTGCGGAATTTCGGGTATGCCAGGCCCACGGCTCCTACGCCGATTTGTTGGCCGATCCGGAGGTGGACGTCGTTTACATCGCCACGCCCCATCCCTGGCACGCGGAATGGGCCATTCGCGCCGCCGAGGTGGGCAAGCATCTGCTCTGCGAAAAACCAATGACGATGAATGCCGCCGACACGGAGCGCGTCATCGCCGCCGCGCGGACCCATGACGTTTTCCTCCTCGAAGCCTTCATGTACCGCTGCCATCCGCAGACGGCGCTCTGGGTCAAACTCCTGCGCGAAGGCGCGATTGGAGAGCTGAAAGCAATCCAATCGAGTTTTTCCTTCCGCGCACCCTTTGATCACAAAAACCGGCTGTTTAATCGCGAAGTCGGCGGCGGCGCCATCCTCGATGTCGGCGGCTATCCGATGTCGCTTGCGCGCCTCGCCGCCGGCACCGCCCTCGGTCAACCCACCGCCGAGCCACTCACCCTTCATGGCGAAGGTTTCATCGGCCCCACCGGCGTGGATGAATACGCGTCCGCCCTGGTACGATTTCCGAATAACCTCCTCGCTGAACTTTGCTGCGGCGTGCACCTCGAGCGCGGTCAAACCGCCCGCCTCTTTGGCACCGACGGTTTTCTGGAAATCCCCGACCCCTTTTTCTGCAAGGGCGAAGTTCGCCTTTGGAAACCCGGGGCCCAGACACCCAAGATCTTTCCCAATCCCGCCCCCGGCGCCGATTTGTATTCGTTTGAAGTCGAGCTGGTGGCACAACACCTCGCGGAACGCCAGGCCCCGGCACCGGCGATGACCTGGGATGATTCGCTGAATCAGGCGCGGGCGCTGGAAAAGTGGCGGTTGGCAATTGGTCTATAATCCCAACAACTTCCGCACATTTCCGCCCAACACGAGTGCCAGCTCCTTCTGCGACAATCCCGATTGCTTTGCCTCGGCAACCGGGCGCGCGAAATCCGGCTCCTTTTGTTCCCGTGGAAAAACCCGCAGCGGGTAATCGCTGCCAAAGAGAATTTTCTCCGCGCCCACGGCGTCGGCAACCTGGCGGTAAACCCGCGAATCGTAAAGCAGCGGGCTGGCCGAGGAATCAAAATAAACATTCTTCAAATCCGCCCGCACCGCTGGATTTAACGCCAGCAATGGCAGCAAGCCGCCCCAGTGGGCAAAGATGAAATCAACCTGGGGATGCCGGCGCGCCACGTTTTGGTAATCCCGCAGCGGGGCGTCAATCCGCCCCGGATAATCGCGCCCCGCCGGCTCCGTCACGTGGAGGTTGACCGGCATTTTCTTCTCGGCCGCCCACGCCAGCACTCTCTCCCAATGGGCGTCATTCATCGCAAAACCCTGCGCCGCCGGGAACACCTCCCCCACCCCGCAAAATCCGGCGTCCCGCACCCGCCGCAAATCCTCCAGCGCCGCCGAACCCGCCAATGGCTGGACGCTGGCAAACGCGCTGAACCGGTCCGGGTTCGCCCGCAGCCATTGGGCCATCTCCGCGTTGTGCCAGACGCAGGTTTCGTGATTTTCCCAATACCAGCCCAGCAGCACGCACCGTTCCACGCCCGCGTCGTCCATTGCCTCCAGCATCGTTTTGCGGTCGGCAAATCCCTGGAGCGACTTTTTTCCGTCCGCCCGCGGCCCCACCAGTTCCGCCCAGTGATGCTCACCGCGCGCCCGCGCCCAACCGGCCGGATCGGTAAAAATCTCCGGCGGATAGGCGTGCGTGTGGGCGTCAACCACGCCCGGGACCACGCGCGCTTTGGCGGATGGCGTTTTCTTCATTCGCGCAATTCCGGTTCGTCATGGCCGAGGTTGGCGGGTAATTCGCCCGGCAAAACACCGTAATAGGACGCCAGCCAGAAGCTCCACGACCACTTATAAAAAATCCAGGGAAAGATGACCGCAATTCCCAGGCTGAGAGCCACGGCGACCCTTGGCGCCAGCCAGCCATGCAGGGTCGCGAGGACCACCATCAGCAGCAGCCCAAATACCGTGACCGCGTAATTGACCACCAGGGCGCCGAGGTAAAATCCGTCCCGCCACCAGCGCATCCCGCACTGCGGACAATTTTCCGCGATGCGCATGCCCCGCCCAAATACCAGCGGGCCGCCGCAATTTGGACAGCGCCGCCGCAATCCCCGGGAGAGGACTTGGGCGATTGCGACCCGATCCAGTTTTGCATCCTGCGCCATGCAAAAAGCTAACCTTCGCCCCGGCCAAAGTCAAATTATGCCCGCCCTCGAGCGGGCACTTTTAAGGGCTGACCCGACAAGTGCCCTGGCTTACATTGCCGGTCACCGGGTTTACCGCCGGCTGAATTTCGCACCCATGAAACCCCATCCAGTTCTCCTCGTCACCGGATCGTCCGGATTGATTGGCTCCGAGGTTTGCCTTTATTTCTCCCGACTCGGCTGGAAAATTCACGGAGTGG
>Ga0206896_1202_pt1 | contig 10808 bp, 7 predicted proteins | sample Alteio_BWOrgHeat_52_FD_152969 | JGI IMG/M metagenome (GOLD analysis project Ga0206896, IMG submission 152969) | Enriched cells from forest soil in Barre Woods Harvard Forest LTER site, Petersham, Massachusetts, United States -... | ecosystem: Environmental > Terrestrial > Soil > Temperate forest > O... | reverse complement strand
CATTAACAACGCCCCGGCCGACGGGACGACGAGCAATGTTTTCGTAGGCCATGATACGATTATAAATGAGGCGACTTCCAATTTTGAAAAGGCAAAGGCCATCCTCAGCGGGCTTTCTGAAAACGCAGACTATGACCTCGTGTTTCAGAACATCATCCCCAGTTTCAACCTGAACACCCAAATCATCACCCCGGCGATGTGGGTCCGACAGATATTTACCTACGAGGCCAGGAATTATTTGGTGAACCACAAGGTAGCCACCATGACGGCGGCGGACTGGACGGCTGTGACAACCCTCGCTGCTGCGAGGATGGTGAAAGGAGACTTTTCCTTCCAGTTCGGCATGAACGCGGGGGGGGATCAATGACCTCTCCGCCAATTTCTACCATCCTTATGCCTTCCATTCCTACGGAAACGGTTTTGCCTGGGTGAGCGAACGCCTGATCCAGGACTACCAACCGGGCGACAACCGGTTCACCCAAAATTTTGAGCCCTATCCCGGAGGCCCGACGGTCAACGTGCGTAACCGCGGTATCCAGTTCGGTACGCGCTGGAATGTCATAGACATCGAGGACGGGGGAACCTATGCGACGGACAACAGCATCGGTTCGATCAGTATGAGCGCGACCTGGGAGGAGAATTCCCTGATGCTTGCCGAGTATAAGATCCGTTCGGGCACGGATATAAACGGTGGGTTGTTGATCATCGATCAGGTCCGCGATGCCCAGGGATCGGGACTAGCGAATGTTTCCGGTACTGGTCTGAGCCAGGCGGAGGCGATCGAGCAGTTGCGTAGCGAAAGAAGGGTTGCCTTGTATCTGCGCGGAGTGGCCTTCTATGATGCGCGGCGCTGGGGTGTTACGGCACCCGCCGCGACCGGAGGAGGCAGGACCAATGCGAATGTCCTGGTGCCGGGCAACATCATCGGCGCGGCTGCTGCGACGATCCTGCCCTGTACGATCGATTACGACTATATGGATTATTGGGACGTCCCCCAAAATGAACTGGACTTTAACGCGGCGGCCCCAGGGTCGGCGCCGATCCATAACTAGACGCCGGGCGTCGATGGGAAAGGGCTGCTCCGAGGGGCGGCCCTTTTTTGTGCGGTCTGCGTTTACCGCGCTAGGAAGACGGTGCCCTTTTGGCTCAATACCCGGCCGTTCAGGTCGGTGGCGCGCAGGGTCCAGACATAAGTGCCGGGGGGAAGCGGGTGCCCGGAATTCGCGCCGTTCCAGGAGAACCGGAGGTCGGTGCTGTAAAAGACCTCGCGGCCCCAGCGGTCGAAGACCCGGAACCAGGTCAGCGTTTTTATACCCGGCGCGGTGATCCGGAGGACGTCGTTTATGCCGTCTCCGTTGGGGGTGAAGGCACCGGGCACGTAAATAGCCGGACCCTGATACACTTTTACCAGGACCTCCGCCCGGGAGGGGCATCCGGCGGACGTATAGGCGGTAAGGGTATAGCGGGTGTCCGTGGCGATCAGGGCGACGGGGTCGGAGACGTCTGCATGATCCAGACCGGCGGCTGGAGACCAGGCATAGGTAAGACCCCCGGAGGCATGGAGCTGGATCGGGTATCCTCGGGCGACCAGGGTATCGAGCCCCGCAAAGGCATGGGAGGCTTGTATGGCGACCGCCTGGGTGACGGTGTCGGATAGACAGCCCTGGACGCTTTGGGCCCAAAGGTGCGCGTCAATGACGCCTTCCCGGTCATAGACGCGGGAAATGCGCTGGGTGGAATCGGGGACGCCTCCCAGGTCCCAGTACCACTGACGGAGGGGCACGGCGCTGGGGTTGGTCCCGGTCAGGACAAGGGAGGAGTCCACACAAACGGTGTCGCCGGCAAAGGCCACTACCGGCGTTGGATGGACCATAAAGGTCGTATCTGCGTCTTTGCTGAGGCAGCCCAGATCGCTGAGCGCGGAGAGGCGAAGCCCAAAGTTCCCTGCGGCAGGGAGAACGATATTTGGCATCGAATCGGTGTAGGTCTGGCCGCTGGGGAGGGTCCAGTGCCACTGGGTGATGCGCCCGACCGAGTCGCTGCTGGTATTGATCAGGGCCAGGGGCCTGCCGGAACAGGCGTTACCCACTGTGAAAGCGGCGACCGGGTAAGTGCCGATCAGGATGGTCGCCTTGTTGGTATCGGACAAACAGCCATTGTCTCCGGCCACCACCTGGGTCAGGGTGTACGTGCCGGCTTGGGGATACCGGTGGGGAGGAGGATTGGGGACATTGCTGGTGGTTCCGTCCCCAAAGTCCCAAGACCACCGTACGATCGACCCGAATGCAACGGAACTGTCCTGAAAAAGTATGGGTTGGTTCTCACAGTAGGCCTGGCTGGAGGGTACCCGGTAGTGGGCGTTGAGGGAGGTGCAAAAACCCTGTTGGTTGTAGCCTTCGCCGGTGGCAGCGGTGAAACCCCAGAAGACAAGGCTGTTGCCCTGGAAAACATCCTTTACGATGTCTTTTGTCATGGACAGGCGTTGGGTACCGTCAACGTAGGCCGTCAAGACCTGGGCCAGGGCATTCCATTGTATCTCCAGGACATGCCAGCTACAGTCCTTGATGTTGGGGCTGTCCGCCAGGGCCTGGACGGGACCGTCCAGGTTATTGGTGTCGGTGTGGTTGACGTCCCCGTTTGCCTGGAAGGCGATATGGTCGTAGGGGGGGTCGCTGTCCTGGGTGTTAGGGTAGGTATCTATGGTGACCCCCAGTGAAGGGGTAATACCGGCGAATCCGAGCCCGTTCCCCGGTACGCCAAGACTGGTACTCACGGGTTGCAGCACAAAAGCGAGTCCGTCCGCTCCACGTTTGCTGGACCGGCAGCCCAGGAATATGTTGAAGCGAAAGTCAAACGATTGGGCGAGGTCGATTTTATCCTTGTTCCAGACGGAGCCGGCCTGGTTGGCCTGGCTGGGTGTCAGGGTATAACAATTGCAGGAATTTTGGGTGGCGGACCCGTTGAGTACATAAGGATTGACCTGGCCGGAGGCCTTTAGGCCATACAGCAGGCAAAGGGGGAAAATGGAGTGCAGGACACGCATAAGAACGCGCTGAGCGCACCTGTATATACGGACATCCGGGGGTCCCCGTCTATCACGGTGTAATTACCTGATCAGGAGGACGGTCCCTTGTTTGGTCAGGACCTTGCCGCTCAGATCCGTTCCCCGGACCGACCAGACGTAGGTCCCGGATGGAACGGGGTGGCCGGCAGCCGTGCCGTCCCAGCCGGCTTGCGGGTCCGTGCTGTGGTATACCTCTTGCCCCCATCGGTTGAAGACGCGGAAGTATTGCAGCTCGCTGATCCCGACGGCGACGATCCTGAGGACGTCGTTGTTCCCGTCCCCATTTGGGGTGAAGGCGCCGGGCACATAAATGGCCGGCCCTTTATAGACCTTGATAAGCACACTGGCGCTCGATAAACAACCGGCGCTGGAGGCTGCCGTGACGGTGTAGCGCGTATCGGTGCTGATGGTGGCGATGGGGTCGGGGAGGTCCGGGTTGCTAAGACCTGTGGGGGGAGACCAGGTATAGGTAGTGCCTCCGGAAGCCTGTAACTGGATGGGGTAACCCAGTGCCACTGCTGTATCGCGCCCCGCAAAGGCGTGAGAGGCCTGAATCTCGACGGTCTGGGTCACCGTATCGGATGAACAGCCCAGGGTGCTCACCGCCCACAGGCTGGCGTTTAATGTGTCCTCCTGGTTATACACATGGGAAATGGTTTGGGTGGAATAGGGAATACCGCCTACCAGCCAGTACCATTGCCGGATAGGCACCGCGGAAAGGGGGTTGCCGCTGAGGGTCAGGGGCAGGCCGGCACACACCGATTCCCCTGTAAACGTGACTTGGGGTGAAGGGTTGACGGACAAGAGCACCGTGGAAACATTGCTGGGACAGCCTTCCGCGCTGACGACCGATAGTTGCAGGGTATATCCTCCGGGCTGGGTCAGTACGATCGAAGGGAGTGAATCGGAGAAGGTCTGTCCATTGCTGAGGGCCCAACTCCAAGTCGCGAACCTTCCTACCGAATCAATGCTTTTATTGACGAGGGGTAGCGGCTGATCGGTACAGGCGTTGCCGACGGTGAAGGAGGCCACGGGGAAAGACCCGATGGTCAGGACCGTCTTGTTGGTGTCCGACAAACATCCATTGTTGCCCAACACATTTTGGGTAACGGTATAGACACCCGGGGTGGGGTATATATGTGGTGGCGGGTTCTGAAGATTGCTGGAATCTCCATCCCCAAAATTCCAATACCAACGAACGATCGATCCGAACGAGGTAGAACTGTCCGTAAAGGTAATGGGTACATTTTCGCAGTATTCCTGGTTGGAGGGAAACGAATGACCTGCATTTAACGAAGTGCAGAACTGTTGTAAGTTGTACGAGCCGCCGGTGGATCCTGTAAAGCCCCAGAAAACGAGGGGGTTGCCCAGGAAAATGCTGTCCACCAGGTTCCTCGTCAGGGACAAGCGAAGGACCCCGTCCATGGAAGCGGTCAGGGTCATGGTGGGCGCATCCCATTGTACATCCAGGACATGCCAGGCGCAATCTTTTATGCTGTTCCCACTAGCCAGGATCGATACAGGGCCGGCCAGGTTATTGGTGTCGGCGTGGTTGAGATCGCCGTTGGCCTGGAAAGCGATATGGTCGTATTGGGGATCGTCGTCCTCTATATTCGGCCACGTATCCAGGGTTACACCCAGGGAAGGTATGATCCCGTCGAAGCCCAGTCCGCCTCCATCGCTGCCTTCACTGGTACTGACGGGCTGTAGCACAAAGGCGATGCCGTCGGCGCCCGCCTGGCCCGCTGTACATCCCAGAAACACGTTGAAATGATAATCGAAGGATTGGGTCAGGTCTATTTTGTTTTTATTCCAGACCGCACCAGACATAAAGTTTTGCTGAGGGGTCAGCGTATAACAGTTGCAGCTATTCTGGACCGCCGACCCATGCATGACGTAAGGGTTGGCCTGGGCGACCTGGCCCGAGGCTGCGCGCGCGCAGAGAAGACAAAGGGCAACGGCAACAGAGGTAAGGCTTTTAGACATCTATTCTGGCATACTTAGCATGGGTCTCGATGAATTCACGCCTCGGCGCCACTTCATCACCCATGAGCATGCTGAACACTTCGTCTGCTGCTACCAGGCTTTCAAGGGTCACCATCTTCAGGACGCGCTTGGCAGGATTCATCGTGGTCTCCCACAGTTGTTCCGAATTCATCTCTCCAAGGCCTTTATATCGTTGAATGGAGACGCTGTCCTCCTTACCACCGGCGATGCGGTCGATGGCGGCTTTGCGATCCTCCTCGTTGTAGGCATAAATCTGTTCCTTGCCCTTTTTGACAAGGTAGAGCGGGGGCTGGGCGAGAAACACATAACCCTGTTCCACCATCTCCTTCATATACCGGAACAGGAAGGTAAGGATGAGCGTAGCGATATGGCTCCCGTCCACGTCGGCATCCGTCATGATGATGAGCTTGTGGTAGCGCAGCTTAGCCAGGTTCAGGGCTTTGGGGTCTTCGGGGGTGCCCACGGTCACGCCCAGGGCGGTATACATATTCCGTATTTCCTCGTTTTCCAGGATCTTGTGCTCCATCGCTTTCTCCACGTTGAGGATCTTGCCCCTCAGCGGGAGGATAGCCTGAAAGCTACGGTCCCGGCCTTGTTTGGCCGTGCCGCCCGCGGAATCCCCTTCCACCAGGTATAATTCGCAGCGTTCGGGATCCCGGTCGGAACAGTCGGCGAGCTTACCCGGCAGGCCGCCCCCGGAAAGAACGCTTTTGCGTTGTACCAGTTCTCTGGCCTTCTTGGCGGCTACCCTGGCCTGGGCGGCAAGGATGACCTTTTGGATCACATTTCGGGCTTCTTTCGGGTTCTCTTCCAGGTAGCTTTCCAGCGCCCTTGCCACGGTGGTCTCGACGATACCGCTGACCTCGCTGTTGCCGAGTTTGGTCTTGGTCTGTCCCTCGAACTGGGGCTCCGGTACCTTGACGGAAATGATCGCGCTCAACCCTTCCCGGAAGTCGTCTCCTTCCACTTCCACCTTTGCACGGTCGAAGTAGCCTTCTTTATCACCGTATTGTTTGAATACGCGCGTGAGGGCCCTCCGGAACCCGGTGATATGGGTGCCCCCTTCGATGGTATTGATATTATTGACGTAGGAATAGATGTGCTCTTTGAAGTCGTCGTTGTAGGACATGGCGACTTCGACCTCTACGTTAGCGACCTGGTCGAATCCATCGACATACAATGTTTTGCTGATCAGAGAGGTCCGTTTGGCGTTGCGGTCCAACATTTCCACGAACTCCACGATCCCGCCTTCGCTAAAAAACGTTTCCACAAAGGCATTCCCATCTTCGTCCTTTTCCCGGAGATCGGTCAGGTTTATCCGTACTCCCCTGTTCAGAAAGGACAGTTCGCGCAGCCGTCCGGCCAGCACATCCTTATTATATACGGTTGCCGTAAAGATGCTGGCGTCCGGCCAAAAATGGGTGGTCGTCCCGGTACGTTCGGACTCTCCTATGGTGCGCACGGTGTATTCCGGTATGCCGGCGTTGTATTCCTGCTCGAAGACCTTTCCCTCGCGGTACACCGTGACGTGAACATGGGAACTCAGCGCGTTCACGCAGGAAACGCCTACCCCGTGCAACCCTCCGGAAACCTTATAGGTATTCTTGTCAAACTTACCCCCTGCGTGCAGGACGGTCATGACCACTTCCAGTGCGGAACGTTTCTCTTTGGCCATCATGCCTGTGGGTATCCCCCGGCCGTCGTCCTGGACGGAAACGGAGTTGTCCTCGTGGATGACGACTTCGATGTTCTTACAATACCCTGCCAGGGCCTCGTCAATGGAGTTATCCACTACTTCATACACCAGGTGGTGTAAGCCCCTTACCCCTATGTCCCCTATATACATGGCCGGCCTCTTGCGGACGGCTTCCAAACCTTCTAAAACCTGAATGCTTTCGGCTCCGTAACCATTGCTGCTTTGTGTGGGTGTTGCCACTTCTTGAATTTCAGTGTTCATACTTTCTACCTATCCTCCTTTAAGTGGTGCAAAGTTAGTAAAATTAGGCCTTTTAAAGGAATTTACCTGTGTTAAAACCGGGTTTTTATGCACATATACAGTGGGTAAAATCGGGGTCCTCAAAAGCCGCTTCCGGGGGATAAAAAAGAGGGCCCGGACCCTCCTCGCGCAAGGCCTGTTTTTGACCTGGTTTTGAGGGTGTCTTTGTCACGAAGGCGTCAGGAATTTTTAGGCTCAAAGGGGGGTATCCGTCTATAGGTTACTTTTGCCCCCTGATATGCTGCATCCGCCCGATATACTGACCATAGCCAGGAAACAGCCGGTCCTCCAGGAGTCCCTGGATCTGCTGTTTGAAAAGGATCAGCACATCCCCGGAGGGGTGGCCTATTCCGTACAGCGTTATGCCATGCTGTCTCAGTGGACCATTGACGATACCGGGATGATGGTGTACCATCAGTCCAAGGACAAAGAGCGGTACCTGGAGCTGCGGTTTTGCGTATCCGGGAATAGCTACTGTAACGATCCGGTCTGTAACGGGGGGCAAACCTGTCGCCGGTCCGCGGCGCAATGCGGGGCCAAAGCCGCCACCATGGACCTTTTCACCTTCCGGTTCTCCGCCACTTACCTGGCTCCCTTTGTCAAGGGGCGACAGACCCTGTCCCGCACCGAAGAGGTGCTGGCTTTCAGGTATCCCTCGTCTTTTACGAAGATCGTGCCCATTTGCGGAAGGAGCCGTCTCGTCTTGGAGAGCCTGCTCAACCACCCGTTCGAAGGCGCCCTTGAAAACATATTTGTAAACAGCCAGGTCCAGGCTGTCCTTCTCTATAGCCTGGAGTGCCTGCTGGACGAAAAGGAGGAGGGTGTATTCGCCTGTAAGTTCCTGGCCAACGAGGCGGACAGGGAGAAGATCTCCCGGGCCAGGGAAATCCTCCTGGAGCAGATCGGAGAGCCGATCACGATCAAGGAACTCAGCCGGAAGGTGGCCATGAACGAATGCTACCTCAAAAAGGGTTTTAAAGAGCTGTTTGGTACGACCATTTTCGACTTTTACCAGGGCCAGCGCATGGAGCACGCTCGTTACCTCCTGTATGAAAAGGGCCTTAGCGTGACTGAGGTGTCGCTGATGCTGGGGTATTCGTCCATTTCCCATTTTTCCACCGCCTTCAAAAAGCATACGGGCTTGAAACCCTGTGAGTTATTGTTTCACTAGGGGGGCCTCGTTTTTCCTTATTTCGAAAACGCTATTCCCATTGTCGTAAGCGCTCCCGGGGGGGCCGCCCGTACATTTGCGGGCAATTCAACCGGATGTTTATGAGAAGGATCATGGGTATGATCGTTGTATCGTGGATGACACTGGCAACGGCGCAGGCGCAGTATAAGACACAGGCTCAGAAGTTGGTAAGCACCAGCGAGGATTCCCTGAACAAAGGGGCGTCCACGTCCCGAACGGTGATCTCCGGGTACGGGAGCGCGTTTTATCAGCGGGATTTTTACCAGCATACGTCCAGCGTTTCTCTGGACCGGGCCGTGTTGTTCCTGGGGCATCAATTCAATGCCAAAATTTCCTTCTTTTCGGAACTGGAAGTCGAAAACGCGCTGGTTGCCTCCGGCGGCAGCGACGAGTTCCATAGCAATGCCTCCGGGGACGTAGCCATGGAGCAGGCCTACCTCAAATTTAACCTGAACCCCAAACAGTATATCGTAGCGGGTCTTTTCACCCCGCGGATCGGCATCACCAATGAGAACCACCTCCCGGTGAATTTTAACGGGGTCGAAAGACCTCAGGTGGAGCAACTGATCATACCCACTACCTGGAGGGAGATCGGGGTAGGCTTTTATGGAACCACCCGGCGTCTACCGCTCCATTACGACATTGCCCTCGTCAATGGCCTGAACAGCCAAAACTTTGTCCACGGGTCCGGCATTGCCGGCGGAGAGGGTCAGGGCAGCGTCGCAAACGCCAATAATTTGGCGATCACGGCGGCCATCCAATACAGTATCCCTCATTTTACCTTCCAGCTGAGCGGTTATGCGGGAGGTACCGTCGGCCTCAGCCCCCGGAAAGCCGACAGCATCGGTCTTAGCAGCGGGGCCTTTGGCACAGCAGCCTATCTTGGAGAAGCGGATGTCCAGTTTTACGGCGGAGCGTTCACCGCCAAGGTCCTGGGAACCTATATCGCTTATCCGGACGCCGACCGGCTTAACGAAGCCTATACCACGAACATCGCTACAGGGATGTATGGAGCCTATGCCGAACTGGCGTACGACTGGCTATACCAACAGCACCGCCAGCCCCAGTTTATCACGTTTGTCAGGGGTGAAATGCTGGACCTGAACGCCTCCATCCCCGCGAATGGAGTATACGACGGGACGCTCAAGCAGACGCACCTCATCGCGGGGATCGGTTATTTGCCCATCCCTAACGTGGTCATCAAGGCGGATGTCCGATTGTTGCACACCGGCCCCCAGAACCCCGCCCTGCTGGTCAACCCAGCACCCAATGCACTCCCGTACAAACAGGCGGACCAGTTCCTGAACCTGGGTATCGGGTATTCATTTTAAAAGATTTTTGGCCCCCGGGGCCCGGAGTCATCTTAAACAGGTTGTCCATGGAGCGCAGGGATTTTTTAAGGACGTCTTGCCAGCTATGTCTGCTGGGCGCAGCAGGCATGCTGGTGACAGGTTGGACGGGCTGTAGCCCGGCCGCATATAGCGTGTACAAAACACCGGTTACGGCGGGCTGCCTACAGGTGCCCCAGACCGTTTTTGACAAGGGTCCCCTGCAGTTCGTCCGGCCCTTAGGCTGGTACTACGACATCGCCGTCTCCAAACAGCCTGACGGTTCGTATCTGGCACTGCTCCTGCAATGCACCCACCAGGAGAACCAACTCAACGTATCGGGAGACGGCTACACCTGCAGCCTTCATGGTAGCCGCTTTGATAAGAACGGAGGGGTGTTGCATGGTCCGGCCGAGCAGCCTTTGCAACGCTATAAAACCACCGTAGAGAGCAATAACCTGATCATTCATCTTACTTGAAAAAATATGAAAAAGCAAACGATAACCGTAATCGCCGCCCTGTTTACCCTTGGGGCTTGCCACAAAGCCACGACACCGCTTTCCACGGAGAGCTTTACCCAGATAGAATCCGACGTCATCACCGACTTTGTCAACCACACCGCCATGCCCCAGTACGATAGCCTGGTCGCCGCCAATACGGCGTTGTACAACGACGTGGCTGCCCTCCAGTCTTCTCCGACCGACGCCGGCCTGCTGGCCGCTCAATCAGACTGGAAGCGGGTTCGTCAGTATTGGGAGCAGTGCGAAGGGTTCCTGATCGGGCCGGTCGAGACCTACAGCTATGACCCTAATACCGATACCTGGCCCACCGATCATACCCAGTTGGATTCCCTGTTGGCCAGCAACAACCCCTTACAGGTATCGGACGTTGAAAACCTATCCCAGAACCTGAGAGGCTATCACCCCATTGAATACCTGATCTTCCGCAACGGGGAATCGACGGTCCGCACCGCTTCCAGCTTTACCGTAAGGGAGCTGCAATACCTGGGAAGCCTTACCTCCGATGTGCTGTACAATAATGTCAAACCCCTGCTCCAAAGCTGGACCTCCGACCCGGTGGACTATTCGGGGTCTATCCTGTCCGCGGGGACGGCCAGCAGTCAGGCCTACTCTACGCGCCAGTCCTTTTTCCTGGACGTCGCCGGGGAGAGCGGGATGGCCGGTATTTGTAACGAAGTGGGAGAACAAGACCCCGATGGCA
>Ga0206896_1030_pt2 | contig 10814 bp, 11 predicted proteins | sample Alteio_BWOrgHeat_52_FD_152969 | JGI IMG/M metagenome (GOLD analysis project Ga0206896, IMG submission 152969) | Enriched cells from forest soil in Barre Woods Harvard Forest LTER site, Petersham, Massachusetts, United States -... | ecosystem: Environmental > Terrestrial > Soil > Temperate forest >... | reverse complement strand
ACAGCCTCGTTAGGTTGGCGCGCACGGCCCGCATCGGCGACCCCTCGGATCCGACGACGCAGGTCGGCCCGATCACCACCGAGGCGCAACGCCGCAAAATCCTCGGATATATGGATGTCGCCAGGGGCGAGGGGGCCGATTGCCTGCTCGGCGGCGGTGCGCCGCGAGCCGAGGCCCTCTCGTCTGGATGGTTCGTGGAGCCGACCGTTTTCACCAATGTCGACAACAAGATGCGCATCGCGCGCGAGGAAGTGTTCGGGCCTATCCTGTCCGTGATCCCGTTCGATGATGAAGAAGAAGCCTTCGCCATAGCCAATGACAGCCCCTACGGCCTAGCCGCGGGTCTGTGGACCGCGGACATCGGCCGAGCCTTGCGTGGCAGTGCGGCACTGGAGGCCGGCACAGTCTGGATCAACTCCTATCGGGCCGTCAGCTACATGGCGCCGTTCGGCGGCTACAAACGCAGCGGCATTGGGCGCGAAAGCGGACAGGAAGCTATCGCCGCCTACCTTCAGACGAAAACGGTGTGGATCGACGCTGTTGGCAAAACTGCCAATCCGTTCGTGATCCGCTGAGGAGGTCGTGTTGGGGCGCGCATCCAAAACAGTTGTGATCGTCGGCGGAGCGATCGTCGGCAGTTCGATCGCCTGGTTCTTGCGCGAGCTAGGTTTTTCGGGCGCCATTACGGTCGTCGAGCGCGATCCGACCTATCAGCGGTCCTCCACCGCTCTTTCGGCCGCCTCGATTCGCACGCAGTTTGGCACACCGATCAATATCCACATGAGCCTGTACGGCGCGGACTTCTTTCGCACCATCAAGGACCGCTTCGGCCCCGTTGCCGACATCAGTTTTGTGGAACGCGGCTATCTGATCCTCGGTGCTCCCGAGACCATCGACGTTCGGCGTTCCGGCGTCGACATGCAGCGCAGTGAGGGCGCCGATGTCGCGGCGTTATCGCCTGACGAGGCAAAGGCGCGTTTTGCCTGGCTCAATGTCGACGGCGTCGGCGTCGCGACCACGGCGTGGCGCAACGAAGGCTGGTTCGACGCCTGGTCACTATTGGCACTGATCCGTGGCGCGGCGCGCGATCATGGCGTGACCTATGTCCAGGGGCATGTCGAGCACATCAACGTCACCGGCGCGCGCGTGACAAGCATTGGCCTTTCGGGAGGCGCCGCAATCAAGGCCGACTGGTGCATTAATGCGGCGGGAGCGGCCTCGGCGACGGTTGTCAGGGATCTCGGAATTGAACTTCCGGTCTCACCGCGCAAGCGCACCGTCTTCAGCATAAGGGCACCGCTCGAAAGGGCGGGATTTCCGATGTTGTTCGATACCTCGGGGGCCTGGATCCGGCCCGAGGGAGAAGGCTTCATCTGCGGTATCGCTCCGCAGGCCGACAATGATACAGATGCGACGGGCGACTTCGAACCGGACCTTGATCTCCTAGAGGAGGCCGTGTGGCCGGCGCTAGCCCATCGCATCCCTGCCCTCGAACAGCTGCGTGTCGAGCGCGCTTGGGCGGGGCACTACGAAGTTAACACGCTCGACCACAACGCCATCATCGGCCCGCACGACGAGATCGAAAATCTTATCTTTGCAACGGGCTTTTCGGGCCACGGCATCATGCATTCGCCCGCGACGGGGCGGGGCGTTGCCGAGCTGATCACGTGCGGAGAATTCAAGACAATCGACCTGTCACCCCTTGGTTTCGGACGGGTCCGATCAGGCACGCCGCTCCACGAGACGGTGGTCTACTGAGAGTAAGTGAGGAGTGGGACATGAGACTGGAAGGCAAGGTTGCCATCATTACTGGTGCGGCCCGCGGTATCGGCCGAGCCTGCGCCGAGCGTCTGCTAGCCGAGGGCGCGAAAGTTGTCATAGCAGATGTGGATTCGGCCCGCCTTAGCGAAACGGCCGCCATAATAGGAACGGCCGACAACCTCCTGGCCGTCACCATGGACGTAAGCAGGAAAGTCCAGGTGGATGCGCTGATTTCCACCGTCGTCGAGAAGTTCGGCCATCTGGACATCATGGTCAACAATGCCGGCATTGCCATGATGCAGGACTTCTTGGACATCACCGAAGCCGACTATGACAAAGTCCTCAGTGTGAACCTGAAAGGGGCTTTCTTCGGCGTTCAGGCAGCCGGCCGCCAGATGATCGTGCAGGCCCGGGGCGGCGTCATCATCAACATGTCCTCGATCAACTCCGGGCTCGCGAACCCGCGGGTTGCAACCTACGCGATTTCGAAAGGCGGCATGAACCAAATCACCAGTACGGCAGCCGTCGCCTTCGCACCCTATGGCATTCGCGTGGTCGGCGTCGGTCCTGGCACCATCCTGACGGAGATGGTGGAGGGTTCGTTCATCGACTCTGAAGAGGCCCGCCGGACGGTCCTGTCGCGCACGCCGCTCGGCCGCTGCGGCACTGCAGAAGAGATCGCCGCGGTGGTGGCGTTCCTGGCCAGCAACGACGCGTCCTACATCACCGGCGAGACGATCTACCCAGACGGCGGACGACGCGTGCTGAACTACACAGTCCCGGTGAAGGAGTAAACCGATGGGAATCTTCCAGAAGCTGCACCACATCTGCATCGTTGTGCACGATATCGACAAGGCGCAAGCCTATTACCAATCCATTGGCATCGGTCCATGGGAGTCCTACCCGCCACTGGTGGAATATGAGGAACTCGAGGTCCCGAGCCGCGACGGCTTCATGGCGATGCAGTACGGGATCTGCAATCTGCCGAACGTCCAGCTGCAGCTTTGCCAGCCAAGCAAAGATCCTTCCCCGCAGCGGATCCACCTGGACACCAAGGGTGAGGGCGTCTTCCACATCGGCTTTGAGGTCCCGGATGCCGATGTCGCAGAAGCTGAGGCGCGCCGCACTGGTCCTTCGGTGCTGATGCGCGGGCGCCGGACGAACCGCACCGGCTTCACCTACTACGACACGGCCGAGAAGGCAGGCGTCATCTTGCTGACGAGGGCCACCAACCTGGCCGGCAGATAGATTGCGCCGGACCGGGCAGATGGATGCCAGGCATCCGGCGACAGATACCAAGTGCTGTCCGAACACCTCCAACAGCAGGAACAGAGCGGTGAGGATCGATCTGAATTCCGACCTTGGCGAAGGCTTCGGTCCCTGGCGAATGGGCGATGATGCGGCAATGCTCGACGTCGTCACCAGCGCGAACATCGCCTGCGGCAGCCATGCGGGCGATCCGGCGACCATGGTTGAGACGTTGGCTCTTGCATGCAAGCAGGGTGTGGTCGCCGGCGCCCATCCTGGATTTGCCGATCGCGAAGGGTTCGGCCGCCGGTTGATTCCACTCACCGTATCGGAGGTCGAGCAATTGGTCGCCACGCAGGTCGGCGCGCTGATGGGCGCGGCTGCCCTATCCGGGACAAAGGTCCGGTACCTGAAACCACACGGTGCGCTCGGCAATTGGGCGGCAGACGACAGGCCTGTAGCCGACGCGATCGTGCGCGCGACCAAGGCGGTTTCGTCCAGCCTCGCCATCCTCGCGATTTCTGGCTCTAAGCTCGAGGCAGCTGCGCGCGATGCCGGACTTGCGGTCTTCAGTGAAATCTATGCCGACCGCGGCTACATGCCGACCGGACGCCTCGTTCCACGCAAATCGCGCGGAGCCATGATTCACGATCCCGATGTCGCCGCGCGCAGGCTCGTCGACTTTCTTTCGACGGGGCTGATGCCGACCGTCGACGGCCCTCCAATCAGGTTGGAGGTGCATTCGATCTGCGTCCACGGCGATAGCCAAGGTGCACTCGCAATGGCTCGACATGTTCGCTCCGAAATGGAGGCGGCCGGGATTGCAGTTGCGCCCTTCTTGCCAATGGTGGCGGGGGCGTCAGGTGGGGCCTAAGCGATCTGGAAGGTTTCCGCGTTATAGTCCTGTGGCGGAACGAGCTCTCCTCGTCGAGTTCGGCGAGACGATCAATGATGGTATTCACGACAAGGTCGTTCAGCTCGACACGGCCCTCGCCGCAGTGCCCTTCGGCGGCTTCCTCGAAGCGGTTCCGGCCTATGCGAGCATCCTCGTAAGCTTCGATCCAACCGTGACCGATCATCGATCAGTGGAAATCAAGCTTGCGGCCCTAATTTCGGCGGGAGAAGGCGACCGCCGCCCACATGGAATACGCGAAGTTGAGGTTTGCTACGACGGGGACCTTGCGCCGGATCTCGATCGTCTCGCAGATGCCAGCGGCCTCACGCCGGAGGAGGTCGTGGCGGCGCACCTTTCGGGAGACTACAGCGTGTTCATGTACGGATTTGCGCCGGGCTATGCCTACCTTGCCGGCGTTCCCCAACCAATCCAGTTGCCCAGAAAAGAGGTGGCTGTCCGTGGGGTGCCAGCCGGTAGCGTGCTGATAGCCGGACAGCAATGCCTGGTCACGACGCTGAGCATGCCGACCGGGTGGTGGATAATCGGTCGTTCGCCGACACGAGTACTCGACGACGCATCGAAAGAACACCCGTTCCTGTTCGACGTCGGTGATCGGGTGCGCTTCCGTCGGCTTTCTCGCGCCCAGTACGACGCTGTGAGGGCGCCATGAGCGAGGCCATCCTCTCAGTCGTGCATGCCGGGCCGCATGTGACAATCCAGGATGCCGGTCGCCCGGGCTTGATGCGGTTTGGGGTTCCCACTTCTGGGCCCATGGACCGTGCGTCGCATCTTGCCGCCAACGTCGCTATCGGCAACGCGGCGGCCATGTCCGGCATCGAGGTGTCGGTGGGCGGCCTCACCCTCCAATGCATTTCAGGATCCGTCACATTCGCCATGGCCGGAGGCGGCTTCATAGTAGAACATGCGGAGCGAAAATCGAGCTCCTGGAACATTGCAACACTGCGCGCTGGAGAGCGTCTGACAATTCGGCCTGGCCCGTGGGGCAGCTGGACCTACCTCGCCCTTGCTGGTCGATTGGAAGCACGGGACTGGCTCAGAAGCGCTTCCACTCACGGACCTTCTGGATTAGGCGGTGGCCGTCTTGCCTCGGGCCAGCACCTGGTGGTGGCAGATGCGATCGTACGCGAAGACCGGGAGGGTGCAATCCCGTGTCCGATCACTGCGCGGCCGCGCCAGGAAGTGCATGTCGTGCTTGGACCGCAGGACCGGTTCTTTGCTAATGACTCGGTAGCCGCGTTCCTTGGGGTCCCCTATCGGCTGACAAACGCCTACGATCGCATGGGCGTTCGTTTAGAGGGGCCGTCACTTAAACCGATAGCGTCTCTCGACATGCCGTCGGAGGCAATCGTGCGAGGATCTGTCCAGGTGGCAGGTGACGGTGTGGCCACGGTGTTGCTTGCCGATCATCAGACCACGGGCGGCTATCCCAAGATAGCGACGGTGCTGGACGCCGACCTCGACGCCTTCGTGCAGCTTAGACCCCGCGATATGGTGGCGTTTCGCGCGATAACGCCGGAACAGGCAATTGAGCGGGCGCGAATGCGTGCCGCAGCGACTGGTCGCTATCTGACCGCTGTCGCAAGAGCCCGCGGCTCGCTGGCACACCGATTGATGAATGAGAACCTGATCGGAGGGGTGGTGGATGCATCGCTCCCTGACGAAGACGCCCTTTCTGGCTCCTGAAGGACAAAGTTCAATGAAGCTCTTGGTCACCGTCAAGCGGGTCGTCGATTACAATGTGAAGATCCGCGTCAAGGCCGATGGGACCGGCGTCGATCTCACCAATGTCAAGATGTCGGTGAACCCCTTTGATGAAATCGGTGTCGAGGAAGCGCTTCGTCTCAAGGAAGCGGGCAAGGCCACGGAAGTGGTCGTTGTCTCCATCGGCCCGGCGCAGGCCGCCGAGACGCTGCGCTCGGGCCTTGCCATGGGCGCCGATCGCGGCATCCTGGTCAAGACCGACGCCGCCACCGAACCGCTTGCCGTCGCCAAGCTGCTCAAGGCCGTGATCGACAATGAGGGGCCAGGCCTGGTCATCCTCGGCAAGCAGGCCATCGACGACGACATGGGCGCCACCGGCCAGATGCTGGCCGCCTTGCTCGGCTGGCCGCAGGGCACTTTCGCCTCCAAGCTCGAGATCACCGGCGACAAGATCGATGTGGTCAGGGAAGTCGACGGCGGCTCGCAGACGGTGAGCCTCAACCTGCCCGCCATCGTCACCACCGATCTTCGCCTCAACGAGCCGCGCTATGCCTCCTTGCCCAACATCATGAAGGCCAAGAAGAAGCCGATCGACGAGACCTCGCCCGAGGCCCTCGGCATCGATATCGCCCCGCGCCTGACCGTGCTGAAGACCGTCGAGCCGGCCTCGCGTCAGGCCGGCAAGAAGGTCGCCTCGGTGGCCGAACTGGTCGACAAGCTCAGACATGAAGCCGGCGTGCTCTAAGGCAAGAAGGACATCATCCCATGACCACACTTCTGATTGCCGAGTTCGATGCATCCGGCCTGAAAGACGTCACCGCCCGTGCGCTGACCGCCGCTGCCCAGCTGGGCGCCCCGGTCCACGTCTTGATCGCCGGCGCCGGCGCCGATGCCGCGGCACAGGCTGCCGCCAAGCTCTCGGGCGTCGACAAGGTTCTTGTCGCCGACGCCTCCTATGAGCACCGGCTGGCCGAACCGACCGCCGCATTGATCGTCGGCCTGGCCCCGGGTTACGACGCGATCCTCGCCCCCTCGACGCCGGCCTGGAAGAATGTGCTGCCTCGCATCGCCGCTCTCCTCGACGTCATGCAGATCTCCGACATCGTCAAGGTGATCTCGCCCGACACCTTCGAGCGCCCGATCTATGCCGGCAACGCCGTGCAGACCGTGCAGTCGGCCGACGCCAAGAAGGTGATCACCGTGCGCACCGCCTCCTTCGCCGTGACCGGCGAGGGCGGATCGGCACCGATCCAGACCGTACCGGCAGCCGCCGATCCCGGCATCTCGAGCTTCAAGGGCGAGGCGCTCGCCAAGTCGGACCGTCCGGAACTGGCTTCTGCCAAGATCATCATCTCCGGCGGCCGTGCCATGGCCAACCGCGAGAACTTCGCCACCTATATCGAACCGGTCGCCGACAAGCTCGGCGCGGCGATGGGTGCCTCTCGCGCTGCCGTCGATGCCGGCTACGCCCCCAATGACTGGCAGGTCGGCCAGACCGGCAAGGTCGTCGCCCCCGATCTCTACATCGCCGTCGGCATTTCCGGCGCCATCCAGCATCTGGCCGGCATGAAGGATTCCAAGGTGATCGTCGCCATCAACAAGGATGAGGAAGCGCCGATCTTCCAGGTCGCCGATTACGGCCTGGTGGCGGATCTGTTCACCGCCCTGCCGGCCCTCAAGGACGAACTCGCCAAGATCGGTAGGTGAGGTGCGTATGTTCGCCGATCTGACCTGTCGCGCGGCGCCTTGCCAACTGACTCATGTCAGGAAGGCGTATTCACCGATTGACTAGCGCCATAACGCAGTCCGTCGACGAGGAGAGCGACCATGCGCTCAGCGCGGCCGGGTCCAGCATTGTGGGCCGACATGCACAGGCTCGCTACCGCGCCGAGAAGGTCGTCAGCGTCGACATCGGCCCGGACTTCGCGGGCGGCGGCCGCAGCCCCGAGAAGCGTGCGAAGGGCGGGCCGGAGTCGCTGATCGAAGTAGCCCGGCAAGTTGTCGAACGCCGGATCTCCCGAGTGCAGTGCCTTGGCGAGCCCACGTTTGGCTGCAATAAAGGCCGCATAGCGCTGCATCCATCGCGCCAGCGCCTCGCCCGGCCTGTGTTCGGCAGCCAAGACCGGCGCGGCATCCGCACAGGCGTCGATTTCGCGACGGAAGACGGCTGCGATCAGGTCCGAGCGCTGCGGAAAGTGGCGGTAAACAGTGCCAACGCCGACGCCGGCCTTCTCGGCGATTTCTCGGATCGGAGCATCCACTCCAGAGGTTGCGAACACCGCCATGGCCGTCTGGAGCAACGTATCTATGTTGCGTTGGGCGTCAGCGCGCACGCGCCGATCCGTGCGTCTGCTGGCCTCCAAGCCCTCACCTTGTTCTTCCGCCTTGTCGCTCACCTTACCCTCTTGCTAAACGGAACATCGTTCCGTATAAAACGGACGATCGTTCCGGTTACGCTCTATAACGCAGCTGGACGAAGTTGGCCACACAGCGATGCACAATTGGAGACGACCATGCAGGACAAACCCGTCGCCCTGGTCACCGGGGCTAATCAAGGAATCGGTCTTCAGATCGCCAAGGACATGGTCGGCCACGGGTTCACCGTGCTGGTCGGGTCGCGCGACCCTGGGCGCGGAGAGGCTGCGGCCAGGGCAATCGGGCCGGATGCCCACGCACTCCAGCTCGATGTGACGGATAAGGCGTCGATCACCGCCGCAGCCGGGCGCGTTCGCACGGAATTCGGCCGCCTCGATGTGCTGATCCAGAACGCGGCGATCTCAAATACGAACAAACGGCACGGCCAGTCCGTGGAGGACTATGCAAAGACGACGCGTGCCAGCACTGTCTCCCTCGATGAAATGCGCGCGGTATGGGACACCAACGTGTTCGGCGTCCTTGCCGTTTACCAGGCGATGCTGCCGCTGCTGCGCGAAACGCCGGGCGCGCGGATCGTAAACGTGTCGAGCGGCGTCGGCTCGCTGACGCGCAACGCGGACCCTTCCTTCGCCTATCGCGGGATTTTTGGCCCCGTCTACCCGGCGTCCAAGACCGCGCTCAATGCTTTGACGCTGGCTATGGCGATTGAGCTGGAGCCGCAGGGGATCAGGGTCAGCGCCGTCTCTCCGGGTTTCACCAAGACTAATCTGAACGGATATGAAGGCACGGAAACGGTCGAGGAAGGCGCCCGCGAGGCGGTGCGCGTGGCGCTGCTCGGCCCGGGCAATCCGACCGGGACATTCACGGGCTCGCAAGGCGCAACCATCCCCTGGTGACGGCAACGTTCCATCGCAGCAGAGGATGAGGGCCATGTCGGCCGCGGTTCGACAGATAACACCGAAAGACAAAGGAACACGACGATGCAGTATCGTACGCTTGGAAAAACCGGCATCAAGGTCAGTCCCTACTGCCTGGGCGCGATGATGTTCGGCGGCATCGCCAACCCCGACCACGACGACTGCATCCGCATCATCCACAAGGCCTTGGATTTCGGAATTAACTTCGTCGACACCGCCGATAGGTACAGCAACGGGGAGTCGGAGGCGATCGTCGGCAAGGCGCTGAAGGACCGTCGCGACAATATCGTGCTGGCTACCAAGGTGCACGGCCCCATGGGCGAGGATCCGAACCAGCAGGGCAATTCGCGGCGCTGGATCACGCAGGCAGTGGAGGCGTCGCTGCGCCGCCTGCAGACCGACCACATCGACCTCTATCAGATCCACCGGCCATCGCCCGACACCGACATTGAGGAGACGCTATCGGTGCTCACCGACCTGATGCGGGCGGGTAAGGTGCGCGCGATCGGGTCTTCGACATTTCCCGCGTCTGAGATTGTGGAGGCGCAATGGGTGGCGGAGCGCCGGGGCCTGGCGCGCTTGCGCACCGAGCAACCACCCTATTCGATCCTCAACCGCAGCATCGAGCACGAGGTACTGCCGGTCTGCCAGAGGTACGGGATAGGCGCCTTGGTCTGGAGCCCGCTCGCGAAAGGCATGCTCACCGGCCGCTACCGTAAGGGCCAGGCGCTGCCCGAAAGTCTGCGGGTAAAGGTGTTCCCCCAGCAGATGTCCGACGAGCGCAACCTGGAGGCCGTCGAGCGCCTCATCCCCATCGCGCAGGCGGCCGGGCTGTCGCTGACGCACATGGCGATGGCCTTCGTGATGGCGCACCCCGTCGTGACCTCGGCGATCCTCGGCCCCCGCACGATGCAGCACCTTGACGACCTGCTCGCCGGTGCCGAGGTTGTGCTGGGCGATGACGTCCTGGACCGGATCGACGCAGTCGTTGCGCCCGGAAGCGATGCTGGACCGATGGGGGCGGTCTACACGCCGCCGGCGGTGACCCAGGCGATCCTGCGCCGCCGCCCAGCTTCCGAGCGCGCCGCGGCGTAATCGACGTCCGGGTCGGTAAACGGATTGGGTTTAGGGCGCACCATCCTCGCTCCCTACCCTTCCAGGCCACCATCGGCAATTTGCTCTGACAGAGCCGGCTTGTAGCCGGTCGGCGGCGGCTATCGCTACCCGCCCATGCTGCGCACGAAGAAGAAGCAGCAAATGCCGATGGCTACGCTTACCGCATACACGGAAATAAGGTGCGGTGAGTAGATGAGCTTCAGATCGCCCAGCAGAATAGTTCCATTGCGCAATGCACCACTCATTTGTTATCTCTCCGACTGCGAACTCAAATTCACGCTCGCATGAGCCGTGGACCAGAACATGTCGGATAACGCAATTGTGATTGGAGCCCTTGCTCCCTCGATCACTGACCTCCATTGGATCTGCGCGGGTAAAATTGCCATTTGGCGTTTGGCTTAACTGCTACTCCCGGGCGCGCCCTTGGGTCAGAGTGCCCGGCCTTGCTACTGCTGAATCCGTTGGACGACCGCATTACCATCAGCTAATTTTTGTCTATGGCAAGCCTTAAAGACCGCGTCATTGAGAGCTTTGCAAGTGAAGCTGGCGTGCCCTACAACGCCTGTTATGGCGCTGCTTTTTGCCTCGCGCTGGTCACGTCCCACTATTATACCGTGTGGGAGCATCCTCACCTGTTTGCTTATATCTCGGTGAAGCTGGTGGCTGTTGTGACGATGGCAGTGCCGGTTTTCGGCCTGTCCGTAATGGCAAGAGGCCACCTGCGTCGAAAGGCATGGGCAAACTTTCAAGCAGATAAAGGCGCAGGCGCCGAAATAATT
>Ga0206896_1201_pt1 | contig 10823 bp, 9 predicted proteins | sample Alteio_BWOrgHeat_52_FD_152969 | JGI IMG/M metagenome (GOLD analysis project Ga0206896, IMG submission 152969) | Enriched cells from forest soil in Barre Woods Harvard Forest LTER site, Petersham, Massachusetts, United States -... | ecosystem: Environmental > Terrestrial > Soil > Temperate forest > O... | reverse complement strand
GCGGCCATCCTGTTGACGGCCCCGCTGTGGGTGCCGCTGTATCTCGCCGTGGCCGTGATCGTCCGCGCCAAATTGGGTTCGCCAGTGCTGTTTCGGCAGGAACGGCCCGGTCGCGGCGGAAAAATCTTTGCCATCATAAAATTCCGGTCCATGACGGAGGCGCGCGATGCCGGGGGGGGATTGTTGCCGGACGGCGAACGCCTTACCTCATTTGGCCGCTGGTTGCGGCGCACTTCCCTGGATGAATTGCCGGAGTTAGTTAACGTTATGCGGGGCGAAATGAGCCTGGTAGGACCCCGTCCTTTGCTGATCCGCTACTTGCCGCGCTATTCGCCGGAGCAGGCCCGTCGACACGAGGTTTTGCCCGGAATTACCGGACTGGCTCAAATCAAAGGCCGCAACGATATTAGCTGGGAGGAGAAATTTCGCCACGATGTCTGGTATGTGGACCACCTGAATTGGAGTTTGGATGTTAAAATTCTATTTTTAACCCTCTGGAAGGTACTGTGGCGCGAGGGGGTCGTGGAGCCAGCCACTGGCATCCACCAGGAATTCATGGGGCCGGGCCCGGTATCCGATACACGAAAGTCACATAAATAGTTGCGAAAGTTTCCGGTCTTTTGGCCGATAAGGAGCGAAGTACGGGTCTGCGAACCCGCCTGCCTCACCCTCATGTTTTGGGACGATATCATCCAGCCTGACGACATTCGATGGACGGAAGCCCTCCAGCGGTTTCCGCGTCATGATTTTCACCATCTCCCCGGTTACGTCGCACTTGAATCCGCGCGACGGGGCGGGCGGGCCCGAGCCTACGTGCTGCAGAGCGACCAGGGAACTTTTATGGTTCCGTTTGTCGAGTCGGCGGTGCCATTGACTCTGCAGCCTTTGGGCCTTTCCCCGTGTGATGCCCTCGCCCCTTATGGCTACGCCGGCCCGCTGGTCAACGCCGGTGGTAATGAACAGGAGCGCAACAAATTTGTCGCCCTGGCCCTGGCGAGGCTGGTGGAGTACCTGCGATGCCGAGGGAATTGCGCGGTTTTGCTGCGGTTTCATCCGCTGATCCTGCCGCCGCTGGCCCCATTTCAAAATTTGGGCCGGCTGGTGTTTCACGGGGAAACCGTTTGCCAGGATTTGCACCAGACGCCGGAACAATTGTGGTCCGAGACCCGCCATGGCTTCCGGAATCCCATCAACCGCCTTGAGCGCCAGGGCTTTCAGTTTGAATTGGATTTTGCGGGCCGGCATCTCGACGAATTCATGAGGATTTACCATGACACGATGCAGCGGGTGGGGGCGGATTCCCAATATTTTTTCTCCCGGGAGTATGTGACGGCTTTCCGCAACGCCTTGGGAGCGGGATTTGTCCTGGCCCACATCCGCAGTCCGTCCGGCGAGATTGTCTCGAGTGGAATCTTCACCGTCTGTTCGGGGATCGTGCAGTATCATTTGTCCGGCAATAAACTGGGTGGCCAGGGCTCGGACGGTTCCAAGCTCCTCCTGCACGGCATTCGCCGGTGGGCGCAAGCGCAAGGTTTCGATTTCTTCCACTTGGGCGGCGGTGTTGGGGGCCGAGACGACTCGCTATTCAATTTCAAGAGTGGTTTTGCGTCCGGAAGGGCAAATTTCTGCACTTGGCGCATGATCGTGGATGAACCGGTATACCATCGGTTGTGTCGGACCTGGGAAACCCTAAATCGAACGGTTGCCGATTCGGCGGAGGGATTCTTTCCGGCCTATCGGAAAATGCTGCCTCCGCCGATGGCCCAGGGACAAGAGCGCTGCGCCTGATTATTACCAACATTCGGGCGGATTTTGGGACAGAGGGAAGCGATGCAGGCGTTAAAAAACCGTAAACGCTTGATTTTTAGTAACTGATTTGAGATTATGCTGTTTCCACCAACTTTAAATTGAAGGTATGCCGTTTTCGCATGGATGACTTTCCGAAATCACTGGACAATTCTCCACGCCCGCTTGTCATCGTCGGCGCCGGGGGCCATGGATTGGAGGTTCTGTGGGTGGCGGCCCGCATGTCGCTCGACCCGGTTTTTGGTAGTTGGAATGTGCTGGGATTTGTGGATGACCGCCAGAGCCTGCGTGGCCAAACGGTGGAGGGTTTGCCCATCCTGGGGTCGGTGGCGGAGTTTTTGGAGTCGCACCGCGGTCGCCCCCTTTATTTTCATTGTGCCGTCGGCAGTAATTTGCAGCGGCAGCGCCTGGGCGAGATGTTTGAGCGGGAAGGATTCCAGCCCGCCACCATCATGGATCCATTGACCGTGGTTTCGCCGCGGGCGAAAATAGCGCCGGGCTGTTACGTGGCGCCGCGCTGTTATATTGGACCGTTTGCCGAGATGGGCCGGTATGTGCTGGTGAATGTGGGCTCGAGTGTTGGCCACCATGCGGTCATGGGTGATTTCTCACAGGCCTGTCCCGGGGTGCGCGTCAACGGCCATAGTGTGGTGGAAAAACTCGCGTTTTTGGGTTCCAATTCGGTGGTGCATCCTGGAAAACGGGTCGGCGAAAACTCCACGGTGGCGGCAGGTTCGTTTGTGGTGCGCGATGTTCCGCCCAACACCCTGGTCGTGGGCGTGCCTGCGGTGGTGGTCCATCACACGCCGGTCTTTGAAGGCGAGGCGACCGCCCAGGAAGTGTTGCCGCGACCCGCGGGCGGCGGTCAAATTCCCGTCTCATGATTACCGACGAACAAATTCGCCAGGCGGTGGCGCGGGAGCTCAAGGTTCCGCCGGCCTTGCTGCTGCGCGATACGGCGTTGCACACGCTTCCGGGATTCGATTCGGTGCAATTGCTGATGCTCATGGTTGCCTTGGAGGAAATTGGCATTAAAATCCCCACCACCGAGGCCGCCAATTTGCGCACGTTTGGGGATATCCTGGTCTTCGAACGGAAGTAAGTTTTTCGCCCGGCTCATTTTTCGGTTCATGATGCGCGCCGCTCTTACTGCGATTCATCACGTCGTGCCCGCCCGTTCCTTGACGACGGCGGAGCTGGAGGCGCGCTTCGGCGCGAAACACGTCCAATCCATCGCCAAACTCTCCGGAATTCGGGAACGCCGGGTGGTGGAGCGGGGCATGACGGCTGCGGATTTGGCATTTGCGGCGGCAGACCGCCTGCTGACGGCGCGGGCCGTGCCGCGGGCTTCGGTCGACCTGCTTATTGTCACCACGCAAACAGGCGATTATCAGATCCCCGGCACCGCGTTTGTGCTGCATGAGCGCTTGGGCCTGCCCGAACAATGTGCGGCATATGATTTGGCGCAGGGGTGTTCGGCCTTTCCCTATTCGCTGGCGGTGGCGCAGGGATTGTTTGCGACCGGGGTCGCCCGGCGCGCGCTGGTTCTAAATACCGATGCCCTATCCACCATCCTGCATCCGGGGGACCGCACGCTGGTCACGCTGCACGGGGACGGGGCTGTGGCCACCTTGTTGGAGCCCGCCACGGCCAGCGAAGGCCTGGTGGCCTTTCATTTTGGCACGGATAGTTCCGGGTGGCGGTATCTGTGCATGCCGGCGTCTGGTGCCCGTCAGCCGCGCGATGAAAACACCCGCAAGGAGATCACCGACGAGACTGGCAACGTCCGCAGTGCCGAACATTTCCAAATGAACGGCCAAGCCGTTTTCCATTTTGCCATTCACAAGATTCCCGACGTCACGCGCGCGGCGCTGATCAAATTTGGTGTCACGATGGCGGACTTGGATTTGGTCATTCTGCACCAGGCCAACCGGTTTATGATCGAGCAAATCTACAAAAAACTCGAAGTGCCGGTCGGGAAACAGTTCTTTTATCTGGAAGATGTCGGCAATCTCAGCGGCGCCGCGACGCCGGCCGCCATGTCGGAGGCAGTGAGACAGGGGCGGGTGCGCCCCGGCGCGTTGATCCTGCTGGTGAGTTTTGGCGTGGGTTTGTCGTGGGGCCTCGCCCTCGTGCGCATTGGGCTGGACGGACTTGCGCCGGTTCCGGCCTCGACCGAGTTAACCCTCACGGATCCGAGTTCCAAATCATGACCCGGACGCAAAAACTGGAGCGCCTGCAGGAGATTTTCCGCGATGTGCTGGACCAACCGGCCCTTCGGATCACGGAGGGTTTTTCGCCGGTCGATTGTCCCGAATGGGATTCGGTGGCAACCGTGCAAATCGTGCTGGCGACTGAGGCGGCGTTCCGGATCCGCGTACCCACGGAGACCGTCGCCCAATTGCGCAATGTGGCGGAATTGCTCGATTTGACGCCATGATTGCATCGTCCGGCCAGCATTTCTTTGCCGCCGCCTTGGCGCGTGCCCGGACCTGCCGGGCGTCTGGAAATTTGGCCGGCGCGTGGCGCGAATTACGAATTGGCCTGGATGCGCCAGCGGATTTCCCGGCCCTGACCGCGGCGGCAAAGTTTCTGGAGAACACGGCGGCCGGCGGTCGGCCGCCGGATCGGCCGGTGCGCCGGGTGGCAGTCATCGGAGCGGACACGCTGACATTCATCCTGCCGGTGTTTCGCGCGCTGGCCTTCCGCGACGGCTGGTGGCCGGAGTTTTATGACGCGCCTTTTGGGTCCTGGCGGCAGGAAATACTCGAGCCCCTTTCCAACCTGCGCAAATTTCGGCCCGACGTAACTTTAATTTTGCGGAGCTGGCGTTCCGCCGGGCCGGGGCGGGTGGAAGTACAAGACCTCGCGGCGGAGCAACTGGCCCTGGCCCGACGCTCCGCGGAGGGGCTGGGCGTGGTACTTTGGCCGGGATATGATTATCCGCCGCAGGATTCAAATTTGCGGAGTGCCTTGGAGGAGGTGAACCAACGATTGCGGGCGGCGTTGCCGCCGGAATTAATGTGGGTGGACCTGGCCGAATTGCAGATTGGTCTGGCAGAGCCGTGGGACGACGACCGATTATATGCCGCCGCCGGTCAGCACCCTTCAACGGCGGGCTGTGTTGCCCTGGTGGAAAAGTGGCTTGCTTTGCTGCGCAGCCGCTGGGGGAAGACGCGGAAAGTCCTCGTGACGGATTTGGACAACGTGCTGTGGGGCGGCGTCGTGGGCGAGGATGGGGTGGAAGGTTTGCGCATCGGCCCCGGTTCTCCCGCCGGCGAAGCCCATGCGCGCTACCAGGAATTTCTGTGGGAACTGAAAAATCGGGGCGTGCTCCTGGCCGTGTGCTCCAAGAACAACGAGGCCGACGCCCGGGACGTTTTTGCCCGGCGGGCCATGCCCTTGCAAATCGCGGACTTTTCCGGCTGGTTGGTTAATTGGCAGGACAAGGCGGACAATCTGCGGGCGCTGGCTGATAAATTAAATCTCGGTCTTGACAGCATGGTATTTGTGGATGACGAACCCGCGGAACGGGCCCGCGTGCGCCAAGCCCTGCCGGAAGTGGCCGTGCCGGAACTGCCGGCGGAACCGGACGGATTTGTCGCCGGGTTGCGGGCGCGGCGATTTTTTGACGCCACCGTCCTCTCTGCGGAAGACCGGGGACGTGCCGCCGCCTACCAGGCCAATAAACAGCGGGAGGAGTCGCGCGCGGACGCGGGATCACTGGAGGATTTTCTGCGCGGATTGGAGATGATTGGCGACCACGGCCCGGTCACGGCGGCCGAACTCGATCGCGCTGAACAGCTCCTGGCGCGCACCAATCAGTGGAACCTGACGGGTCGCCGTCACCCCCGCGCGGAGATCACCAAAATTATTTCCCAGCCGGGCGCGCTCATGCACTGGTTTCGCTTGCGTGACCGGTTTGGCGACAATGGCATCGTCGGTCTGTGGCTCGTGGTGCCACGCGATTCTGGCACATGGGAAATTGACAGTTGGGTGATGAGCTGCCGCGTTATAGGGCGCGGGTTGGAAGAGCTCATGTTCAATGTTCTGATCAGAGAAATGCGGTCCGCCGGAGCGCGACAATTGCGGGGAAAATATCGTCCCACCGCCAAGAATAGACTGGTCGCCGGGGTGCTGCCCGGTTTCGGATTCGCCACGGACGCCGGCCCGGATGAAAGCGGAGGGCAGACTTATTTGCTCGAACTGGCGCTTGCGTCACTGCGCCCGCACACCATCAAGCTGGCTGGGACCGGTGGCGGTGCGAGTTGAGCCGTCCGTCGCCGGCGGCAGTTTGGCGTAGAGGCCAAAAGTTCGGCTGAATTGGTTCATGATATTAAGGAAGCCGGGATCGGTCCACAATTCGTCAAAGGATTTTGCGGAGGACAGGCGGATGACGAGTTGTTCCTTGCGCTGGTCGAGGCCAAACCGTTTGAAGTCCTCAACGAGCACCGGCAAACGTTCAATGCGCCCGGCCAGGCCGTTTTCCCAGCCCACCAAGTCGTAGGACATTGGCACGCCGCCCACCAGATGCCAAAAGATGACGTGCACCGATTGCCCGTCTTTTTTGTAGGTGCCGGTTTCCATGGGTAGCAGCGTACCACCGGCGAGATCGCGCTGGACGCCCTGGTTCCGCTCAAATTGCTCCCAGCCATTATGCACCCAGCAGGTATCCGGCGAGTGCGAACCCACTTTGGCGGGGCTGAATTTGCCCGGCAGCCAGTGGGCGATATAGATTTGGACCTGCGTCTGCCCATTCGCGTAAATGCGGCAAATGGCGTCGTCATAGTGCAGCACCGATTCGACTTGCGCCAGCTCTTCGGGGGTGGTGGCGATGTCCTGGTCAAAAGATTTCCAGCCGGTGGGCGCCGCCGGCAGCAAGCTCGCGAGCGGCTGGTCAATGGCCGCCTTGGGCGCGGGCTTCACCGCGATGTAAACGTTCAAGGCCAGCAACACGACGACAATCGTGACGCCAAAACCCAACAAGGCGCGCATCCAGCGGGGAGACATGGGACCATCCTAAGCGAAGTGGCCCGAAGTTAGAAGAGGGAAATTGCCGGTCGGTGGCGGCAGCCTTGCCGAATTTCGGCAACCTTTCCGGTTGCCTGCGGTCCCAGAAAAATTATGCTGGGACTTTTGCTTCCCTCCGCATGCCGCCACGCGTCTATTTATCTCCACCCGACATCGGCCCGGACGAACAATCCCTGGTGGCCGAGGCCTTTGCCTCAAATTGGATCGCCCCGCTGGGGCCCCAGGTGGACGCTTTCGAGCGTGAATTTGCCCAGTGCGTGGGTGCGGCGCATGCCGTGGCCCTCAGTTCCGGGACCGCGGCCCTTCATCTGGCCCTTCGTCTGCTGGGTGTGAGTGCCGGCGACGAAGTACTGTGCTCAACCCTGACCTTTGTCGCGTCGGCCAATCCCATTGTCTATGAAGGAGGGACACCGGTCTTTCTCGATTGCGAGCGGGAGTCGTGGAATCTCGACCCGAATATCCTGGCGGACGCCTTGCGCGCCCGCCCGGGGAAAAAGCCCAAGGCCCTGGTCCTCGCGCACCTCTACGGGCAAAGCGCCAATCTCGATCCGATATTGGATTTATGTGCGCAGCATGGCGTAACATTGATTGAAGACGCCGCCGAGGCCCTGGGCGCGACTTATCAGGGCAAGCCCGTCGGCACCCGCGGATTTGCCGGTGTCTTTTCCTTTAACGGGAATAAGATAATCACCACATCCGGCGGCGGAATGCTGGTGACGGAAGACGGTGAACTGGCGCAGCGGGTGCGCTTCCTCGCCACCCAGGCGAGGGACCCGGCGCCCCACTACGAACATTCGCAGTTGGGTTTTAATTACCGCCTGAGCAATGTTCTCGCGGCGATCGGCCGCGGGCAGTTGCGCCATCTGGCGGAAAAGGTTGCCCGCCGCCGCGCGAATTTTGACTATTACCTTAAAACGCTCGGTGATTTACCCGGATTAAACTTCATGCCCGAGGCCAATTGGGGCCGCGCGAATCGCTGGCTGACCTGCCTGACCATTGACCCGATGGTCGCCGGCACGGATCGCGAAAAGATCCGCCTCGCCTTGGAAGCTGCGAATGTCGAAGCCCGCCCCGTGTGGAAACCGCTGCATCTGCAGCCGCTGTATGCGCGGGCGCCCCGGTGCGGCGGAGCCGTGGCCGAGGAATTATTTGCCAACGGTCTGTGTCTGCCGTCGGGCTCGAATTTGGCGGAAGCCGATCGCGCACGGGTCGCGGCGGTGGTACGGGCCGGCTTTCCGGGAGCGCGTTAAAAAGTTGGAAAGACGGGCGCGAAGCCTTGCCAGCGGCGTCGCCAACCGGTAGACTTCACCTTTTACGTCATCCCATGGCCAACCGATCACTCTATCGAATCTGGGCGCGGCATGGCGCGCTGCTGGTGGGATACACCGGTCTGTTGATTTTTAGTTTGTATCTTTCTTTCGAGTTGCAGTTCAATTTTGGCCCGATTGAGGAAGATTGGCACAATGCGCGCCGCCACGAAGTGCTGTGGATGATCCCGATTCAGTTGCTGATGCTTTACGCCTTTGGACAGTTTCGGGGATTCTTGTCCTACTTTCGGTTGCCGGACATGGTGCGGTTGAGCAGTGCGCTGGCCTGCGGCACGGGGATCGTGTTCATTGACTACATGGCGTTTAGTGTGTTGCGGTTTAATTTCATTCCGCGATGGCTGGAGGATTATTTCGTGGCGCCGCCGCCCGGGGCCATTTGCACCAACTTTTTGATTTCGGCGTTATTGCTGGCCGGCTTCCGAGTTGGGCTGCGGTCCTATCGCGAAGGCAAGCCATCAGGCCGGCCGCACACCCTGCCCTCAGCCCACCGCCGCGTGGCCATTGTGGGTGCGGGTGAGGTTGGGTCCGCCGTGGCTGCGGATATGCTGGCCAAGCGCGGGCTTGGCCTCAAACCGGTGGCATTTTTCGACGACAACGAGGCGAAACACGGCCATGAAATTCACGGCATTCCGGTCGTCGGCCCACCGGAAAAAATGGCGGTTGCCCGTGACGCCTATGAGATTGACCAGATTATCATTGCGTTGCCGACCAGCGCGCACCGGCGGATGCTGGACGTCGTGGGCCAGGCGAAGGCGCTGGGGTTGGAGACGGAAATCATGCCGTCCATGTGGGAACTCGCGTCGGGACGGGTGCATGCCTCCCAGGTTCGGCCCGTCGAATTGGAGGACTTGCTGGGCCGCGACCCCGTCAACCTCGACTCGGAATTGATTCAGGAGATGTTGCAAAGCCGCGTGGTGCTGGTGACGGGCGCAGGCGGGAGTATCGGCGCAGAGTTATGCCGCCAGATTGCCAACCATGCCCCCCGGCGGCTCGTCCTCGTGGACCAATCCGAGGTGCAATTGTTTCAAATCGAACAGGAACTCGTCGGGCTGGGCCATGGATCACTTTTGGTGCCCGTGGTAGCCAGTATTCTGGATGAGGCGCGGATGGTCTGGCTCATGCGCACATATCAGCCGGAATTGCTGTTCCATGCCGCGGCGCACAAGCATGTGCCAATGATGGAGCACCAGCCGGTGGAAGCGTTGAAGAACAATACGGTCGGCACGCACCAACTCGCCCGACTGGCCTCGGAAAACAAGGTTGGCAAATTTGTCTTCATCTCCACCGACAAGGCCGTCAACCCCACCAGTGTGATGGGCTGTTCGAAGCGGCTGGCGGAAATCGCCGTCCAGGCGCAGCAGCAAGCGCCGGGCAATGCCACCAAATTCTGCGCCGTGCGCTTTGGCAACGTGCTGGGATCCTCGGGCAGCGTCATTCCCACGTTCAAACGCCAGATTGCGGCCGGCGGCCCGGTGACGGTCACGCATCCGGACGTGCTGCGCTATTTCATGACGATTCCGGAGTCCGTCGGCCTGGTCCTTCAATCCGCTTCGCAGGCCGAGGGCGGGGAAATTTTTGTCTTGGACATGGGCCAGCCAATTAAAATCATGGATGTCGCGCGCCAGCTCATTGAATTGAGCGGCTTTCGTCCGGATGTGGACATCGAGATCAAGTTCATCGGGCTGCGCCCCGGCGAAAAACTCTTCGAGGAAGTTCAGCACAAGGGCGAACAGTTCCAGGACACCTCGCACAAGCGCATTTGCCGGTTCGTCTGCCAACCGGCGACACCCGCCGATGTCGAGGCATGGATGCAGCAGTTGGCCGGGCGGCTAGTACCGGGCCATCGCGACCAGGTCAAAAAGTTCCTTACCACGCTGGTGCCGGAATACAAACCGTATTACGAGGCCGACGGGGGTTGAGCGGTATCGCCAGCCGTTTGCGGTGGGTATGACACTCTCGCAGCGCCAATGCCGGACAGCGGATTTCGATGATTTATTTAGTACCGGATTTTTCTTCCCAGCCGTATCGATAAGTGAGGGTTCCACACGGTTCTCCGCCCAGCGAGAGGGCAGGATACTTTGCCCAAGTGATGGATCTAGTGGGTCAACCGCAAAAGGATTTGTCCGAAGTCAGCTTAAACGCTGTTGGGACCAAGACCCGACGACGGACTTCTGGTCCAAACCGTCCGTCATTTTTTCGCCTCCATCGCCCGCTACGGGTACACTTGACACCCCCCGCCCAAAATCGGTATGTCTCTTGCCTTACCCCCTTTGTGAAATCTCGCCTGGCGGTTCCGATTGCGCCGGGTTTTGCATAAAATTTTCCGATGCGAAGATTATTTTCGGCCCTGGCCCTGGCGTTGATCGTGGGAATCACCGCCCTGGCCGGGTATTCGTCTCCAGCACCCAGCCAGCCGCTGCTGCCCGATCTTAATGCAGCATGGTTGAACGGCCGATTCCAAGGAGTGGTTCGGCCATTCATTCAAACTTACTGCCTGGAATGTCACGGCGACAACAAACCCGAGGCCGGCTTGAATCTCGGCTCGTACACCACGATGGCTTCGGTGACCCGGGATTACCGCCGGTGGAACACCGTCCTCGGCAAGCTCAAACGGGGGGAAATGCCGCCGGAGGACGCGGACAAGCACCCCACGCCGGC
>Ga0206896_1044_pt1 | contig 10830 bp, 10 predicted proteins | sample Alteio_BWOrgHeat_52_FD_152969 | JGI IMG/M metagenome (GOLD analysis project Ga0206896, IMG submission 152969) | Enriched cells from forest soil in Barre Woods Harvard Forest LTER site, Petersham, Massachusetts, United States -... | ecosystem: Environmental > Terrestrial > Soil > Temperate forest >... | reverse complement strand
GATGCGGTTGTTTTGGGCTGGGCTTTCAGCCAATTCTCAAGAGCTGTGATCTGGGCTGAGGCTTCGGCACAAGCCTGCGGGGAGGCTGCTTCGGCAGGTGCCCCGCCGATGGAGACGCCTGCCGGGAATGCCGCGCCCGCGCTCTGCGAGGAACCTGCGCTACCAGCTGCCAGTTGCAGCAGATGCGCGAGAACAATGTCTTCAACGGCGAATTGCGTCTCGGCCGCGAGGCCGTTCTGGCGCGGGGATTGCCATGTGGCTTTGAGGGTCTGGCCGATGACCTCATCGAGGCCGGGCGACTTCGGATCGCGCGCATGATATTCGACGAGGCGGCTGGCGCGGCTTGGTTCGAAGAGCAGCGAGGCGGTGAGGCTGGCGGAGGCTTCGACAGCTCCCTGAGGATCGAAGGTGAGGCCGGTATGGCCATCGAAGGACTCGCGTGTTCGCGGGTAACCGGGCGGGGTGGGTGGCAGCCTGGCGAGCAGTTCTGACGAGAGGGTGAGTGCCTGGGGATCGAGCGTTTTCAGGACTGCGGACAGGGCCTGGCGTTGACGCTCAGGAGCGAGCATCTCGGTGATCATGCCGGTGTCAGCGGCGTGGTTGCCGCGCACCGCGTAGGTGTAGTCGAGGCCGCCGATGAGCTTGGCTGCAGCTTCGGTCTGGTAGCGATGCAAGAGATAGAGCGGGACCAGGGTGTCTTCGAGCTGGGACAGCGGTTCGCCGGGACGGATGGCGTCTACGCCGAAGCGAGTTAGCGCGGCTTTGCGTATGGCGAGAATACGTTCGAGCTCCGCGGGTGCATCGAGGCCGTTATCCCACAAGTGAGCGAAGGGATGAGCACTGCCGAGGGGGCGCGAATCTTCGTCGGTGATATAGCGGAGGCCGTCTTTCATGTTCTGCTGAAGCACGGCTTCGAGGGCTGCAGATTCATCTGTGCCGGATGCGAATTGCGAATAGCCATAGCGGATGGCGGCTTTGTCCCAGGCGCCGATGCCGACGGCATAAGCTTTCTCAAGCGTGGGCTTGCCGGTCGCGTCGAGAGTGATCCATGGGTGGGGATAATCCATCACCGAGGTGCCTTGCCCCAGCGTAGAGGCTGCAAAGTTGTGCTGCAGGCCTAGGGTGTGGCCGACTTCGTGGGCGGCGAGCTGGCGGGTGCGGGCGAGAACCATCTGCTCCATATCGGGTGGGATGGGCTTGCCTTCCATGTAGGGGGCTAGCAGGGCTTCGGCGATTTTGTAGTCCTGACGGGCGCGAAGACTGCCGAGGGTGACCTGGCCTTTAATGATTTCGCCGGTGCGCGGATCGGTAACGGCTTCGCCATAGCTCCAGCCGCGAGTGGCGCGATGAACCCACTGGATCATGTTGTAGCGAATGTCCATGGGATCGGCGCCCTCGGGGAGGATTTCTACTTTGAAGGCATTTTTGAACCCGGCGGCTTCGAAGGCCTGCGCCCACCAGCGTGCTCCTTCAACGAGGGCTGAGCGAATCGGCTCGGGCGCGCCTCGGTCGACGTAGTAGGTAATGGGCTTGATCGGCTCGCTCATTGCTGCGTTCGGATCGCGTTTTTGCAGTCGGTGGCGGACGATGAAGCGCTGATCCATGCGCTCGTTCAGCGGGACGGAGTAGTCGCGAAACTGGAAGGGATAGAAGCCGGAGCGTGGATCGAACCTGCGCGGAGTGTAGCCGTCGTCGGGCAGTTCGATGAGCGAGGTGTGTTCGCGCAGGGTGATCGCGTGCGGATCGGGGGTAACGGAGGCGACGTGTTGACCCCTCGGCGGGCCGTCTGAGGCGAAAGTCAAGATGGCTTCGACTTCTGTGTTCTTAGGGAAATTTTTGGTGTCGTCGAGGGTGATGGCGCTGCGGCTTTGATCGATCTTGTAGCTGCCCTGCCTGGTGCTCTGGAGTTGCTCGGCTACTCCGTGGGCGTCGCGGAGGAAAAAGTCGGTTGCATCGACGAGGACGCGGTTGTTCTCCTCGGCTTCGACCTTGAATCCCCAGAGAACGGATTCGGCGAAGGACTCTTTCACGGCAATGCGTTCGGCTGCATCGGCAGCGCTGGAGCGATAGGTGAGGTTGGGTGCTACGAGCAGAATTTTTGGACCGACGCGCTCGAAATGCACGATGCGTCCCTGGCCTAGCTGGCCGCGATCGAGGCCGATGTCATTGGAGCCGAGGCCGTAGGGCAACTGGTCGAGAAGGAGGAAATCCTTTTCGCCTGCGGGAATTTCGAGGTAGAGCTTGCCGGCTTTGGCGTCCCAGTCGAGGGGAAAGAGGCCGTCTTTGTGATCCATTCCGGCGATCTTTTGCGAAAGAGTCTCAGGAGCCTCAGCGCGGATGATGAGTGGCGCAACGACCAAGAACGAGGCAGACACTACAGCAAGAAAACGGGACAGAAGAAATCGCACGCAAGACCTCACTTGAAGCAAGAGTATCCCTATTATTCCCTATGCTGGCCCAATGTCGAATCAGTGAAATTTTCCGCTGGTTTATTTCAGACAGCACGCGTTTTACGCCACTGTTGCCTGGAAGCGCTTATGCTCTATGGGGGTGGTTATTATGGCGACGCAGGCAGAGATTGACGAGCTTTTCAAGCAGACGCTTGAAGGCGACTACGATGACGAGGATGATGAAGGCGGTCCGTGGGAGGCGATAAGTAAGCTGCAGACTATCGCCAGCCGGGAGGTTTTCGACAAGGCTGTGCAGTGGTGCCGAAACAAACAGCCGGCCAAGCGGCGGCGTGGCGTGGATATTCTGGCGCAGCTGGGGAAGACGGATGAGCACAAGGCCGTCGTCTTTGCCGATGAGATTTATGCGGTTGTTGTGAGTGTGCTTGAGGACGAACTGGATTTGCAGGTAATCGACTCGTGCGTGGTGGCGCTGGGACATCTGGGCAATCCTGCTGCTGTGCCGCTGATTCTGGAGCACCGCAAGAACTCCGACCCGGACGTGCGCTTTGCCGTGGCCTTTGCGCTGGGTTCGTTTGCGGACGATCCGGCGGCGATTCGAGCGCTGCTGGAGTTGATGGACGATCCGGATCCGGATATTCGCGACTGGGCAACGTTTGGACTTGGTGTGCAGGGCAGCGCGGATACGCCGGAGATTCGCGAGGCGCTGATCGAGCGGTTGGATGATGGGAATCCCGACACGCGTGAAGAGGCGGTTGCGGGATTGGGCAAGCGCAAAGAACTGCGCGTGCTGCCTGACCTGATCGAGCTGCTGCAGCAGGAAGAGGTTTCTTACGGCGTGGTCGAGGCAGCCTGCCAGTTGCTGGATCTCAAGGAGATCAATGAAGAGTGGAGCGCGGATGAATACATCGAAGCGCTGAGCCGCCGCTATGCCGATGAGTTGGAGAGATATAGCTAGGGCGAGTTGTCTCAGGACCGGCGGCGAACGACTGCGTCCGACTATTATCAATAGCGTATGGACACGAAGAAGACACGGGTGCGATTTGCGCCTTCGCCGACCGGGCTGCTGCATGTGGGCAACGCACGCACCGCGCTCTATAACTGGCTTTTTGCGCGGAAGACCGGTGGCGATTTTCTGCTGCGCATCGAGGACACGGACCTTGAGCGTTCGCAGGCTGTTTATGAGACTCAGCTGATTGATGATCTTAAGTGGCTGGGGCTCGATTGGGATGAAGGGCCTTTGTCTCTTTCGGGCAACGACGGGCCACATGGCCCTTATCGCCAGTCGGAGAGGTTGGCGGTCTATGCCGAACACACGGCGCGGTTACTGGCCGAGGGTAAAGCCTATCGCTGTTTCTGCACGGCTGAGGAGTTGGAGGCGGAGCGTGCGCTGGCGGTGAAGGAGCATCGTCCGCAGGTGTACTCCGGGCGATGTCACGCAATGGATGCGGGAACCAGCCAGAAGCGCGCCGATGCCGGAGAGCCTTATGCCGTTCGTCTGCGAATTGGTACGGAGCCTCTGCGCTTTCATGACCTTGTGCGCGGCGAGGTTGAGTTTGCTGCCGATACTGTCAGCGATCCGATTCTGGTTCGATCGGCGAGCGGTGTTTCTTCCGGGGTGCCGGTTTACAACTACGTGGTCACGGTAGATGACGCCCTGATGGAAATTACGCACGTCATTCGCGGCGACGATCATATTTCGAATACCCCCAAGCAGGTGGCCATCTACCAGGCGTTCGGGTGGAGAGTGCCGGAGTTTGCGCATCTCTCGACGATTCTTGGAGAGGATCGCGAGCGGCTTTCGAAGCGGCATGGGGCAACGTTGATTTCGAGCTTTCGCGAGATGGGGTATCTGCCCGAAGCGCTGGCGAATTATCTGGCGCTGCTGGGCTGGGGCGCAGAGGACGGAAAGAGCGAGACCTTTACGCTGGCTGAATTGACGAAGGTTTTTTCGATCGAGCGGGTAACGCCTTCGCCTGCTGTTTTCAGTTTTGACAAGTTGAACTGGCTGAATCGGCACTACCTCAAGCTGGCGTCCCCGGAGCGCGTTGCGGAGTTGAGCTGGGGTTACTTCGCGGACAAGCTGCCGGCTCGCGCTGAGGCGTCGGATGAACTTCGCGCCTGGTTCGACAAGCTGCTGGCGCTCTTTGTGCCGACGGTGGATCATCTTGATCAGCTTCCCGGGAAGGCGGCGTTTATCTTCGGCTTCGATGTTGAGGCCGCGCGCAGTGATCCCGAAAATGCGGCGGTGCTCACCGCCGACTCGACACGCAGCGTGCTTGGAGAGTTTGCCGCGCGGGTTCGGACCCACATCGGGCGAGTCAGGGCTGAGGTTTTCAAGGACTGGATAAACGATATTAAGGCGGCAACCGGTGTGAAGGGCAAAGACCTGTTTCATCCGGTGCGAATTGCGTTGACGGGCGCGCACTCCGGGCCGGAGTTTGACAAGCTGCTGCCTTTGATTGAGGACGGTGCCGCGTTGAATCTGGACATCCCAAGTGTTCGCGAGCGGGTCGAGCAGTTTGTATGAGCCACGATGTTTTTTGGATTGACGGTACGCCGCTTTCGGGGCTCGCAATCGTGCTTCGCCCACGCGGTGGCGACTGGCTCGAAGATGAATTGTCCCACCTGAAACGCGAAGGTGTTGAAGAGCTGGTGTCATTGCTGGAGGCGGAAGAAGCAGAGGAACTTGGCCTTGCGGATGAAGGAGTCTTGGCACAAAATATCGGGTTGAAATACCGCTCCTATCCAATTCCCGATCGGCATATTCCACCTAACCTTCAGACTTTTCAGGCACTCGTCACTGACATCGCCATGCGCATCAGTGAGGGCGCCCGGATTGGCGTACATTGCAGGGGAAGCATAGGCAGAGCCACAATCACCGCCGCCTGTGCGCTGATACATCTTGGACGAAGTCCCGATTCCGCACTTGCAGCCATAGAGGCAACACGAGGCTGTCCCGTCCCCGACACCGGAGAACAGCAGGAATGGATACTGCGATATGAGGCACCTGCATGATTGCGACGATCTTCGACGGCACGTTTCCGCATAGCTGGACGGCTGAAGTGCTGCCAAACCGGCCGATGATTTTGCCGAGCCGCCACTATGTCTATCCCGGCGCGGTGGAGGAAGTCGAAAAAGGCGCGCTGGAGGTGCTGGTGCAGCCGGGTGCAGGTGAAGGGCAAGAGAAGACTCAACCGTTTCTCGCGACCTGCGCACTTGGCTTTCGCGATCCGGCGGCGCCGTCAGGGTTGTGGTCTATGCCAAACCCGGACTGGCTGTGCGCTGTCTCTGGCGGCTATACATATCTAATTGATGTCGCGGATCCGGCCAGGTTCATCATGATCAAGTACCGACCGGTCCTGCAGGTGCTGCCGGTGCCTGAACATGGGCTGTTACTTTTCATCGGGCACCATGCTATTCAGGCCTGGGGTCACGCGGGTGAGGCATGGCAGTCGGATCAACTGTCGTCAGAGGGCGTTACTATTGATCGCATCGAGGGAACCGCTCTCCACGGTCGAGGATGGGATCTGAGGACCAATAAAGATCTCCCCTTTACCCTCGACCTGACAACGGGCCGTCGACGATAGCTTCAAATTTTCAACCAGAATTCATCCGGAAGTTTGTGGCTTTCTTCGAAACCTCTTCATCCAACCGCAAGGAGCGAACCACATGCCTAGTGTTTCCGGACGTGCGTTTCAAGTGAAGTCTGCCGGCGGTGATTTTGAGCTGGTACAGCGTGAATTTCCAGAACCGGGCCCCGGCCACGTGCGCATTCGCGTACAGGCCTGCGGCGTTTGTCATAGCGACAGCCTCACCAAATTTGGACTTTTTCCAGGAATTGCTTATCCACGCGTACCTGGCCATGAAGTCGCAGGCATTATCGATGCGTTAGGTACCAGCGTCCATGTCTTCAAGACAGGGCAGCGCGTTGGGCTGGGCTGGCACGGCGGCCATTGCTTTTACTGCACGCCCTGCCGGCGCGGCGATTTTATCGTCTGCGAAAATCAGAAGATCTCAGGCATCAGCTATGACGGCGGCTATGCCGATTACGTCATTGCGCCAGCCAATGCACTGGCGTTGATTCCAGATGACCTCTCGAATGTCGATGCGGCTCCGCTGATGTGCGCCGGCGTGACGACATACAACAGCCTGCGGCACAGCGGCGCAAAGCCGGGAGACGTGGTGGCGATTCTTGGCATTGGCGGGCTGGGGCATCTTGGCGTGCAGTTCGCGGCCAAAGCGGGGTATCACACGGTCGCTGTCGCGCGCGGACAGGACAAGGGGCCGCTGGCGAAGGAACTGGGGGCGCATCACTACATCGACAGCACTTCGCAGGATGTTGCGGCGGAGTTGCAGAAGCTGGGTGGGGCGACGGTGATTCTGTCGACGCTGACGGACGCTGGTGCGCTGGCGGCGGCGGTTGGCGGGCTCGGCCCTAACGGCAAGCTGATTATCGTTGGCGTGCCCGAGAAACCTATCGAGCTGGATACTGTTCCGATGATCCTGGGTAACCGTTCCGTCGCTGGATGGGCTTCGGGGACAGGGATGGATTCGGAGGATACGCTGAACTTCAGCGCGCTGACCGGGGTGAAACCGCAGATCGAGCTTTATCCGCTGGATAAGGCTCCGGAGGCTTTTGACCGGATGATGAGCGGCAAGGCGCGATTCCGCGTGGTGATCACGACGGGAGCGTAATTCCTCCAGAAATGGCGCCCCCATCTCTCCGTGCCCTGACGGCGAGATGGGGGTGTAAAAGCTTGATCTTGAAAGGTTGATTTCGAGATACACTTGGTCGCATGAATCGGCTGACCAGGTATTTGGACCGACATTTGGCCCACGATAGCAAAGGGGCTCTCTGGTTTTCATTCATTTTGTGTCTGTTCAATGGAACTGTGTTGACGCTCATGACTCGCAAGGAGATGCTTGAGAACGGAACAGCGCATGGTTTCTGGTTCTGGCTTGAGGTCACAGCTGGACCGGTCTTATTGCTTCGAGCAAGCCTCGATGCCTGCCTGCTGATCCGCAGCTACTGGCGAGATTCCAATACATTACCTCCCAGCCAGGCTTAATGGATTAATGGATAACGAGCGCATTCGCGAGATTTGTTTTGCATTGCCGCATGTGGCGGAGACGCTTAACTGGGGTCATCACCTTGTCTACTGGGCTGGCGATCGCGATATTGGCGGCAGGATGTTTGCCATGACCGACGTCGATGGCTCGGGCACAGGTGTGCTTTCGTTTCATTGCGGCGCGGAGCGTTTTCATGAGCTGCTGGAGATCGAGGGAATCAGCGCTACTCCTTATCTAGCCAAAGCCCACTGGGTGACCGTCGAACGCTGGGACGTATTGCGTTCACGGCAATTTGAGGAAGAATTGCGCATGGCGTATGAGCTGATCTTTGCCAAGCTGCCCAAGCGGACCCAGACGGTGCTGGCGATGCCTGAGAAGGAGCGCAATCGGGTGATCCGCGAACGGAAGAAAGTAGTGGCGGCGCGGGAAGCAAAGCCAAAGGCAAAGAAGAAGAAGTAGCGGACGGACGGGACAGCCTCAAGAGGTGCCAAAAAATCCTGAATCGAAAGAAAACCATCCCTCAGGGGCTAAAGCCCGGTTGATTCAATTAACCTTATCGGCACGACTGAAGTCGTGCCCTTTTACAAGACTATCTGGCTGGGGTTTGTCATTAAGCTACGGCGTGGCTAAAGCCACACCCTTTCAAAACAAAGGCCTTTCAGCACCCTCTCAAGCCTTGCGGGAACTAAGCTGCGTTTGTCGCCGTATTTCTCATCGGCCGGAGTTTGTTCCGGCGAGGCGTTGGCTCCATGATCAAATTTCTATTGTGGTGTATTCTTCTCATCCTGTGCTGGCCTCTGGCCCTTGCTGCGCTGTTGCTGTATCCGCTGGTCTGGCTGCTGCTGTTGCCTTTTAGGCTGGTAGGCATCGCGGTCGATGGCGTATTGCAGCTCGTAAGCGGCATTATCCTACTGCCAGGGCGGCTGTTGCGTGGCGTCTAGCGGGACGAGCGCGTTCCGCGAGCAAGGCCGTTACGCGCTGGCCCTGGCGTGTCTGGCGCTCTGGCTACCCGCAGCAGTGCTGGCGCAGGAGCCTGCGCAAACACCTGCGCCGCAGACTCCCAACTTCCAGGCGGAGACTCACCTGGTGACGCTTACCTTCAGCGCGCGCGATGCGGAAGGGCATTTCGTCAACCGGCTGGGCCGAGACGATTTCTCGATATATGAAGACGGCGCGCCGCAGAAGGTAAACCTGTTTTCGCGCGAATCGGAGCTTCCGCTCACGCTCGGCCTGCTGGTCGATGCTTCGCCCAGCCAGGAGAAGTTTCTGCAGCAGCATCTGCGCGACATTCAAACCTTTCTCGGCAGCATTCTGCGGCCACAGGATCAGGCGTTCGCAGTCTGCTTTGGCGATCATCTGCGGCTGGTGAGCGATCTCTCTGCCGATCCGGCTGCGATCGCGGATGGCCTTGCGAAGTTCGACAAAGGCTCGCGTAGCTTTCCGGAGCTGGCGCCGGACGATACGCGGGATGGCGGCAGCGCGATTTACGATGCGGTCGTAGCCAGCATTCAGGAGAAGCTTGCCAAGAGCCCGAGGAACCGGCGGGCGCTGATTCTTTTTACGGATGGGGAAGAAAACTCGAGTGCTCACGACGAAATCGACGCCATTGCTGCGGCGCAGGGCGCGGATACATTGCTCTACGCCGTCCGATATACAGAGATCAAACACCACAAACTGAGCGCCAGCAATCGCCATGGCACTATCGCGCTGCACCACATGGCTGAGCAGACGGGCGGTCGTGATTTCGATGCGCTGCATACCGATCTTCCGCAAACCTTCAGGCAGATTGAAGAGGAGCTGCGCATGGTCTACTCGATTGGCTACTACTCAACCAATACGGCTCGCGACAATACCTTTCGCAAGATTGTGGTTGAGCCACGTGCGGAAGGAATCACGATCCGGGCCAAGTACGGCTATTTTGCCAGGTAGGCGGTTTGCTCAAGCCGCTCCCCTTGCAGTAGTTTGAACCGTATGCATGGAGTTTCGCTGCGGCTCGATGGGAAGGTAGTCCTGATCACCGGCGGTTCTCGCGGGATTGGCGCGGAGACGGTGCGCTTGTTTTCGAAGGCCGGAGCGCGTGTGGCCTTCAGTTACAGCAAGGCTGCGGAGCAGGCAGAGGCCCTGACCGTTGAGTGCGGAGGCGCTGAGCGCTGCCGGGCATTTCAACAGGAACTCAGCACTCCCTCAGAGGGCCGCGTGTTGGTGGAAGCTGCGGTCGCTGCGTTTGGCCGGCTCGATGCGCTGGTCGTGAACCATGCCGTCTGGATTGCGCCGGACGCGCCAATCGAACAAATGTCCGATTGGCAGTGGGAACGGACGATGAGCGTCAATCTGGATTCGGTCTTTGGGCTGGTACAGGCGGGAGTTCGCCAGATGCTGAGCCAGGAACCCTCTGCACCGGACTCGCCGAAGGGGCATATCGTGCTTATCAGCTCGTCTGCGGGACAGCGCGGAGACGGGTATCATGCGGACTACGCCGCAACCAAAGGCGCGATTATCAGTCTTACTAAGAGCCTGTCGACGGAGCTGGCGCCGAAGGGGATTCTGGCGAATTGTGTTGCTCCGGGGTGGGTGGACACTGAAATGACTGCGAGCGTCTTTGGCGACACAGAGGTGGGCGCAAAGGTTTCTGCGACTATTCCTCTGGGACGGCCGGGGAGAGCTGCGGAGATCGCGGGCCCTGTGCTGTTTCTGTGCAGTCCTTTTGCCGGCTTCATCAGCGGCGAGATCTTTAATGTGAACGGCGGGGCAGTGCTGGCCGGTTAGGTCGGGAAAAAATCATGTCGAGAATTTTTCTCCACAATTCTGGCGATGTGCATGACGGTCGCGCCGGTGGCCAATCCTGTCGTGCAACCTGCTGTGCAACCTATTGCCCAGCAGGATGACTCGGCAAAGAATGCCGCCCAGGCACGCGCTGCTCTTGACGCCATGGTCAAGGCTCTGGGCGGGGATGCATGGCTCAACATGCAAAGCCGCGAGCTGGAGGGCCGCACTGCTGCCTTTTATCACGGCAAGCCTTCGGGGGCCACGGCGGAATATTGGGAGTTTCATGTATGGCCGGACAAGGATCGCATTGAGTTCACCAAGCATCGTGATGTGGTGCAGATCTATACCGGTCGGGAAGGTTGGGAGATCATCTACTCCGGTAAAAAGCAACTGCCCAAGGAGCAGGTGGAGGAGTATCTTCGGCGGCGCGACCACTCGATCGAGACAGTCGTCAAGGTCTGGCTCAAGGATCCGGCTACGATCCTGCTGTATGAGGGTCAGCGGCTCGCCGAACGGCATCTGGCGGATCAGGTGACTGTCATCTCGCCACAGAACGAGGCGGTGACGATCCAGATGGATTCGC
>Ga0206896_1161_pt2 | contig 10862 bp, 18 predicted proteins | sample Alteio_BWOrgHeat_52_FD_152969 | JGI IMG/M metagenome (GOLD analysis project Ga0206896, IMG submission 152969) | Enriched cells from forest soil in Barre Woods Harvard Forest LTER site, Petersham, Massachusetts, United States -... | ecosystem: Environmental > Terrestrial > Soil > Temperate forest >... | reverse complement strand
CGAGCTGGCGTGAATATCAACACGATCAGCAGCATGGAGAAAAAGGGCGCTGAAATGCTGACGAGTGGCCTCGACAAGATCAGGGCCGTCATGACAGTGCTCGAGGCGGCTGGCATCGAATTCCTGAATCACGGGCAGCCAGGAGTGCGGTTGAAGGCTTTTGCCCCGCCTGAGACAGAGGAGCCCAATCCTGCGCCGCATGGCTTTCAGACGCAGGCTTATTACACGTCTCGGAAGCCAAGGCCGCGGTGAGAACTGCCGACATCCTAAATCTGAGCGCCATTCGAACAGCAGGCCATCGTTATGATGAAGTGGTTCAAATCCGGCACTATCGTTAATGCAATGAAGTCAATATCCGCGGTCGAGTGGATAAAATACCGAATCGAGCTCAACAGGATTCTGCGGGAGTCTGTTTTAATATCTGATTCTCTGAAATAGGATTTTGATACGAATATTAAGGCTGGTATGCCGCGATTAGAGGCACAACAGACTTGGGAGTCTGATTATTCTGAGCTTCGCATGACCGACGAGCAAATTGATACATTACAGACGCGCTGGCTCATTCAAAAGGCATTGCGGTATAAGATACCGTTACCACGTCATTCCGATGATGAGCTTTGGGAAGAAGCTAGTTATCTGAGTTCACGTTACCTGACGCTGAAGGGCTTCTCTCAGCTTCGAGCGGCCGTGAGAGCCGAACAGAAAGAGCAACAGGATATGATACTAAGGTGGATACCTCCTATTGTTGGATTGCTCGGCACAATCACTGAGCTTGTGGCTGTCTTGAAGAAGTAGCCGCGCTCCTCGTTGCCGAGAATGGCGAGGGGCCGGGAGTGCAACTTAAGAAAGACCGAACTCACGGCGGCGGGGACCCAGTCGGGATCTGAGGGGGCAAACGGAAATCCGGCCGAAGCTAGATTTTAGAGGCAGCACGATCTACATGAAGGCGATCGTTCTATCGGGCGGCTCGAAAACCCGACGTGACGATATGGCTATTGACTTCTGAGGCACCGCTACCAGAAAATGAGGTGTCAAGGCAGCAAGCCTTCGCTAGATATCGGATTGAGCCATGTCCACCGAGAACATCGTCAAGGTTTGACCTTGGGACTCTTGCACCATTTCGGATAGCGTTTTTCCAGCGCGTCGAGCGCAGCCTGGCCGTGTCGGTGCGATTCCTCAAAAGCTTTCCACAAGTCGTCCATCGTTCCACATTTACTCTCGACGCTGAGAGTCAAATAGGCTTCGCCTTCGATTGCCTTTGCAAATAGGTGCTGGTCCGCGACGTCGCGGTAGTAGTCCCTAATCGCAACGAGGCATTCCACATGAAGGGAGGTAACATGCATTGAAACAGAGCTGTAAAAATCCGAGGACTCCGTTACAATAACGAATGGACGGTGAAAAGGGCGTTGGTTGGTTCCTTTTGCGGCAGCCTCATGCACAAGAAGCTTTGTTTTTATTGCATGACAATTCCCTTGTTAGTGAGCGCGCTTGCCGAATTTTTATGGTTGTCTGAAATCTCTCTGTAAATGCCAGCCACAGCTCGCTTTATATCAAGCTGTCTGTTTCGCCTCGCGAACCAAAGCGTGACTACCTGTGTAGCAACAAAGAGCAAAATCGCTACCGTCGATGCACTGGGATGTTGAAGTGCCTTCCAGATCGACCAGCCGATATGTTCTACGAACTTCAGGCAGCCCTGCGTTACTACGGCGCCCCATCCCTGATCACCACAGTGTTCCTTGCCGCTTTACCTTCACAAAAGGCAGCCCAAGCCTGCATGAGCTTACGGCGTTTTTCAAGCACATCTCCGCGCCGATAGGCCTTTTCCGCCTTTCGCTAATAACATGGGCCAGGGCAGCCTCGACGATGGCCTTGCGCTCGCCGTTAGGACGGGCTTCCGCAGTGCTTACAAACAACCGCTTCGACTTTGACGAGGTCGCGACATGGCAGGTATCTTGAACCGTGACCATCAAAGAGTCGGAAGGTCGCTCAGTTACACGCGGCATTCATTGTCTGGGAAAATCAAATGTCCACTATCGACTGGCGATAATGGGTAGATCTCTCAACAGAGAACCCTGAGAACGACGACCCGCCGGGAAACGGCGAGTTCATGACCAGCGGCATTATAGGACAGATGCCCCTTCCGCCATTGCCTGAGAACGAGCTCGCAAATGCGGCAAAGCGGCCGACTAGTTGGGTTGCTGGGGGCCTCGAGGGCGGCTCGGTGGCGGCAGCCAATTCCGGCCATTGGGGCATGTGTCTGGTGGGCACCTGCATCGCGCTTGCTATTTCGCGGACGGTGGTCAGAAGCGGTAGGCGTCTTCGGCAGGCCTGGTTCACATATCGAACACGTAATACAAGCTAAATGCCGCCAGGAAGACGAACATGAATGCCATGAACATGGTGCCACTCCTTTTCACTTCCTTTTGTTGTGGCCCATCCGTGTTTCGCTTGCTCCCGTCCTTTGTATCGAAGTGTGTCTTCAATATTTGACATTCCCGCTTACTGCAGCCTGCTTCCCTCCGCCGTAGGTCGGTGCACAGCGAGAGACCAGTAGGCTAACGGCGCGGCTCAAGATCGGCGACGCGCAGGCCCGGGCGGCGCGAGTCCGCTTCGATGACACCTTCAGGCTACCTGCACTGACGAGCACCACTCGGACCGCGCCAGCAGTAGTGCCCTGGCCGCCCGTAGCAACCTCGGGGATAAGGACCGGTGCCATACCGATGGCATGATCCATACGGCCCAAGATATCGGCCGCCACCGCAGCCCTGAGCCGCTGGCACCACGAGAGATGATGCGCCCGGACCAAGAGGCGCAGTTGGTACTGCGCCAAACGCTGGTAATGCCACAGCAACCCAGAGTGCAATTGCAACCATAAATTTCAAAATATGTAGATCTTCCCAATTTACTTGTATTGGCCTGTAACGGTATATCGGCGATACTTAAAACCAAGAATGAGAACTTCAAATTTGAAACTTCGATAGCTTGCCTTGTCAGTTACGGACGGCCATTGCAAAGTCGACCGCGCCCTGGTCGGTTGCTTTATGAATTCAACAACGTGCGCGCGTGGTCACATTTCCGCGGAGATTGTCTGATGTTTTTGCCATCCAACAAAAGTGAATCCGGCAATGAGGGATGGCGATTTTGAGAAAATGGTCGGTCATAGCAGCTTGTGCAACTGGGCTCGGAGTAGCCTTTGTTGGTATGGTGGCAGGAGCTAACGCCCAATATTACCAGCCGCCGGGGCCGGGGGGACCTCCTCCACCCGGTTGGGGAAGGCCGCCGCCGGGTTACTTGCCCCCAAGACCGCACGGTCCCGGAAGGCCATGCGCACCCGAAGGCGGGTTCTGTAGGGCCCCACCCGGCGCCGTCATCTTTTATGGAGCCGACGGCTCCTACGCGCGCCGACGTAGCCCACCGGGAGGCTTACCTTGCAATAACCGCGTTTTTGGAGATCCGACACCGGGCGTGCCGAAAGGTTGCTACGTTCGCTACTAACAACGTGGGCCCGGTGCAGTGCGTCGGGTCTCACTTGTCGAAGCTAGGCCCGCTCCATCGGCGCCGCAGCACCCTACAACGCCTTCAACACGGCCCGGGCAAGAGTGGCGCCCCGCCAGCGTACGACTTAAGACGATCTAGTGGTGTCCAGACGCCCGTGGCCCTAGCGGCGGCCTTTTTCTTGGGCGCAGGTGTTCCAAAAAATAGCCTGGAGCCGTGGGCCGCTTTGGCCCACTATCCATTTGCACCGTATGCCCTAACCACTCACTTCGGCCCGGTCGTCGTTCCGGAGAGAGCGCGGACTGGCATGCTTTGTTGCGAGTGAATCATCACATTAAAATCACCGGGCGAGGCGCATAAACCAAGGGCAGTTTGCGGCGCTCCAACTTACGCCTTAGCGCCGCACAGCGGTCCGGCTTGGTTTCACGACGCATTGTCAGGCAGGTCTGCACCTCGTTGGCATCGCACCGCCATACTCAGCTAGATTGCGCACCGGCCGCCGGTTCGCGGTCCGTCCTGGGTGACCTCGTGTCGTTCACCTTGAAGCTTGTTACCACTACGTTCGGGCCCGTCGGGTACCGGTCGAAATGAACCATTCCGCGCCCAACTGCGTATCTAAAGAAGCTTGGTGCGCGCATCCCCCCGAAATTCGCACGCAACAGGCTAGGCCCGGGCGCGTCCCCATTGTCCGCGTCCGGGCCGTTTTTTTTCTACACCGCCCTCAAAAGAACGCGATTGGTGAAATCGGGCACGGATTCACACGAAAATCGCGCCGTGATAAATTGCTCGGCATGACCCAAAACCACCCACCCTGGATGGCCGAGGGCATCTTCAACATCCTCTGTCTGGCGCTTTTTGTCGCGGTCATGCGCGGGCTGAAGTGGGCGCTCGATCCCATTGCCCATTGGGGTGCGGGGATAATGGGATTGTCGACCTACCCATTCATCCTTGCCGTTGGTTGCGCGATCATAGGCATCGCTGCCTATCGCGATTGGCGACTGGGTTTGCTCCCTTATCAGCGCCGCAGAACTGAGCACCTGCATCGCGAGATGGGTTTTCCGTCGCGGGAGTGGCCTTACTGACTTGGGAAGGCTGGGAGCGGGTTAGCCCAGGGATAAGCCGCGGAATTCCGCCCATCCGCCGCGTGCTGCATAAGCAACGCACTCAGTACCTTCCTGGCCCCTGCTCCCTGATTTTCAGGTACCAGCGCCATGCGCTCAAGAACTACCAAAGCTTGCATAACTGCGTTCTGTCCTGACGTTGTACGAACGCTTGCCATTCCTTGCCGAGCAGCCCCTCGAGCCGCTTCGCTCTGCAGCGCATTGGATGCCGCGATCTTGCCAGCGCCCCGCATCAAGCAATGGCGCCAGTCTCGTCATATAATGTTTGTTCAATTGTATTGAGATAATTATTGCGCAATGCAGCATTCGCCGGTACCAAGTGACTAGAGATTTTAAGGTGCGTGCGGAAGCTACCGACTTACCACGTGTGCCGAAAGGGCTGTCCTCGTAGGGGATGGCCCTTTTATTTTGGCCGATCGACCAATGAGATCTGCCCAAACAAAAGGGCGAAAGGCCTGATTGACCTCTCGCCCCGTATTTGTTCTGGCTGCTATATCCATCGCGGATCGCTAGAGCGGCGCTGGCGGTTGTCTACCGAAGTAACTGCTGCGCTCGGCGGCTAAAACGTCCGTAAATTGATAGCGGCGCTACCGACTTACAGGGACACACTTAATGATTGAATTGATTTACCTCAATACGAGGCAGAGGTATCAGGTTAGGTATATTGTACGTCGAACACTGAGATCAAACAAGGGGCGGCGCCACCCTAGTCCGACGCCGCCGGCGATACGGGACGCTGTGCCGTTAATGCCATTTGCGTCGATAGCCCCTTCAAACATACCTATCGGCGGTGATGCCTCCTCTCTGAAGGGAGGAGCTTCCCGGTCACATCAGACCGAGCGTCTCGCACCCGAGACGGGCAATGTTCACCGCAGCATTGAGATCACGGTCATGGACCGTGCCACAATAGTCGCAGACCCACTGCCTGACCCCAAGACCGATTCGACCTTTTGGGCCGCCGAGCGTATGGCACTCGGAACAGGTTTGGGTTGTGTAGCGCTCGTCCTGTAGCGCGTCGATTGTGATGAGCGGTTGGCGTCAATTAGGATGAGCGGCGGCCGCTCATCGTAGTTGTCGCGCGGCAAAAGACGCTGTCGGCCAGGGTGCGCGCTTTTCCAACCGTTTTGTACCCGTCGAAGAAAGCCGACGTAGGCCGGGGCGCCAGCGTGTGATTACCCGCATGCGCACTCTAGGTGCGGGGTGGCAGGTGCGAGCCAATGATGCGCCTAAAGAAGGGCTAAAAACCATTAAGCGTAGTTTGCACAACTGCGCCAAGGTTAGGAAGCCAACGCTGGAGGAAACAGTGACGACGCGTGGGACAGAACGGGCGGGAGTGATCCCGCCCGCAGTATTCACCTGAGGCAGTACCAGGGGGTCCCGGCGTTAGGTGGCGAACTCACCGAGGGCCAAAACGAAACCCCGCACTATGGCCGGGTTATCAATTCTCAGGATGCCTTTGCGGCGCGCCGCTTCGCCTTCCTAATGAAAGTGCAAAAAATTCCTCAAGCTCTCCAACACTTTCAGGAGTCAATGAATCTGGGAACTCAATCGTTACGAGCCCTCTTCGAAGGAGAAGGTGTCGCGCTGAGTCCCAGCTTTCAGGGATGCCTGAGAAGCTTCGAACTGCGCATCTAACTCCGGTGGAAGATTTGAAGGCACCTTTGTTAATTGCAGAAAATTCTGAACATCATTTTTTGGAAAAATGCCTGTTTTGCAGCATTGAACCCAAAGCCACTCGTGATCATCCGAGACGCCCCGCCCCCCCGTAAGGGCCTAGGGAATTGATTTGCGCCCCCACTGGTCCATTGGACAAAATCTCCAACTTTCACGACCCAAAGCGGGTCAATTTCTTCCTCCCGCTTCTGTTGCAGCGGCCATGCCGCAATTATGGACGATTAGTAGGGTACGTGCATTTCATAGGTCGGGCGCTGGGATTCATTGATGTTGTCTCAGAATGAATTTCTATTTTTTCGCCCAAGTGGCGGTGGCTGCCTCATTCGGGGCACTAGTAATTGCTTTCTTGTTTGCCTACCTCATGGAGCGACGTCAGCTCAGGCGGGCGAAGACAGACAATGGCCTGGTTCGCGATCGGCTGAACACCCGGTTTGGATGGCCGCAAGAAAGATTTCTGATTTGGAGGAAGAGAAAACTGCCGCCTGACGTTTAGATATCGTTCTCAGAAATCAATGTTCCGGACCCGTTCCCTAAGCGGAGCGCACCTTCCTCAACCGCACTCCAGACCCCTCGTCGTTCTCCTCGGCGAAAATCACATGGCGGTCGCTTTAGGAAAGAACGCGGCATCCCAATAGAAATCATAACATCGCCGCTGCTCGGCTTCGATCGCTTCTGAATCAACCAGACCCAAATTGCGGTAGATCGCCGCGCCGGTGGACGGCATGCCCGTGTCGGCAGCTACGACCAGGACCGGCAACAGCGGATGCCCGAGCTTGCGCAAACGCGCAGCAATAGCATTCAGCGCGGGGGCCATCCCCTGGAAATGCCTCCGAACCGAAGGGCCAGATCGCCATATGTGCCTGTACGCCGAAAGCGCGCCGCGTCTGCGATGAAAAGGGCGATGTCACGCCGAAACCCAACTGCCATGACTTACTTTCCTTCCTTCGCCAAATACCCCTTCTCGTGTAACCCACTGTAAACACTTGCAGTGAGCCTTGCTCCTTATTGTCGCGGCCTTTGATGGATGACTAGGGACCGGATGTTACCCGCCCGAGTTTGGTAACGAAATCTATCCTGATCGCTCGTCTCGCCTCTGCAGGCCTGTTCTATGCCTGCCAATTCGCCAACCGAAAGCTCTGGCCATGGTGGGACGATTCCGGCGACAAATTGTGGTTCGCAGTTTATTCAGCGCCGTAATCGACAAAGACTTTGTATCATCGTCGACCTTCAAACAAGCCTGTCCCATGGCGAAGTACTCAAAGTCAGTAAAGCCGAAGGTCTTCGGCAAATACGTATCAAAATTTTGCCCATTCTTAACCAGGCACGCGTTTAGCTCGGACCAGGCCACATCAGGCGTCTATGGTGGATTGTCGCCGGCAAACAGATGACTGATGGCAACTCCATACCAGGCGCACGCAAGAACTAGTTGGAGGATCAACTTTCAGATAATGGCCGGCTATCTAGATCCCGATCGGTTCGATGCCACCATTCGTTCGATCCTTCCTCAGCCGTACCCCCGCCCCCTCGCCGTTCTCCTGGACGAAGATTACGCCAATCGCCTTGCGCTTTGGTTCTTGGCAATTGCATCGTCAGACACTGTTGGCGTAGATCCAACGAGCAACCAGCGTGTCGCACTGACGAGCAGACGATGGGCCGGTAAATGGTTCTGGCACGATCATCACATGCCCTCGAAAAGTCGAACGACAGGCCTATTTCTCGCCTTGATTGGTCCATCAAAGCCCGAGCCGAAATGCCCGTCACCCCCAAAATCGAAGGAAAAACGCGTTCGTTCTGTCGTGTGCTTGGGCCGTTTCTCGTCATTGTTCCAGGCATTATCGCGGCACGGGCGTCGCAGATGGATATTCTTGTCGCAGCGTTTTTCCAAAACGAGGCCGTGGTGTGGATGACGGGCGGATTTCTGCTCCTTGCTGGCCTGGTAACCATCGCACACCATCAATACTGGTCGAGTGTTGCAGCCGTTCTGATTTCCCTCTTCGGCTGGCTACTGGTACTAGAGGGACTGATCTTGTTGATCGCGCCGGCCTTGAATGCCTACGCCGCCGCCGATCTCGTTGCGTCGACGACCTTTATACGGGCCCTATTTTCTTTGCTCGCCCTAGCCGGTCTGTGGCTGACCTACGTGGGGTGGATAGCCAAATTCATCTCGCCAGATTCCAGCAACGTCGGCAAACAGCACCGTTGAGGTCGAGCAGTGCAAGCAGTCACGTGCGCGAGTACTGGTTGCGAAATGGTTGTGCGGGACCTCGTGTCAATAACAGAGACCTTGGTCGCGCCCAAAGGCTTGGGTGGCAATGTGGCTTTTAATTAACGATAGGCGTATTCGTTTCAGAGAAATACCAAGCTCCGCGGGCCGCAAAATGTGGATGCTTTTGGATCTCAAACTTCGGATCACTTTACTCGTTCTAGCAATTGCCCTCGGACATGGCCGGACCATCCGCTCCGGAGCATCGGACCGCGTTGGCCGCAAATGGGGGCAGTGCTGATGCGCCACGGCGAACAAGCCGCACAAGACGTGGCATGCAGCCCGGCCGCAATTGATCGGCAGGAAAGAAGTTGAGATGGTCGGATCTATCATGGTGCTGGCAACGTCCGGAGCGTTTGTCGGAGCGCACTTCGCCCTATCGCATCCGCTGCGCCGGCTGTTGGTCGGCGCGATAGGTGAGCGGGCGTTTCTGGCGCTCTATTCGGCTATTGCCCTCGTCACTTTAGGGGCCACAATCTGGGCATATCGGGCGGCGCCAGCTACCGTTCCGCTATGGGACGTCGGCGACGGAATGTGGGCCGTGGCGACGGTTGCAATGCTGCTTGCGTCCGTGCTCCTTCTGGGATCGCTAATTCGCAATCCGGCGCTGCCTGGCGCCAGCGGCGCAGCCACTGCGGCGGCGCAAGGAGTTTATAGCGTGACTCGGCACCCCATGATGTGGGCGTTCGCGATCTGGGGGGCGTCACACATTCTGATCTATCCGATCGGCAAGAACATCGTTCTGTCGAGTGCGATCATCGTTCTCGCCTTGGTCGGCGCCGCACTTCAGGACCTCAAAAAGGCGGCGCTCGATCCCCAGGGCTGGACGGCGTGGGAACGTCGTACGAGCTACCTGCCTTTCGCGGCAATTGCCCAAGGACGTGCAAAACTTGGCGGCTTCGGTGCCCATGCGCTGGGTGGCGGCCTACTCGTTTGGCTGGTCGCGACCTGGGCGCACATCCCTATCTCTGGCTGGCCGGCGGGCATCTGGCGCTGGCTAGCTGGCTAAATCGACGTCTAACAGACCGCTCAGCGCTTCGCGCGAGAACCTTAGGCAGGCTTTTCGCAGCAAAGCCTGCGTCGGCCAAGCCGTTGCCCAGAAGCGGACTGGCAGGAATCTGGCCCCGAGCGTTGGCACATCGTGCCGCACAGCGCCCCGGTTTGATTTTACGGTGCAGCCCCGGGGCTAGGCCGTTGTGCGCGTCCCACAAGAAGGCGATATCGCTGCTTCTCGGAGGCGGCCGTCTCCCGCCGACGTCATGCACTTTCCGGGCCATAGTCATGTAATATTTGTGACGTAAGCCGACAATTTGTGTTGCTTGGCTGAGGGTTAGCGAATATCAACCCAGTCGACAGTTAACGGGCGCACGGCGGTAGCTACCGACTTACAACGTGTACCGACAAGGGCTGCCTTCGTAGAGGGCGGCCCTTTTATTTTGGCCGATCGACTGCTGAGATCTGCGCAAACAAAAGGGCGAAAGGCCTATTTGACCTTTCGCCCCGAAATTGTTCCGGCTGCTATATCCATCGCGAACTGCAGGAGCTGCACCGGCTGCTGTCTACCGAAGTGACTGCGGCGCTTGGCGGCTCACCCGTTTGCAAATTGATAGCGGCGCTACCGACTTACAAAAGTATACATAGCGGTGAGGCCGGATTACCTCAATAGGCGTAAGAGGTATAATGCTAAGTATATTGTAGGTCATACAACCACCCAAACTTGGGGCCGCTATCCGCATCGGGCTTGAATCATTTCATCCCAGAAGCGCCCACTAACGGCACGGCAGCCGGGCGGCCTTTCCTCTGGATTTGCGGCGCTCCGGCTCATACCAAGCGCCGCATAGCAGCCCGTTCGTTGCTCACAGCCATCGCCAAATGCGACTAACACGTCCAATCCCCATTTGCGCGGCGCTGCCGGTGACTTCTCGTTTCTTACCTCCTTTGTGAGATACATAATTTCCCCTAAAATGACTCTTGCAATAATTTCCCAAATGCTGCGAGAAAGCTGATTGTGCAAACTATAGCGAATATCGTCGACCAGGGATCTAGAGAAATATCGTACAACACACCACTTGCGAGCGAGACTAGATAGACCGTAAAGGGGAATATGGTCCATTTGTCTTTTCTCATTACCTGCCATCCTTCTTTCGTGAAAACGCACACTACTACAACTACCCTATTCGCCTTCCCGCTAGATCGCGCGGCGCATCGCGGATTGCATCGCGAACAACTTGGCCAACTCGGGAACTTACCCGAATTACGGAAACATCCCACTTAGTTCCCGAAAATGCTGGCCTGCGCCCCTGAGGTGA
>Ga0206896_1200_pt1 | contig 10936 bp, 9 predicted proteins | sample Alteio_BWOrgHeat_52_FD_152969 | JGI IMG/M metagenome (GOLD analysis project Ga0206896, IMG submission 152969) | Enriched cells from forest soil in Barre Woods Harvard Forest LTER site, Petersham, Massachusetts, United States -... | ecosystem: Environmental > Terrestrial > Soil > Temperate forest > O... | reverse complement strand
CGGCCTTTTTGATATATATGGATTCATGGCTTGTCAATTGCCTTTTTTCACACGGCTTTGCTCTTCGGAAGCGCTGCTGCTCTGACGGTGTTCGCGGATCAACTGCTGATTCTTACCAAAGCGGTAGGTAAAGCTGACGTTGACCACCCGGTTATCCCAGTGGTTGACCAGGGTCACGTCCACGTTGCCATAACGGCTGTATCCGCTAAAGTGGCCCAGGTTAAAGGGGTCCTGGAGGTTCAGCCTCAGGGTGCCGGCGTTTTTGAGGACCTGTTTGCCGACCCCGAAATTGATCGCCCCCATAGGGTTGGCGATGATCGTGCCGGAGACCTGCCGGCCCTGGTACCAGCCATTGATGTCCCCGGTCCAGCCATGTTTGAAGGTAAAAGAGTTGTTGATGTTGCCGGTAAGGGAGTACCCGAAGACCTCGAGAGGATACGTATTGATGATCCCTTTGTAGTCGTTGTACTGCCCGCTGACATAGAGGTTGGGGGTCCACCACTTGGTGACGGGCAGGCCCACGTTGACTGCGAGACCGATATTCTCCTGGCGGGCGACGTTACCCTGCTGGACGAACGTTGTATGGGTAGCGTCGTTCTGCAAGAGTACCTGCTGGATGATATCGGTGACCTGGGTATAGTTTAGGGTAGTGCTGAGGAAACCCCGGTAGGTATGGGTCAGTTCGATGTTGTTGCTGAACTGGGGCTTCAGGTAGGGATTACCCTCCTGATAAGTATAGGGGTCCAGGAAGTATTTGAAAGGATTGAGGTCGCTGTAATCCGGCCGCTGGATACGCCTTCCGTAGTCCAGGACGAATTGGTTCCGGTCGTCCATGGTGTACTGGATATAGGTGGTTGGGAAAGCCTGGGTGTAGTTCCGGTCAAATTTCTGTCCCGTTGTCTCCAGGTTGCCCTTGGACTGGGTGCTTTCCAGCCTAAGACCGGCCTGCACCGTCCAGCGCTTGTTAAAGACCTTGGTGAGGTTGCCGTAAGCCGCGTAGATGTTTTCGGTATAGACAAAATGGTTGGTCTTCGTGGTGTCGACCATCCATTTTCCGGCTGTACGGTTGTCGTATTCGGCGTCGTTATCGGTCTTTACCGTACTGGCCTTGAGGCCGGCTTCCAGTTTCCAACCGCGTTTGAAGGGCTTTACATAATCCACCTTTCCCGTGTATATCCGGATATGGCCGGGTGTAACCCCCCTCAGGGTATCCACCGGCGGAAGCAGGAGGCCATCCGGGGTTGTGTAATTGGTGTAATACATCTGGTAATTGGAGGACCCGTAGCCCAGGTAGTCGAGGTCGGCGGAAAGCTCCTGTCCCGACGTGTCGAAGCTGTGCCGGAAATTCAGGTTGGTCCCGAAGTTTTGCCAGTCCTGCTTGGTATGTCCGCTCGTGGCGGTCACCGAGTCGGTATGTCCCTGGCCGTCCTGGATATTGGTCTTGGACAGGTCGTCAAAATAACCTGGGTTGAAATATCCCGTAAACACCACGCCGATGGTCGTCTTTTTGCTTACAGAGTAATCTGTGCCGATCTTAAAACCCTGGTCCGAGTAGTCGTTGTTCATTTGGGATTGCTGCTGAAAGATGGCGCTCACGGGGCCGCCCAGGGTATCCCTGAATTTCCGGGTCAGGTCCAGGGTCTGGGGATGGCGGTTGTAGCTCTCATTGTAACTGGCGAAAAAGTTGAATTTTCCCGTGCGGTAGTTCAGGTTCAGGCTGTTATTTGCCTTTGGCCCCTTGCCTTCGCCGCCTCCGAGGGTGACGGTTCCGTTAAAACCGCGGGCCTTGTTTTTCTTCGTCTTTAGGTTGATCACTCCCGCGTTCCCCGCTGCGTCGTATTTGGCGGGGGGGTTGGTCATCAGCTCGATCTGCTCCAGTTCTGAAGAGGGCATGTTCTTGAGCAGGTTGGCAAGGTCCGCGGAAGAAAGGTAGGTCGGCTTGCCATCCATCATCACGAGGACTCCGGATTTGCCCTTTAGGCTGATGTTGCCATCCTTGTCCACAGACACGCCAGGGGTCTTTTGAAGGACGTCCATGACCGTGGTCCCGACGTTTGTGGGGGAAGCATCTACGTTCACCACCATACGGTCGATCTTTTGTTCGACCATGGGTTTGCCCGAGGTGATCGTTACCTCCCCGAGGGTTTTGGCCTGGGTGATCAGTTTTAGGGGCTCCAGGTTGAGGTCTTTTGCACCCACAGAAAAGGGGGCGCTGTATTGCTTGCTCATCCCCACGGCCGAGGCGACGACCAGGTATTGTCCGGGGACAATACCGCGAAGATGAAAGGCTCCATCGCTTCCAGTAGAAGTTCCTTTAATCTCTGATGAATCTTTGGCATTCAATATGATAATAGATGCTTTTTCGATTCCCTTTCCTGCCTCCCCAATGACCTGGCCGCTGACCGTGCCCCCCTGTTGGGCACTGGATCGTTGGAAAAGGGCGATAAGAAGTAGCGTTGTGATGATGGTTCTCATGGCTGTTTTTTTAGTACTTGTTTTAGAAATGTTCAAGTCAAAAGTAAGTACCATGTTTAACATAGTACATTGTTTTGGACAAGTGGTAGCTTTCCAGTGACAACTGGGAAGTTCAGACGCCTTAAACGGTTGAGAGGGGGATCGCTCCGGTGTCATAGGACGATGGAGCGCCCCTGAAAGTTACAGGGGAGATCTAGTCTTGGAGGAACGGGCCTGACTAGACAGGTTGAGCTGCTTTCCGTGCGGCCAGGTTCTTCCAGTAGAACCAAAGCAAGACGCCGGAGATGATAAGACCGGAGGAGATCAACTCGGCCTGGCTGGGGTGTATACCCAGGATATCATACTTGGTATTGACCCTGATGGTCTCCACCAGGAAACGCTCGGCGCCATTCATGACCATGTATACGGCAAACAGCCCCCCGGGGAAGAGGATATGTCGTCTGAGGGCCATCAGGCCTCCAAAGAGGAGGAGGCAGGTAACCGTCTCATAAAAGGGGGTGGGGAAAACCGGTACGGGCAGGAAGCTTTCATAGGTGGTGTTTGGGGGGCTCCCGGGAAAGCGTTTCCCTTCGCTCAGGACATTATGGGGATAGTTATAGGCGAACAGCCAGGTAGGCAGGAAGGCGGGCGCCTTGACGCTGAGATGGGGCACGTCGGTCAAGGTGCCGAATTGTTCCGTGTATTCGGCGCTGTTAGCCCGAAGCGTCTCCTGGAAGCGGCTGGTATCGCTGAGTTCAACCTGACCCTGGGGTGTCGAGACATAGGCGCTGTTAAGGATGCCCCAATCTCCGTCTCCCGCGACCTGGCAACCGATGCGGCCAAGGGCATACGCAAGCATCATGGTAGGCGCAAAGGCGTCCAGGAGTATCTTGAACCGGATCTGGTATTTCCGTGCATATCGATAAACGGCGACGCCCGCCACGATCAACCCCCCGTAGAAGGTAAGACCGGCAAAGGAGATATAGCTCGCTGGTTTGGACACAAAATCGTCCCAATTCTCGAGGACGTGGAACACTTTGGCGCCGAGGAAGCCAAAGATGACGGCAATGATGACAATATCCCCTACCCTGTCATGGGGATAAATCCGAACCTTACGCTCTTCCGGCTTTGGCAATTCCTGTTTGCGCCGTTCCCTCCATTTGAGGTAGACCAAACCGGCGCCGAGGACAAGACCGCCCAACAAATTCCCTTGGGTAGACAACAAGTAGCCCTGGGTATCTTCATAGGCGGCGGCACCCAGGACGAAAAAGCCGACCAGCTTATATCCGAACACAAAACCGATCAGAAAGTTGATGATGAGCTCGGTCAGGGTGGCCGGCTTCCCGACGACGATCATTTCTTCCGTAGGACTGAGCATGCCGGCCGCCTCCTTCCTTTTGAGCTCACGGCTAAGGACAAAGGCTGCGCCGATAAACGCGATGGCGACAAAAAAACCAAACATATTGACCAGCCTGGCAGCGGGCAGGTCCACACCAAACCAGCTTTTCAGAAGGAAATATAGATTAGGATACATGAGGCTCGTAGAATAAGGTGCAAGTATACAGAAAAAAAGCGGGCCAGAGGCCCACCCAACAAAAGCGCGCCACAGGCGCGCTGGCCGAAGGCCCATCATCAGACGTTTTGGGCGAGTCCCGTAATTTCTGCCCTACGGGGCGAGCCCAAACAAAAGCGCGCCACAGGCGCGCTGGCCGAAGGCCCATGATCAGACGTTTTTGGCGAGTCCCGTAAATTATGCCAATACGGGACGAGCCAAAAACAAAAGCGGGCCACAGGCCCGCTGCCCGAAGGGCCATCATCAGACGTTTTTGGCGAGTCCCGTAAATTATGCCAATACGGGACGAGCCAAAAACAAAAGCGGGCCACAGGCCCGCTGCCCGAAGGGCCATCATCAGACGTTTTTGGCGAGTCCCGTAAATTATGCCAATACGGGACGAGCCAAAAACAAAAGCGGGCCACAGGCCCGCTGCCCGAAGGGCCATCATCAGACGTTTTTGGCGAGTCCCGTAAATTATGCCAATACGGGACGAGCCAAAAACAAAGCCGCTCCCGGAGGGGAGCGGCTTACCCATTATGAACAAAGCTCGGCTTAACAAAATTCTTCAAATGCGGCCATCAGGTTGCCGGCAATAACCCTAGCGGGGCGGCCTTCGATCTGGTGGCGCTCGATCATGTGCACCAGCTTACCGTCCTTAAAAAGGGCGATGGCCGGAGAGGACGGAGGGTAAGGCAGCAGGTGTTCCCGAACCTTCTGCACGGCCGCGGTGTCGTACCCGGCAAAAGTGGTCGTCAGGTGTTCCGGCTTCTTATTGCTGGAGGCTACGGCCATGATCACCCCGGGGCGGGCGGATCCGGCGGAGCAGCCGCAAACGGAGTTGATCATCACCAAGGTCGTTCCGGTCTGTGATAAGCTCTGGTCTACGGCGTCTGGGCTCAGGAGCTCTTGAAACCCATGGTCGGTCAGTTCTGCCTTCATGGGGAGCACTATTTCTGTTGGATACATAATATATAATTGCTTTTGCCTACAAAGGTAGGATAAATAGGACGTAATTTCCGCAAAATGGACACTCTGTCAGCAATAGAGGCGCAAATCAGTCATAATGTCGCTAGAATTGGCATTGGTATCCGGTTTGATCTTACAGTCCCAAACACTCAAAAAACTATGACACACGTAAAATTTAATCCTCAGGCCGCCCAAAACATCAACAATTGGGTCAACCGGTTTTTAGACCAAGAGGTCCTGAACGAAGGATTTTTCGGTGGTTATCCCCCCGTTAATATCTACGACAACAAGGACCACTACTCTATCGACGTCGCCGCCCCCGGCCTCGAAAAAAATGACTTCAAGGTCCAATTGGACAAGAACCTATTGGTGATCTCTTTTGAAAAAAAGGAAAACACCGAAACTAAGGACGGACGCCAGGTCCGCAAAGAATTTAGTCAACGTTCCTTTAAGAGGAGCTTTACCGTGGATGAAAAGATCAGTGTAGAAGGGATCGTGGCTAAGTACGAGAACGGTATCCTTAAATTAACCTTGCCGAAGAAAGAAGACGTAAAAGAAAGTAGCAAAGACATCACCGTTCTCTAAGGTTTTTACGTATATAGATTGTTGTTTAACACGCAAGAGTTGGTTTTGGTTTAACAAAAGCCCCATCTAGTCTTAGATGGGGCTTCGTTGTTTGGAGGGAGGCGTATGGGGGTCGAACCCACGACCTCTAGTGCCACAAACTAGCGCTCTAACCAACTGAGCTAACACCTCCGTGCGTTTTTCTATTCGGAGCGCAAAGATAAAAAAAACTTTTACAATTAATTCGTTTTCTTTGGGACCATGAGCCTGAACCTGCTGTTCCTTCCCGTAATGGCCGCCGTGCTGGGAGCCTTGCTGGCGCCACTTTTCACTGGTTTGTACCTTAGGCCCTCCAGACTAAAACGGATCCTCACGCCGCTCCTGTCCGATCCGGCATTGACCCAGTCTATGCTCCCGCTTGCGGAAGGTCATATCGACGACTTCCTCAGAAACAAACTCCCCAAGGCGATGCCGGTGGTCGGGATGTTGATCGGTGATAAAACGATCGCCCAGTTCAAGGCGATATTTATGGAAGAGCTGCAAGCCCTTTTCCCGGTGTTTATGGAGGGGTGCACGGCACACCTGCTGGCTCCAGGGGGCGCCGTGAAGAGATGTACTAATAAATTGATTATAAGGGCTATGTGGATGGGTTTCGGGGGTGGCGCGGTTCTGGGCGGACTGCAATACCTGGTCCTGATGGCTATTGGTCCTTCCGGCCTCCTGAAATGACCGCCTGTACAGTTTGAAGGGCAACGGTCCCGTTTTTCGGGGGTAATTTTGCCAAAAAGAATAGATGAGAATTTTTTTGTTATTGTGTGTCGGTCTCTCGCTGGCGTTCCATCTCCAGGCACAGACGCCCGGAGGAAACGGCGGTGCGGGACGCAGGGGCGGCCAGCAGACGAATGTCGGGCATTTTTATGGTCGGGTAGTAGATGCTAAAACGAATAAGGGCTTGGACGGCGCAACCGTCGAGTTGATGGGCAGCCGCTACGACAGCGTCACCCATGCACAGAAGCAGGTGGCTGTCCGGACGATCCTGACCAAAGCCAACGGAGACTTTAGCCTGGAGAACCTTCCGATATTCGGAAACTATACATTGAAGATCACAGCAGTCAGTTATGACGGCTATGACCAGCCTGTCAAGTTCGATATGAAAGCGGTGGCCCAAGCCAAGTCCGCTTTGAGTGGGGCCGGAGCGCAGGGAGACCAGTCTCAGGGCGGTGGCGCGGGTATGTCGCAAATCCTGGACGCTATCGATAAGGACCTGGGTAATATAAAACTGAAAGGTAATGTGACCCAGATGAGCGACGTGGTCATCACGGCGACACCCCCAGCCTATAAGATGGCGGTGGACAAAAAGGTATTTAACGTCGATAAAAGCATCGTCGCCACCGGCGGGATGGCCACCGACGTGCTCAAAAACGTGCCCAGCGTCAACGTAGACATAGATGGGAACATTACCCTCCGCAACCAGACGCCCCAGATATTCGTGGATGGCAGACCCACCACCCTGACTATGGACGAGATCCCTGCCGATGCGATCGAGAGCATAGAGGTGATGACGAATCCTTCTTCCAAATATGACGCGTCCGGTGGTGGAGGGGGCATTATCAACGTGGTACTGAAGAAAAACAAAAAGGTCGGGTATAACGGAGACTTCAGAGCCGGCATCGACTCACGGGGTAAACTCAACGGGGGCGGGGACCTCAACCTGCGCCAGGGCAAATTCAACATCTTTGTCAACGGTAACCTTCGTCAGCGAAAATCCCTGTCTACCGGAACCCTGAACCAAACCAACCTGGACAGCGCCGGTCGCAACTTCTATTACACCCACCAAACGACGAACAATACCTCCTTCGGGCATTTGGGTTTTGTGCGGGCGGGGATCGACTATTTTCTGGACAACCGGAATACCCTTACCCTGGCCGGCAACTACTTCAAGGGAGTCTTTAATAACGACGATAACTATTATTCGACCACCAACTACGACGGAACCAACTACCCCACGTATGCGGATAGCGCCAGCACCTTTGCCGAATTCGGGTCCAACCAGAGCACCTTTCAAAACAAACAAGGGGAACTGGATTACAAACACAATTTTGCCAAATCGGGTCATGAATTGACAGCGGATGCGAACATTTCCGGAAGTAATAATAACACCAACCAGGTCATCGACTACTTTATCACCCACCCGGAATTGGCGCAAAACCCCATCCAGGACTACTATTACCCGGAAAATATTTATTCCCATGGCTCGTCCAACAACTATAACTTCCAGGCGGACTATGTAAATCCCTTTACCGAGACCAGTAAGCTGGAAGCCGGGGCCAGGGCGCAGATCAGCCACCAGGTCAGCCAGAATGTGTACCAAAACTCTTCGGACTCCGGCAAGACCTTCGTGTCGGATACGCTCCTGAACAACAACTTCAACTATACCCAGCACGTCTATGCGGCATATGCCCAATTCTCCAGTACCCTGACAAAAAAACTGAGTTACCAGGCCGGTCTGAGGGGGGAAAGCTCGGGGTATGTCGGTACGCTATACAGCAATACCACCCCACAGACCTTTACCCACAATTTCCCGCTGAGTCTCTTTCCCAGCGCCTTTTTGAGTTATAAAATTACCGACCGGCAGAGCCTGCAGGCAAATTATACACGCAGGATCAACCGCCCCGGCTTCTTCCAGTTGTCCCCCTATGTCAATCGCGCGGACTCCCTGGCGCTCTCCCAAGGCAATCCCGATCTGGTTCCGGAGTTTACGAGCTCCTATGAAGTGAACTACCAGAACGACTATAAGGGAGGCAGCTTCCTGGGAACCGTTTACTATAAACACACGACCAACCTGATCACCCGGAACGTCATTACCCAGTTGCTGCCCGGCGAAACCGACAGCAGTAATATTTACACCTTCCAGAACGCGCAATCCAGCGATGTGTACGGGCTGGACCTGACAAACCGGTATAATATCACCAAGTGGCTGGACGTCATGCTGAACGTGATCGTGTACGATTCCCATATCAACGCGGGGAACCTGGCCGGGTTGACCAACGAGAGCCAGTTCAGCTATTTTGGGAAAATGAACGTCAATATCCGGCTTCCGCTCAACTTCTCCGTACAGCTAAACGGGGACTACCAGTCCAAGACCATCGTACCGCCCAACTCCGGCGGAGGGGGACGCTATGGGGGTATGGGCGCACCGGTTTCGACCGCCAACGGGTATATAAAACCCATCGGTGGCTTCGATTTTGCCGTGAAGAAAGAATTCTTTAAAAATAAAGCCGGATCGATCACCTTCAACATGCAGGACGTTTTCCGCACCCGGGTGAACGAATCCATATCTACTTCGAAAGTGGTGCTCCTGGACTATTCCAGGATCAGGGACCCGCAGTTTATGCGCCTCACCTTTGCCTACCGCTTTGGGAAGATGGACATGAGCCTGTTCAAAAAGAAGAATATGAAACAGGATCAGGACAATGGCGGGGGGATGGATGCAGGCGGAGGCACGGGCGGCGGGACCCGCTAACCCTTTTTTCCGGTCAGCATCGGCACAAAAGAGAATTGATCGAAGGCTTCTTCCCCGAAGGAGCCTTCATCATTTTCCTTTGTCAGCCGAAGCATGCGCTGCACGCCCCCCTCGTCCAGGGGGATAACCATCTTCCCTCCCACCCTCAGTTGTGCTTTCAGAGGCACCGGGACATAGGGTGCGGCAGCAGTGATGAGGATCTTGTCAAAGGGTCCGTAAGTAGGCAGCCCCTCAAACCCATCCCCGTAGAAGAACTTCAGGTTGGGATATTTGCTACGGAAGACAAAGGTCTTGTTGGCGTCGTAGAGTTTTTTTTGGCGCTCGATCGTATACACATAAGCCCCCATTTCGGCCAGGATGCTGGCCTGATAGGCGCTGCCGGTGCCGATTTCCAGGACTTTTTCCCGGGGCTGTATATCCAGGAGCTGGGTTTGGTAAGCGACGGTATAAGGCTGTGAAATGGTTTGTCCTTCTCCGATGGGGAACGCCCGGTCCTCATAAGCGATCTGGTCAAAGGCGGTGTCCAGGAAAAAGTGCCGGGGAAGGTTGTTGATCGCGTCAAGGACGCGGTCGTCGGTGATGCCCTTGGCTTTCAGCGTCGTGATCAGTTGCTTGCGCAGGCCTTTGTGGCGGTAAGTGTCCTCGTATGATCGCATACGAGGGCAAAGATAGGGTTTGGGGGTGCAATTTACTTTGGAATATCTGCGTTTTGCCCGGTCATATCAAGATACCGTGGAGGTTATCTTACTGTCTGCCCTTTAGCCGGTCGATCTCCTGTTGCTGGACTTTCAGTTGTGCCTGCACCCGCGACAGGAGGGATTGTTGTTGAACGAGTACGGTTTGTTGTCGATCAAGAGCGGCTCGTTGCTGGGCGATCAGTTCCTCGTCCCTGGAAACCCGCTTGTCGGCATCAATGGCATAGAGGGTCAATTCCTCGATCTTTTGCATATGAAGCCTTTCCATGGCACCCAGGTCCAGCCCTTTTTGTCCGATCTCAGAGGCAGAGGGTATATCGGGCAGGTGATGGTACTCGCCGATATAGCATTCCAGCGAGTCCATGGGCATGGGTCTATAGTCAGAACCGAACACATAGTCCGGCCAGTTGGCAAAGTTCTTTACGACGGCTTGGGTAAAAATGGCTGAACCGTTGACGGCCAGGGCGTAGCCCTGGGGATTGACTGTACCTATCGACAGCGCTCCGGCCATATAGTTCGAACCCGCACCGAGAGCAAATAAACTTCCGTTCGTGGTGATGCCCGTGTTATTGACATAACCGTCGGGCGTTGTTTTTGCACCGAGGGTGGTGGAGGTACCTGCCACGGCATAGGGAAGGGCATTGGCCACCCCATCATACACGGTGGGGCTGATCGTATAGTTGGCTGTATAATAATAGGTAGTGCCTCCGCCCATTAACCAGACGACGATGGCATCGGACGTATTCGTCACGCTGACATCCGTCCATCCACCCACAAAATTGTTGATGGTGACAGGGTGTGTCTCCGCTTGCCGAAGGTCCGCGTCGACGAAGTAGGCTCCATTACCATCATTGCTCACGTGAAAGGTAAACCTGGCGATCAGCGAACCCCTCCAGGTTGAATTGTCGTGTACACCGGATCGGCCAAGGGTCATTACCGTAGCGACATTGCTGTTCCATCCGCCGTCTACAAACGTGACCGGGTAATAGCTGCCGGTGGTGCCCTGGACGGTAAAACTGCCGGTGACCTGTGCTTTGGCGGAAAGAAGGAGAAAAAGGTGCGAAAAGGCTACGAGGACCAAGGTGCGCAATGTGCGCCGCCTCGGTTTGGCGAGGTTAAGCATGCGTTACAGAAGTAATAAGGTTAACTGAATAAGTCGTTAGTGTATCTTATTACCTG
>Ga0206896_1198_pt1 | contig 11074 bp, 8 predicted proteins | sample Alteio_BWOrgHeat_52_FD_152969 | JGI IMG/M metagenome (GOLD analysis project Ga0206896, IMG submission 152969) | Enriched cells from forest soil in Barre Woods Harvard Forest LTER site, Petersham, Massachusetts, United States -... | ecosystem: Environmental > Terrestrial > Soil > Temperate forest > O... | reverse complement strand
GGAGGCAGGACGGGTTTCTGTATCGGGGTCGCGGGTTATCCGGAGAAGCACTTCGAGGCGCCGAATCTGGATTCGGACCTTGCGTACCTGAAGGCAAAGGTAGACGCCGGGGCCGAATATGTTACGACCCAGATGTTCTTCGACAACCAAAAGTATTTTGACTTCGTAAAGCGCTGCAAAGAGGCGGGAATAAATGTTCCCATCATTCCAGGACTAAAACCGATCACGTCAAAGAAGCAACTCAACGTGATTCCCCGCACTTTCCATGTGGACATACCCAATGAGCTATCGTTGGAGATCGGGAAGTGCAAGACGGATGAGGGCGTCGAGCAGGTCGGGACTGAATGGCTGCTCAAACAATCAAAAGAGTTAAAGGCTTCCGGAGTGCCGGTGCTGCACTACTATACCCTTGGGAAGCCTCACGTCATCTATAACGCCGTCAAAGAATTATAAGGCCGGGCGGCAGGGCCGCCCGGCCATGGTTCACAGACGGAACGCCAGGTTTAAACTCCAAACCCTGTTCTTATCGTTATCGTCGTTGTTGTCGGCGGTCGACGAAAGCTTAGTCAGCCCCATATCATAACCCGCCGTCATTTGCACCGGTCCTACCTCGAGACCGGCCAGGAAATTCAAACCGAAATCATAGCGGCGGAGCACGCCGGCTCCGGATCCGTTTTCATTTCCGGTCGTGATGTCCCCGGAATCGGTCCATTTGATGCTTTGGCTGCTCGTGGAACCGCCCGCACCTGAAACCACGTCGGTTTCATAGTTACCAGCCACACCCACGGCCCCGTAGCACCCCGCGCCCAGCAAGAGTGCCATCTGGGGCCCGACGGGGATCTTCACCGCGAGGTCCACCGGCACTTCGATGTAGTATGGACGGAAGGTGTAAGTGCCCGTGTACAGGGAAGAATTGTACTGAGCCCTGGAGCCCTTTCCGGTAAATTCGGCGCCGATCTGTAGGGACAGCACGTCGGCCAGGGGGATGTCACCCAGCAGACCGATGTTAAAGCTGCCCCTGGTTTTGGCGCTGTTGACGGCTCCGTCGGAGGTCGTCGTTACGTTCGCCAGGTTGAGACCGCCTTTTATATACAGGCCGCCTTTGTTTGTAAAAAGACCGTCTCCCGGTGCAGGGACCTGGGCCATCGCCATGGTGCAGGCGCATACGGCCATCACCGATAGTAGTGCATACTTTCGCATAGTTCAATAGATTAATAATAGCGTTTCTAATAGGTCACGCTGACCTATTTACTAAATCTGTGCCAGTTTGGGAAATGCTAACGCTGGATCTGCGCTAATACAGGCTGGTGGACGATCACAGGATACTTTTTGCGAAGGGCGGAGAGCCACTTTTGCTCCAGGTGGGTCTGGTAATCCGCCAGCACAAGTCCCTTTACTTCCTCAAAACCTAGCGCGCTGCGGGAAGGATATGTCCGCACAACCTCGTATGCGTGCCAGTGGTTGTCCGGTTGGAAACGGGGGCGGGTGATGAGTCCTGGCGTTGCCCCCGCCGAATCCGCAGCGAGGCCGCCGAGATCCACGTGTGCTGAATCCGCAGCTATGCCGGGATAGTCGCCCAGCATGGTCCTCCATCGGGAGGGGTTCTGCTCCAGGTGTTCCCGGAATGCCGATAGTGCTGTGCTGTCCGTGGCGGTAAAGGAGATTACGTCTGCAGCAGGGCGCAGGTAAAACCGGTCCCGGTGCCCGTCGAACCAGTCCCTTAGACCGGCGGAGTCGCCCGCGGCTTTTATCCAAACTTGCTGTTGCGTGATGGAGAAGAGGAGGGTACCCTCCGCAAATTCCGCGACCTGGTAATGAAAATCAGTGTTGTAACGGTCCAGGTTCGACTGAAAATACTCGAGCGCTGAAGTGTGGAGAAAAGCCCTCAACCATTCTGGGTAACCGACAAGGGGGTCGTGGGTGTCCCCGGTCCTCCGGTAAAGAAGATACCTCAACCAATCGGCGGAGGTGTAGGTCGTATTCTCCAGGGAGAACAAGGGGAAGACCTTTTTGTGTTTGATGAAATCATCGCCTCCGTGTTGTTTGAGCAGGGTGTCGGCGACCCGGAACATCCAGGCGGTGTCATAGCGAAAGGAGTGATAGTGCAATTGGGGCAGGATGGACCCCGCAAAGGCGTCCTTGGCGGCGTCCATGCGATCGCTGTAGAACACCTTTTGCTCGAGTGCGTACCAGCGCTGGCTGTCCAGGCTGTCTTTCAAGACAGATTGGAGCCCCATCCTTTTTATGAGGTGAAACCCATAGCTCGTCTCTACGGGTCTGCTGACGGCGCCGTTCTCCGGGAGGGCGAACGCAGCCTTTTCAAAGGCGGCGTCAAAGTCACCGGTCGTGAACTCGGGTAGCTGACCGTAGTTATAATACGTCATTTTGTCGTCACTGTAGCGTCTCACCAAACTGTCGAAGTTGCCGCCTTTTATCAGGGAGTCGTATACCAGTCCTGCCTTGAGAAGGACCTGGTCCTTTTCCGCCCGGGTGGCCTTTGGCGGATAAGCCAGTAGGATCTGGGCAACCCTCAACTGACCCGGATTGGGGCGCTCGCCGATACGCCGGAAGATGTGGTAGCCCGAGCGGCTCCTGTAAATCCCGGAATAGGCTCCGTCCCGGAGGTTGTATATGATGTTTTCCGCGGCATACGGAAGAGAGAAAACGGTGATAAATCCGGTATATCCACCGTTGGTTTTTAGGACGGGATTGGTCCCATACGCCGCGGCGACGGTTTCGAATGCCGCCCCGCTGCCCAGTTGGGCCAGGGCTTCCTTAATATGGTTATACGCTTCCACGGTATCCCCGGGGCTTGTAAAACCCACAAATACCTGGGCTATTTCAATATCCGTCTGGCCGCGCAGGAGGGCCTCCCGGCTGAGCTCGCTGATGCCTTCGAGCCGCCGCATGGTTTGGGCCGCCAACTGATCCCTAAAGCCCCGCTGGTCCCTCAGGAAATCCTGGGTGGTATCCATGTGCGCGTCCCGGGCGTCCCTCACCTTTAATTTGTAATTGGTATACAGGTCAAGGTAGGTTTTTAGGGCCTGCCCGTTTTCTGGCTTTGCGGAGTGACGGACGTTGTTCTTGTCAAATGCCCAGAGGAACTCGTTTTTGTCCACCTTGTACGGGCCATAGCTAAAAAGGGTCTGCTGGGCCTTCGGAGAGCCTCCGATACAGCAGGTCAGCCCGAGCAGGTAAATGACTTTCTTCATCAGCGCGTTACTGGATTGGTGGAAGTGGTCTTGTGGAGTCTCCGTTGGATAAGCTCGTCCACCTGCTCTACGGAAAGCTTCTTCCCGATGATCTTCTTTTGATCGTCCAGGAGATAGATCGTAGGGGTCTGGTAGACGTCGTATAGTTGCCGGAACCCTGCCCTTTTGGCGTCTATATCATCCTGCTTCATGGCGGGAGTTTGGTAGACGTTGACCCAGTCGCCCAGGTGGTGTTCGTTGATATAGTTCAACCAATGCGCTTTTTCGGGGACGATCTTCCCCACGTCCGTCTTTACGGTGTCGATCAGGACCGCGAATACTTTGATGCCCATGTTCTTCCATTTGGCCAGGTAGATGCTGTCCAACTGCGGGACCTCTTTTTGACAATGGCCGCAGTCCGGGTCCCAGAAACAGATCACCGTAAAAGGCGCCTGGACGCCGTATAGGGATACCTTCCGGTCGCTGGAATCCAGGAGTTGGATGTCCGCGGCGGGCTCTCCCAACTGGTTGGCCATAATGCTGTAAGCCCGGTCGTATATGGGTCGTTTCTGGACGTCGGTGAGCCAATCTACCTGACCGGTCTGATAGTATTTCTCAAAAAGGTCCAGGAAGACCCCGTCCTGGCCCATGTATTTCGGGTTTGCGTAGTTGTTGGTGAACGTGGTGATGAAATATTTGAACATGGTCTTATCGGCCCGGCTATACAGGATCATGTGGTTCACCTCTTCCTTTATCGAGTCGACTTCCGGCGAGACGAGCCGCCCAAAATAGTCGTTGAGCTTCGGTTCAAAAATCGGGGTGAACAAGAGCCGTTCGTCGGAAAATGAAACCCCGTCCCAGTAGTGGGTTTTATAATAGCGATAGGCGAACAGGGAATCCGGTCTGCCGTTGGCTAGTTTTGGGGTGGGGGGTATGGAAGGCTCCTGCATCAGTGCAAAAAGGGTCGCCAGGAAACTGGTTGGATGCTGACGGATCAGGCCCGCCCGGTAGTCGCTGGTAGCCTTGTTGAGGTGCTGGATCTGCTCAATGAGGGTAGTAGAATCCGCCTTCGTTTTGGCTGATGCCAAGGCGGTCTGGAGGGGTTTTATCTTCTGGAACTGATCGGCGGCATAGGCCTGGTAGGCGGCGAAGACCTGGTTGTCCGGCGATCCGGTGAAGCGGGTCCCGTGGACAAGGTCGGAGGAGTCCGCCTCAATGCCGAAGTGCTGGCGGGCGCTCCCGCTGTCCACGAGCATTTCCACCATTTGGCTCTTGGTGGGGTTCACCAGCATATAAATGCCTCCCTGCAAGGGCTCGTCGCCCTTGAATACCGCGCTGCCTCCGGGTCCCAGAGACACCGAGTCCTTGACATATATGGATTTGCCGAAGTAATGAGCCAGGTATACGTAGCCCTTGGTATAAGGTGTAAAGGCGGCTCGGATCTCGTAGCCCTGCTGAGCCAGAAGGGTAGCGCCGGGCCAGCAGGCTGCCCATAGGCAAATGGCTCCGGAGAATAATTGGATTTTGCTTGGTTTCACACCTGAAATATACATAAAAGTGGGACACGTAGGCGAATCCAGTATTTTTGCACGGTGAAGAAAAAAGCACTCAAGACCCTGGAACAGGTGTCGGTTTCGGACTATGCGGCAGAGGGAAAGGCACTGGCGCGAATAGACGGGAAGGTCATTTTTATAGAAGGAGCGGTACCGGGGGACGTAGTGGACCTGGTCCTCACGAAGAACAAAAAAGATTGGGCGGAGGGAAAGGTCCAGGCTTTCCGTTCCCTGTCCCCGGACAGGACCCCGCCCTTCTGCCCGCACTTCGGGGTTTGCGGAGGCTGTAAATGGCAGATGCTGCCCTATGGGCTTCAGCTGGCCTACAAGGAAAGGGAGGTTAAAGAGAACCTGACCCGGCTGGGTAAGGTCAGCCTGCCCCCGGTGCAACCCATATTGGGGGCAGAGGCCACGCGGTTTTACCGGAATAAGCTGGAGTTTACCTTTAGCAACCGGCGGTACAAAACGGCCTCCGAAATGCAGACGCTGGGTGGGCTGGGCGAAGCCGAGGCCGCCCTTGGGTTCCATGTCCCCCGCCTGTTTGATAAGGTGATCGACATCGGGGAGTGTCACCTCCAGGCCGAACCCAGCGACCGGATCCGCAATACCGTCAGGGACTTCGCACTAACCCAGGGATACCCTTTCTACGATATACGCCAGCACACGGGCTGGCTCCGAAACCTGGTGGTGCGCGTATGTACTTCCGGTGAGGTAATGGTAAACCTCGTGCTGGGCTATGAGGACAAGGTGGAGGGCCCGAAGCTGATGGACCACCTTTTGGAGCGGGTCCCGGAGATCAGCACCCTGGTGTATACCCTCAACCCCAAATGGAACGACAGCATCCACGACCTTGAACCAGTCACATACAGCGGAAAAGGATACATCCTGGAGAACCTGGGGGACTTCCGGTTTAAGATCGGGCCTAAGTCTTTTTTTCAAACCAATACCCGACAGGCGGAACGGTTGTATTCGGTGGTGAGGGATTTTGCCGCCCTGGGAGGCACGGAAACGGTGTATGACCTGTACTGCGGCACGGGAAGCATCGGTATATTCCTAAGCGGGGGAGCGGCCCGGGTTGTCGGGGTGGAGGTGATCGCGGAGGCCGTAAGGGATGCGGAAGAGAATGCCCGCCTGAACGGTATCGGCCACACCCGCTGGTTCACGGGGGACGTCACCCTGGTTTGCGACGATGCTTTTTTTGAGCGCGAGGGGCGGCCCGATGTGATCATAACCGACCCACCCCGGGCGGGTATGCATGAAAAGCTGGTCCGCAAACTCCTCGACATCGGCGCCCCGAGGGTGGTCTATGTGAGCTGCAACGTGGCAACCCAGGCCAGGGATCTGCAACTGCTGGACGAACGGTACCGGGTGACCCGGGTCCAGCCCTTGGACCTGTTTCCGCATACCCATCATATAGAAAACGTGGTGGCGCTGGAATTGCGCTAGAACACACTTAATTTTACATACAAATTATGTTTCATGGCTAACTATAGGCAGAGCGGCTATCCGGGACTCCCTACCGTCGTAAAATACCTGATCATCATAAACGTTGTCGTTTGGCTGACGGAAATCCTCTGGAACGGACCTTGGTTCATCAACTATTTCGCGCTGCATGACGTGCGGTCCTCGTTGTTCAAGCCTCATCAATTTATCTCGCACCTGTTCCTCCACGAAGCCAGGGACCCCAGGGGCGGGGTTGTATTCGCCCACATAGGGCTGAATATGTTTGCCCTTTGGATGTTCGGGAGTACCCTGGAAAACCATTGGGGGCCAAAGCGATTTTTGAATTTCTACCTGATTTGCGGGGTGGGGGCCGGGATCATTTACTCGGCGGTGATGTATTTCCAGAACAACCATATCATCGGCGAGAACCTTTATCAGACGTTTGGGGACCCTGCTGCGGTGGCACAGCTAAAGGCGCAGGTATATGACAATTCCATCATAGGGGCTTCCGGGGCGATCTTCGGCGTGTTGGTGGCTTTTGGGTATACGTTTCCGAATACAGAAATGTTTATTATCCCTATTCCCTTCCCGATCAAGGCCAAATGGTTGGTCATCGGGTATGTCCTTATCGAGTTGTATTCCGGGTTCCAGATGAGGGCGGGGGACAACGTAGCCCACTTTGCCCACCTGGGGGGGGCGCTGGTCGGGTTTGTGCTGGTTTGGATCTGGAACCGGACCAACCGGCGGGATTTTTATTGAGGGAGCCAGGAATCTCCCTTGCATCCCGGCGATTTTGTAACTTTGGGATAGATTTTTACGTAAGTATTAAGGTAGCATCTGAGTTATGGCAGTTACGGAAAAAAATAGCCGGCGCAGGATCTTGCTGGGAGAATCCAACAATGCCCTATTTAACCTGGTGGCAGTGAATGGCGTCATATTCATCATACTGGGCTTTACCCTGCTCATTTATAAAGTTACGTCCCAGGGTCCCGCCGGTTCCGGTTTGCTGCAATTCCAGCGGGAAGTCCTGGATTGGGTAGCGCTCCCAGGAAGCTTTTCCAAGCTCGCCTCCAGGCCTTGGACCCTTGTCACGGGTATGTTTGTACATGTGGACGCCTGGCTGGTGATCAGCAACATGCTTTGGCTTTGGGCCTTCGGCTATATCATGCAGGAACTGACGGGCAACCGGCAGATCGTCCCCATTTATCTCTATGGAGGAATAGCCGGAAGCGTGGTCTTTCTGTTGGTCTGCAATCTGTCTCCCGCGTTGAGGGGTGCGGCGTCCGGTATGGAACTGATGGGGGCGAACACCGGCATTATTGCGCTGGCGATCGCTACCACCATGGTGGCCCCGGACTACCGGATATTCCCGATGCTGAACGGGGGCATTCCTCTGTGGATACTGACCATCGTGTACGTGGCCGTAGACCTGGCGGGACTGGGGGGTGCACCCTATGCCTATCATGTAGCACACGTCGCGGGGGCGGCCATGGGCTTTGTCTTCGTAAAGGAACTGCGCAGGGGCAGGGACTGGAGTGCTTGGATGCAACACGTCTATGACTGGTTGATCAACCTGTTCAACCCGGGCAACGTCAAGGAAAAAAAGGTATTCAAAAAAGAGCTATTCTATAAAAACCAGGGTAATCCGCCTTACACGAAGACACCATTGATCACCCAACAAAAAGTAGACGAGCTTCTTGACAAGATCTCGCAAAAGGGGTATCAGTTCCTGACCGATGAGGAAAGGGAGCTCCTGAAGCGGGCGAGTGAAGAAGATCTCTGATTCCCATGCGTGCGCTCCTGATCCTGGCCAATAGCCTGGTGGTGATCTCCCTGCTATTGGTAGGCCTCATTCCCTACGTAAACCCGAAGCACTGGTGGCCTTTAGGGTTCCTGGCCCTTGGATTCCCCCTGCTGCTGCTCCTGACCGTCTTATTCCTCGTGTTTTGGCTGATCCGTAAACGGTACCGGCTGCTCCTGATCTCCGTGGCGGGGATCGTCTTATCCCTGGGGCCCATCCGCTCCTTTATGGCCTTCCACGGGTACACGCATTCGGGGGATCCCAAACCCGCCGGGATGCTAAAAGTGATGAGCTGGAACGTCCACTTGTTCAATTTTTTTGATAACAAGAAGGACCCCACCGTCAAACAGCATATGATCGAACTCATCCGGAAGGAAGACCCCGACATCGCTTGTTTCCAGGAATTCTTTTTTTCCGATAGCCTGGCCTATCCCTACTCGATCCAAAGCTTTCGGCACGCCCTGGGCTTTCCCTATTACGCGGTGGCGTATGAATGGTATTCGGACACCCGGTATTTCAATGCGACCTTCCACTACGGGGTCATCATTTTCTCTAAGTACCCGATCCTGCAACAGACCAATATCATCGGCAAGGACCGCAAATACAACGACGTGTTCGAGTACGCCGACATCGTAACGCCACTGGATACATTCCGGGTGTTTAACGTGCACTTGCAGTCCCTGCATTTTGACAAGAAGGACTACGCCTTTCTCGACAACCCTTCCCTCTCCGAGGCCGAGCGGGCCAAACAACAATCCCGGAACATCCTATCCAAGATAAAGGCCGGCTTGCTGCGGAGGGCTGACCAGGCGGACGTGGTCCGCGAGGTCGCGGAACACAGCCCCAACCCGGTCATCGTCTGCGGAGATTTTAACGACGTACCCAACTCCTATGCATATACGACGATACAGCAGGGGCTAAAGGACGCCTTTGTGGAGAAAGGGATGGGCTGGAGCCGGACATTTTCCCAGATTTCCCCCACCCTCAGGATAGACTATATCCTCTTCGACCCTTCCTACAATGCTTATCAGTATTCCTGCACGCCCCGGGTGCTCAGCGACCACTTCCCGATCACGACCACCCTCTACGATCCGGGGAGCGTGAACCAGGACGAGGACCATTTGCCGGCAAAGTAGGTCAACACCGCTAATGATGGCCCTTCGGGCGGCCGGCCTGTGCCCGGCCTGGTTGGCGCGGCCCGCCATTCCTGGGAGCGTGCCGAATCGTATATTTGCCCTATGGCCGACCTGAAAGTGCATAATTCATTGACGAGGCAAAAAGAAACGTTTGTTCCCCTGATTCCGGGAAGGGTGGGGATGTATGTGTGTGGTCCGACCGTAAGCGGGGAATCCCACCTTGGCCATGCACGGCCCTTTATTACGTTTGACGTCGTCTACCGGTACCTTAAGCACCTGGGATATGTGGTACGGTACGTACGGAACATCACGGACGCGGGACATTTTGAGGAAGAGGGCCGGGCGGCGGAAGACAAGATTGCCAAAAAGGCGGTGCTGGAAAAGCTCCAGCCGATGGAGCTGGTCCAGAAATACACCAACCTTTTCCACTGGGCGATGCGCCGGTTTAATAACCTGGACCCCAGTATAGAGCCCACGGCCACAGGGCACATCGTAGAGCAGATCGACATGATCCGGCAGATCCTGGACCAGGGCTATGCCTACGTGGTCAATGGGTCGGTCTATTTCGACGTGGAGAAATACAACACGGATTTCAAAGCAAAGGGCCAGCCGTATGGGATATTGAGCGGGCGGATACTGGAGGACCTGGAGGACAGCGGGCGGGACCTGGACAACCAGGAAGAGAAGCGCAACAAAGTGGACTTCGCCCTTTGGAAGAACGCCCCTCCGGAGCACATCATGCGATGGAGCAGCCCCTGGGGGGAAGGCTTTCCGGGCTGGCACATCGAGTGCTCTGCGATGAGCACCAAGTACCTGGGAGAGCGCTTTGACATCCATGGGGGAGGAATGGACCTCCTGTTCCCCCACCACGAATGCGAGATCGCCCAAAGCACCGTATGCAACCACGCATTGCCGGCGCGGTACTGGCTGCACAACAACATGATCACCATCAACGGGCGGAAGATGGGCAAGAGCTACAACAATGTCATCAAGTTGACGGAGCTCTTTAGCGGGGAGCACCCATTGCTGGAACAGGCCTATTCACCAATGACGATCCGCTTTTTTATCTTGCAGACGCACTACCGGAGTACGCTGGACTTTGGGAACGAGGCGCTAAAAGCCGCAGAAAAGGGACTCAGGCGGCTGTGGGAGTCGTACGAGGTGCTGAAGCGGCTTCCGCCGGCTACAGGGGCCCAGGACCCCGATGCAGCGCTCGACGCTAAGGTACAAGGTCTGTTGGACGGAATGGACGAGTTTATGAGCGACGACTTTAACACGGCCAAGGTCCTGGCGAACCTCTTCGAACTGGTCCCGGTCGTCAACGGGATCCGGGACGGCCATGTCCCGGGGAGCGCCTTGCGGCCGGCTACCTATGAGCGGCTGTTGCAATACTACAAAGCATACCTGGAAGATATCCTTGGCCTTCAGGACGAAAAGGCCGGAGACAATCAGATCCTGGAGGGGGTACTAAGCCTGCTCGTGGACCTGCGCAAAGACGCCCGAAGTAAAAAAGACTACGCGACCTCGGATAAAATCCGCAACCAGCTTCTGGAGCTTGGAGTCCTGTTAAAGGACGAAAAAGACGGGGGCGTCAGCATCACCTTTAATTAGAGGGGGAGCAGTATGGGTTGGAAAAGGCTTAGGCTGGGTTGCCGGGGCGGAACGACCCTATCGATCGCCCCCAGGACGTCGTATTCGACACCTTTTATCCAACGCCGGTATTGCTCTGAAGGGGTGTATCCGGGTATATACTCCAGCAAACGGTCTATCCGGAACTGCGTATCGTAGATACCGGCGCCGGCCTTGACCGCGTCGCGGGCATTGCAGTACTGCTCAAAATGTCCCCCCACGGGTATCATCAGGGCGGGTTTGCCCAGATAAAGGGCCTCACAAACGGATTCAAAGCCGGCGGTGCAAACCAGACCCCGGCAACTAGCCATCATGGCGAGA
>Ga0206896_1197_pt1 | contig 11128 bp, 18 predicted proteins | sample Alteio_BWOrgHeat_52_FD_152969 | JGI IMG/M metagenome (GOLD analysis project Ga0206896, IMG submission 152969) | Enriched cells from forest soil in Barre Woods Harvard Forest LTER site, Petersham, Massachusetts, United States -... | ecosystem: Environmental > Terrestrial > Soil > Temperate forest >... | reverse complement strand
GGAAAGCTCCTTAGTGAGATCAACGTCGAACGCAGCTATAAACTTCGCTGTCTCTCCTTCATCTTTGGCAATTCCTTCCTCTCTGGCATATTGGGACAAGATTTGAATACGCTTACCTTCACTTACAAAATTCTTATTCAGCAAATAGGTGACCCCCATTTCAATGACCTTTTCAAGACGCATAAAAAATATATTTAGCCCCAAAGATAATCCGCAGAAAGAAGCGGAGTCATAAAAGACCACGTTTTGCCACTATTTTTTATTGCATCCAATATTGAATTCAGAAATAAATACAAAGCCAGAGAATTACATCTTTGCTTTAGCAGCACTTAGCGTTACGTCAGTAATGCCCAAATAAGAGGCAATATATTTTGCAGGCACCCTTTGATTCAATTCCGGATGCGTCGTGTTAAACCATTCGACACGGTCGTAGGTGCTCTGCATCCACATCGCTTTGAAGCGTTGAAACTGGGTAACATTCCATCTTTCAAGTAAAATGCGGCTTACGATGTTGAACTCAACGTACTCTTTATATATCCGCTGAAGCTGGGCATACGATATATAATACAAAACGCATTCTTCGATGGCTTGTATAGTTATCCCGCTGTGTGCCTGAGTAAAAAAAGCCCTCTAGGTCAACACAGACTTCTCCTTCTTTGAAAAAGAGGCAGGAAATCTCCTTTCCGCCCTTACTATAATACCCACGTAATATGCCTTGGTGAACAAAATACAAACTTCCGCATAGTTGCCCTTCCTTTAAAAGGATCTCCCTTTTCTTAACCTTCTTTTCTTTAAGGTTATCGTCGAGATAATCCCTAAGATTTTCAGAAACGGGGTGAATGGACCGTAATATTTTGAACATCTGATTCATCTTTCCATTTTTATAGCTCTGACAGACACGCGCCGGAAAAGCAAATTAACTATATCTCTCCGCCCTACTGTATCTCCCCGCTTTGATTTTACTCAGCAGCCCCTCCGTAATGCCGATATAAGAGGCCCAGTATTTTGCCGGCACCCTTTTATTCAATTCCGGAAAGGAATTCAGGAACCATTTTACCCGGGCGTCCGCGGTTTGCATCCACAACGCCCTCTCTCGTTTCGAGCGATTAACCTGATACCGTTCAAGCAGCATACGGCTAATCACATTCGCCTCGTTGAATTCCTTGTAAATAAACTGCAGTTCGGCAAATGTTAAAGAATAAACTAAAGAATCCTCCAGTGCTTGTATGTACATCTGGCTTTTCGTTTGTGCAAGAAATCCTTCAACCTCCCCGCATATCTCTCCCTCCTTGAAAAAACTGTTGGATATTTTCTTATCGCCAATCAGATAATATCCACGAAATAGCCCCTGATCTACAAAATATACGTTCTTACAGGCTTGACCAGGCGAAAGAAGAAAGTCCTTTTTCGCGATTTTATCTTCCTTTAGATTGTCTTCAAGATAGTCCCTGAGATTTTCGGTTATCGGGTAAATTGACCGTAACTTTTTAAATACCTGAATCATTCCCCGTTCATTGATGGTTTAAAGAAATCGCTACAATTTTCATTTCCTGAGAACACTAAAGCAATATCTTCATCAAATACAATAGAAGTTCCGGCAGAACGCTTAATTCACAAGGTCTTCGCCAGTATATTGCAATAATGGTTGAAACAGCGAAAAAAATATAACTAGAATAAGTAATTAGGATACCAAATTACAATATATTAAGAAAATAGGAAAAAAATGTATCAGTTAAACCCCTACAGGGCGATAAGAACAACGCAACGAATTTGGTGAGCTTGCCTTCCATCCCCCACCGCAAAATTAAGCCGCGTTCAACCCCTCCGAACCGACCGACCTCCCCTGCCGCTGCGGTCAGCCCTGCGGGTACTCAAAACAAAATTTTGGACACGAAAATTTTCTTTCGCCGTATCGTTCTGTCGCGGCGAACCGCGGTCCCTTGGCTGGTCGCTATGGGTGATAGACGGGTAGCTTTCCGATGAAATCCCCATCCATCCTATTTCCCCCTTTTTTCGGCGGTATCCATCTTCTTCTCCAAGGCCTCCTCTGTCTTCTTTGTAAACGCCAACCGCTGCCGCTTCCGGTTCCTGATCACCTTAAATCGATCGTAGATATTGACCACCTGTCGGTTTACCGCCCAGACTCCCCACTTCTGCAGCCGGCTGATGTCCGCAGGCTCACCCTTGTATAGGACAGCGCCCACCGCCTGTATCCCGTTCAGCCATTCCACAAAGTCCGTGTCGTTAGAGCCCCAGGTATAATCCCCGGCCTCCGCCGGAGCCGGGGGTTGCAACAGGCGCTCCCGCTCCCTCCATAAAAAAGCCTGGTATCCCTCCATAGCCAGACACCAGGCCCCCCGATAACTTGCCAGGGTGGCCCCAGACGGATCTATTACCAAAGCCAACGGATCATACACCCGGGCCCGGCTATACTCCCGGGTAAACTGCTCATCCAGCGCCCCTGACCCACTCCGATAATACATCCAAAATTCTCGGTGGGCCCGCGCAAAGCGCTCCACCTTACGCTCTTCGCGATGCAGCAGTTCCAGCATCCCCTCCGGACCATGGGATAGCCGTTGCAATTCAAATTGGTACAGCCGCAGGTAATAGAACATCCTTCCAAAAAATATCGGCCATACGTCCCGAAAATAAGCCACTTCGGTATCAGGGCCGGTGATCGACTTCCGGCCCAGCACCTGGACCTCCCCGATTTTGTCCCGGATCAGGGAGAGGCCCCGGCTATAGCGGTCGACCGCGGCCAGGTCCGGCCCCAGCCCTTGCAGTGCCGCCTCCAGGCCAGCATACAAGGCATCAAATGGCTTTTTCATTTTTTTGAGTTGTCAGGTGAAGAATACGACTACTTTCACCTGCAAGCTCTACTCTCTGTGAAGTCTCACGCCGGCAGCCCCATAAAATACGCATCAATAAACCGGAGAAAAAACGTATACGGGTGCCCTTTCCTACGTACAAAAGCGTACGTATTGGCCCCAATAAAAAAGCCGCCTATGCGAAGGCAGCGTACAATAATAAAATGGGCGCAGTGTAGACAGCTACTTTTCCCGCGGTTCTGCGGCGAATTCGTTAGGCACGAGCAGCCGCCGCACATCTACTTCCAGAAAGTTGGCTATATCGTTTAACACTCGAAGCGTCGGTTGCCGGGTGTTGGTGCAGTACCTACTGATCGTCACCTCGCCCTTGCCTATGCCCGCACCCAATTCCCGGTGAGAAACGTTTTTTTCTGCAAGAACGACTTCGATACGGTTGAGCTGTGTTTGGTTCATGTTCATTTGGGCGCTAAAATTACATATCTCCTTGATAGAGAGTAACAAATGCCAAAATGGTCCTATTTCTTATTCTATTTGTATAAGTTCTTATCCATTTTGTATAAGTTTTTGTAATTTTATGGTGTTAAACCTATCCAGCATGAAACATCCAAACACCTTCTTATCCATAGACCATACGCTCCTCCAATTGACGGACGAGGAGGTCGCCAATCCGTTTCCCATCCTCACCGATTTGTGCAAAACTTACCGGCTTCAAGACCTACAAGAAGCGCTGGCAGGTATTACCGACATCATGCTTTTGTTGCCCAACGCATTCAAGAACCCGAAGGACCGCGCCGACTTCCGCGAGCTGATGCAAAAAATTGAGAAAGTGCTGGAGGCCGACTATGTGATCGCGCTTACTTATTTAAAAATGCCCGTTTTATCCAACTAGACATCCTATGAGCAAGTCCGTACCCTTATTGAAAGCCCCTGTGGTCCCCACCCTCACCATGCGCGAAGAAAGACACATCACTTGTGGTGAGCGCCCCGGAGTCGCCGCAAACGATGAATGTCAACCGCGGTTTCGTTTCGGTGGGAAATACCTGAAAAAATATGGTTTCTTTGTTGGAACAAAGGTGACCATCCATTTACAACGGAACAAGATCACGCTCACCGCCAGCGGACGCCAACAGTGGCCCGCATCAAAACTTATCAAAACCCTCGGCAAAAAACAAAAAAATTAACGCTATGGCTCTTTCAAATAAGATGGTAGAAGTTGCATTTACTGTGCTAAAAGACGTAAACCCGCTTGCCACCAAGCAAAAGATTCTGAAGAATCTTTACAGGCATTTGCGGAAAACGCACACGATTTATTTGCTTGACGAAAAGGAAGACGGCGGTTTTGAAACGATTTTTACGTACATCACCGGCGGTGTCGAACAGGAACAACTTTTCGCCGCGCTCGCCTGCCAGGTGACCAACACTTCTTTTATACGTCCTATGGACGACGGGACCTTTTGTATCGGATTTTTTTAACAGGGGTACGCTATTCAACAATACCCATCCCCGCTTGAACCAACTCCACCGCATTGCGGGCGCCGAGTTTTAACCGAATATTCTCCCTATGCTTATCCACGGTCCGGACCGAAATATACAAGCGCTGGGCAATCTCCCTATCCCTCAAGCCCGACAAAATACCCTTCAATACCTCCTTTTCCCTGGACGTCAATCTGGGCTGAGGCCTGGAAGATTCGGGGACGACGCCTTGATCCATCCATTGTATAGCAATCTCGTTGGAATAAAACCGTTTACCTGCCATGACGGTCCGAATAGCCTGGACCAGCGTATCGGGAGCAATATTCTTTAAGACATAGCCCCGGGCCCCCGCCTGGACCATTCGGCGGACATAGGATCGCTCGTCATACATCGATAGGCACAAGACCCGGGCGCGCGGATGGCGTGCCATAATCAGTTCCGTCGCGCGGGCGCCACCCTCCCTGGGAAAGTCATAATCCATCAGGATGACGTCGTAGACCTCCAGGCCGCTCATCACTAAGGCCTCCTCTACCGTCTCCGCTTCATCGACCACACAGCGCAGGCCCGAAGACGATAAAGACAGGTAGGCTTTAACGCCCGCACGTAGGACCCGGTGATCATCCGCCACCAGCACCCTAATAAGGGCTGATTCGTTATGCATAACCTTTAAGGTTTAATTGCAACCCTGATCATGGCCTCCGTTCCCTTCCCCGGCACACTGTGCAATAGAAAAACCCCCTCATGGGACCGAATCCTGGAATACATATTTCGAAGGCCATTGCCGGCGCCTTGTACGCGCGCCAGCTCAAAACCCTTTCCGTTCTCCTTTAACCGAATTTCCATGTCTGTACCGACGCTTCGAAAGCGAATTTGCATCAGCGTCGCCTGTCCGTGTTTGATCGCATTACCCATAAACTCCTGAATCACCCGGAAAATATCGGTTTCCAGCGTGGGATCCATGGCCGGCAGCCCTCGCGGTTCCTCGACCCGCACCCGCAGCACACCGGCCCGTTCCATTCGCTGGCCCAGTTCCAACGTCGCGGGGACCAGGCCAAAATCCGCCAGGGTTTTGGAGACCAGGTTGTTACGGACCCCTTGCGTAAACGTCGACACATCCAGGAGCAGTTCCAAGGTAGCCTGTAGTTTTTCCTGTATAGGCACCAAAACCGATTCTTTTATGGCAACACCGACCAGGAAGCAGGCCGCCGTCAACTGCTGACCCAGTCCGTCGTGTAAGTCCCGGGCAAGGCGCATCCGCTCCACCTCCTGGGCCTCAATCACCGCCCGTAGCATCCGGTTCTCTTCGGCCAACCGAGGCCCAATATCCTTTGCCATCAGTAACACGGATTTATTGCCCTTTGTCCCCCGAAACGGCAGGGGCCTGGCCGTCATTTCTACCGGCACCAGCATACCACCGGCGGTAAGCAATGACCGGTCCCAGATCCCGACCTTCCCTCCAACTCCCCTCCGTGACCGCAGGAGCGACCAGAGCGATGGCCTGGTTTCTCCCGCCAGTACGTCCACCATCCGACCGATGAGTCCCTTTTTTACGTACCCCAGCCGGTCGCAGGCCGCCGCATTTAAGTCCTCAATTAGTCCCTTTTCCGACAGCACAAAGATCATTTCCCCCACTGCATCAAAAATGACATTGAAGTAGTCCCGGGAAATGGTGACAGCCTTTAACTCTTCCGCCAGCATGTGGAACGCACTGAACACAGCATCGGTATCGTCGAGCCGGTCGGAGAGTTTCAACCGCTTGTCGAAGTCGCCCGAGGCATAAGCTGCCAAAAGCCGGTCCAGGTATTTTATACGCCTATCCATCACAAAAATGTCGACAGCCACTCCAGCGCCGCTTCCTCCCGGGTAAACTCCCGGGTCGGAAAAGGCAACCGATAAAAGCCCAAAATAAAAGACATAATAAAGTAGGTGGCGAGCGAATCGGTGAGGATAGCCGATGCCTTGATACCTCTAATCCCGTCTCCCGACGACACATACCTGCGGGCCTCCTTATCCATTTCTACTACGCCAAGATTGGCAACCAACACAGGACGCGGTTCGTGGCCGACGAACTCCAGCCGCGTCCGGACGACATCCCGGGCCATAGGGAGCGTGAACTTCGTTTGCCGCTTATACCTGGCTATCAGGATACCCGACTCCAACAGTTCTAAACGTATGTATTGCGTGTCCACCGTAGTCATGGCAGCAAAATTTTGTCCATTAAATGGGATGGCGTTGCGAAGGACCGAAGCCCCTTACTTCTGCTACTATCAGGTCTACAGTCAGAGGAAGACAACACTATATTGTTGCCATATATAAGTTAGAGAAAAACAGCCACTCATCCGTATAAAAACGGAGGCCATCCATAAAAACCCGCCCGGTTCCATACATAGAAACCCGTAGCGTAAAATAGGCAGCCCCCCGGTTGCCCGGGAGAGCGTACCCAAAAAATGACTATTGAAAGATGGCCTTAACCTTGAGACATAAAACTAATACTCTGAAACCAGGCTGCCTAAGAAAAAAAACGGCAAATATCTTGTTTTTTCCTCAAATTCCAACAGTGTTTTCACCGTGATCTATAGCCGCTGATATTGTATCTTTCTGCAAACCGTTAGCGATGAACCCGCCTGTTCTGCAAATTTCCATATGGATCATGTTACCGTTCTCGTTATTGCTCCCGATTATCGCTGCACTGTGTTGCTACCGGAAGTATAACCCTGCCTATATGAGAACTTTTCCCATCTATTGCGTTGTCAACGCCTTGGCGGACGTCTCATCGGTGACCAAGTTCCACACGTTCCCCATCATACCGATTTTCACGGCACTCGAAACAATCTACTTTGCCTACTTTCTAACCCGCGTCTTGCGCAGCCGGGCGGTAAAGGTCATTCTGTGGGGCCTGGTAGTCCCGTTCGTTATCGCCGTGATGTATTTTTCATTCTCCAAAGACAGTTACTTCACCTATTATTGGTTGATTATTTCAGAATGCCTCATTCTAATCTTCCCTTGCTGCTTCTACTTTATAGAGGCCTTAAAAAGGCCAAAACCCTTTAAGCCTTCCAAGGAGCCCGCTTTGTGGATGGTGACCGGGATACTGTATTATTTCCTTCTGCTGCTCTTCACCTACTTAATTGCGGACTACCTGTGGGCAAACAATGAACACTATCAGGCCCAGGAGGTCTATTCGGTCAACAACTACGCCCAGTTCGTCAGTTTTTCCCTGTACATATACGCTATGCTATGCAGAAGATCCCTTTCCTACTGATCATTGTGGTGATCGGCGTCCTTGGCATTTCCGCGCTGGTCGGAATATTGGTCCTCTGGGTCGTTGTCCACCACGCCCTGGAACGCGCCCATCTGCAAGACCTCGAAGCCGCCAAAAGCAACTCCAAAAACGAGCTTTTATCCGCCCAGTTGGAACTCCAGGAACAGACTTTCCAACACGTCGGCCGGGAGATCCACGACAACATCGGCCAATACCTATCCCTTGTCAAACTCCACCTGAACCGACAGATACCCGAGCTGCCCCCAAACGCCCAGGGAAAAATACAATACGTTCTCGAACTCGTCTCCAACGCGATTCATGATTTACGCGACCTAAGCAAAAGCCTGGGCGGTGACATCATCCGGGAACAAGGTCTGTGTAAAGCGATTGAACAACAGGTAGCCCTTTTGGAAAGCGCCAAGCACTACAAGGTAACCTTTGATATGCTGGGTGTCTACAACTACCTGGAAGAGGAAAAGGAGATCATTTTATACCGCATCCTCCAGGAAGCGATCAATAATATTATCCGCCATTCCAGGGCAAAGTCCATCCATATCTGTTTAGACTTCACCCATTTCAGCTCGATAACGATGTCGATTGCCGATGACGGCGCGGGCTTCGACACAAGCCGATATTCCAGCCACGCCCCGGAGAGGATACCCGGAGGTATTGGCAATATGTCGGTTCGCGCCAAAGTTATCAATGCCGATTTCGAGATTCAGAGCCAGCCCGGCGAAGGAACACAGGTAAAAATAGTAGTCCCCTATACCCCTGACATATGACGAATAGCAAAAAAACGATCAAAATTGCCATGGCTGACGACCACGTCATCATGCGCAACGCCCTTGCCTCAGTTGTCAACGATTTTGAGGACTGCGAGGTCATGCTACAGGCCGACAACGGCAAACAATTGCTTGATAGGCTCCAAAAGGATCGCCTGCCCGACCTGATCATCCTCGATGTCAACATGCCCGAAATGGACGGTTATGAAACAGCCAGCAAATTACGCCAGCGTTTCCCACTGATTCATATCCTGGTCCTAACCACGTATGATTCCGATCTGGTCACGATCCGCCTCCTGCGAGCCGGCGCCAGGGGCGTCCTCGTAAAAGACTGTCACCCATCGGAATTCCGGAAGGCGATTATTTCGATCATGGAAACCGGCTACTACTACGCGGGGACGACGGCCGAAAAAGTCGCCAATGTCATCAAAAGTACAGAACCACATGAGCCGATCGTCCCCCTGACAGAAATAGAAATGCGGTTCCTGCAGCTTGCCAGCACCGACATCACCTATAAAGAGATTGCGAAAATTATGAAAATAAGTCCCAGGACCGTGGATGGTTACCGGGATGCACTTTTCCCAAAGCTCGGTGTCAAAAGCAGGATTGGGTTGATGGTGTATGCAGTTAAAAACGGATTAATCAAAGACAAATAGACGCTTTACCATTTCACCCTCGATTCGCACCGCAGCCTCCTTGCGCGGAATCCACTCGCTAATAATTTCCATCTATTTTTTATGACCCATTGTAAACCTCATTGTGCGTTTAGTAACCCATACAGATTTGGATCAAGCCCCTTTGCAGGAGTACCTTGCATTCAGTTCTTAATAGAGGTTTTATTGTCAGACAAACTATAAGTTTTGCTTTTTTCATAATGACCTAGCCAGCAGCTTGGGATAAATACTCTGATCAAGGAAAATTTTCCCATCTGCTGCCTCTAGGTCGATCTTTCAAAACCTTGCCAATGCGAAAAAAAACCATTATTGAAATCATCAGCGCCTTTTTTATCCTCTTATTCGCCTATACAGCCTTTTCTAAACTGCTACTCCAAGACGTATTCAAATATTCACTGGGTATGTCCCCGCTAATCGCTCCGATCGCAGATCTGATTGCCTGGGCCATTCCTGCCCTGGAACTCGGGATATGCGCTTTCCTGTTTTTTCCAAAAACACGAAAGGTCGGCTTATACAGCACACTCGCTACCATGATCATCTTTACCCTTTATATCAGTTACATGATCATGTTTACGCCCAAACTTCCGTGTTCCTGCGGTGGCGTTATTCGCTACATGACCTGGAGGCAACACCTGGTATTCAACATCGCCTGTATTTGCCTGGCAGTAGTGGGAACAAGGCTAAACCGGCAAATTGAGAAACCACAACAAGTCTCGATGACCCCGGCCATGTCGTAGCGAACCGACAAGGAAACGCGCCCTCTTGCCCTTTCCGTCCGCCAGGGGAAAGTTTTATTGAAGCATCAAAACATCAACCATAAACCTCTTTTATGAAAAAGTATCTTTTAGGGCTTTCCGCCATCGCACTAGCGATAGGCTTCAGTTCGTTCACGTACTTCAAAGGCAATGCGACCAAAAAGTTCGCGACTTCGTACTGGTCCTATCCCACCACAGACCCTCAAACCCGGATAGGCTATTCTACAGAAACCAATTGGGTAACCTCGACAATGGTCGCCTTCGAGGCTTGCAGTAACGCGGAAGTGAAAGAATGTGTTATTGCAGTTGATGCGATAACAACGTTGGGAGGTCAAGCTGTGCCAAATCTGGCAGGGCTGACATTTGACAGCAACAACTTCCCCAATGGCGGAGATTTCTTTATTGGCAACGCGACAAAAAATTAGAATCTAATTTCAAAACGCCATACGCACCGCAACCAACTAAAACCCCTGCATGATCGTCCGATAAGGCGAATTCAACACTGCTTAACTTCTTGTTGTACAGCATCCGGTACTCAGTTGCAAATGAGAACGGAAAAGCGATCTTTTGCCCTCGCTAACCAAGGGTAGAAAAGGGGTAGCCGAAAACCTTATAGAGTAGGCACAATAATTGTTAAATATTTCTTTTATGAAAAAGTATCTTTTAGGCTTGACCGCCCTTGCACTCGCAGTAGGTTTTAGCTCATTCACGTACATCAAAGCCAACGCCACCAAACAACCCACCACTACGTATTGGCTCTATCCCACCGTCGATCCCCAAACTCAGGCTGGCTATGCTACGGAAACCAACTATTCAGCATCCACGCTTGCGGCTTTCAACGCCTGCAATGGAGGTACAGTGACTGAATGTGTGATTGCAGTAAATGCAACGACGGTTGTGGGCGGTGTTACCGTACCGAACCTTGCTGGGCTCACCTTTGATAGCAATAATTTCCCGAACGGCGGGACTCACTTTGTAGCCAATGCTACGAAGAGATAAATAAATCGGCAAAAGGAAGGCCGTCGGGCCTTCCTTTCATAGCTAACTTTTAATAGAATTATTCAAATTCAATTTCGAACACTTGTCCTCAAAACTCATAGTATGAAAAAATATCTTCTGGGACTCTCTTCCCTCGTCGTTGCCGTTGCTCTCAGCGCTTTCAATGTCAGCAATGAGAACGCCAGCAGGAAATTCGCGAACTCCGAATGGACCTATCCCTCCAGCGACCTTCAAACGGAAAGCGGCTACGGTACAGAAGCCAATTGGGTACCTGCCACCCTCGCTGACTTTTTAAACTGCAATAACGCTAACGTCGAAGAATGCGCCATTATCGTGACAAAAACCATCGTCATCA
>Ga0206896_1196_pt1 | contig 11148 bp, 7 predicted proteins | sample Alteio_BWOrgHeat_52_FD_152969 | JGI IMG/M metagenome (GOLD analysis project Ga0206896, IMG submission 152969) | Enriched cells from forest soil in Barre Woods Harvard Forest LTER site, Petersham, Massachusetts, United States -... | ecosystem: Environmental > Terrestrial > Soil > Temperate forest > O... | reverse complement strand
AGCTGTTGCTGGCTGACCTTGCGCAGTTGCCAGAAACGGAACGCAAAGACCTAAAGGACCGCTGCCGCAATTGGGCCAATCAGTTTGACGAGCAACGCAAAGAAGTGGAAAATGATCCCGCCACTGCTGTCGCGGTGCACGAAAAAACAAATGCATTGCTGAGGAAGATGGTTCAAGTCCTGCGTGATCGGGCCGACAAGTTGAAAGCTGCGTGAGAGTCGTTTTAATCGATCGTGACCCACTGCTGCAATTCGATCCGCTCGTGAATTTGCTGCTGAAAATAGTCGTTGCCGTTGCGCGCGTCAAAGCGCGCAGCTAACTCACGTGCTTCGCGATGCAGCCAATCACGCAGGTCGGCAACACGGTATCGCCCTTCATCTTGCGGGACCGGGACAATTTCCGAAAGCCGCATGGCCCGAATTGGCGGCCCCGTTTGCACCATGCGGTCGAACAAGACAATGGCATCCAAGGCGAAGTGCAAGCGCGTGAGCGGATCGGTGAAGGGTTGAAACGCTCGTTGACATTGTTCGTATGTCTTAATGGCTTGGGGAAGGTCGCCGGCGAGGGTCAACCACTTGATCATTTCGCCGTACGGCCAGTAGTAGCAGCGTTCGGGATGGAAGGAACGCTGTAAGCGTTTGTAGAGTCGTGCCGCTTCATCGTGACGCTGCCGTTTGTGCAAAGGCAATAACAATGATGGGGCAAAACTGCCAGCCGACATCATGCCGCGCCAGTCGCCGTTCAAAAAGCGTTCCCCCAATTCCAACGCTCGATCCTCGTTTCCCAGGAACACTTCGATCTCAATCTGTTTGCCCACCTCATCCGGATGATTGGACCACCTCGCCCCCGGACGAAGATCGTGCATCGCCTTGCTGGCCGTTCGTGCCAAATCTCTGTCGCCCCAATCTGGCGCGATGAAGCGTTGCGTATAATGCACGCGCCAAGGAGACTGCCCGGCCGCTTGCAACCGGCGGCCGAAATCGTGGAGCATCTCTTCCATCGTCGAGCGTGAGATGTCCGGTAAATTGGAAAGCTGACCGATAACCATCTCGTATTCGTGGAAGAGGTCGTGCCCCTTGAAACGGTCCGGCTCCTGATCGTAATGGGTCAAGCACCAAGTGAACGCCACAGTCAGGATGTCGCCGCGGAGCAAGTTGCGGGCAACCCACATCAATTGACGGCGAATTTCGATGCCGAGGTCAATATTGTTGTGCGTATCGGCAATGCCAACCGCTTCTTCCAACAACGCAAGTTTAGCCGCCGATTCCGGTAACTGATCGGCTTGGTTCAGCAGTTTGCGGATGCTCGTTTCATAGTGCTGCACGGGATGACCTCGTGTAGTCGCCATTCTTCATCCGAAGCGCGTTGCGGTTATGTCGTTTTGTCAGATTTTGCATACGGATTCATTCGGAATCCCTGAAGTTCTTCTCCGCTGTCTCGGTACAACTCCAACAATGCCAAAACACAATGGAACAGAAGGAAACGAAGGGAACGAAGAAAACAGTCGAGTGTTCTAGCATCGCACGCTCGAATCACTTTGGTACTGTCTTCTTTGTTTTCTTCGTTTCCTTCTGTTCCAATGTGTTTTGGAGTCTTCGACCCAGTATCCGAATCACACCTTCAGCAAGCGCCGGGCTTCGTCCTGGCCGGGGGCGGGTAGGCCGCATTCGCTGGCGGTGACTTTGGCCAGCGATACCAAGTATAGCCAGCGGAAGCTCGCGCGGCTTTGGTTGAATCCTTCCGAGACCGTGCGATAGAACTTCTCGGCATGGAGGGCCCCGTCTTCGCTGACGGCAAATTTCAGCAGCAGTTGGAACATCTTGGTCGAGTCGCCGCCTTTATCACCGTAGGCCGCTACGCAAGCCGTGGCGCGCATCTGATCCTTGGCCTTGATCGCCTCTTCCGTCGCCGCCAACAACTTGTCCGGGGACAAGTCATCTTTGATGCGGGCTTCGGCCAGCGGGTAGCGCTCCCAGTGCATGAAGTCGCCGCCGCGGTCGCCGCGGTCGAGGGCCACTTGATACGCCCCCAGCAGCAAGCATAACTGACCATTGCGCGGGTTGGCGGCGGCGGCCAGATTGCACCAGGCGTTGGCCGAATCGCTCGCATGCACGCCGATGCTGTCACCGTGGCAGCTGCCCACTGGCTTTTCGCCGCCGGCCGCCTGCGGCCGGCCCTTGTCGCGCAGCACCAGTTCATTCGACGTCAGACGGATGGCTTCGGCGATGCTGGCGCTGGAGAAGCCCTGTTGCAGCGCCTCGGCCACGATACCGGCGGCTTGCTCGGGAGTGGCCTTGAAGATGGCTTCGCTGGTCTTGGCCACCCAAGCGTCGTCGGCGGTCTTTTGGCCCGGCGTTCTGCCGTCGAGCTTGTGCTGGTCGAGTACCTTGGTGACAACCTCGCCGGCCCTGGCATAGGGGCGGTTATTCTGCCGGTGCTTTTCGTTCTGGACGCAATAACGCACCGACTGCCGCAGCATGGTGTGGGCATGTTCCTTACCAACTATACCCAACATGTCCCAGGCGCGCCACACCAGCACAACGCGATGCACTTCCGCGGCTTCTTCCAGAGTGGGAAGGAACGTGTTGAAGGCGTCATCGGGGTCTTGGATGCTCACAAATGTGCTTTCGGCCCGCGCCGCGTCATTCTTGTGAACGCTTTCGCGAATGAATTCCGTGGCCGAAGCGCCAGACGGCAATGCTGCGGGATCAACGGCCTTGAGCACTTCCTTGTTGTGGCCGCCCACGGCCTGAATGCGGTTGCTGTTGCGATACAGCACTTTTAGCACCGGCAACGGCTTCTGCGAATCGGGCAGTTCCTTCGACATTTGGTAACACGGGCCAAGGGCCATCATGGTGTGGAAGCCGATGTAGTCTTCACCGCCAAAGGTACGGGCGTTGGCCAGCGCCGCGGCGGCCACCAAGGTTTTTAGTTCTGTTCCTTGGCGGAGCTTGTCGACCAGGATCGGGGTCAATTTCTGGGCGGGGGTGTCTTGCAGAATGCGAACCAGCGGTTCCATGTCGCCGAAGGTCAGTTCCTTCGGCTTTTCCTCGGCGAAGCTAACATTCTGACCCAGTTCGGCAACCAGCGTGCTGCCCAGGCCGGCAAGCAGCATGCCCTTGCCCAGGTCCGCGAAAAATTCACGTCGTGACACGGTCATGATGAGTCCCTCCCGAAAAGGGGTCGAAGTAGGTGAGAGCGCGGCAGGCAGCTTCGATCCACCGGCCGTGTTTTGGAGAGAGAAGGTGAGTTTAGGTTATACCGGCGAATGGTACAATGCAAGCAAAAAGTGGATTTTTCGCGATGGCGAGCCGAGCCGCGTAAGCGGCCGGGTTGCGGGCTGGCGCTCAACCCGGCCGCTTACGCGGCTCGGCTCGCCAAGATCGAATTCTTGACTTCTGTACTCAAAAGTGCGAAACTAACCCAAGAAGGTTTTTTGGTAATCCCTCCCACCCGCGCTGACCTTCCGCGTCGTCCGCCCTCACACCGAGGTTTCGGCGTTACTCATGACGAAGTTGTGTCGATTCGCGCTCATGCTGATTCTTTTCCTTCCTGTCCGCGCCCCAGCGTCGGATCGGAACGGGCAAGAGATTTACGTGGCCATCTGCGCCGCCTGCCACGGGCCGCAGGGCGAAGGGACCAAAAAGCACGACAAACGGCTTGAGGGCGGCCGCTCCGTCGCCCAGCTTGCCGAGTTGATTCGCGAAACCATGCCAGCCAACGATGTTGGGCTTCTCTCGTCCAAAGATGCAGAAGCGGTGGCCACGTACATTCACGGCGCTTTCTATTCCCAGGTGGCGCGGGAACGGAACCGTCCGGCGCGCGTTGAATTGGCGCGCCTCACGGTTCGGCAGTATCGCAACTCGGTCGCCGACCTGGTTGGCAGCTTTCGTTGGGAACCAAAGTTTGGCGACACACGCGGGTTGAAGGGTGAGTATTACGCGGCCCGAAATATCCGCAACGAAAAGAGAGTGTTGGAACGAACCGACCCACAAGTTGCGTTTGACTTTGGTACGAATGCGCCCAGCGAGAAGATGGAGGCGCACGAGTTTTCCATTCGCTGGATGGGCCTCGTGCTCGCGCCGGAAACCGGCGAATATGAATTTGTCGTTCGCACCGACCATGCTGTCCGGTTGTGGGTGAACGACAACAATCGGCCGCTGATCGACGCCTTGGTCAAGTCCGGCAGCGACAACGAATACCGCGCGAACTTGTACTTGGTCGCGGGCCGCATGTATCCAGTGCGGCTGGAATACTCCAAAGCCAAACAGGGCGTGGATGATTCCAAAAAGCAGAAAGAAAAACCGCCGCCGGTCAAATCGTCGATCGCCTTGATGTGGAAGCAGCCGCAGGGGGTACTGGAGCCGATCCCGGCGCGACAATTGTCGCCGAATTCCGCCCCGGAATCGTTCATCTGCTCCACGCCGTTTCCGCCGGATGATCGCAGTTACGGTTGGGAGCGCGGCACAACCATTTCTCAAGAATGGGAACAGGCCGTCACCGATGCGGCCATCGAAACGGCCACTTATGTCGTCGCCAAGCTGAACGACCTAGCGGGTACGAAAGACGATGCCGCGGATCGCCCGCAGAAGCTGCGAACATTCTGCCGCACCTTCGCGGACCGCGCCTTTCGCCGGCCGCTTTCTCCCGAATTGGCGAATTCGCTGATCGACAAGCAATTCGACGCGGCCAAAGACCCGGAAACCGCCGTCAAGCGCGCGGTGCTGCTGGTGCTGCTGTCGCCGCGCTTTCTGTATCGCGAAGTCGGCGGCGGGCCGGATGCTTTCGATGTAGCGGCCCGGTTGTCCTTCGGCCTCTGGGATTCCATCCCGGATCCAGAATTGCTCAACGCCGCCGCGAATGGGCGCTTGGCCACAAAGGAGCAAGTGACGAAACAGGCCGAGCGTATGCTCGACAATCCACGGGCCAAAGGCAAGCTCCACGACTTCCTGCTGAAATGGGCACAAGCGAACCACGGCCGCGATTTGGCGAAGGACGCGAAAAAATACCCCGGCTTCGATGCCGCCGTGATCGCCGACCTGCGAGTTTCGCTTGAGTTGTTCCTCGACGACGTGCTCTGGTCGGATAAGTCGGACTTTCGCCAATTGCTGCTGGCCGAAGAGTTGTTCCTCAATGGCCGGTTGGCGAAGTTCTACAGGGCGAAGTTGCCGCCGGATGCTCCGTTCACCAAGGTGAAACTCGACGGCGATTCGCGGGCCGGAGTTTTGACCCATCCTTACCTGATGACCAGTTTCGCCCACAGCACCGAAAGCTCGCCAATCCACCGTGGCGTGTTCTTGGCCCGTGGAGTGCTAGGGTTGTCGCTGCGGCCGCCGCCGGAGGCCGTCGCCCCGCTTGCGCCGGAATTGCACCCGAATTTGACCACGCGCGAACGGGTCACGATGCAAACGCGGGCTACGACGTGTATGACCTGCCACGGCATCATCAACCCGCTCGGCTTCACGTTGGAGCATTACGACGCCGTTGGCCGATATAGAACCCAGGACCACGGCAAAGCCGTGGACACCACCGGCAGCTACCGCACCCGTGCCGGAAACACCGTGACGCTGAATAACGCCCTCGAGCTGGCGACGTTCCTGGCCTCCAGCGAAGAAGCGCCGGAAGCCTTCGCGGAGCAGATGTTTCACCATCTCGTGCAGCAGTCGGTACGCGCCTACGGGCCGACGAAATTGGACGATTTGCGGAACTCGTTTGCGGCGAATGGGTTTAACATGCGCAAGCTGGCTGTTGAGATAATGGCCGCCTCGGCGCTGAGGGGACGATAATAATTGCCGCTTGTGGCTTTGCATGCAACGCCGCAACCGGCGGGTTCAATACATTACTAATTACCTACCTGACTCTCGGAGATTACTCGTGTCTCATTCTACTCGCCGTGATTTTATCCGCGACCTGGGCATCGGCGCCGCCGCGCTGCCGTTCATCCTCAATCTGCCCAGCCTCGGCTTCGCCAACCAGGCGCGGCGGAAGCAGCGACTGGTCGTCATGTTCAGCCCCAACGGCATTGTGCCGAAGACTTTTTGGCCTGATGAAACCGGGGCGAAGTTCACCCTCAAGGAAAGCCTCAAGCCGCTGGAACCGTTTCAGAGCAAAATGCTGACCTTGCATGGCGTGTGTGACAAAATTCGCGGCGACGGCGACGGCCACATGCGCGGCATCGGCTGCCTGCTCACCGGAATCGAATTGTTCCCCGGCAACATTCAGGGCGGGTCCGATACTCCGGCCGGCTGGTCGAGCGGCATTTCCATCGATCAGCAGGTCAAGAACCATTTGCAAAAGGAAGATGCCACGCGCACCCGCTTCGGTTCGCTGGAGTTCGGCGTATTGGTTCCCGACAAGGCCGACACCTGGACGCGCATGGTTTATGCTGGGCCGAACAAGCCGGTCGCCCCCATTGACGATCCCTACCAGATGTTCGCCAAACTCTATGGCAAGGTGAAGGATCGCGCGCTGCTGGCCGGCGTCTTGGATGATGTGCGCGAAGACCTGAAGAAAGTCGGCGGCGCCGTCAGCATGGAAGATCGCCGACTGCTCGAAGAGCATTCGACATTTGTCCGCGAGATGGAGCAGGAACTCCGCACGGCCGAGACGAAGGCCACCCACAAAGTCCCGGAACTGGAACCGAAGGTGAAGAAAGAAAACGACAACATCCCGCGCATCAGCAAAATGCAGATCGACTTGATGGTGAACAGCTTCGTCAACGATTTCTCACGCGTGGCCACGCTGCAATACACAAATTCCGTGGGTGGGGCCAAGATGCGCTGGCTGGGCGTGACCGAGGGCCATCACGAGCTTTCCCACGAGCCGGATTCCAACGCGAAGGCCCAAGAAAAACTGACTAACATCAACAAGTGGTTCTGCGAACAACTCGCGTACCTGGCGAAGCGGCTCGCCGACACGCCGGAACCAGGTGGGCAAGGCAGCCTGCTGGACAACACGCTGATCGTCTGGACGAACGAATTGGGCCAGGGCAATTCGCACACCATGGACAACATCCCCTTCGTGCTGGTGGGCAATGGTCTGGACTTCAAGATGGGCCGTTCACTGAAATTGGAAAAGGTCCCGCACAACCGCCTGTTGCTATCCCTCGCCCACGGCTTCGGCGACCACATCAAGAAGTTCGGCAACCCCGACCACTGCGCCGCCGGGCCGCTGAATCTAGGGTGAAAGACTTTCGCGCCAAAGATGATAAAGAAGATGTTGAAAAGCAGTCCGGTTGCGATTCGCGTGGACGGTCGAAAATGTGGGTTAGCATTCCAATCCTGACCCAAATAAATGTCAAGATTGCATTCTCAACCCACCCACATTCATTCAATCAACGCCGCCTTCAACGCGGCGTGCCAGGCATCGGTCTTGGGATCATAGACCCCGAAGCCGGCGCAGAATTCCCAATACGCCCAACTGAAATTGCGCATCTCGGCTTCGCGGGCCAGAAACTTTGTCCAGCGCGCCCGCGATTCCATGTCGGCCTCCTGATAGACGCCGAACTCCCCTAGAAAGACGGGCCGGTCATGTTTCTTGGCCCAGGCCGCCGCCTGATCCAGGGTCTTGCGAATGGCGGCTTGCTCTTCATCCGACTGCGGCCACTTTCGCCCCTTCCACTTCTCGGCCCCTTTGACAAACGACGCGCCTTGATGGGTGAACTCAAACGGATCGTAGTTGTGGACGGTCAGAATCAAGTTGCGGTCATTCGGCAGTTGCAGTTTTTCCAGCGCCCAGATGGCGTTCCAGAATGCGGGGCCGACGATCACTGGGCGGGACGGGTTGCTCTTCCGCACAGCGGCGAGGATTTTCGGGATGGCGGCGTTCCATTTCGCCTCTACAAGTTTTTCATGCGGCTCGTTCAGCAGCTCGAAGTACACCTCGGCGGGTCGGTCCTTGTAGCGCTCGGCAATCTGCTCCCACAGCGCAACCAGCCGCGGCAAATGCTTGTCGGGGTTGGAGTCCATCTCGCCGTAATGATGGACATTGACGATGATGTTGAGCTTGTTCTTCAGCGCTTGATCGACGGCCCAATCGATGCGCTCGGCAAACGGCTTGTCGATGGTATACGGGGCATCGGCCTTCGCATGGGCCGACCACTTCACCGGCAGCCGGACGGTATCGAATCCGGCTTCCTTGATGGCCTGGAAGTATTCCGCCTTGAGCGTGACGCCCCAGTCGCCTTCCTTCGGCGCTTCCAGAGCGTTGCCGATGTTCATGCCGCGCCCCAGCTTCTTGTTTGCAGCGACGATGTCGGTAGCCGGTTTTTCTTGAGCGAACGCAATAGCGCCAACCAGAAAAAATGCAGGTGTTAAGAAGTATTTAATCATCTGGACGCCCCGCTTTTGGTCGGTTCTTGTAGTATGTCGTTAGCACTGCCTTGAATTGTTTGCGGGCGTCGTCGGTCACGTCACAATAAAGTTCCACCTTCGGGCCAAACGATTTAATCTCATAACAACCAAGGCAGATCAGCACATGATATTCGGTCGTCCCCATATGCCACTCGATGCAAAAATCCGGGTGGAAGCCACCGCACTTTTTTTCGCCCGAGAACCGCTTGAAGGATTGTGGATCACAATACAATTCCGAGAGTCTCTTGGCATCAGCTTCTTTCAGTTGCAGCGATTCTTCGTAGAAGGGAAATCCGTGAATCTGGACAGTCCTTTTGCTTTTTAGTTCCTTGTCCAGCAGGCCAGGCGTGTGTCCCGGATGCGGCAAGCCCTCATACAGGACAACGTTGTCGGCCTTCTGCACTGCGCTCACCAGTTCCTTCAGATTGCCGAACCGGGTATCGGTATCCGGACGAAATTTCATGTAGTAAACAACCGAGATCAACAGCAGAACAAATAATAGGACCGCAGCGACCTTCAGAAAAGCGCGAATCATGATCAGCCCTCTGCGCCGCCGCTCGTTTGAATTAAACTCCGCACAGCTTTTCTCAATTCGGCCCCCATTCCCATTCGCGAAATTCATCCAGCGGCGGCAAGACGCCGCCGGTGCGCTCGACGTGCTTGAAATACTCTGCACGTGTTTCCAGATCATAAATGTGCTGACCGTCCACGCGCAACCACGGCATGCCGAACAACGGCGTGAGGAGGTCGCGGCCCCAGAGCAAGTCGGGCCAATCGACGCAGGAAAGATTCACCAGGGCCGGGTTGCGAGCCAGCGTTTGCGTGATGGCGGTCTCCACGCGGTCGTCCTCTTCCGAGTGCATCTGCAACCAGGTCAGGGATTGCAAGTGCGGCGAGGCCGCGATGGCCCGCGGGCATTCGGCCCCGTCGGCACGAACCTTCAGAATACGCACATTTCGCAAATAAGGAGACTGTCCAATGGCCGGTGCGGCGCGACCAGTCACGCTCACGTCCAGTTCGACCAGGCCCGCCATCGGGGCCGCCTTCGGTGTGGCCAGAGCGTCACTGCGGCAGTTGGCCCCCAGGTTCAAGCGCCGCAGACCGGCCAGCGAGGGGCAAGTGATAATTGCGTCGGCATCTTCGCTTTCTAGCCCACAATTGACCAGCGCGAGCCGGCGCAGTTGCCCCAGATTTGGGTTGGCGAGCAATTGCTCCATCTCATCGCCGCCCAGGAAAATGTCATGCGCGCCCAGCGCTTCCAGCGACCCCCAGGACTTCGCATCCGTAATGCTCAAGAAACTCAACGCGCCGACGCCGGTGCCTTCGCCCTCGCGCAATCGCAATACGCGCAAGTTTGAGTGATCCAGCAACTCGCCGAAGCGCGGCCACTGATGGTTGGACGGCGAGACGCCCACGTCCAGTTCGCGCAGCCGCCGCCAGTGGCCGCTGTCCACCAATCGCTGCAACCCGCCCATCGACAGCGAATTCTCGCAGTCGCGCCCCTTATGCACCCAGAGCGATTCGAGCGGCAGTTGCGGGAACTCCGCCAAAACGCCGGCAACGTCGTCGGCCCCGCGGTCGCTGTTGTCGGCAGGATCACGCGCTACCAAGAGTTGTTCAAATTCGGATTCAGCGTCGTCGGCCCCGCGATCTACGTTACCCGCCCTACTAAACATGTTGAGATGGAGCGAGCGCAAACGAGAAAATGCCGTGCGCGCCAACAATTGGCGCAGCAGGCCGCAGGAAAAATTGGAAACCACGGTCAACGCGCGGATATTACGAACGTTCGGCGACTGCAACAGCGTGGCCGTTTCCGCCGGTTCGTGCGGTCCGCCCAACATGTCGTTGAGGCGGATCGATTCCACCCGGGCCAGTTCGGGCCGACTGGCCAGCGCCGCCCCTTGCCCATTCTCGGCCATGCCGGTCAGGCAAATCTCGCGCACCGGAGCAACCCGAAAAAGCTCCTCGGCTTGTTCGATCATATCGCCGGCAGGCGCTTCCACGTATTCGATAAACCCCCGGCGGAACCGCGCCGATGCGAATATGGGCGGCCCCGCCCGCCATTCGACCCCATGGCGGGCCAGCAAGCGCAACTCTCGTGCAAACAAGGCGGCTTGTTTCGGATCATCGTCGGGCAGCCGAACACGCTCAATCTGTACGCGAATGAACTCGGCCCGCTCGGGCTGGTCGTGCTCTTCCAGCCAGTCGGCGTAAACCAGCCGGATGGAATCGTCGTCCGGCCGTTCCACGATCGCCTGTAAAAACGATTCATCGCGCATTTGTTTCGCCCATGGAAGGCAGTGCTTTTGCCATTCGCGGGACACGATTCCAATCCTGTCCCACCTGAATGTGGGATAGGATTCCAATCCTGTCCCACGATAGGACAGGATTGGAATCCTATCCCACACGGCTGCTGCGCCGTTCGGTAATAATGGTGTCACGCCAAACACCATTTAACTGCGCGATCCGTTCCCGGCGACCCACTTCGCGAAAACCGCAGCCAATCTGCAACTGCAAGCTCGCGGCGTTTTCCGGAAACGTGGCGCCTTGCAATGTCCAGATACCGGCGCGTTCCGAAGCCGCGATGATTGCCTGGAGCAACGCCCGGCCGATGCCCTGGCCGCGCTGCCCTGCTGCGACATAGACACTTACCTCGGCCACGCCGGCATAACATGGTCGGCGCGACACGGGGCTGAGCGCGGCCCAACCGATAACAGCCCCCTGCTGCCGGGCTACGAGCCGACAGCAGGACAAATGGGCGGCGTCCCACTGTTCCCAAGTAGGGGCTTCGAGTTCA